>Ga0073906_1000052_pt1 | contig 168872 bp, 153 predicted proteins | sample Inofromicrocosms_FD_65485 | JGI IMG/M metagenome (GOLD analysis project Ga0073906, IMG submission 65485) | Mouse cecum microbial communities from Vienna, Austria - Inoculum for glucosamine and mucus D2O microcosms | ecosystem: Host-associated > Mammals > Digestive system > Large intestine >...
GGGGAAACCCACAGTCCTCTTTTTACCCACAAAGATAGTCTCGGTCTTGACTTTCCTTATGCACCGGGCGTAAAAAATCGCTTTTTTATGTATCTTTGTACTGACAATCGTCTGAAACAAAAAGAATAATAAAACAGATATGGCCGACGACAAAAAAGTTATTTTTTCGATGGTGGGGGTTTCAAAAATCTACCCGCCTCAAAAACAGGTACTCAAAAACATCTACCTATCGTTCTTCTACGGCGCCAAAATCGGCATCATAGGCCTTAACGGTTCGGGTAAATCCTCACTGCTCAAAATTATAGCCGGCGTCGACAAAGACTATCAGGGAGAAGTTGTCTTCGCCCCCGGCTATTCCGTGGGCTACCTCGAACAGGAACCGCACCTCGATCCCGGGAAAACCGTAATCGAAGTCGTGCGCGAAGGCGTACAGCCGGTCATGGACCTGCTTGCCGAATTCGAGAAAGTCAACGAATCTTTCGGCGATCCCGATGTACTCGACGATCCTGACAAGATGGATGCACTGATCGCACGCCAGGCCGAACTTCAGGACGCCCTCGACGCCGCCGACGCATGGAACATCGATTCCCGTCTGGAACGCGCCATGGATGCCCTGCAGTGCCCGCCCGACAATCAGACCGTCGACACACTCTCAGGAGGCGAACGCCGTCGGGTGGCTCTCTGCCGTCTGCTGCTCCAACAGCCCGACGTGCTTCTGCTCGACGAACCGACCAACCACCTCGACGCCGAGTCCATCGACTGGCTCGAACAGCACCTGCAGCAATATCAGGGCACAGTAATAGCCATCACACACGACCGCTACTTCCTCGACCACGTGGCCGGCTGGATTCTCGAACTTGACCGCGGCGAAGGCATTCCCTGGAAAGGCAACTATTCATCATGGCTCGAACAGAAGACCAAGCGAATGGCTCAGGAAGAGAAACAGGCCTCAAAACGCCGGAAGACCCTCGAACGTGAGCTTGAATGGGTGCGCATGGCTCCCAAAGCCCGTCAGGCAAAAGGAAAAGCGCGCCTCAATTCCTACGACAGACTGCTCAACGAAGACCAACGCCAGCGCGAGGAACGCCTCGAAATTTTCATCCCCAACGGTCCGCGCCTCGGCAACAAAGTTATCGAAGCTCACGGACTCGCCAAAGCCTTCGGCGACAAAATTCTCTTCCGCGACCTTTCATTCGCCCTGCCGCCTAACGGAATAGTAGGCGTGATTGGACCAAACGGAGCCGGCAAAACCACCTTGTTCCGCCTGATCATGGATCAGATGAAACCCGACTCCGGTACATTCGAAGTAGGCGAAACCGTAAAAGTGGCATACGTCGACCAGACGCACCACGACCTGCTTCCTGAAAAAAGCGTCTACGAAGTAATCTCGCAGGGAGTCGAAAGCTTCCGGATGGGAGGCCGCGACGTCAACGCACGCGCATATCTGTCGAAATTCAACTTCGCGGGAGCCGACCAGGAGAAAAAGATAGCCGTGCTTTCCGGTGGCGAACGCAATCGCCTCCATCTGGCAATGGCTCTAAAAGAAGAAGGTAACGTACTGCTTCTCGACGAACCGACCAACGACATCGACGTCAACACTCTGCGGGCACTCGAAGAAGGCCTCGACGACTTCGCCGGATGCGCTGTAGTAGTCAGCCACGACCGTTGGTTCCTTGACCGTATATGTACCCATATCCTCTCTTTCGAAGGCGACGGCAACGTAGTATTCTATCAGGGCAGCTACTCCGAATACGAAGAATACAAACGCGCGCAGAACGGCGGCAAGGAACCGCCACGCCGCCGCTACCGCAAACTGATCGAATGATATTCACAATCTTTGACCGATAAGACAGACAAGGCCGCGGCCTTATCTGTCTTATTTTTTCATTATATGAAACAGTTGCACCTCTTCTATCCCGAAAATGACCTGGCTCTGGCCGCCGGTGTCGCCAACTATACCGCCCCCGCAGCGGCTGTCGCACTGCGGCGTGCCGGATCCGATCTGCCGCTATGGTATGCCGGCAGTCCCTCCGACGCTTTCATTACCGCAGGCTTCAACGCCGCCCGCTACGAACGCCTGCAGAACATATTCGGGAAACTGCCCGAACCGGTTCAGGAGGTTTCCGGAGGCTATGCTCCGGCACCATGGGGATGGTCGGCGGCTTCGCGCCGGCTGATGGCTCTCTACGGCGTGGAAGAGTCTTTTCTTCCGTCGGACAAGGCGATCGAACGTATCAGAATGTTGTCGCACCGCCGCACGGCAGCACAAATAGGACGTCGGCTTGCCGCCTGCATGCCATTTCCCGTCAATCCGGCTGTAGAGATCAGCGACATCGCCACACTCGAAAAATTCCTTGCCGGCACACCGCAAGCAGTTCTTAAATCGCCCTGGTCGTCGTCGGGCCGCGGTGTTGTATTTGTCAACAAGGATTCACATGCGGCGGCCATACGCAACGCATCCGGAATCATACGCCGCCAAGGCTCCGTAATGGCCGAAGCATTCTATAAGCGCGCCGCCGATTTTGCAATGCTGTTCGAAATGGATAGTGACGGCATCTGCCGCCACGCCGGAATGTCGCTTTTCAGAACCGCGCCGACAGGAGCATACATCGGCAACATCCTTGCCTCCGATACGGAAATACGCGCATCGCTCGGCCGATACTGCGACAACGCGCATCTCGACGCCGTCGCAGCCGCCTTACCGGCCATCCTTACAGATATAATAGGAAAGGATTATTCCGGACCGCTCGGTGTCGATATGCTCGTCAGCGACAACGGCGACATTGTTCCTTGTGTGGAAATGAACCTGCGCATGACAATGGGACATGTGGCACGACGCTTTACCGACCGTTTCATGGCATCGGGATGCAAAGGCTTATATACAGTGACGCCCGCCACAAAGGCGGGCGCGGATGATGATTTCTCGGTTTTCAACGGACGGCTCTGCGGCGGCTCGATTGAACTGTGCCGCTCCGGGGCTTTCAGCTTCCGGGTAAGCCTCGACGGGTGAAAACGCCTCAGACGAATCCTATAAGTTCTATTTCAAACACAAGCGTGGAACCTCCGGGGATACCCGGCTGGCAGAATCGTCCATATCCCTGTTCGGCCGGGATGTAGACTTCCCACTTATCGCCTGTGTGCATCTTCGTGATTGCAATTATCCAACCGGGAATAAGTTCACGAAGACGGAATGCAGGTGCAACACCGCCACGACTGCTGTCGAAGCTTTTGCCATTTATCGTACGGCCTGTATAGTGGACAGTGACGACACTCGAACGGGTTGGCGACGGCGAATCGGTACGGCCGCTTTTCAGCACCTTGTAGCATACACCCTTGTCGAGCGACACAACATCGTCCTCGGCGGCCTTGGCCTGAAGCCACTCCCTATTCTTGCGTATGTATTCCTGCGAAGCCATAGACAATATCAGATTATCAGCATTGCGTCGCCGTAACAACCGAAACGGTACTTCTCGGCAATAGCTTCCTCGTAGGCGCGCATCACAAGCTCATAACCGCCGAAAGCGGCTGTCATCATAAGCATAGTGGAATACGGCATGTGGAAATTGGTCAGGAATGAAGTAGCCACGGTGAAATCGTAGGGCGGGAATATGAATTTGTTTGTCCAGCCCTCGAATGTTTTCATGTGGCCTCCCATGCTGACAGCCGACGCTATGCCCCGCAGCACGGATGTGCCGACGGCGCATACGCGGTGACCGGCATCCTTGGCGGCGTTGACAGTATCGACAAGCTGCTGCGACGCTTCCATCTGCTCGGCATCCATACGGTGCTTTGTCAGGTCTTCTACATCGATCTCCCGGAAGTTGCCAAGACCGCTGTGAACGGTTATGAAAGCTTTGCGGACTCCCTTTATTTCAAGGCGGGTGACAAGTTCGCGCGAGAAGTGAAGTCCTGCGGCAGGAGCGACAACCGCTCCCTCGCGCTCGGCGAAAATACACTGATAGCGTTCGGCATCGGCAGGAGTAGGATCGCGCTTGATGTATGCAGGCAGCGGGGTATTGCCCAACGCATAAAGGGCCTGTTTGAATTCCTCGTGCGAACCGTCGTAGAGGAAGCGCAGAGTGCGTCCGCGCGAAGTGGTGTTGTCGATCACCTCCGCCACCATCGAGTCATCGTCGCCGAAATACAGCTTGTTTCCGATACGGATTTTGCGGGCAGGCTCGACAAGCACGTCCCAAAGCTTATTCTCGGCGTTGAGTTCGCGCAGAAGGAACACTTCGATGCGTGCACCGGTTTTTTCTTTATTGCCGTAAAGCAATGCCGGAAAAACCTTCGTGTCGTTAAGCACCACTACGTCGTTCTCATCAAAATAATTGATGAAATCCTTGAAAATGTGATGCGATATTTCACCCGTACGGCGGTCAACCACCATCATACGTGATTCATCGCGCGAAGCGGCAGGCTCCTGGGCAATCAGTTCCTCAGGCAGACGGAACTTGAATTGAGATAGTTTCATTTCTCTGTCTTATGATGTTCGTTTTTATTTTCACAGTCGTCGGGCATCTCGATCTCGACACAGCGTATCAGTTCAGCGGCCTGATCCATCGTCAGGCAGTCGGCTATGCGGGCATCACCGACACGCGTACGGCGCAATGCCGTCAGATGTCCTCCGGAACCGAGCGCTGCGCCGATATCACGGGCAAGCGCACGGATATATGTGCCTTTCGAGCACACTACCCGTATGCTTATGCTGTCGCGGGCAAAACTCAGCAACTCTATGCTGTCGATCACAAGCACTTTGGGTTTCAGGTCGACTTCGCGTCCTTTGCGGGCTAGTTCGTAAGCCCGTTTTCCGTCGACCTTACAGGCTGAAAATGCCGGCGGGATCTGCTCGATGCGCCCAGTAAAGCGGGAGAGGACGTCACGCACAAGCTCCTCGGTGATGTGCTCCACCGGATAACGGGCATCTATTTCTGTTTCGAGGTCAAACGACGGCGTCGTTGCACCCAGAGCTATGCTTGCCTCGTACTCCTTGACTCCGGCCTGCAGACTATCGATAAGCTTTGTGGCACGGCCTGTGCATATTATCATAACTCCTGTAGCAAGAGGGTCGAGCGTACCGGCATGCCCCACCTTCAGCTTCTTCAGGCCGAGGCGACGTGTCAGAGCGCCACGGACGCGTTTTACAGCATCGAACGATGTCCACCCGAGGGGTTTGTCTAAGTAGAGGATTTCGCCTTCTATAAAATTCATTATCCTTCGCAGCTGTTTAGAATAACTTCAGTCCGGAAGCGATGCAGACGGCACCGACAATAACACAGTAAACAGCAAACCAGACGAGTTTGCCTTTCTTTACAATATTAAGCATCCATTTGCAAGCCGCACAACCGACAAGGAAAGAGGCCAGAAATCCCGTAAGCATGGGAACAAAACCTATGGCATCCGATACAACAGCATCGGCCGCAGGCGCTATCATGTCCTTGATGTCGAGAAGAGCCTCGCCAAGAATGGGGATGATAACCATCAGGAACGAGAACTGGGCAACCTGCTCGCGCTTGTCGCCTATGATTATACCTGTAGCTATGGTCGTGCCGGAACGGGACAAACCCGGGAGCACCGCCACAGCCTGAGCGCAACCTATGATGAAAGCATCGCGGAATGATATGTCACGCGGAGGCCGAACGCCGGCAGGCAACTGCTCAAGCGGACGTGTACGGTAATAATAAGAGAATGTCAGCAGTGCGGCCGTAATGCAGAGGCAGATGCCGACAAGCGTAAGGTCGCGACCGAAGAAGCCTTCGATATAGTCCTTGAAGAAGACCCCGACAATGCCGACAGGAATACACGACAAAAGTATCTTGCATACATAATAAAAGTTGCTGTCGCGACGGAATGTGAAGAAAGAGCGGCAAAGAGGCATGAATTCATGCCACAGCACGACAATCGTGCTGAGTACTGTCGCCACATGAAGCATGACATCGAACTCGAGGCTTTCGGCACCCGAAAGATCGATTCCGAGGAGTTCTCGGAAAATTTCAAGATGACCCGATGAACTTATAGGCAGATATTCGGCAAGACCCTGTACTATGCCGAGGATGAGTGCGTCGATTGTTTCCATTGTCAGTTCTGCTCCTTTTTATTTCCGCCAAAACGCGCGGGATCGATGATAATAGCTACAGCCATGACTATAAAGCCTATGAAAGCTATGGCCGGGCCGACCACAATGCGGCGCGTGCTGAAAATATCGGGATTAAATGCTTCCTCTGTGGAACTGCCGCCGAGCATCAGCAGGAATCCCGTCACGATTAGTATGCCGGCAAAAGCCATACCCATGAAATTGTAGCGTCCGAGCGGCTTATGCGCGGCGCTCTCTTTGACAAGGCCCGCGTCGGCCGTATGCTTTGCATTTCTGTTTTTAGCCATATTTCAGAAAATAATGTATGTTTTTTGATTGTATTTTATTTCAGGAACATATCGTCGTAATCGCTGCGAAGATAGCTGTCGGTTGCAGCGGCTGCGGCAAGCGCACACAAAGCCACACCGGCCACAAGCATCGACGCGCCTACTGCCGCCATACGCCACCATGTCAACGCTTCGGCAATAGCCGGATCGAATGTGGAAGCATAAGCCCTAAGCGGAAGAAGAGCCAGTGACGCCACTATGCCGGCAATTAGGCCGTTCAGAGCACCGGCAACAACGAACGGGCGTCGGATGAATCCTCGGGTGGCCCCCACGAGTTTCATCGCATGTATGATAAAACGCCGGGCATAGACCGAAAGGCTGACGGTATTGCGTATCAGCACCACCGATATAAGCAGCATGGCTGCGGCAATACTCAGAAGAACTGCCGTCAGTCGCCGTAACGTAGAGTCCACGCCACGGATAAGAGCACTTTCAGTCATCACTTTGCCTACAGCCGGGAGGCTACGCATTTCGGCGGCTATCACATCTATACTGTCGGGATTGGCGAAGGCAGGGCGAAGGCGCACATCGAATTCCGCCGAAAACGGATTTACGTCGATCAGCTCGCGCACATCGTCGCCGATATATGCGCTTTCCTGTTCCAACACCTCGTCGGCGGAGGAATATATGTATGATTCGACAAACGCGGCATCGCCGAGAGTACGTTTCATCGCATTGATATCGGCGTCGGAAGCTTCGCTGTCCATACTTATTATAAAGCCTATGTTGCGGCGCACATCGTCGGTAAGTGCACGCGCGGCAATAGCTGTCAGCGCCACTATGCCGAGCAGCAGCAACATCAGCGCGACACTGACCACCGAGGTCACACGTGAGCCAAGAGTGGATATCTGTTTCGAACGGTTTCGATCCATTTTGCAAGTCTTTGAGGATGAACGACAAGCCGACAGGCCACGACAAACCCAAAATCGTGCAAAATTAACAAAAATCCCCCACTCTGCCAAATTTAATTTTTCACCTCAGGCTCAACGTTCGCCGACAGCGCTCCGGCCGGCATAAAAAAAAGCGGCCGCGTCGTCACGACGCAGCCGCCTGTGAAGGGGATATTGATGTTGTTGATGGTGTCTTTTTATTCGGCAACCACAGTGAAGGGGATTTCGACAACGACTTCCTTATGGAGGTTGACAGTTGCCTTGTAATCGCCCACTTCTTTGATTGCGTCGCTGACTTCGATAAGCTTGCGGTCGATGTTGTGGCCGAGTTTTTCGAGGGCTTCTGCAATCTGGATGCTGTTGACGGAACCGAAGATGGTGCCTGTTGCGCTGGTCTTTGCGCCTATGGTGAGAGCTACGCCCTGAAGTGTGGCGGCAAGAGCTTCGGCGTCGGCCTTGATCTTGGCGAGCTTGTGGGCGCGCTGACGCTGATTTTCAGCAAGAACCTTAAGAGCGGAAGGAGTTGCAACAACGGCTTTTCCCTGGGGAATCAGGAAGTTGCGGCCGTATCCATCTCTTACTTCTACGACGTCGTCCTTGTATCCAAGACCGCGTACGTCTTCTTTGAGTATGATCTTCATATTGAATCCTTGAGCTTTAAGAGTTATTTCATCAGGTCGGTAACGTAGGGCAGCAGAGCCAGGTGGCGGGCACGCTTAACAGCCTGAGCCACACGGCGCTGGAATTTCAGCGAGGTGCCGGTGATGCGGCGGGGAAGGATTTTGCCCTGTTCGTTGAGGAATTTCTTGAGGAATTCGGGATCCTTGTAGTCAACGAAGTTGATGCCGAAACGTTTGAAACGGCAGTATTTTTTCTTCTTCACGTCCACCGACATGGGGGTGAGATAACGGATTTCGGATTGTGCCTGTGCCATTGTTTAGTCCTCCTTGTTTTCTACGGTTTGGGGTTCGGTTTTAGCCTGTGCACCGCGGCGTGCGCGACGTTTTGCGGCATACTCGGCGGCATACTTGTCCTGACGGAAAGTAAGGAAGCGGATCACGCGTTCGTCGCGACGGAAAGCTGTTTCAAGCTTGCGAATGACGGTGGGTTCTGCCTCGAATTCTACGAGTGTGTAGAAGCCGGTGGACTTTTTCTGGATGGGATAAGCGAGCTTGCGCAGACCCCATTCTTCGCTGTTCACGATTGATGCGCCGTTGTCGGTGAGCACTTTCGTGAATTTTTCTACCGCTTCCTTCATCTGAGCATCAGACAAAACGGGAGTTAAAATGAAAACGGTTTCGTAAGTCATTGTTAATACTGTTGGTTAAATTTTTTATGCGGATTTTTCCGGGCACAAAGATAGCAATTATTTTCCTAACAGCGAAATTTCAGACAAAAAAGTTTAAAGACTGATTATTTCGCAGGCGCGCAGGCGGGAAAGGATGTCGCATATCAGTTCACCGGAAGAGGCCGAGGAGGCAGGCTCATCATTCAAAGGAGGAAGAGCGAGATTGCCGGTCACTGCCATAAGTTCAGCCGCCGGAGCCGGAAGTGGTGCGGGATGAGCGGCGGCGACACGGCGGAACAGCTCGAGCGCATAACGGGCGCATACATCGGCATGCTGTGCTGCGAAACTGTCGCCGGCAAGCCGGTCGGCAATGCCTATCACAGCTATTGCGAATGTATGGGTGGCGCTGAGAAGGGAGGACGCGACAATTTTTATGTCGGCACCGGACACATCGACAGCGAGCAGGCTCATCAACAATGCACCGACAGCGTCGGCATCACGTCCGGCGTCGGCAAGCAGGCCTGCATGGTGCATGGCCGCACACAGCATTGCATCGACCTCAGATTCCACAGGCTGCCCGGCCATGCGCGCCGTCTGCCAGCGGCGGTCGAAACGCGCCAGAGCCTCGCCGGTGAAACGTATCAGCGCAGACACATCGGCCGAGGTCTGCATTGTACGAAATTCGTCGATATAGGCGGCATAGGCCGCATTTCCCGATGCGGTCATTCCACCTGATGGAGGTCGTGCCCCATGCGTTCCTTTTTAGTGTGCATGTAGCGCAGATTATAAGGATTGGGCTTCACCTCTATAGGAACGTTTTCGACCACTTCAAGACCGTAGCCTTCGAGTCCTATGCGCTTGACGGGATTATTGGTCATCAGACGCATCTTGCGTATCCCGAGAAGATTCAGGATCTGCGCACCTACCCCATAGTCGCGCTCGTCGGCTCCGTGGCCTAGGTGTATGTTTGCTTCTATGGTATCAAGACCTTCTTCCTGAAGCTTGTATGCGCGGATTTTGTCCATAAGTCCTATGCCCCGGCCTTCCTGACTGAGATAGATTACGGCTCCGCGGCCTTCCGCTTCTATCATCTCCATTGCTTTGTGCAGCTGCTCGCCGCAATCGCATCGGCGCGAGGCAAAAATATCGCCGGTAGCACATGACGAATGCACTCTGACGAGCACGGGTTCGCCGTCGGCTACGTCGCCCTTGATGATGGCGATATGTTCGAGTCCGTTCGAGCGCTGACGGAAAGGGACAAGACGGAAATGGCCGTAGGCAGTGGGCATATCGACTTCCACGCCCTGTTCGACGAGCGATTCGGAAGCGAGGCGATAGGCAATCAGATCACGTATCGATATCAGTTTCATGCCCCACTCGTCGGCACGCCGGCGCAGTTCGGGCAGGCGTGCCATTGTGCCGTCGTCGCTCATTATCTCCATAAGGGCGGCGGCAGGCTGCAAGCCGGCGAGGCGCGCAAGATCGACGGCGGCCTCGGTGTGGCCGCTGCGGCGGAGCACGCCCTGATCCTGTGCATACAGTGGATTGATGTGGCCGGGACGGCCGAACGTGGCCGGAGTAGATTCCGGATCGGCGAGAGCACGGATGGTGGCGCAGCGATCCTCGGCACTCACACCGGTGCTACACCCTTCGAGCTTGTCGACGGTGACGGTGAAAGGCGTGCCGAGTACTGAGGTATTGTCCTCAACCTGATGGGGAAGTTCAAGTTCGCGGCAACGCGAGATCGTGACCGGAGCACAAAGTACACCGCGGGCATTCTTGAGCATGAAATTCACCTGCTCGGGTGTGATTTTTTCAGCGGCGACAATCAGGTCGCCCTCGTTCTCGCGGTCTTCGTCGTCGACAACGATCACCATCTTTCCCTGGCGGAAGTCGTCGATGGCCTCCTGTATGTCGTCGAGGCGTATTTTATTGTTCTGTTCCATAAGTAGTATCTCCGGATTTACGGCTTATCAGTTTTATCAGGGCCTCGTCGGTAGCGCGGATCGCACGCAGCCGACGCGGAGTTGTGGCGAAAGGATATTGGTTAAGGAGATTTATGACATATATGTCGGTGGTATTCGACAGATACTCCACAAGTGCGTTCAGATCGCGTGCGAGAGGCCGAGTCAAGACCTGTGCCTTAAAAAGGCGACGCACGGGACCAAGCCGGTTTATCGAATTTTCTATAGCGGCACAACGGGCGTCGAATTCGCGAAGCATAGTCAGTGCTTCAGAAGGTTCGACATCGGCCATACGCACTTCCTTCAGAGTAAGGCTCCGGCCAAGTGTACGGCCTGTGATACGACGTATAAAAGCGGTATAGGCATCGACGTTGAACACGGCCGAATCGCCTACAGCCTTATAGGTGAAGAATATGCCAAGAGGGAGCAATGCTGCTGAACTCAGCCATATTCCCTGCCATACCTCAAGTTTGCCGTCGCGAGCCATCTTGTAGCCGGTATTGTCGATTATAAAGTAGACGATAAACAGCAGAACCGAGATGATGAGCGGAGTTCCAATTCCACCTTTCTTGATTATGGCACCGAGCGGTGCTCCGATGAAAAAGAATATTATGCAGGCGAATGAGAGTGTGAACTTTCGCTGCATCTCGATGTCGTGGCGGCGCATCAGTTTTGCCTGGTCGGCCAAAGCGAGGCTCTTGTAATTATACTCCTGCTGTTGGCGACGGGCTTTTACAAGCGCCTGGGATATATATGTCTTGGCATATCCGGGTCCGGGAGCCTGAAAGAGCGAATCGATATCGAGAGCTTCGGACAGCACGACCGGACGACGCGGATGTTCGTCGACAAGCTCGCCATGCCGGTAGCTACGCACCGTTGGTGTAAGGCCGAAGTATGCCTGGGACGTAATCTCTCGGGCATAAACCGACGACACGGAGTCGACGCGATGTCCGAGAGAATCGATGGAATGACGCAGCTGGCTGATATTCTGCCCTATGTACTGCGAGCGCATCCCGCTTTCATCCATACGGTTGAAATTCATGTCGAAAGGGAAATAGACGCTTTTGTCTGTGAATGCCTCGCGTCGGAAAGGCATGTAACGCGACGATGATGCGCCCATGGAGTTGTCGCGCATGTTCTCGAACATTTCTCCGCTGTAGAGGCGCATGAGCAGCCGAGTCTTGTCCTCGGTGAAGTTGAAGCGGCCGGAGTCGGCAAGTATGACCCTCGTGTTGTCGAGTCCGCGGCTGGTGTCATAGATAATCATTCCGTAGAGCATACCCGTATCGGGATTTTTATGCTCCACGTAAAGGTTCATGTTCGGTATCTGGTCGTAGAAAGAGCGTTCGGGAATCTCGACTTCAGGCGATTTCTGGCGCACAGAGAAGAGTATGGTCCACATTTTGGTCTGCCCCACCGGAAGTACATTGTTCTGGAAAAAGAATGCGCCTACGGCTATAAAGGCCATAAGCACCATCAGCGGGCGCATGATACGGAACAGGGATATTCCCGCGGCTTTCATGGCCGTAAGCTCGAATTTCTCTCCGAGATTGCCGAATGTCATCAGCGATGCCAGAAGCACGGCAAGAGGAAGGGCGGTAGGCACCATCGTAAGAGCCGCATAGAAGAAGAGTTCGGCTATAACATCGAATGTAAGCCCTTTTCCGACAAGGTCCTCGATATAACGCCACAGGAACTGCATCAGCACAATGAACAGGCAGATGAAGAATGTCATGGCAAGCAACGGCAGGAAGCGCTGCATCATGAAACTATATAGACGTTTGATCATCGTGCTTTATACGGATTCTTTTACTTGCGTTACGGCCACGGATAGGCGAAGCAAAGTTACGATTTTTTTTCTGTCAACGCAACCCGCTTATCGTCCTCACCGCGTCGGATGCGGGCCAAAATATGGTGGTGTATGCTCCTATGAGCGGTTTTTTGCCGGGTAAGGTGACGTAATAACGCGGTACGATACGGTTGGCAAAGAGTCGGTAGACACGGTCGTCGGGCTGAGCGGAAAAAGGAAGCGTCAATGAGTTCCGCGCCCAGAATTCGGCTATTGCGCCGGAATCGCCGCCGCGCGATATACATATCACCCGGACGTCGGCCATTCCTTTTTCGACCAGACGTTGTGCCGTGCGCTGAAGTTCAGGCAGGGCCGTGCGGCAATCGGAGCAGTCTATGTCGAAGAAGAATATAAGGCATATCGAGTGTTCGATATCGGAGAGGCTGAACAGGCTACCGTCGTCGAGAGTGACGTGAAAGCCGGGGACTCTGTCGCCTGTGGCAAGGCTCCACAGCGGAGTGTCGTCGTCCTTCTCCGAAACGCAGGACGACGGTATGAAAAGCATGATCAGCATCGCGGCCATCATGACGGCTGCCGCTCCGGCTCTATATATATTTTTCATTGTCAGATCGCTTTACAGAGCAAAGCCGCCGCCGCGTCCGTTCGGATTCGCGGCGGCGGCTATATTTCTGCCGTTTTCGTACAGTTTTTATTCGGCTGCAGGAGCTTCTGCTGCAGGCGCCTCGGCTACGGGAGCTTCGGGTGCTGCCGCTTTCTTGCGTGAGCGACGTGTGGTCTTCGCTTTGGTAGCAGCCTTGTCCTTGAGCATTGCTTCGTTATAGTCGACAAGTTCGATGAAGCAGGTCTTGGCATTGTCACCCAGACGGTTTCCGGTCTTGAGGATGCGGGTGTAACCACCGGGACGCTCAGCGATTTTCTGAGCAATATCGCCGAAGAGTTCCTTGACAGCTTCCTTGTTCTGGAGATAGGAGAATACAACTCGGCGGCTTGCCATGGTGTCGTCCTTGGCACGGTTGATGATAGGCTCGGCGTACATACGCAGTGCCTTGGCTTTTGCCAGAGTCGTGAATATACGCTTGTGCAGGATGAGCGAGATTGTCATGTTAGCCAGCAGGGCGTCGCGATGGGCTTTCTTGCGGCTAAGGTGATTGAAATTTTTATTGTGTCTCATCGTTTGTAATTACTCTTTGTCTAATTTGTACTTGGAGATGTCCATGCCGAACGAAAGGTTAAGGCTGGTGAGCAGGCTTTCGAGTTCGACGAGTGACTTTTTACCGAAGTTGCGGAATTTGAGCAGATCGGTTTTGTTGAATACCACGAGTTCGGCGAGAGTTTCGACTTCGGCGCTCTTGAGGCAGTTGAGTGCGCGCACCGAGAGCGACATGTCGACAAGCTTCGATTTCAGAAGCTGCCGCATGTGGAGTACTTCTTCGTCGAATTCCTCGCTGGGATCGGGTTCGGATGTTTCCAGGGTTATCTTTTCATCGGAGAAGAGCATGAAGTGATAGATCAGAATCTTCGCCGCTTCCTTGATTGCTTCCTTGGGGTAGATCGAACCGTTGGTGGTTATTTCAAGGGTAAGTTTGTCGTAGTCGGTTTTCTGGTCGACGCGATAGTTCTCGACTGTGTACTTGACGTTCTTTATGGGTGTGTAGATGGAGTCGATCGCAATTGTCTGGAGATCGTCGTTCGGAGTGACGTTCTCCTCGGCGGGTACCCATCCGCGGCCTTTGTTGATTGTCAGTACGATTGTAAAACTTGCGTCCTGATCCAAATGACAGATCACCAGGTCGGGGTTCATGACCTCGAAGCCCGTCAGGGCGCTGGCAATGTCGCCGGCCGTGAACACTTCTTTGCCTGACACGTTGATTGTGACGCGTTCGGACTCGGTTTCCTCGACTTTCTGCTTGAGGTCAACCTGCTTGAGGTTAAGGATGATGTTTGTCACATCTTCCTTAACGCCCGGGATGGCATCGAATTCGTTTTTAACGCCGTCGATACGTATCGACGAAATCGCGAAACCTTCGAGCGACGATAGGAGTACGCGACGGAGAGCGTTGCCCACGGTGATGCCATAGCCGGGTTCCAAAGGCTTGAACTCGAACTTGCCGTAGAAATTACCGGCTTCGACCATCACGACCTTGTCAGGTTTTTGGAATGCTAATATAGCCATGGATCTGTTTCTTATGGATTATTATTTGGAGTACAGCTCGACGATCAGCTGTTCCTTGATGTTTTCGGGGATGTCCTCGCGGGCAGGCACATGGAGGAACTTGCCGGCTTTAGCGGCTTCGTCCCATTCGATCCAGGGGTACTTGCTGTGGTTGAAACCTGCGAGGTTGTCGGCGATCACTTCAAGGGATTTCGAGCGCTCGCGCACACCGATCACGTCGCCGGCTTTTACGGCGTAGGAGGGGATGTTTACCACGGCTCCGTTTACAGTGATGTGACGATGGAGGACGATCTGACGGGCAGCAGCGCGTGTCGGAGCGATACCAAGACGATAAACGACATTGTCGAGGCGGCCTTCGAGAAGCTGCAGAAGAAGCTCACCAGTGATACCTTTCATGCGGGAAGCCTTTTCGAAAAGATTGCGGAACTGGCGTTCGAGCAGGCCGTAGGTGTATTTGGCTTTCTGTTTTTCGCGGAGCTGTGTGCCGTACTCGGAGGTTTTGCGACGTTTGTTAGCGCCGTGCTGGCCGGGAGGGAAGTTACGGCGTGCAAGCACTTTGTCTTCTCCGAAGATGGGTTCTCCAAATTTGCGTGCGATTTTGGTCTTTGGACCTGTGTATCTTGCCATTGTAGTTTAAATCAGTTTAGTTGGGGGTGCTTTCTGGCATTTTCCTTCGGCGAAGCCCGAGCGACGTTGGTGCAGCCGCGACCATAGAGAGGTGATGAAAGTATGGTCTATTCACCTTCGGGCGCTCTGTTGCCGGCTACGCCGGCACCCCGGTGGATTGATAATGATGTACTAAAAGTGAAAGCAGAGCAGTCGTCGCGCGTCGGTCGTCCCGGCAGCAAAGCCGGAGGAAAGACGCACGGCTGAACTGATTGTTAAACTCTTCTTCTTTTGGGAGGACGGCATCCGTTGTGGGGCAGCGGAGTAACATCGATGATTTCGGATACTTCGATACCTGCTCCATGAATTGTGCGGATGGCAGATTCGCGGCCATTGCCGGGACCTTTGACATAAGCCTTGACTTTACGCAGGCCAAGGTCGTAGGCTGTCTTCGCGCAATCCTGCGCTGCCATCTGAGCGGCGTAGGGAGTGTTCTTTTTCGAACCGCGGAAGCCCATCTTGCCGGCTGAGGACCAGGAGATAACCTGTCCTTCGCTGTTTGCAAGGCAGACGATGATATTATTGAAGGACGAGTGAACGTGAAGCTGGCCTTCGGCGCTAACTTTGACGTTTCTCTTCTTTGCTGCGACTGTTTTTTTTGCCATATTCTATTATTATTTAGTAGCTTTCTTCTTGTTAGCAACGGTTTTCTTGCGACCCTTGCGTGTGCGGGCGTTATTCTTGGTGGACTGTCCGCGTACGGGAAGGCCGATACGGTGGCGGATACCGCGGTAGCAACCGATATCCATAAGGCGCTTGATGTTGAGCTGGATTTCGCTGCGGAGGTCGCCTTCGACTTTGTAATCGCTGCCGATGACTTCGCGCACTTTGGCTGCCTGGGCGTCGGTCCAGTCTTTTACTTTGATGTCTGCGTCTACACCGGCTTTCTCAAGAATGGTCTTAGCGGCGCTGCGACCGATGCCGAAGATGTAGGTCAAGGCTATCTCACCTCTTTTGTTCTGGGGGAGGTCAACTCCCACTATTCTTACTGCCATATTTTATTGTTGTATATTTTTTCTGCAAAAATAACAAAAATTATCCTTGACGCTGTTTGTACTTGGGGTTTTTCTTGTTGATGACATAAAGACGTCCTTTACGACGGACGATTTTGCTGTCGGGAGTACGTTTTTTAACGGATGCTCTTACTTTCATATCTTTTAGTGTTTGATGTTTTATTTATAGCGGAAAGCAATTCGCCCCTTGGAGAGATCGTAGGGCGACATCTCGACGCGCACTTTGTCGCCGGGAAGGATGCGGATATAGTGCATGCGCATCTTGCCTGAGATGTGTGCGGTGATTTCGTGTCCGTTTTCGAGCTGGACGCGGAACATTGCGTTCGAGAGCGCTTCGACGATGGTCCCGTCTTGTTCGATTGCTGATTGTTTTGCCATAGGGAGTGTTTAAATAAATTTATCCGTGATTGCCTGGTGGATGTAGTCGAATGTCGTCAGGGTGATCACCTGGTCGTCGAGCAGAGCGAGTGTGTGCTCGTAGTGCGCGGAGGGTTTGCGGTCGCGGGTGCGGCAGGTCCAGCCGTCGCGTTCGATGACGATGTTGCGGCTGCCCATGTTTATCATGGGTTCTATGCAGATGCACATTCCGTTGCGCAGAAGCGCACCGGTACCCCGGCGGCCGTAGTTGGGCACTTCGGGGCTTTCGTGCATGTGGCGTCCGATACCGTGTCCGCACATTTCGCGGACAACGCTGTATCCGCGGCGTTCGCAATATTCCTGCACTGTCTGGGCTATGTCGCCAATGCGACCGCCTACCTTGGTTGCGCGGATTCCGGCTTCGAGGCTGTCGCGGGTGGTGCGGCAGAGGGCTTTTTTCTCGGGGCTTATCTCGCCGACAGCGAAAGTATAGCACGAGTCGCCCATGAATCCGTCTTTTTCGACGACAGTGTCGATTCCGACTATGTCGCCGTCGCGGAGTTCGTAGTCGGAGGGGAAGCCGTGAACGACGGTTTCGTTGACTTCGATGCAAAGCGTACCGGGAAATCCTTCGTAACCGAGGCAGGCAGGCTTGCCACCATTGTCAAGGATGAATTCCTTGGCAATGGTGTCGAGCTTGCGTGTGGTCACTCCGGGCTGAATCCAGCGTGCGACTTCGCCGAGGGTCTGTGAAACCAGAGTGGCTGAAGACCGCATCTGCTGTATTTCTTCCGGTGTCTTTAGATAAATCATTTAATTCTGTGATTTTCGTATTGCTGTCAAAAGGCAATCTGGATCAATAACCCTGTCCGGTTGTACGTCCTTTTATTTTGCCTTCTTTCATCAGACCGTCGTAGTGGTGCATCATCAGATGTGACTCGACCTGCTGGAGAGTGTCGAGGACTACTCCGACCATAATCAGCAGCGATGTGCCGCCGAAGAACTGGGCGAAGTTCTGGCTGATGCCGAAGAAACGGGCGAAAGCGGGCAGAATGGCCACTATGCCGAGGAATATGGATCCCGGAAGGGTTATGCGCGACATGATGGCGTCGAGATATTCGGCGGTTTTCTTACCGGGCTTTACTCCGGGGATGAATCCGTTGTTGCGTTTCATGTCTTCGGCCATCTGGGTGGGTCGCACCGTAATGGCGGTGTAGAAGTAGGTGAAAGCGACTATAAGGAAAAAGAATACCACGTTATACCAGAAGCTGTTTATGTCGGTGAAGGCGTGAAGGAAGCCTGTTTCTCCACTGCGGAAGCCTGCCACGGTCATGGGAATGAACATGATTGCCTGCGCGAAGATGATAGGCATTACGCCTGCCGCATTGACTTTCAGGGGGATGTACTGACGGGCGCCGCCGTACTGACGGTTTCCGACGATACGTTTGGCATATTGCACGGGAACTTTACGGGTACCCTGGACAAGCAGGACAGCGCCTACGGTTACTGCGAAGAGCAGGACTACCTCGACGATGAACATCACCAGGCCGCCCTGGCTGCCGGAAGCACCTGGCAAACGGCTGATGAATTCATAGGAGAGCGCTCCCGGGAGTCGGGCTATGATACCCACCAGGATGATGAAGGAGATGCCGTTGCCGATTCCGCGGTCGGTGATACGCTCACCGAGCCAGAGGATGAACATTGAGCCTGCGGCCAGGATAATTGTCAGATAGGTGACTGTCCAGAAGCCGAAGTGCATTGCAGCAGCACCCTGCGAAGCACCGTTGACCTGAACCTGAAGGTTGATCAGATAGGCAGGTGCCTGAAGAATCAGGATAAGTACGGTGAGGTAGCGGGTGTACTGGTTCATTTTCTGGCGTCCGCTCTCTCCTTCGCGCTGCATCTTCTGGAACGAGGGCAGAATCATACCGCAGAGCTGTATGATGATTGATGCCGTGATGTAGGGCATGATGCCCAGGGCGAAGATGGATGCCTGGGAGAAGGCGCCGCCGGAGAACATGTCAAGGAGCTGCATCAGGCCGCTCTTGTTTGTGAAGTTTGCAAGGGCGTCGATGTCGGAGGGGGAGATTCCGGGGAGCACCACATAGCAACCCAGACGGTAGATTAGTACCAGCAGGATTGTTATGAGGATGCGCTCACGGAGTTCCTTGACAGTCCAGATGTTTTTGATTGTCTCGGTAAATCTCATAATTAGATTTTTTGGGCAGTGCCACCGGCAGCTTCGATAGCGGCCTGTGCGGCTGCTGAGAAGGCGTTGGCTTCTACGGTGATGGCGTGTTTGATGGCGCCGTTAGCGAGAATTTTGACCAGCTGTCCGCGACGGATGTAACCGGCGGCGCGAAGTTCTTCGACACCTATTTTCTGAAGGTTCTTAGCCTCGGCAAGGGCGTCGATAAGGTCAAGGTTGATGGCTTTGTATTCTACGCGGTTGATATTTTTGAAACCGAATTTGGGCAGACGACGCTGGAGTGGCATCTGACCGCCTTCGAAACCGATCTTGCGGCTGTAGCCCGAACGGGATTTGGCGCCTTTGTGACCACGGGTCGAAGTGCCGCCTTTGCCGGAACCGGGACCGCGACCGATGCGAGTGTTGTGTTTAACCGAGCCAAGTGCCGGTTTGAGATTACTTAAGTCCATAGTTCTTGTCGATTTTTAAGCGTTGGTCACTTCTACCAAGTGGCGAACTTTGTTAACCATACCCATCACGGAGGGGGTGTCTTCTTTGACTACCGTGTGGTTCATTTTCTTCAAGCCGAGTGCGTCGAGGGTGCGTTTCTGCACTGCCGGGCAGTTGATGCGGCTCTTTATCTGTTTGATTTTAATCTGTGCCATTGTCTGATTGGTCTTTATGATTAGACTTAGCCGTGGAACACCTGTTCAACGGATATTCCGCGGTTCTGGGCCACCTGTGCGGGCGAGCGCATTTCGTCGAGAGCGGCGATTGTGGCCTTGACAAGGTTGTGGGGGTTGGAAGAGCCTTTGCTCTTTGCCAGCACGTCGGTGATGCCGACGCTTTCAAGGACGGCACGCATGGCGCCACCGGCTTTCACACCGGTACCGTGGGAGGCGGGCTTGAGGATTATGCGCGATCCGGCGAACTTGGCCACCTGTTCGTGGGGAATGGTTCCTTTGTGGACGGGTACGCGGATAAGGTTCTTCTTTGCGGCTTCCACGCCTTTTGCGATAGCAGCCTGTACTTCGTTGGCTTTGCCGAGGCCCCAGCCTACGATTCCGTCTTCGTTACCTACCACTACGATGGCAGCGAAAGTGAATGTGCGGCCGCCTTTTGTCACCTTGGTAACACGGTTTATAGCTACGAGGCGGTCTTTGAGTTCGAGGTCGCCGGCGGATTTTACTCTGTTATTTCTTTTTGCCATGTTGAATTAGAATTTAAGACCGGCACCGCGTGCGGCATCAGCCAATGATTTGACACGACCGTGGAACAGATAGCCGTTGCGGTCGAAAACAACTTCTGTGATGCCGGCTTCGATAGCTTTCTTGGCGATATTCTGGCCGACAACGGCAGCGATTTCGCTCTTTGTGCCCTGCTCTACTCCTTTGGAGGATGCGGAAGCGAGGGTGACGCCTGCGAGGTCGTCGATGAGCTGAACGTAGATTTGCTTGTTGCTGCGGAAGACGGTCATGCGGGGACGCTGGGCTGTGCCTGAGATTCTGCCGCGGATACGCGTCTTGATTTTGTTTCTTCTCTGTATCTTGGAAATCATGATCTGTTTCTGTTAGATTATTTGGCACCTGCCTTCTTACCGGATTTGCGGCGGATGATCTCGCCGACGAATTTGATACCTTTTCCTTTGTAGGGTTCGGGCTTGCGGAAAGAACGAATCTTGGCGCATACCTGTCCGAGGAGCTGTTTGTCGTCGCTCTCAAGGATAATCAGGGGGTTCTTGTTTCGTTCAGATTTGGCTTCGACCTTGATTTCTGGGGGAAGCTTGAGATATATTGCATGCGAGTAGCCGAGCGCGAGTTCGAGGACCTGGCCTGTGGCTGCGGCACGGTAACCCACACCTACGAGTTCCATTTCTTTGCGGTAGCGTTCGTGTACACCTATGACCATATTGTTGATCAGCGCACGATAGAGGCCGTGCTGCGCGCGGTGTTCGCGGTCGTCGGAAGGACGTGTCACCACTACGTGGTTGTCTTCGACTGCTACGTGGATATCGGGGTTTACGGCCTGACGGAGTTCTCCGTTCTTGCCTTTAACGGTTACTACGTTGTCTTTATCAACCGTCACTGTCACGCCTGCGGGGATGGCGATGGGAGCTTTACCTATTCTTGACATAGTTCTTGCGTTTTACGGGGTTGATTAATATACGTAGCAGAGTACTTCGCCGCCGATTTTGAGGTCGGAGGCTTTTTTGTTTGTCATCACGCCTTTGGATGTGGAAAGGATAGCCACACCGAGTCCGTTGAGGACGCGGGGCATGTCCTTGTAGCCTGTGTACTGGCGCAGGCCGGGACGCGAAACGCGCTTGAGGCCTTTGATTGCGTTGACACGGTCCACGGGATCGTATTTGAGGGCGATCTTGATGACGCCTGCGGGGGTTTCACCTTCTATAAACTTGTAGTTAAGGATATAGCCCTGTTCAAAGAGAATTTTTGTAATCTCTTTTTTCAAGTTTGAGGCGGGGATTTCCACCACTCGGTGGTTGGCCTTGATGGCGTTCCTCAATCTTGTGAGAAAATCTGCTATTGGATCAGTCATTGTGATTGGTTGTTAAATTGATTGGGCCTGATTGCCCAACAATATTTAATTTTTGTTTTGTAGCCGCGGCCCAATGTCTTTATGGGATTCCGGCCGGGGCTTGTCCTCCGGTTGGAAGTAAGCGGCGGTGTTTTACCAGCTTGCTTTTTTTACGCCGGGGATGAGGCCAGCTGAAGCCATTTCGCGGAACTGTATACGCGAGATGCCGAACTGACGCATGTAGCCTTTGGGACGGCCGGTGATTGAGCAGCGGTTGTGCTTGCGCACTGAGGATGCGTTCTTGGGCAGAGCCTGGAGCTGCTGTGCGGCTTCGTAGGCGGCGGCACGGTTTTCTTCGTTCACACCGGAGTTGACGATTTTCTTCAACGCGGCGCGACGCTCGGCATACTTGGCTGCGAGGCGGTTACGCTTTACCTCGCGGGCTTTCATTGATTCTTTTGCCATTTTGTCGGAGTGCGGATTATTTTTTTGCGTTCTTGAAGGGTAGGCCAAAGTGCTTAAGGAGCGCGTAGCCTTCTTCATCGGTTTTGGCGGACGTCACGAATGTGATGTTCATACCGTTGAGTTTGTTGATGTTGTCGATGTTGATCTCGGGGAAGATGATCTGCTCGGTGATGCCGAGGGTGTAGTTGCCACGTCCGTCGAGTTTGCCTTCGATGCCTTTGAAGTCGCGGATACGGGGAAGAGCGACGCGGATGAGGCGTTCGAGGAATTCGTACATGCGGTCGCGACGGAGTGTCACCATTACGCCTACGGGCATTTTCTTACGGAGCTTGAAGTTCGAGATGTCCTTCTTTGAAAGGGTTGCTACGGCTTTCTGGCCTGTGATAGCTGTGATTTCGTTGATGGATGTCTCGATGAGCTTCTTGTCCTGAGTTGCCTGTCCGAGGCCCTGGTTGATTACAATCTTCTCAAGACGGGGCACCTGCATCACCGTCGAGTAGTTGAATTCTTTCTCGAGGGCGGGAACGATGCGTTCTTTGTAGTCTTTTTGCAGAGTTGCGCTCATTATTTGATTTCTTCTTTAGATTTTTTTGAAATACGGATGGCTTTGCCGTCGGCGTCGCGGCGGATGGCGATGCGGGTGGGCTTGCCGGTCTTGGGGTCGACGAGGTTGAGGTTGGAGATGTGGATGGGAGCCTCTTTCTTGATAAGGCCTCCCTGAGGATGCTGTGCGGTGGGCTTCGTGGCTTTGGTCACGATGTTGACGCCTTCGACGATGGCGCGGCCTGCTTTGGGCAGTACCTGAAGGACACGGCCGGTCTTGCCGCGGTCTTCGCCGGCGAGGACGTAGACGTTGTCACCTTTCTTAATGTGTATCTTGCTCATTGTTGTGCTTGATTACTGATGTTTTGCGACTTTAGAGTACTTCGGGTGCGAGTGAAACGATTTTCATGTTTGTGGCACGAAGTTCGCGGGCCACTGGACCGAAGATACGGGTTCCACGGAGTTCGCCGGCGTTGTTGAGCAGAACGCATGCGTTGTCGTCGAAACGGATATAGGAGCCGTCGGGGCGACGGATTTCCTTGTTTGTGCGTACTACGACAGCTTTGGAAACGGTTCCTTTCTTGACGTCGGAGCTGGGGATAACGCTTTTTACGGAAACGACGATGATGTCGCCTACGGAGGCGTAGCGGCGTCCGGTGCCGCCGAGGACGTGGATGCAGAGAGCTTCTTTGGCTCCGCTGTTGTCGGCGACGGTGAGTCGGGATTCTGTCTGAATCATTGTTATTTAACTTTTTCGATGATTTCTACTAACCTCCAGCGCTTTGTCTTGCTCAGGGGGCGGGTTTCCATGAGGCGAACTGTGTCGCCAACGCTGCACTCGTTGTTTTCGTCGTGAGCGTGGTATTTTTTGGTCTTGTTGACGAACTTGCCGTAGATGGGATGTTTTTCTTTCCATTTTACGGTCACGGTTATCGTCTTGTCGCCTTTGTTGCTCGAAACGACACCGATGCGTTCCTTACGTAAGTTTCTATTTTCTTCCATTTGGGCGTGGATTATTTGTTGTTAAGCTCGCGCTGGCGCAACTCGGTCTTTACGCGTGCGATCATTTTGCGGTCGGCTGTGATCTTGGCGGGATTGTCAAGTGGAGTCACTGCATGGTTGATGCGCTGCTGCAGGTATTCTTTCTGCATCTGCTCCAGACGTTCGCGGAGTTCCTGTGTGCCGAGTTCTTTGATTTCTTCTTTCTTCATGGGACGTTACACGTTTTGGTTGGGGTCGTAGTCGCGGCTAACGACGAATTTGGTTGTCACCGGAAGTTTCTGTGCGGCGAGGCGCAGAGCTTCCTTGGCGATGTCATAGCTTACGCCTTCGACTTCGATGATGATACGGCCGGGGGTCACGGGTGCCACGAATCCTTCGGGCGAACCTTTACCTTTACCCATTCGGACTTCGGCGGGTTTCTTGGTGATGGGTTTGTCGGGGAAGATGCGGATCCAGATCTGACCCTGACGCTGCATATAACGTGTAACCGCGATACGGGCTGCTTCGATCTGACGTCCGGTGATCCACTTGCTTTCAAGTGTCTTGATGCCGAACGAGCCGAAGGCCAGCTGGTTGCCGCGCTGGGCGTTGCCCTTCATGCGGCCTTTCTGCTGGCGGCGGAATTTGGTTTTCTTCGGTTGTAACATTGTTGCTTAATCTGTTTTGAGGTTTAACGATTGTTTTTGGCACGACGGAAACCACCGCGACGGCCTTCGCCGCGTGCGGGAGCTGCGCCACGGCCTTCCTTCTGGTTTGCGCTGAAGGAGGGAGCGAGATCGCGCTTGCCATAGACTTCGCCACGGCAGATCCATACTTTCACGCCAAGAACGCCTACTTTGGTGTGGGCTTCGACAAGAGCGTAGTCGATGTCGGCACGAAGAGTGTGGAGGGGAGTACGGCCTTCCTTGAACATTTCGGAGCGTGCGATCTCAGCGCCGTTGAGGCGGCCTGAAATCTGGATTTTCACGCCTTCTGCTCCTGCGCGCATTGTGGAGGCGATCGCCATCTTTACTGCGCGGCGGTAGGCAACTTTTCCTTCGATCTGACGTGCTACTGTCGATGCTACGATTTCGGCGTCGAGTTCGGGGCGCTTTACCTCAAAAATATTGATTTGAACGTCTTTGTCAGTGATTTTCTTTAGCTCTTCCTTGAGTTTCTCAACTTCCTGGCCACCCTTGCCGATAATCAGACCGGGACGGGATGTGCATACGGTGATTGTGATAAGTTTGAGCGTGCGTTCAATGACAATACGCGAAACAGAGCATTTGGCCAGGCGGACGTTGAGGTATTCACGGAGTTTGTAGTCTTCGAGAATGTTGTCGGGATATTTGCCTTTTTCTGACCAGTTTGAGTCCCAGCCGCGAATCACGCCCAGGCGGTTGCTTATAGGATTAACTTTCTGTCCCATTTGTTATGCCTCGCGAGTTTTAACGTTGTTATCAATAGTGTCTACAATAATGGTCACGTGGTTTGCGCGTTTGCGGATGCGGTAGCCACGGCCCTGGGGAGCGGGACGCAGGCGTTTGAGCATGGGGGCGCAGCTCACAGCGATTGTGCTGATGAATAGCTCGCCTGACTCGGCCTTGCGTTCGTTTTTCTGTTCCCAGTTTGCAACTGCCGAGCGGAGAAGTTTCTCCAGACGTGCAGCAGCTTCTTTATTTGAGAATTTAAGGATGCCGAGGGCGCGGAAAACTTCCTGTCCGCGAACCATGTCGGCAACCAGACGCATCTTACGGGGAGAGGTGGGAACGTTGTTCAGTTTGGCGAATGCCACTGACTTGAGTTCTTCCTTGCGTCGGTCGGCTGTTAGTTTTTTTCTTTCACCCATTGTATTTGTTCGTCTTTTTTTTCAAAAATGATTGGATTGACGGGCCCTTATTTCTTCTTGTTGCCGGCGTGACCGCGGAAGGTGCGTGTGGGGGCGAATTCGCCGAGTTTGTGACCTACCATGTTTTCGGTTACGTAAACAGGAATGAATTTGTTTCCGTTGTGTACTGCGAAGGTATGGCCGACGAACTCGGGAGCGATCATAGATGCACGGCTCCACGTCTTGATGACGTTTTTCTTGCCTGAAGCATCCATATCGGCGACTTTCTTCTCCAGTTTAACGCTGATAAAGGGTCCTTTTTTTAATGAACGACTCATAGTTGCTTAATTAATCAGATTACTTCTTTCTTCTTTCAATGATGTACTTCGAAGACTGTTTCTTCGGTGCACGAGTCTTAAGACCCTTGCTGTACAGACCCTTGCGCGAGCGGGGATGACCACCGGACGCACGACCTTCACCACCACCCATGGGGTGATCGACAGGGTTCATCACCACGCCGCGGTTGCGGGGGCGACGTCCGAGCCAGCGCGAACGGCCGGCTTTACCGGAGCGTTCGAGTGAATGCTCGCTGTTGCCTACGACGCCGATAGTGGCTTTGCAGACAGCGAGGATCTTGCGGGTTTCACCAGAAGGTAATTTGATAATGGCGTAATCGCCTTCGCGGGAAATGAGCTGGGCGAAAGTACCGGCGCTGCGTGCCATGAAAGCACCCTGGCCGGGACGGAGTTCGATGTTGTGGATGACCGTACCAACGGGGATTTTGTTCAGCGGAAGGGCGTTGCCGATTTCCGGAGCTGCGTCGGGACCGCTGACCACGGTTGTGCCTACTTCAAGGCCGTTGGGGGCGATGATGTAGGTCTTCACGCCGTCCACATAGTAGAGCAGCGCGATGCGAGCCGAGCGGTTGGGGTCATACTCGATTGACTTGACTACGGCGGGAATTCCGTCGCGGTTTCTCTTAAAGTCTATGATACGGTATTTACGCTTGTGTCCACCACCAAGGTAGCGAGTGGTGAGGTGGCCTTCGGCATTACGTCCGCCGGAGGCTTTTTTACCGACTGTAAGAGATTTTTCCGGTGTAGTAGCAGTGATTGTACCTTTGAATACACCGATAACTTTGTGTCGTTGCCCGGGGGTTGTGGGCTTGAATTTTCTTACTGCCATTTTATTTAGATGTTGCTAAAGAAGTCGATAGTCTGGCCTTCGGCCACGGTTACATAGGCTTTCTTCCATGCAGCAGTTTTGCCACGCAGAAGACCGCTCTTTGTCCAGCGCGATTTGTTTTTACCGCGCACGACTGCAGTGTTGACTTTTTCAACCTTTACGCCGTAGATCTGCTCGACAAGCGATTTGATCTGGTATTTGTTGGCGTCGGGGGATACGCGGAAAGTGAAGCAGTTCCGGGCTTCGGAACGCTTTGTAGCACCTTCGGTAATGATCGGTTTGATTGATATTTCCATTTGTCAGTCCTCCGAGGTTTAGAATTTGTTAATAAGCTCAAGGCTGCTCTCCGTGAGGATAAGGGCAGCATTGTCGAGCACAGCATACGTATTAATGTCCGATGCTGTCATCAGACGGGCACCGGGCACGTTACGCATCGACAAATATACGTCATTATTTCGGTCTGCTAAAACGACGAGAACCTTTTTGCCGTCGACTTTGAGATTTTTAGCAAACTTTACATATTCTTTAGTTTTGTGGTCGGCAAATTTGAGGTCTTCAACCACGATGATTTCATTTGACTGTGCCTTGAGGGTAAGAGCCGAACGACGGGCGAGGTCTTTAAGCTTGCGGTTAAGCTTGAAACGGTAGTCGCGGGGACGGGGACCGAAAACGCGGCCGCCACCTACGAGAACGGGCGAATTGATGTCGCCGATACGGCTACCGCCGCCGCCCTTCTGCTTGTGGAGCTTACGGGTAGAACCGGACACTTCGCTACGTTCTTTGGATTTGTGGGTGCCCTGACGACGGTTTGCGAGGAACTGCTTGACATCGAGGTAAAGGGCGTGCTCGTTGATGACTACTGCGAAGACCTCGTCGGAGAGGTTTGCTTTGCGGCCAGTGTCGTGGCCTTCCTGGTTGTATATTGCGAGTTCCATATTACTTCTCAATTAAGACGATTGAACCTTTGCTTCCGGGGATGGAGCCCTTGATCATGATAATGTTGTATTCGGGGATGATTTTCACCACCTGAAGGTTTTGTACAGTCACACGTTCGTTACCCATCTGGCCGGCCATGCGGGTACCCTTGAATACTTTCGCGGGATATGAACATGCACCTACCGAACCGGGGGCACGCAGACGGTTATGCTGACCGTGTGTCGACTGACCTACGCCGCCGAAACCATGACGTTTCACTACGCCCTGGAAACCTTTACCTTTGGAAGTTCCCACTACGTCGACGAATTCAACGCCGTCGAAAAAGTCTACTGTGATGGTGTCGCCGAGAGCGTATTCACCTTCGAAACCTTTGAACTCGGCCAAGTGGCGCTTGAGCTGGCCTCCGGCTTTCTGCAGATGTCCGAGTTCGGGCTTGGAGAGGTGCTTTTCCTTCGTGTCCTCGAAACCGAGCTGAAGGGCTGCATAGCCGTCGTTCTCTACAGTCTTAACCTGAGTCACCACACAAGGACCTACTTCGATAACAGTGCACGGCACGTTCTTGCCGTCGGCACTGAACACGGATGTCATTCCGATTTTCTTTCCAATTAATCCTGGCATTTCTCTGTTAATTTAGTTGGTTGTTTATTATTTATTGCCACGCCGGACAGCCGGTTTGAGCCGGCTATCCGACATGACGGTATTAGCACTTGATTTCCACTTCTACGCCTGAGGGAAGCTCGAGCTTCATCAGAGCATCGACAATTTTGGGAGTTGCGTTGTATATGTCGATCAGACGCTTGTAGCTCGAAAGCTGAAACTGCTCGCGCGACTTCTTGTTGACGAATGTCGAACGGTTGACTGTGAAGATGCGCTTATGAGTGGGCAGGGGGATAGGACCGCTGATGACCGCTCCGATGGACTTCACTGTCTTTACGATTTTCTCGGCCGACTTGTCGACGAGGCTGTGGTCGTAAGATTTGAGTTTGATACGGATGATGGGATTCATATTTGCTGTTTTTTATTTATTTCAGAAGGTCGACACGGCCCTGGCACTCGGTGAGTACAGCCTGGGCTATTGATTTGGATACTTCAGAGTAGTGGGAGAATGTCATAGTCGAAGTTGCGCGACCGGAGGTGATGGTGCGCAGGTCGGTTACATAACCGAACATCTCGGCAAGCGGAGCCTTGGCTTTGATGACACGTGCGCCGGAACGGCTGCTTTCCATGCCTTCTACCTGACCGCGACGCTTGTTAAGGTCGGATATAACGTCACCCATGGATTCTTCGGGAGTTACCACTTCAATCTTCATAATGGGTTCCAGAAGAACGGGACCGGCTTTTTCGCTGGCTTTCTTGAACGCCTGAATTGCGCAAAGCTCGAAAGAGAGCTGGTCGGAATCGACGGGGTGGAATGAACCGTCGATTACCGTCACCTTGAGGTGTTCAACAGGATAACCGGCAAGAACGCCGTTCTTCATTGCAGTCTGGAAGCCTTTCTGAATCGAGGGGATGAACTCCTTGGGAATGTTACCACCCTTGACTTCGTCGACAAACTGAAGATTACCTTCAAAGCCTTCGTCGACGGGTTCTACGCGGACAATTATGTCAGCGAACTTACCGCGACCACCGGTTTGCTTCTTGAACACTTCACGAAGCTCGACAGGACGGGTGATGGCTTCTTTATATGTAACCTGAGGACGACCCTGGTTGCACTCTACCTTGAATTCACGACGCAGACGGTCGATGATGATGTCGAGGTGAAGCTCGCCCATACCGGAGATAACGGTCTGGCCGGTTTCTTCATTTGTAGCCACACGGAATGTGGGGTCCTCTTCAGCCAGCTTCTGCAGGCCAACACCGAGTTTGTCAAGATCCTTCTGGGTTTTAGGCTCAACGGCAATACCGATAACGGGATCGGGGAAGTCCATAGCTTCAAGCACGATGGGAGCATCCTCGGAACAGAGAGTGTCACCTGTACGGATATCCTTGAAACCTACACCGGCACCGATATCACCGCATCCGATCACATCTTTTGCATTCTGTTTGTTGGAGTGCATCTGGAAAAGACGCGAAACGCGTTCTTTCTTACCGGAACGGCTGTTGAATACGTAGGAACCGGCATTCACATCACCGGAATATACGCGGAAGAAGCACAGACGACCTACATAGGGGTCGGTGGCAATCTTGAATGCAAGAGCGCACATGGGAGCTTCGGACGAAGGTTCACGGGTGATGATTTCGTCGGGATTGTCAAGCGAATGACCTTCGACAGCTCCGGAATCCAAAGGAGAAGGAAGATATGCACATACGGCATCAAGCAGGCACTGCACACCTTTGTTCTTGAACGACGAACCGAGAATCATGGGCACGATGTCCATCTTCAGGGTAGCGGCACGCAGTGCTTTCTTGATCTCCTCAACTGTGATCGTGGAGGGATCGTCGAAATATTTTGTCATGAGAGCATCGTCATATTCGGCGATCTTCTCAAGCATTTTGTCGCGCCACTCTTCAGCTTCCTGACGGAGGCTTTCGGGTATTTCTTCTACGGAATAGTCGGCACCCATGGTTTCATCATGCCAGAAGATGGCCTTCATCCGAATCAGGTCGACTACACCTTTGAATGTTTCTTCAGCACCGATAGGAATCTGAATCGGGCAAGGGTTAGCACCAAGCACGTCCTGGAGCTGACGAACAACTTCAAAGAAATTGGCTCCCGAACGGTCCATCTTGTTGACATAACCGATACGGGGTACGTTATATTTGTCAGCCTGACGCCATACAGTTTCCGACTGAGGCTCAACACCGCCTACGGCACAGAAAGTTGCCACCGCACCGTCAAGCACACGCAGGGAGCGTTCCACTTCGACAGTGAAGTCAACGTGTCCCGGAGTGTCAATAAGGTTGATTTTGAATTTTTCGTCGTTGTACTTCCAGAAAGTGGTAGTAGCAGCCGATGTGATTGTGATACCGCGTTCCTGCTCCTGTTCCATCCAGTCCATGGTAGCGGCTCCGTCGTGCACCTCGCCGATTTTATGTGTCAGGCCGGTGTAGAACAGAATGCGCTCCGAAGTGGTGGTCTTGCCGGCATCGATGTGAGCCATAATGCCGATATTGCGCGTATATTTAAGATTTGCGTCTGAGTTAGCCATTGAGGTATTTCAGTATATATTCAATAAAAAAATCCGGTGATTAGAAACGGAAGTGAGCGAAAGCACGGTTAGCCTCGGCCATTTTGTGCATATCTTCCTTGCGCTTGAACGCGCCGCCCTGCTGGTTGTAAGCGTCGACAATTTCAGCAGCCAGTTTATCAGCCATTGTCTTGCCGCCACGCTTGCGGGCATAGATAATCAGATTTTTCATCGAAATTGACTCCTTACGGTCGGCACGGATTTCGGTAGGAACCTGGAATGTGGCACCACCTACTCGGCGCGACTTCACTTCTACCTGAGGAGTAACGTTCTCAAGTGCTTTTTTCCAGATGTCAAGAGCGGTAAGTTCTTCGTTGGGGAGTTTAGCCTTGACTGTTTCCAGAGCGTTATAGAAAATTGCGAAAGCGGTATTCTTTTTACCGTCGTACATAAGGTGGTTCACGAAACGTGTCACACGTACTTCGTCAAACACGGGATCGGGCAGAATTGTCCTTTTTTTAGGCTTAGCCTTTCTCATTTTTAAGGTCTGTGTTGTGTTTTTGAATTGCTTGGTTGCTTGCTTCTTAATTCTTCAGCACTGCAGCCTCTGCTGCTTCGCTTACTCAACCAAAGGATAGCTGCAAGAAATGCAAAAACGAGTTTAAACTGTTTGCTTGATTAAATCTCGCGGTGCGTTTAGATAACTTCACCCGCGCCGGCCATCCGGCGTCGGATTACTTCTTGGCTGCACCGGCCTTGGGACGCTTGGCTCCGTATTTCGAGCGACGCTGTGTGCGATCTTTCACACCTGCGGTGTCGAGAGTGCCGCGCACGATGTGATAGCGAACACCGGGAAGGTCTTTCACACGACCGCCACGAACCAGAACAATAGAGTGCTCCTGCAGGTTGTGGCCTTCGCCGGGGATGTAGGAGTTCACTTCCTTGCCGTTGGTGAGGCGCACACGGGCCACCTTACGCATAGCCGAGTTAGGCTTTTTAGGGGTCGTGGTGTACACACGCACGCACACGCCGCGACGCTGGGGGCAAGAATCAAGTGCGGGGGACTTGCTCTTGTCTTCCATTGCCACGCGTCCTTTTCTTACTAATTGCTGAATAGTAGGCATCTTAGTTTCTTTGGTTTTACTTGTGGTTTACTTTATAATTTTACTATGATATTTCGCATTTCATCACACCCAAAACACCGCCCATCACCTTGTTATCCAGAACTTTGGCGACAGTCCGGCGCTATAGGGCGCTATTTTTCACGGCAAAGGTAGCGATTTATTTTCTAACAACCAAACATTTAGCGCTATTTTTAAAAAATTGCTAAATCGTTTTTTTACAACAGACACGACGCCCGCATTCCGCTTCCGCAAGGACGCGAGGTCAGGGAACAAACAAAAGCGCCGTACCTTGCGGCACGGCGCTTTTGTTAACATAAGAAGCAATAGCTTACTTCGAGAGTTTTTCTTTCAGTGCGGCAAGAGCTTCGAGGTCGCCAAGAGTTGTGCGCTCCAGAGGAGTGGCGGCAACTGCAGCTGCAGGAGCGTCCTCCTGCTTTTTGGGCTGACGTTTTGCCTTGCGTTCCGCTGCTTTTTCAGCGCGCACCTCATCTTCGAAGATACGACTGTGGCTGAGGATAATACGTTTGTTATCCTTATTAAACTCGATAACCTTAAAGTCGAGTTTTTCGTCGACTTTTGCCTGGCTGCCATCTTCCTTAACGAGGTGTTTGGGAGTAGCGAAACCTTCAACACCGTAAGGCAGAGCAACTACAGCGCCCTTGTCGAGCATCTCAATGATAGTGCCTTCATGCACGGAACCTACTGTAAATACAGTTTCGAATACATCCCAGGGATTTTCTTCGAGCTGCTTGTGACCGAGGCTCAGGCGACGGTTGTCCTTGTCGATCTGGAGAACTTCCACTTCGATATCGGCACCAACCTGTGTGAATTCGCTGGGGTGTTTGATTTTCTTGGTCCAGGACAGGTCGCTGATATGGATAAGGCCATCGACGCCTTCTTCGATTTCAACAAATACACCGAAGTTGGTGAAGTTGCGCACACGGGCAGTGTGGCGGCTGCCGATAGGATATTTGATTTCGATATCTTCCCAAGGATCTTTCTTGAGCTGTTTGATACCGAGGCTCATCTTGCGGTCGTTGCGGTCGAGGGTAAGGATTACAGCCTCTACTTCGTCGCCGACTTTCAGGAAATCCTGAGCGGAACGGAGGTGCTGCGACCACGACATCTCGCTGACATGTATAAGACCTTCTACGCCGGGAGCGATTTCAAGGAATGCGCCATAATCGGCCATGACAACAACTTTGCCATTAACCTTGTCGCCAACCTTAAGCTCTGTGTCGAGAGCATCCCAGGGATGGGGCTGAAGCTGCTTGAGACCGAGGGCGATGCGCTTCTTCTCGTTATCGAAGTCGAGAATAACGACATTGAGTTTCTGGTCGAGTTCGACAACTTCGCTGGGATGGTTCACGCGACCCCAGGAAAGGTCGGTGATGTGTATAAGACCGTCGACACCGCCAAGGTCGATGAATACGCCATAGGAGGTGATGTTCTTGACAGTTCCTTCGAGCACCTGACCCTTTTCGAGCTTGGAAATGATCTCGCGCTTCTGCTGCTCGAGTTCGGCTTCGATAAGAGCCTTGTGTGAAACGACAACATTCTTGAATTCTTCGTTGATCTTCACCACACGGAATTCCATTGTCTTTCCTACGAATACGTCGTAGTCGCGGATGGGCTTGACGTCGATCTGGGAACCGGGCAGGAAGGCCTCGATACCGAAGATGTCGACGATCATGCCGCCTTTGGTGCGGCATTTGATGTAGCCCTTGATGATTTCGTTGTTTTCAAGAGCGGCATTGACGCGTTCCCAAGAACGTGACGCACGCGCTTTCTTGTGGGAGAGAATCAGCTGACCCTTGCGGTCTTCCTGATTTTCGATGAACACTTCCACTTTGTCACCGATCTTGATGTCGGGATTGTAGCGGAATTCGCTCATGGGGATGATACCATCCGATTTGTAGTCGATGTTAACCACGGCTTCGCGCTTGTTGAGTGCGATAATGGTACCTTCGATTACGTCTTTGTCTTTGATCGAGTTGAGTGATTCGTCGTAAACGCTTGTCAGCTGCTCACGCGACATCTCACCTGCGGTTTCGCCTTTTTCATAGGCTTCCCAGTCAAAATCTTCGACCGGTGAATTTTTCAATTCTGTCATTTAAGTTAATAAAAACGGTTAATAAAAAATCTCTCTCAGGGCAAGCCTTACGGCAGGCCCGCTTTTAGCTCGGCAAAGATAGTGTATTTCAGCGCAAAAAGCAAATATATTTTCACTGGGCGCCCGCAAAAGGCAAAAAAACCGCATGGACAAAGAAAAAGCCGCAGGCCGGAAAACATTTGCTTTCCGGCCTGCGAGAGTATTGATCTTTATATCGGGGCTATCAGTCGACAAGCAGCTTTGCCGTGACATTGCCACAAGTCACAACATAAAAACCGGGAGCTACGGCAACAAACGCCTCAGGAGCATCAACGGTGCCCGCAGCAGCAATCCGTCCGTCAGCCGTATACACGGCAAATGCAGTGTCGGCGGCGAAACCACGGAAGATTATGCGTCCGTCAGTGGCGCTTATATCAGCTCCTCCAAGATCGGCAGCATCGGCAGCGCCCGACCCGTCGACAGTCACCGCATAGCTGTCGGATTCTTTACCGGCCACAAGTTTGGCTCCAAGACGAGCGTATGCTTTGACCGTATAGCTATGGAATCCTACAGGGACTTTCAGGTCCTTATATGCAGTAAGAGTAATTCCGGCCGCGATTTCGTTTCCGTCGCGGTTTACAGAATAACTTTCGACAACAGCACGCGGAGCCACGGGACTGTAGGCGATGTCGTCAAGCAACACTCCGAACTTATCTTCGAAGTAGCCGCTATATCGCAGGGCAAAATACCTGGCATCAGCCGGAAGTTTGGCCTCGAAACGTTCCCAACGTGTTTCCGTAAGCGAGAAGGATTCCACAAGCGTAAACGCTTCGGGATCGTCGGCCACTGTGGATGAGGCAAGCAGCTCGACAGATTCTTCTCCGAACTCGGTAGTTATAAGACGACCCCAGAATGCCACGTCAGATCCTGCCGTGATTTCAGGCGAAATAAGATAGTCATCGGCTGATCCGCCTCCGGTCGACGACGGAGCAAGTGCTGCTATGATATGCTGTCCGCTATGCGACGTAAGAGCCGGAGATGACTTTATGTCAATCACCTGGAAAGCTTTCGGATCATACTTGCCGGGGTAGACTATGCCGCTTAATCCGTAAACCGGTCGGCCGTCGTTGTCGAGATTGGTAAAGTCGCGTAATGCAGCCTCGAAACTCCACGGTTCAATCGACTCGAAACTTTCAACCGTCACGGGAACAGTCCAGGAAAGCTGAACGTCGCCTTCGTCGCCGAGTTCGGCCTTAAGATCGCCTACCACCGGTACGTTTTCATTAAGGACACGCAGATTGGCCGTACGCAGATTGTTGTCAGGATCAAGGTCGGCTTCAGTAAGGCTTACCCGTACCACATAGTCGCCCAAGGCAATCCGGTCGGTCAGCTCCATTGAAAGCAGATAAACAGCTTTGTCTTCAGGCTTCATGGTCTGATTGCCCTCTACATCGGCCACAATCATATCAGCCACACGTTTTCCGCCTTTGTAAAGTCCGGCCGTAAGTCCGGGTTGCGGTGCATCGACATTACCGAGGTTAGCCACCGTCGCACGCAACGAAAGGATTTCACCGATATTTCCGCGTGTCGGACCCTGTATGTCAGTAATGGCCATCTCACGACCGTCGAAGTTACGAACCTCGAAGCGATCCATCAGGAAGTAATGGCTGTAGTCGAGATTGGTAACTCGTATTGTCACAGCCACCCACTGCTTACCCTGCAAGGCGGCGGGAAGCGAAATCAGTTTGGTTACCCATCCGTCGGCAGTAGCTCCGAAGAATTCATCAAGGAAAATCATTTCGGCGTCGTCGGTAGAGCCGAAGAGTTCGATATGGTCTACACCTTCCGGTCCGAGATAAAGGCTCATAGCGAGCTTGGCATTGTCGGCTCCAACAGTCGAGAACTTAGGCATTGTGAGCTGTCCCGAACCGATGTAATAGGCACATAGAGCGTTGCCCGATTCATTTGCGGCATTATCCGAGGCAATGGTGGGATCGGCGAATGTCCATGACGGATAAAGTTCGCCGAGATTTTCTATAAGATAAGGTTCGTACTTGAGATTCACAGCCTCACCATCAGCCTCAAACGGTTCTTCCATAGGCAGAGTGTACGGACGTCCGAGCACCGCCGATGCCGTTGCATAGACATCGGTACTGCCGGCAGCACTGACAGCCAGAACGCCGAACTGATGTATGGCCTGTGCCTCGTCGGAATCGACACTGAATGTATATGTCGGCTCATCCACCGTAGCATATCTGACCCAGTTTCCTCCGGCAGATAGATAGCGATAGATTACATAGCTGCACGCATCGGGATTCACATAGCCGCCGTTAACCCCGGTTTCAGGAACGGTCCACGTAAGAGTCATGCTACGGTTGTCAGCCGAAACAGTACGGTTTATATTTACCGTAGCGGGGATATCGACACCGCCGTAGACTTCGACGTTCGCAGTGCTTCCTATTTCGCCTCCTGCAAGAGTGGATACATATATTATATTGTCGCCCTGCTCCAGAGGAACGGTGGTTTCAACAGCCTTGCCCGGCAATGCGCTGACTTCGTTCTGCCCGGCAGCGGTATATACACGTACATCCACATTTTCCGATGCAGGAAGGGCGTTTCCTTTTATATCGACCGTCGGCATGGTGAAACGCACATCGGCCAAAAGTTCGCCACGATCGCGGGCAACAGCCGTCAGACCGGTAACAACCGCCGGAGTTGTTTCACCGGCAGAGCTTGATTCGACATGGAAATTACGCACATACAGGCGGTAATGGTTTGCCGGAGTCACAGCATGCACAGCGATGTAATTCACACCCGGTTCTGTCACTTCGAAGACAAAGTCGAAGCTTGTGAAAGAAGGACTCTTGGCAATTGTCACACGATCAGTGAAGACGTTCATCGCCGCAGCCGTGCGGGTCTTGCCGACACCCACCTCGAATGTTTCGTCGGACGCGAAATAATGGTCGAGCGCCGAAGCCTCCATCGTGAAACGATAGAAACCGGCTGTCGGGAAATTCATAGCCGGAAGCACAAGCCAGTCATCGGCATCATTTTCCACACTTGCGAGGTAATAGAATCCACCGGTAAAAGGCTGCTGGTTGTCATAAAGCCAGGTACGATCGTCCTTATTGGCATCAATAGCTGCAAACATCGCTATGACAGCGTCGCTAAGGTCGCGCTCGCCTTCTTCGGGTGCGATAGTGCACGGTATCGACAAAGCGTCAGTAAGCACAAGACCGGCACTGAGAGCTTTCTGCGATGTTTTTCCGGCAGCCGTCGCTGTTACGGCGGCATAGTGTGTGACCAATCCGTTGTTCGGTATTGTCACTTCACATGTGGTTCCGGTCAGCGGTGCCGAATTCATCTTCACATCGTCGACATAAACATCATACGTGATTCCGGAAACATCGACATACCCGCCATGCTCTCCTTCAGTCACAGCCGACCATGTCACTCTGTTTTTATTGAATGTGACAGTCGCCGGTGCTTTGGGGGTATCATTACCAACATATATGTCGAGCGACGATGTCTGTCCGTCGACACGCTTGCCGGAAACGACAATATACGTGCGCACGCTGATGTTATGTGCACCTTCTGTCAAAGCCAGATCCACAGAATTGCCGGCACCCGAAGCACCGCTGACAGTTTGTTTCTCCACACCGTCGACAAAAACGGCAGCATATACGGTACCGGTAAGTGCGTCGCCTTCCACCGTTTCCGACGGCATAGCAAAGGTCAGTTTGCCGTTGAGCGACGCGCCGGCAAATTCAGCACTCAGCGAAGTGACTGCCATAGGTGCATCGGCACCGACATTCTCATCCATGCAGACAAGAACAGACCACGTTTCGGAATTGGTGCGCACGCCGAGAGAGGATGCATTAGCACCCGTAACCGGCAGCAAGTAGATAGCCGGCAACTCGTCTTCATTGTCAAGTATGACAAAGAAAGCATTGTCACGCGGACTCCATGTCATTGCTCCGGAATATCCGGAAGTAGTTATTCCCACACTTCCGAGGTCGGTGAAACGTCCCGTGTCGGCATTGAGGCTGCGCAGATGTCCGTCCTCGGTAATCGAATAGACAAGGCCATCTGCACCGCACCAGCCGAATGCAAGAGGGAACTCCGCATCACGCAATGTCCCGAGCGTTGTAAACTCGCCTGTGGCCGGATCGAAGGACCGCACGAGATCGGCGCTCCCGGTGGTCTTGCCCATGGTCACCACGTATGCCACATCATTATCGGCGTCATACGCCGCAGTGTACACCACTTGGTCAAGTCCTTCAAAAAGGTCATAAGTATTCGAACTGATTTCAGAACCGTCGGCAGGATCGACAATAGTAGTCGAAGCTCCTTCGACTCCGCCATACTGTGTTGTCGTATGCGAAAACATCTGCAACTTACCGTCGGCACGCATGAATCCGGCCTGATATTTGCCGCGTGCATGACCCCATAACATCGTCTGCGAGGAAGATGTCATGTCGGTATACCATCCCGTGGTATATATAGGATACGAATAGCAATTCACATAACTGAGATAACCCTCAATATTGCCTCGCGACGAAGCTGCACGTAGCGGAGCGGATTTTAAATTGCCGGCAGCCCGATCGGCCGGTTTTCTTGCGATGTGTCCAAGCACATGCAAAGGGAGGGTATTTTCAGCAGGCTGCTGCTTTATATGTCGGTAAGATGCCGGCAGTGGATAAGCCACAGGGCTTAACGGAGGAACCGACGTCGGATGCTCGGATGCAGCCTGACGCGTCAACTGCCCGACGGCAGCCGGAATAGCCAACGACAAAGCGAGGGCACTGATCATGATTGTTTTTTTCATAATCTATATTCTGATTTAATGATTAAGGAGGCCATCAGGAGCCGTAACAGTCCCCTGATGGCCTTTTTTACTTATAATTTATCTTATTACAGCTTTCACCGCAGGGTAAACGTCGGACAAAACCACATATACTCCTGCTCCGAGCGGAATGTCGATGCTGTCCGAAGCTACTTTAACGTCAGCCACAGTCGCTCCTGTTATTGCAACGACACGGACACGATGTCCGGCTACACCTGACACCCGCAACAACCCCTTGCCACATTCGACATTAAGCGCGTTTTCTGCAGAAACAGTTCCAATAGCTGTGGTCATCACCGTTATTTTCTCAGAGGCTTCTGACTCGCGCTCGCCTTCGCCATCGGCATATACCGCCGTGACATGATAAACGGGAGTACCTCCGGCGGCGGCGATATCATCGTCGGTATACGTTGTTTCCGCAAGAGGGCTATCATTAAGTTTCACATCATTACGGTACACATTATAGCCTTTAAGCTCCACTGCTTCATAAGCAGGTTCACTCCATGTCAGAGTTATAGCGTCGCGGGTAGCATTAAGCTGTCCGTCAAGTCCTTCAGGAACAGCGTAGACAGGCACCACCACCCTTTCAAGTGTCAGACCGGAGAAGTACAGATAAGATTTGTCTGGTGCGGAAATACCATGTACACCTATATTGTAACGCCCCGGCTCGTCGATTACAAATTCCGTTTCATAAGTCGTATAGGAATCCGGAATATCAACGGCAGTGTCAAGCACCCGTGTCTGATCGGAGGGCTGCATTCCGGTTCCCATAGTCAAGGCTATGGATTCCGGATAGTTACGCGTTGAGCGAACGGTGTATGTCAAACGGTAGGTTCCTGCCCGTTCAATCACAACAGGAGGCAGGATTGCCCAGTCATCCATGTCAAGCGAAGAGTTATACTGACAACGTAAAGTCGATATATTGTTATCTTTATAGAATGTCCATGTACGTCCGTCGGCATTGCTGTCGTGGATCGAAAGGAAGGAGAATGTATCCTGATCCGGCGTATACTCGAACGGCACACTGTAAAGCGGCGAAACAATAAAGCTGCGTACGGCCGCCTGTCCTTTATATGATTCCCCGTCAATCACGACCGTCGCCACCGCTTTGGCTACATGAGAACCAAATTCCAGTTCGACATTATCAAAGACCACATCCTCGCCGGGCGAGCATGGCATGCTGCCAAATTCCTCGCCGTCGAGAACCAGTACAAGAGTCATAGCTCCGGCAACAGCCTCGCCCGATATGTTCACAGATGGAGCAGTAACGGTTATCGACCCTGTCTTGCCTTCAAAATCATAAGATTTGATCAGCGGTGCCGAAGGGGCAAACCCGACGGTAGCATCAAGCTCTATATTTTTAATACTTACATAGTTGCGTCCACGATCCGATTTACACAGCACACCTATATATATATTTGTACCGGCCGGCACACCGAAGTCGAAACTCTGGCGCAGAAACTCTCCGCCGGTGTCGACTGCTTCAAGCTGCGCCACCAGATTGGTCATGGCGACGGCAGTTGCTTCAGAACCCCAATATATTTCCAGATCATTGGGATTGTTAGTCACCGTACGCAAATCAAAACTCAGATTGAAAGCGCCTCCGGCTTCGGTAAGCATCTGCGGCAGTATCAGCCAGTCGTTCGCATCATTTCCGTTGCCATAGTCATATCTGAACGTGCCGGCATTGACATCTTCATAGCTCGGAAAGTAGTACTCCCATTCGGTCTGGTCATTGTCTACATTGATGAACAGCGAATGGTCGGCATCCTGTGCGTCAGGAGCTATGCTCGCCGGAAGCGGCATTGGCAGAGGATAGTAACGCTCGGCTTTCAGTTGCGCGGACTCCGTAAGCTCTCCATATTTGACAATTCCGTCAAGAGTGTAGCTCGGACGTACGGCAATAGTATGTATACCTGACTCAAGTTCGATGTCGAAATTGAGTGTCGCGCCGGGTGCACCCGTCAGCGCTTCAGCCGGAGTCCAGGCTTCACCGTCGACGATCACCTCAAGTCCCAGTGTTTCTGTCAGATTTCCGCCTGCCACATTCTGTGCCGGAAGGGTAACGGAGCAATGTGCTACCAACCATTCCATATCAACATCAAGCACAGCCGGAGCCGGAAGTGTATTGTCGACAGCGACAACCTTTATGTTTTTCACATGAAGATTATATCTATACTTTGGCGAGAAACAATATATACCTATATATTTTTCGCCGGCAGATTCAATCTGAAAGCGAACCGAAACAGAAGTAAAATCAGAACTGCTCTTCACTTCCTCCTGACGCGAGATCTCCTGCGTCATGGCTTCCGCCGCAGGTGCATCACCGATATATATGGCAAAACTTTCCGCATCATTCATCTGAGTCCGATAGCTGTAAGACAGCTCATATATGCCTGCCTCAAAATCCACAGCCGGCATTATCACCCAGTCGTCAGCCTGGTTCGTCGAATGATACTGGTAATTGAACGAGCTGTAAACAGCAGAATATTTCCATGTCTTGTCGTCATTGTTGACATTAAGAACTGTACACTCGTCGAACTGTGCCTGACTATCAGGACCAAATTCAAAAGGCACGGAATAATTCGCCGCGCTAACGCTTCCTGCCGACAGCACAAGGGCAAACAAAGCGGTCAATGAGTAAAACTTTTTCATATTAAAAGACAATCTGTGATAATATTTCTGTGCAAATACGACTAACGAGGCAGCCATTCACGACAAAATTAAACAATTTGTCGCAAATACAATAATTTCAGGCGTTTTTTTTCAGATGCTCTATATTATATCATCCCCCACGAATGGCACTTCTACTTTCTGTTGCGCTCGTGATAGCGGGCTATGGCACGCGCTATCGCTATTGTGCCGCTACTGTAGTCATTGCCAAGCTCTTCATAAGCCGTTTCAGGATGGTTCGCAAGAGTTTCGGTTATGATTCGGTATTCCTCACGACTTATGAAAGTACCGAAAGTCGTTATCATGTCATCGTCGATCAGACGGGCTATATGACCGCGCACGGTATCGGGACTTATCTTTTTCAAAGATGCAATCTCGCCCAATGGGACTCCCGCATTGAAAAGAATCAGCGTTTCTTTAAGGCTCGAACCTTGAGGCGTGGCGGCTGACAAACCTTCGAATTTACGCACAGCAGCAAGAAAACGGCGACCGAAGCGCACTCCTTTCTTCTCCCCTACACCCGATACCTGCATCATATCTTCCATAGTGACAGGCTTGCGCGAGGCCATATCGAGCAGAGTGGCGTCGCTGAACACCATATACGGCGGCAGACTCTCCCGACGGGCCACGTCGGCACGCACCGATTTCAGCTGTTCGAACAGTTGCGTCACCGGATCGGCTTCCGGAACTTGCTCCGCGGCCTTGCGCGTTCTGCGGGAAAGTTGCGGCGCCACGTATGTCGAAAGTTCGACCGACGCTTGTCCGCGCAGCACCCGCAAGCCCAAAGCCGTAGACCGCAAGCAGTTGCCGTCGTCGTATGCTATCTCGAACACTCCCAGCTGTATAAGTTGCGACACATAGTCGAGCCACTGCTCGCGGCTGAGATCAGAACCCACGCCGAATGTCGGCAGCCGGTCATAGCCTTCGCGCCGGATGTCGGAACGCATGGAACCGCGAAGTATGTCGACAGTCGTGAATATGCCTATTCTCTGTCCGGTACGCATCACGGCGCTCAGGGCTTTCTGCGCCGTTATCGTACCGTCGAAACGGGACGGCGGGTTGCGGCACACATCACAGTTACCGCAATCACAGACAGATTCTTCACTGAAATAGCTGAGCAGGATACGGCGACGACAGACCTTCGCATTGGCATATTTTTCCATCAAGGCCAGTTTTTCGAGATTGACGGCCTGACGTCCCGACTCGTCGACGAATTTCCGCAATGTAATCACATCGGCATAGGAATGAAACAGCACAACTTCGGCAGGCAGGCCGTCGCGACCCGCACGCCCTATCTCCTGATAATAGCTCTCGATATTCGCAGGCAGATTGTTATGCACCACCCAGCGTATATTGCTCTTATCTATTCCCATGCCGAATGCGACGGTGGCACACACCACCGACACTTCGCCGCAAATGAACAGACGTTGCGCTTCGTCGCGCGCGGCAGCCGACATGCCCGCATGATAACATACCGAACGGACTCCCTTGGCACGCAAAGCCGCATCAAGTTCTTCGGCTCCTTTTCTGGACAAAGTGTAGGCTATGCCTGAATCACGCGGATATTTACGCACCATTCCGGCAATGAACTCAACACGTTGTTTCTTTCCCGGATTAGGATATGCACGCAAAGAGATATTCGGCCTGTCAAAAGAACCTGTCCAGCAAAACGGATCGGACAAATGAAGCTGACGGACAATGTCGTCGCGCGTAAGGCGGTCGGCCGTAGCCGTCAATGCAACCACCGGCACATGTGGATAAAGCTCTTTGAGGCGTGATAAAGAAGTATAGTCCGGACGAAAATCATGTCCCCATTGCGAGATACAATGTGCTTCGTCTACAGCGAAAAGACTGATTTTCATTGCCTGATGCCATCGTTCCACTTCCCCTAACAGTCTTTCGGGCGATATATAAAGCAACTTGAGCCTGCCGGCAAAAGCCGCCTCCATTATGGCGCGGTTCTCGCTTTCATCGCGATTCGAATGAACTGCCGCCGCAGGAATACCGTTGGCTACTAATGCCTGAGTCTGATCCTGCATAAGAGCTATAAGCGGCGAAACCACCACCGCACATCCTTCGGCAAGGAGAGCAGGAAGCTGGTAGCATACTGATTTACCGCCGCCTGTAGGCATAAGCACTATAGCGTCGCGACCCGATGCTACGGCTTCAATCACCTCAAGTTGCCCGGGGCGGAAGCTACGGTAACCATAAAAACGTGACAGTAGGGCCGTGGCCCGCTCGCGGATAGTGATTTGCATGGGCTTATTTTTTTTTATCCGCAAAGTTACGGATTTTTGATGTATTTTTGCAGCATCATGAAGCTACTGCAAAGAACCATCTCTTTTTTGAAATCCAAAGATTTCATATTCTATATCATAGCGCTTGTCGCCCTGACGAGCATGTTCACAGCCGCTCGCCTCGAACTCCTGCCGGGAATGACGGCAGGCAATCTCAGGGTCGGGATCGCGGCTATGTTAACCGATGCCGTAGTCTTGCTCTCTCCCTACTGGTTATGCCCGCGGCGTATGAAAGGAGCGACAACAGCCATGCTGTGGCTGACAGGCGCAACGCTTACAGCCATGATGATGTATGCCCGCTTTTCCGGCGACCTGGTCGATCTGCGGCTTGCTTTGTCGGCCGAGTCCTATAATCCACTTGTAATCCGCTGCATTCCATTGGTTACGCGTGCCTCCGACATTGTTGCCTACGCCCTGCCGCCTCTTGCCGTGACTGCCGCATGGACAATAGCACGCAGACATAATAATAAGGTGATATATCTGCCCCGTACGCTCCGCGGCTTAATTGTGGTCGCCTCCCTGCTCCTCTGGCCTGCAATGAACTTTATGCTCACACGATCCTACGCAAAAAATTATAAGTTTACAACAGGCAGAACTTGTTCGCCGGCTGAAGCCCGGGCCATGCGTGCGCCCGGCAACGCGTCTTCGCGCCTTGAGATATACGCTTACAACGGCCCGCTCAGCTACCTTGCCAATGAGGGCGCCAATATCATGCGCGACGCCTCTGCCGGTCTGTCAGAGTCGGAATGCGCGGAAATAGAAGATTATTTCAGACTCAGACAAAAAGTGTCCGGATCATGCGACACAAGCGCCGGACTCGACTCCATCTTCAGAGAAAACAGAAAGAAAAATCTGATAGTCGTCGTTGTGGAATCGCTCAATGCCCGCTATATAGGCACGCGCCTTGGCGCCGACAGCACCGACGTCACTCCGGTTCTCAGCCGGCTGCTCGCCGACAGCGGCACCGTAGCCTCGCTCAATGTGATTCCACAGGTTGCCGAGGGTCGTTCAAGCGACGGCCAGATGATCATCTACTCCGGCATGCTGCCTCCGCGACAAGGTGTCGCCGCAATGCTCCATGCCGGAAACACTTTCCACGCTCTGCCCGAAGCTCTCGGCTCGGCGGAATCCATAGAGATAATAGGAGAAAGCAAACGCGTGTGGAACCACCGTGCCACAAACATGGCTTTCGGATTCAATTCCATTGCCGACTACGACGATGTGGCCGCCATTATACCGGAAATCGAAGAAATCGGGGAAGACCGCGCGTTGTTCAGCTATGCCCTGCGGCACATGAAAAGTATGCAGCGCCCTTTCCTCACCGTACTTACGACTGTCAAGATGCACGAGCCGTACATCCTCTCCGATGAATGGCGGCAAGAGTGGATAGACAAAGCATACAGCACTGGAGAGTCCGACAAGCTCGAACGCGACTATCTACAGACCCTGAACTATTTCGACACGGCACTCGGCGATTTTCTTGCCGCACTCGATCGCGAAGACCTTGCCCGTGAAAGTGTCGTTGTAATAGTATCCGACCACGATGCACCTGCAAAAAGTGATTTCCGCAACGGAACAGGCATATTTAGCCCCATAGCATTCATAGCTTTGAACACGGGTGTGACAGCGCGCCTCGACGCATATCCGCGCGGACAGGCCGACGTGTACCCGACAATACTTGAAATAATGGGACGAGAAGACCGCCACGCCATAGGGATGAGCATGTTCAACACATGCGTGCGGGGAGCTTTCGATCGCTACGGAAACTACTACGGCCAAGAGTGTGCGACAAGCGATGCCGACAGTCTTCTGTCACGCAGCCGCGATATATCCGCACTGATCTTGCACGGCGATTACTTCAAAAACCGTGAACATACGGTCAAGTCATAGACCGGAAATATGCCTCAGTGCGCCTCAAGCCAGTTGGTCCCTACTCCCGCCGACACCTCAAGGGGTACTGAAGCCGAATAAGCTTTCTCCATTTCCCCGACAACCATACTCTGCACTTCGGCTAGTTCGTCAGGTTTGACATTGAACACAAGTTCGTCGTGCACCTGCAGAATCATGCGCGATCGCAAACCGCGCCGACGTATCTCACGGTCGACGGCAATCATAGCCATCTTTATTATATCGGCAGCCGAACCCTGCAACGGAGCATTTATGGCATTACGCTCGGCATAGCCGCGCACGACCGAATTTCGGGAGTGTATATCCGGCAAATAACGTTTACGTCCCTTTATTGTGGTAACGAAACCGTCTGTACGAGCCTTCTCGATAGATTCTTCCATGTAACTCGCCACCCCAGGATACGTTGACATATAGCCTTCGATTAGGGATTTAGCCTCGGAACGCGGAATCCCGAGCCGCTCGGCAAGCCCGAAAGCGGAAATTCCGTATATAATTCCGAAATTAGCCGTCTTGGCCGCACGGCGCTGCTCTTCGGTGACCTCGGCATCATCTTCGTGGAAAATCTTGGCCGCCGTCGCACGATGTATGTCCGCTCCGGAACGAAAAGCCTCCACCATACCGCTGTCACCGCTGAGGTGAGCCATAAGGCGCAACTCAATCTGTGAATAGTCAGCCGACAGAAGCAAGTCGCCGGGATCGGGAATAAAGGCACGGCGTATTTCGCGGCCGTCGGATGTGCGGATAGGAATATTCTGCAAATTAGGCGCTGTTGACGAGATTCGCCCCGTAGCCGTGACTGTCTGATTGTAGGTCGTATGTATCTTGCCTGTCTGCGGGTTTATAAGTTTGGGAAGAGCCTCGATATATGTCGACAGCAACTTGCGCAAGCCGCGGATATCAAGTATCAGCCCCACCAACGGATGCACCGACGCATACTTTTCAAGTATCTCTTCTGTTGTCGACCACGCTCCGCCCTTTGTCTTGCGCGCCTTGGGATCGATGGCAAGCTCTTCGAAAAGCACCTTTCCAACCTGCGACGGAGAACTGATATTGAACGGATGACCGGCCATGCTGTAGGCCTCGGCTTCAAGAGCGGCCAGACGCGAAGTCAGCCCGACCGCCTGACGCCTCAGCTCCGTCACATCGATGCGTGCGCCTTCCATCTCCATGGCCGCAAGCACAGGAATGAATGGCAGTTCGATCTCATTAAGCAGCTCCAACTGAGCGCGCTGAAGCAATTCCGACTCAAGGCATGGGCGAAGACGCCGGCACAGCAAAGCCTGCTCGCCGAAAAACGAAGCTGCCTCATCGCCTGCGACTGGCTGAGCCTTGCGTCGTTCGGCGGCGCTCAGCTCATAGTCGGACGTCCGGTGACCGAGATATGTCATCGCAAGCGCCGGCAAATCATGTTTCATCTCGGGAGCCACAACATAGTGCGCCACACCGACATCGAAGTACCCTGCGCCGGCAAAAGAAAGACCCTCTCGGGAAAAGACTACCATGTCGCGCTTCACATCGGCACTGCAAAGCACCACTTTAGAATCGGAAAACAATGGTCTGAGCGCCTCCATTATTTCCGAACGTAAAACCGGCATCTCCGGGAAAGGAATATAAACGACTTCTTCTGCGGCAATTCCAAGCCCCAAAGCCCGGGCAGTCATAGCCTCGGCTCCAACAGCATTTAGAGAAAACCCGACATTCCCGCCCGAAGCACACACACTGCCGACAAATGTCCGGACTGAGTCAGCATCGGCAAGTATGCGTACATCAGCAATTGAAGCGCCAATGTCTTCCTGCACCGGCAAATCAGTTTCTTCGGAAAAATCGAAAAGCGAAGGTTCCGACACCGGCTTCTGTATTTTTTCAACAGTCTGTCCGGATTTTTGCTTCAGCCCGAGTTTCGCCGCCATGGTACGGAATTCCAGTTCGTCGAACACGGCGGCAAGAGCATCGGCATCAGGCTCACGGCGGCAAAGATCCTCAAGCCTTATATCAAGCGGAACTTCGGTACATATAGTGACCAGCTCTTTCGACATCTCGATCTGTGAGGCATTATCACGTATCTTGACTCCAAGCGCGCCTTTTATATCCGAAGCGTTGGCCAGCATATTCTCTACAGAACCCCATTCGGCTATCAGCTTGGCAGCCGTCTTTTCGCCTACGCCGGGACATCCGGGCACATTGTCGCTTGCATCGCCTTCGAGAGCAAGCAGATCGATCACCTGCCGGGGCGAAGCTATGCCGTAGCGTTCACAAACCTCTCGAGGCCCGCGGATTTCAAAACCTTGCCCGCGGAGCGACGGGCGGAACATCAGCACCCTGTCGGTGACAAGCTGTCCGTAATCTTTGTCGGGAGTCATCATGTAGGTAAGGAATCCTTCGGCCTCGGCACGGCGCGAAAGCGTGCCTATGACATCGTCCGCCTCATACTCTTCTTTCTCGACCACCGCTATACGATAGGCTTCAAGTATACGCTTTATATACGGTATGGATGCCGTTATATCCTCCGGCTGCTTGTCGCGGCCGGCCTTATAGGCCTCATACATGGCATGGCGGAACGTACGCCCGCCGGGAGGATCGAAACAAACGGCTATATAATCGGGATTTTCCTTGCGCAGCACCTCATCGAGCGTGTTGCAGAAACCGAAAATAGCCGATGTGTTGAATCCGTAGGATGTGACACGCGGAGAGCGCAGCAGAGCATAATAGGCGCGATATATCAACGCATACGCGTCAAGTAAAAAAAGTTTCTTTTCTTGCATGTTTAAATAATGGTCGGGAGAAGGCGGTGGCGAAATTGCCGACGATAAAGTTACATATTTTTCAATTCACCGCTTCGGCCTTGGCGTCTTTTTAATGGATTTTTTCGCAAATGAAACAAAAAATGCCCTCGTATTATGAAAGAATGATTAATTTTGCACCTTGTATGAGAGATAAGACCACACTCGAAGCTATCCGGGAGCGTTATGCCGCCGATACAAGCCGTATGAACGACTGCATGATGCGGCAGCTCGCCAGCTCCAACGCACTGATGACACAGGTCATCACAGCAAATCTGCGCACCAAAGGCAAGCAGATAAGACCCCTGATAGTTATGATGTGTGCACGCATGTTCGGTCCTGTAACGGATAAAGTGATTTCAGCGGCCACTGCCATAGAAATGCTCCACAATGCGTCGCTCATACACGACGATGTTGTCGACGAATCGATGATGCGGCGAAACAGCCCTACCATAAATTCGGTATGGGACAATCATATAGCCGTGCTTGTAGGCGACTATTACACATCCGGAGCCATGCAGCAGGCAATATCTACCGGCGACATACGCATCGTCGATTCACTTTGCCGGCTTGGAAAAAAACTCTCCTTAGGCGAAATCGACCAGATCTACAACGCTCGGGAGCACAGCCTGTCCGAAGAAGCTTATTACAAAATAATAGAGTACAAGACCGCCTCACTTTTCGTGGCAAGTGCAGAGATGGGATGCTACGCCGCAGGCGTCGAAGACAAGCACATCATAGAATCCTTGTCGGAATTCGCAAGGCTTTTCGGACTGTGTTTCCAGATCCGCGACGACATATTCGACTACTACCGATCCGAAACAGTCGGGAAACCGACAGGCAACGACCTGCGTGAAGGCAAAATAACCCTGCCCCTGTTGTACGCCCTTACCGTAGAAGACGCTCCCGGGCATACAGCCGCAGCCGAGCTGGCCGCACGGCAAGAACTTACAGCCGACGAAATCGAGCGTCTGTGCTCTTTCGCCCGCGACAACGGCGGTATAGACTACGCTTTCGCGGCAATGAAAAGCCTTCGCGACCGCGGGGCAAGGCTTCTGGAGGCCGTGCCCGACTGCCCGCAACGTCACGAACTGCTTGATCTTTTCGATTTCATAATCGCACGCGACCATTGATCCCGACGATGATGCGTAGCCGCTTCTCTCCTCTTTTCGGTCTTCCGGCCTTTATCGTCGTCGCATTTCTTGCTGCGGCATGCGCCAACATGGGCCGGCCGGAAGGAGGCCCGCGCGACGAAGAACCGCCTCATTTCATACGCTCCACCCCGGCTCCCGGCGCGACAAACGTCAGCACAAAACATCTGACGGCCATATTCAATGAAAACATACAGATTGAGGACGCATTCTCAAAAGTCGTAGTGTCGCCGGCACAGAAGCAACCGCCGGCGGTCAGCGCCAACGGCCGCCGTCTGATAGTGGAATTCCGCGACACTCTTCTGCCCAACACGACCTACACAATCGATTTCGCCGACGCCATCAAAGACCTGAACGAAGGCAATATTCTCGACGGCTTCGCGCTCGATTTTTCCACCGGCGACAGCATCGACTCATTACGCATTTCCGGCATGGTACTACAGGCCGAAAATCTCGAGCCGGCACAGGGAATGCTCGTAGGAGTATATTCCAATCTCGAGGACAGTGCCATCCGCACGCTGCCCTTCGAACGCATAGCGCGCACCAACCAACTGGGGCATTTTACAATCCGCAATCTGAAACCCGGTGATTACCGGATTTTTGCAGTCAACGACCTAAACCGCGACTACCACTGGGACAGGAGCGAAGACGTGGCATTCTATGACATCACTGTCAGTCCGCGTGCCGAACACTTCGAACTGAACGACACCCTGCGCGCATCCGACGGCAGCGACTCCATAGTAGCGCGCCAGGGTCTGCGCTTCCTCCCGAACGACATCCTCCTGTGTTGGTTCAACGAAACCTATAAACCTCAGTACCTGCTTGACTACAAACGCGAGGACCGCAACCGGATAACTGTCAAATTCGCCGCTCCCGCCGACTCTCTTCCGCGCATAAGCATAGTAGAAGGAGGACCGGAAGGCCTTGATATAAGCAAATGGGCCAGACTAAACGCGTCATCGCGCCTCGACTCCCTTGAGTACTGGATAGAACCGGAATACCTCGAGAAAGCCGACTCGCTCAAACTATCGGTAGGATATATGCGTACCGACAGCACCGACGCCCTGACATGGACTACCGACACTCTGCGCTTCTACTACCGGAATCCGAACCGCGGCAAAAAGAAGAAAGAAAAACAGGAATCGCCCTCCGTCAATGACAGCATAAGCACCGACAGCGTCGCCACAATTAAACCGACTGATTTCCTCAGCCTCAACATAGATTCCTCCAGCCAGGAACTGAACCGCCCCTTGCTCCTGACCGCAAGCGAACCGCTCGACAGCATAAACCTTACATCATTACATCTTGAGATACAAAAAGACACCCTTTGGCTACCTGTAGCCGAAACTATCCTGCTACCCGACAGCACCGACTTGCTGCGAGTCAGACAGCTCGACATCAAATGGGAACCCGGAGGACGCTATCGACTGACTCTGGATTCACTTGCCGCCCATGGCATGTACGGACACTGGAACCGGCCATTCAAGCACGAATTCAGCGTCAAGAACCTTGAGGACTACTCTACCCTGACATTCAATATCTCGGGACTCGACTCCATTCCTGCCATAGTACAACTGCTCAACACGTCCGATACGCCTGCCTACACCGCATGGATCGCTCCGGGCGAGAACACCGCCGTATTTCGTTTTGTCAATCCCGGCACATATTATGCCCGCCTTTATCTTGACCGCAACAGCAACCGTCGCTGGGACACCGGAAACATAGCCGCAGGACTTCAGCCGGAAGAAGCTTTCTATTTTCCGAAAAAGCTCCAGCTAAAGAAAAACTGGGAAATAAGCCAGGACTGGAACATCTACGAAAGCGCGGTCGACATCCAGAAACCCTACGCAATCAAGAAAAACAAACCTAAACTGAAACGTGGCGAAGAAGCCCCGCGTGATCCCGACGAAGAAGAATACGACGAATTCGGCTCAGACCGTGGTTTCGGACGCGACGACTATCGCGGTTCAGGCAATCGCGGAGGCGGATTCGGCGGCGGACTGCGCCCCAACCGAGGCGTCGGAAACACAATCGCGCGCTAATTTTCCCGCAATATGGTTTTTTTTCCTTATATTTGTCGGGATTAACCGGCAGCACCGACATGCAGCCGGTAAAATATTATGGCATTGTCACAATAAGGCCATCATCATTCACGTTAAAAATCAAAGACTTCATAACAAAAACCGAATTAAAATGAGATTCAAGTCGCTCGCCTTATGGCTCGCTGCAGCGTTTGCGGCCATCACGTCGCTGAGTTCATGCTCGCCAAAACACAACTTGCCTTACTTCACCGACATCATCACAGAAACCGAAGGCGTTCTGCCGGAAAAAGACTTCATGCCGGTCATAAAACCCGACGACGAACTTGTCATTACCGTCACAGCCTCCAACCCGGAAGCAACAGCCCTTTATTCAATACCTTTCACAAACCCGGCGTCGCGCGACGAACTGGTCAAGACAATTTCCCCGCGAACACTTACATACATCGTTGACACAAAAGGCGACATCGACTTCCCTATCTTAGGCAAGATACACGCAGCCGGCCTGACAACCGAACAGTTGCAGTCTGAACTTACAAAACTGATCAGCAAAGACGTAACCGACCCGATCGTACGCGTATCACTGGCAAACTTCCGCATAACCGTTGCCGGTGAAGTAAAGGATCCGACGACCATAAACGTGTCGCGCAACCGCATATCCCTTCTTGACGCGCTTGCCGAAGCCGGCGACCTGACAGAATACGGCGACCGCACCAACGTGTTGGTCATCCGCGAAATCGACGGACAAAGAAAATACGCACACCTGAACCTTAACTCGTCGGAAGTTCTCAACTCTCCCTATTACTATCTACAACAGAACGACTATGTGTACGTGGCGCCCAACAAAATCCGTGAGGGAAATTCAAGATACAGCACCAACAACGCATATAAACTCCAAGTGGTATCCATCGTCGTCAGCGCTTGTTCTGTAGTAGCATCATTAGTCATTGCTCTCACACGTTAAACCTTACGAAAAGACAGAAATTATGGCACAGAAACAGACATCCAGCTTGATAGACTTCCGGGGGCTTTTTCGTCAGTACCTCTCGAAATGGTATTTTTTCGTCATATCCGTCCTCGTGTGCGGATCATTGGCTTATGTATATACCAAAATCAAACCTCCTAAATACGCCGTACACGCCAGCATACTCATCTCCGACGATAAAAGCAACTCTCTGAGCGAAGGTTTGGGAGGCCTGAGCAGCCTTTTCGGAGCTAAAGGCTCGGTCGACGATGAAATTTACGTAATCTCATCACACTCCGTATTCCGTCAGGTTGCGAAAGACCTTGGCATAAACGTCCAGCATCTTGTAAAAACCGAATTGCTCGGTTCAAACCTCGCATACCCCACATGGCCTGTCGATCTGGTCACGCCGTCCGAAATGGCAGACACACTTCAGGGTACGATTATGGTAAAGGCCATGGTAAATAAAAAAGGCAAAGCTGACGTAGAAGTAATATATGCCAAGAAAAAAATAGGAGAAGTCAAAAAAGCGGAATTCCCCATATCCATTCAGACCAAACTCGGAGAACTCACACTTACAAAAACTCCTTACTTCCTGAACAACGAAAAGTTCAAGACCGTAATATATTTCTCCGGATATGATGTGGCGGCCGAGGACATGAGCCGCGCTGTTTCAACCGACATCGCATCCCGTCGTGCAAATGTAATCAACCTCGCCATAGACACCCCCAACCCCGATTACGGCATTGACGTGCTGAATGAAATCATAGCAACATACAACAAACGGGGAATCGAAGAGAAGAACCAGAAAAGCGTTCAGTCAGCCAAATTCATCGACGAACGCCTTGTCCTGCTGGCCGAGGATCTGAACCGCTCGGAACACGAAATTCAGGACTACAAACAGAAGCACAACATCATCGACATCGAAGCCGAAGCAAAATACCAGTCCACCAAAAAGGGACAGATTGAAACTTCACTTATCGAAGCCGAAACGAACTACGAAATCGTCAGCATGGTAGCCAAATTCTTCAAAGATCCGGCCAATGCCTACCTGATGGCTCCCACCACACTCGACAACCAGGGACTCCAGCTTGCAATCAAGGATTACAACGAGTTGATTCTCCGGCGCATGGATCTTCTTAATAGCGCACGCTCCGACAATGCCGCCCTTCGCCTGCTCACCGAGCAGATCGACGCCATGCGTGAGAATCTGGCCCAATCGATAGAAAAAGCCCGCGAAACCGCAGGCATAACCGTACGCGATCTGCGTAACGAACGCGGCAAAGCCGACGCCCGCCTCGGTGCCATACCTTCTCAGGAACGCGAATACATAGACATGAAGCGCCAGCAGGAAGTGAAACAGGAACTCTATCTGTTTCTGCTTCAGAGCCGAGAGGAAAACGCCCTTGTCATGGCAAACGCTGTGCCCAAAGGTGTAATAATTGATGAAGCATTCAAATACACCAAACCGTTGGGTCTTTCCAAGAAAATCATACTCCTGTTCGCCATCCTGCTGGGATTGTGTATTCCTCCCATGATCATGTACCTGCGCAAGACTCTGCGAAACCGCTTCGAAACACGCCAGGAAGTTGAACGCATCACCGATGTGCCTATCCTCGGTGAAATGTGCATAGACCACAGCGGCGAAACAATCGTGGCTAAACCCGGCAATACTTCGTCGGCCGCCGAACTGTTCCGTCTGATGCGCTCGACGATCACACAGTTCATACTCGGCACACCGGATGAAAAAGTAATCTTGCTGACATCCTCCACTTCCGGAGAAGGAAAGACATACATCTCCATCAATCTGGCAGCATCATTCGCCATGATGGGCAAGCGCACGATACTTGTCGGCCTTGACATCCGCAATCCGCGCCTCAGCCAGTATCTCGACATCAAGCCGCGCCTCGGCATGACACAATATCTGGCATCGGACGAAATAAAGCCGGAACAGATAATCGTCAACGTACCGTCGGTCAAGGATCTTGACATGATCGTGGCCGGTCCCGTACCGCCTAACCCCTCCGAGCTGCTGTTGTCGTCACGTATCGATGAACTTTTCACACAACTGCGCAAGGACTATGATTACATTGTTGTCGACACTGCACCGATCGGACTCGTCAGCGACACATTCACGCTGGAGCGCGTCGCCGATGCCACCATCTACGTATGCCGCGCGAACTACACATCGCTCAACGATCTGAGCTATATCAACGAGCTATACGACCAGGATAGGCTCAAGCGCCTGTCTATTGTCATAAACGGCACGGCAGCCAAGAAAACCTACGGCTACCGCACACGCAAGGAATAAAATCCAGAAACAACGTTGTCCGGGCGATCTGGACAGTATATGATTCAGTATTCCGGAGCACCGGCCGAGCGCCGGAATATGTTCCGGAATACTGAATGAAATTTACAGCTGAAGAAAAGACACCGACACAAATGCCCCAATTAGACTCAAAGCGTTTACAAGCTTTATCACTTCCGAAATCAGGAAATGATAAAGCCAACAAGCGTCCCTATCTGGAACTCGACTCAGCTTCATGGTTCAGGATTATCGTATTCCTGCTTTCCATGTCGGCCTACGGTCTGGAATTCCTCCCGGCCCTGCTGGTGGTATTTTTCATGCTGATAAAATCTTTTGTCAACGACCGCCACGAATTCATCGTACAACTGACACTGTTCATCGGTGGCTACGGCCTTTACTACAGCGACCCACTGATAGTACGCAACGACCACCTGATATTTATTGTGGTGCTTATTCTGGCTCTGATTTACAAGAAGCCGCCTATTGTCACCAAGACATTCATTATTATAATATCCTTTCTGCTTGCGTTCATAGTCATAGCGAGTTTCTCCGAGTTTTCCATATCCTCGCAATTGATGACTATGCGTCACTATTTCTACTTCATATACTTCTATATTCCGATTCTGGCATTCAACAATCAGGAATTCGATTTTCGGAAGTACATGGAGTGGATACTGGGATACACATTAGTCTTGTCTTGTTTCTACATACTCGATTCATTTGTAATCTGCGGCCACATATTCATACCGCGAGTCTTTGACTTTGAAAGTGTATTCTCGACATGGGACAACATGTACATACACTGGTTCAAGATTCCATTCCGCCGCATTTATCCGCCGGGGCTCTACATTTCGGCACTCGCAATATATGGCATTGCCGTCATGTTCCGTCTGAGAAAATGGCAGTTGGCTCTACTCCTACTCGGAATCGCATGTACCAAGACCATAACATTTATAGTCGGTCTTATCCTGACCTACAGTTTCCTGCGCGGGGTATTGAAGCATATATTCAAATACACCTTGATTGTGGCTCTGGCTCTGTTTTCGTTGTACTTTGTCGACAAATGGGTTGAAGAGAACCTCAACATAAAAGCTCATGACTTTGAATCGCCGATGCGTATCAAATCCACAATTGACCAGATTATAGACCTGGTCAATGCAGATACAATTGACGAATATGCAAAGTTCGGATCAGGCCGAATGGCACAGGCTATACCAAAATTCGAACTGATGTACAAATACGACAGGGAGTGGACCGGACTCGGATTTCTTGACCGCAGCAAGACTACCAACACCCGCTACATCATCGACAACGAATTTTTTGGCAACCCGGACGAAAAGACGGAAGTCGCCTCCGGAGTCGAGATAGCATACGCCCAGACAATACTCAATACAGGTTATATCGGCCTTGTGGTACAATTACTGGTCTACCTGTTACTTGCATACCGGATACGCCGATTGCGCAATTTCAGATATTTCCAATCCGTACTCTTTGCCATACTTTTCTTCGGACTGAATGGGATCTGCTCTATAAATAATATGGACGGACTTTTGCTGTTAAGCCTGTCGTATGCCGTTGTGATTCTTACAAACCGCGATAATCTGCCGGGCTTTAATCCGCAACTGACATTCCGCTCCAACAGAAAGAGCTTACACGAGCTAAAGAATCGAAACGACCACACTACGACAAGCTTAAAAAAGCCTGCATAATCACTGCTCTATTCACCATTCACGCTTGGAAACAACCGTGAATCAATCCAGATACCCCCAAAACAGTTCCAGACCTGAAATGCCCCAGTTGAACAAAAAGCACTTCGTCAACCGTTTGCCGGATAAAGGCAAGTCGAAAGTTGACAAACGCCCGTATCTGGAGCTGAATCCGCGAGCCTGGATCGAGATTGTCGTTTTTCTCATGTCCATGGCAGCCTTAGGGCTGGAGTTCTATCCTGCAGTGTTAGTGGTTGTAATGTTGATGATAAAATCATTCATCAACAACCGCCACGAATTCATTGTGCAGCTGACCTTGTTCACCGGTGCCTATGGGTTTTACTATTGCAATCCGCTGATAATACGCAACGACTTTCTTGTATTTATTATCGCAATTTTTCTTGCGTCGATACACCGCAAGCCGCCGATAGTCAAACGCACATTTCTGATTCTTGGAGTATTTCTGCTGTCTATAATCATATTGGCAGGATTTTCCGACGTACCTATGCTGGCGCAGATTTCAAAAATGCGTCACTACCTCTATTTCATATATTTCTATCTTCCTCTGATTGCATTCGACGGCATAGAATTCAATTTCAACAAATTCATGACCCATGTCATAGGCTACACCATAGTCATCGGAGCATTCTATATCATTGATTCGTGTATCCTATGCAGCCACGTAATGGTACCGAGGGTTTTTGACCATAACATGACCCGTTCCACCTGGCGCAATCTGCACATACATTTACTTCAGCATCCGTTCCGGCGCATATATCCTCCGGGAATGTATTTGGCAGCTCTTTCTATATACGGTATCGTACGCATATACCGTCTGCGCACCTGGCATTGGTTTTTATTGCTGTCAGGGCTGGGACTTACAAAAACCATTACCTTTCTTACTGGCCTTTTCATCACATACTGTTATGTCCAAGGCTCCATCAGACTGATTTTGAAATATGCCTTCTCTGCCATTATTGCGGTGGCGTTACTATACTCTGTAGACGTATGGATTGAAAACAATACAGCGTTCAATTCCCACGATACAGAATCGCCCTTACGCATAAGGTCGACATTCACACAGATTGCAGACGCCGCCGCGGCAAAAACAGAGGAAGACCTCGCCACATTCGGCTCCGGACGCATGGCTCAGGTAATCCCGAAATTCGAACTTATGTACAAGTACGGCAAAGAATGGACTGGACTCGGATTTCTTGACCGCAAAACCACAACGGATACGCGTTTCTTCATCGACAATGACTTCTACGAAAACCCCGACGCACAAAGCGAGGTGGCCACAGGTGTGGAAATTGCTTACGCACAGACAATTCTCAACATAGGCTATATAGGACTTATCGTACAGCTGCTTGTCTATTTCGCACTTGCAATGACTATACGAAAATTGCGATACTTCAATTTCTTCATATCAGTCCTGGTCGCATTGCTTATATTCGGTATAAACGGCATCTGCTCAATAAATATTATTGACGGACTGCTCCTCCTGGGACTTGCATACGCCACTGTCCTGCTCGCAAACCGTGATGTACTTCCCGGATTCAATACCCCGTGGCTCTCTAACACCGAGAAATGGCGGTTTCAAAAAAGCTTCAACAATGCACAAAAACGTCATAGGGGGGGGGTAACCAATTGACAATCATGAACATAACACACTTGCTTTTCAACCTCAAGATAGGCGGTACAGAAACAATGCTAATCGACATTCTGAACCGTCAGGCCGCTGCAGGCCATAAAGTAAGCCTTATACTTATCAACGACGAACACGATGAAGAACTGATCGCCACAATTTCAGGAGAGGTCAACATAATTAGGCTCAACCGCCCGCTCGGTTCAAAAAATCCGCTATGGCTGCTTACCATGCGCCGCGCCATAGCCGCGACACATCCCGACGCGGTTCATGCCCACAACGTCATGGCGCTCGGACTTGTACGCGGACCACGGCGCTACCCGCTCTTTTTCACGCTCCATACCACCGGCATAGGACGCCCCGACCTCATACGCCATGCCGACCGCCTCTTCTCCATATCGCAGGCCGTGGCCGATGACCTGCGCACCCGTTTCGGCTTCGACAGCATAGTGGTGCCAAACGGCATCGAAACCGCCACCATACGCAGACGTGGCCACGACTCACCCGCTCCGGGCAACATTCTGCGCATCGTGCAGGCCGGGCGCCTTGACCATAAAGTCAAAGGACAGGACATAACATTACGTGCCCTGGCCGAACTCCGTCTGCTGCTGCCCGAAACACGTGTCACCGTCGATTTCATAGGCGACGGTCCTTCGCTCGACTATCTGCGCCGGCTTGCCGACAGCCTCGGACTCGGCAACGACACACACTTTCTCGGCCCGATGGGACGCAAACAACTTTACGACGTCCTGGCTTCATATCACCTGTCGCTTCTTCCCTCCCGTCAGGAGGGCTTCGGACTTACACTTGCCGAAACCCTCGCCGCAGGAGTTCCGAGCATATCGTCGGATCTTCCCGGTCCCGCCGAAGTGCTCGACGGAGGCCGATTCGGACGCTTATTTCCCTGCGGCGACCACAACGCTCTCGCACGAGCCATAGCCGACACTGTGGCGGACTACAACGCCGAAGTGGAGCGCGCGCTCAGAGGAGCCGAATTCGTGGAACAGCACTTCGACATGGCCGCCACCGCCGCCCGTTATGTCGACGAATACTCCCGAGGCAAATAAATCCAAGCAAGGCTTCAGTTTGTTATAGAAACAAAAGCCGGAGAACCACCATATTCTTCCGGCACGAACGTTTCACACATATAACACACACAAAGCCTATGTTCTCTTCTTTAAGAACCCGCATCCTTGCCGCCATTCTCTCCGCGGCCGCCTGCATGGGAGCAAAGGCGCAAAACGCCGTAAGCTTCCCCGAAACACCCGATTCAATCGGGCTGCCGGCTCCGGCAATAGAAATCCTTATGCGTCCTTACCGCGCCTCAGAAGCATCGCTCGACACAACAGGCATCGCCGATGCTCTTGCGGGAAGCTACGCCCGTCCGAAACGCCTTTCTCTTTACACCCTGCCTTACTCCCTCAAGACAAACCAGCCCGACTGGCCGAAACTATGGGTAAACACCGCCGTGCTTATAGGCGCATACGTCGGCACTCTCGTTGTGCTGGAATGCCTTCCGGAAGATGCCACATCGTGGAATAGAGCTGAAATACAACGTGTTCCCCCATTCACACGCTGGTATCGCAACGTATTCAAGAAAGGACCGGAATGGGACCATGACAATCCCATATTCAATTACGTCCTCCATCCCTACGCCGGTGCCGCCTACTTCATGGCTGCACGCGACGCAGGCTTCAATTTCTACCGATCCATGCTTTATTCGGCCATAATCTCCACCGTCGGCTGGGAGTTCGGAATCGAAGCCTTTATGGAACGTCCTTCCATCCAGGACATATTCGTGACACCTATAGTCGGCAGCGTGATAGGCGAGTTGTTCTATAAACTGAAACGCGTGATCGTAGCACACGACTACACCCTCGGCGGCTCAAGAATATTAGGCAATGTAGTAGCCTTTCTCATCGATCCCGTCAACGAAGTCGTCGGGCTTTTCCGAGGCAACGAAGCCCGCAAACTTCACATGGGACGCAAACCTGCAGGCGCCCGGTCATCGCTGTTGCCCGCGGCGGCAGGCTGCAAAGTCGGCTTCACTTTCAGCTGCACATTCTGACGAAGCTTTCCGCTTTTTGCCGCAGTGCCGCGTAACTGCAAGAAAGCATTGCCGCATAAAATTTAAATCATCTTAATAAAAAACATGTCGCGGCATCCGTTGCGGCAGTCGGCAAAATATACTATCTTTGCCAATGCGGCTGAAGAAGCTGTCAAGAATCGGAATAAAACAATCAAACCATTATAAATATCACGCATAAAGCCATGGAAAAGCGTATCATCGAATGCGTTCCCAACTTCAGCGAGGGACGCGACATGACAGTCATCAGATCGATAACCGACGCAATCGAAAGCGTCGAGGGCATAAAACTGCTCGACGTCGACCCCGGCGAGGCTACAAACCGCACGGTAGTGACATTTGTCGGAGAACCGGAAGCCGTGACTGAAGCAGCATTCCGCGGCGTGCGGCGCGCTGCCGAGCTTATCGATATGAGCCGTCATCACGGCGCACATCCGCGCATGGGTGCAACCGACGTCTGCCCGCTGATTCCGGTATCGGGAGTCAGCCTTGAAGAATGCGCCGCCATGGCCCGCGACCTCGCACAACGGATCGCCGGCGAACTGCACATCCCCACTTACTGCTACGAAGCCGCCGCATTCACTCCCGAACGCAAGAACCTTGCCGTATGCCGCGCAGGCGAGTACGAGGCTCTCCCCGAAAAAATGAACTGCCCGGGAAAAGCCCCCGATTTCGGCGACCGTCCTTACGACGATGGTGTGGCACGCACAGGAGCCACAACCGTCGGCGCACGCGACTTCCTTATCGCCGTGAATTTCAATCTCAACACAACATCCACGCGCCGGGCCAACGCCATAGCGTTCGACGTGCGCGAGAAAGGCCGGCCGATGCGCGAAGGCGGCAAAGTGACCGGCAAACCCGTGAAAGATGAAAACGGCAAGACCATAATGATCCCGGGCACACTCAAAGGCACCAAAGCCATAGGCTGGTACATCGACGAGTACGGAATCGCACAGGTGTCGATGAACATAACCGACATGGCCGCAACTCCACTCCACCGCGCATTCGACGAAGTGGCACGTGCGGCCGATGCACGCGGCGTGCGTGTCACCGGCACAGAGATTGTCGGACTGGTACCAAAACGCGCCCTCATCGAAGCCGGTCGCCATTTTCTGCACAAACAGCAGCGCTCGACAGGCATTCCCGAAGCTGAAATCATACGCATCGCCGTACGCAGCATGGGACTCGACGAACTGCGCCCTTTCAAACCCGAAGAAAAAGTCATCGAATATCTCCTCGAAGCCGATAAAAAATCAGAATCAAAGCTGACAGACATGACCTGTCGCGCTTTTGCCGAAGAAACAGCATCTGAATCTCCCGCACCGGGCGGTGGTTCGATTTCGGCATACATTGGCGCGCTGGCCGCAGCTTTAGGAACAATGGTAGCCAATCTTTCGGCACATAAAGCCGGATGGGACGACCGGTGGAAAGAATTCTCCGACATTGCCGACAAAGGCCAGATTCTGATGGAACGCCTGTTGCATCTTGTCGACGAAGACACCGCCGCATTCAACCGCATAATGGCCGCTATACAGATGCCTAAAGGCAGCGACGAAGAAAAAGCCGCGCGTGAAGCCGCTCTCGAAGCCGCCACGCTCTATGCCACACAGGTCCCTCTCACTACTGTCGAAACCGCATGCGAGGCATTCCCGCTACTGAAAGAAATGGCCGAAAAAGGCAATCCCGCATCTGTCAGCGACGCAGGCGTAGGCGCACTCGCCGCACGTGCCGCTGTCCGCGGAGCCTTGCTTAACGTGAAAATCAACGCTGCCGGACTCAAGGACAGGGCTGCCGCCGAAGCTCTCGTTGCCCGAGGAGAGAACAAGGCAGCCGAGGCAGCCGAAGCCGAAAATGAAATTCTCAAAATCGTCGAAGCTATAATAAACAAACAATGACCAAGGAAGAATTCAAAAAGGCCGTGCGTGCAGGCATCCCTGCAGAACTGCCCGAAGCCAGACCATACGATAACAGCGTGAACCATGCTCCGCGCCGTAAAAAAATACTGACCCCCGACGAAGAACGCCTTGCTCTGCGCAACGCACTGCGCTATTTCCCTGAGAAATTCCATGCCGTCCTCGCTCCGGAATTCGCAAAAGAACTGCGCGACTACGGACGCATCTACATGTACCGTTTCCGTCCGGTCTACGACATGTATGCCCGCCCCATCGACGAGTATCCGGCTCGTTCGCGGCAAGCTGCGGCAATCATGATGATGATACAGAACAATCTGGACAAAGCCGTGGCCCAGCATCCTCACGAACTTATCACCTACGGAGGCAACGGCGCTGTTTTCCAGAACTGGGCACAGTATCTGCTCACCATGCGCTATCTGAGCGAGATGACCGACGAGCAGACTCTGGTCATGTACTCCGGCCACCCGCTGGGTCTTTTCCCGTCGCACCGTGAAGCACCGCGCGTCGTAGTGACCAACGGCATGGTCATACCAAACTACTCCAAACCCGACGACTGGGAACGTTTCAACGCCATGGGAGTATCGCAGTACGGACAGATGACAGCAGGATCCTACATGTACATCGGCCCGCAGGGCATCGTACACGGCACGACCATAACCGTCCTCAACGCCGGACGACGAAAAATGCGCCCCGGAGCGAAAGACCTCGGCGGAATGCTCTTCGTCACCGCCGGACTCGGCGGAATGTCGGGTGCACAGCCTAAGGCTGGAAACATATCCGGTGTGGTGACAATTGTAGCCGAAATCAACCCCAAGGCTGTCGAAACACGACGTGCGCAGGGATGGGTCGACGAAGTGTACACCTCGCTTGACGAACTTGTCAGCCGCGCTCGCAAAGCTCGCGAAGCCCGCGAGGCCGTGTCGCTGGCCTATCTCGGCAATGTGGTCGACCTCTGGGAGCGCCTCGCCGAAGAGCCTGACCTCGACGTCGAACTCGGCTCCGACCAGACATCGCTCCACAACCCCTGGGCTGGAGGATATTACCCCGTAGGCCTCAGCTTCGAGGAATCAAAAGCCATGATGGCCGACAATCCGGAAGAATTCCGGCGCCGCGTGCAGGAATCTCTGCGACGCCAGGTAGCCGCCATCAACCGGCTGGCCGACCGCGGAATGTACTTCTTCGACTACGGCAACGCCTTCCTGCTCGAATCATCACGCGCAGGAGCCGACGTCATGGCTCCCGACGGAAGCGGCAACTTCCGCTACCCCTCCTACGTGCAGGACATAATGGGACCGCTGTTCTTCGACTATGGTTTCGGGCCATTCCGCTGGGTATGCAGCTCCGGAGAGCCATCCGACCTCGAAGCGACAGACCGAATCGCCGCACGAGTGCTTGAAGAAATACGGGCTACCGCTCCCGACGACATCCGCGGACAGCTCGACGACAATATCCACTGGATCAAGGAAGCAGGACGCAACCACCTTGTCGTCGGCTCTCAGGCACGCATCCTGTATGCCGACGCCGAAGGCCGTACTAAAATAGCACTGGCATTCAACAAAGCTATACGCCGCGGCGAAATCAGCGCTCCTGTCGTTCTCGGACGCGACCATCACGACGTGTCAGGCACCGACTCGCCGTTCCGCGAAACATCGAACATCTACGACGGTTCACGCTTCACAGCCGATATGGCTGTCCACAATGTAATCGGCGATGCTTTCCGAGGCGCCACATGGGTATCGCTGCACAACGGCGGCGGCGTAGGATGGGGCGAAGTTGTCAACGGAGGCTTCGGCATGGTGATCGACGGCAGCCCGGAAGCCGATACACGCATAAGCCGAATGCTCCTCTGGGACGTCAACAACGGCATCGCACGCCGCAGCTGGGCACGCAACCGCGGAGCAATCGACGCCATACGCCGCGAAATGGAACGCACCCCCGGACTCGAAGTCACAATGCCGAATTTCGCCGACGACGCACTGATCGACTCCGCACTATCCATCTGAACCACAAACTGCAAATCATAAACACCAGCATCCAATGGAAACTCATCATATCTCAGCCGAACGCCTGACTCTGGCCCGCGTCGACGAAATACTTAATAAAAAAATGCGTCTTGCCCTGAGCGACGACGCACGCAGGCGCATAACGGAATGTCGCGACTACCTCGACCGCAAGATGGCCGAATGTAAGGAACCCATCTACGGCATAACCACCGGATTCGGCTCGCTTTGCAACATCTCCATCGGACATGACGACCTCTCGCAGTTGCAGAAAAACCTCGTCATGTCGCATTCCTGCGGTGTCGGCGAACGCGTGCCGGCAGATATTGTCCGCCTGATGCTGCTGACAAAGATACAATCGCTGTCCTACGGCAACTCGGGTGTGCAGCTCGCCACAGTCGAGCGCCTTATCGATTTCTTCAATGCCGACGTGCTGCCCGTGGTCTACCAGCAAGGCTCGCTCGGCGCATCAGGCGACCTCGCTCCATTGGCCAACATGTCGCTGCCCCTCCTCGGACTCGGGCAGGTGGACTACAAAGGCTCTCTGCGCCCGGCGGCGGAAGTCCTTGAGGAATTCGGCTGGGAACCCATACGCCTTATGTCGAAAGAAGGCCTTGCACTTCTCAACGGCACCCAGTTCATGTCGTCCTACGGCGTATGGTCGCTTCTTAAAGCGCAACGTCTTAGCGACCTGGCCGACCGCATAGCAGCCATGTCGCTCGAAGCATTCGACGGACGCATCGAGCCTTTCGGCCCTCAGGTAAACGAAGTACGCAACCATCGCGGACAAATCGAAACAGCCCGCCGCATGCGCGAACTGCTTGCCGGAAGCGAGTACATAGTCCGCCACAAAGAACATGTACAGGATCCCTACTCTTTCCGCTGCATACCGCAGGTTCACGGTGCCGTTAAAGACACTATCGCCTACGCATCGGCAGTGCTCGAAGACGAAATCAACGCTCCAACCGACAACCCGACTGTATTCCCCGACGACGACATCATTGTTTCCGCCGGCAACTTCCACGGCGAACCCATAGCGATGCCCATGGACTTCCTCGCTGTCGCCCTGTCGGAACTCGCCAACATCTCCGAACGCCGCATCTACAAACTTATCTCCGGACAGCGCGGCCTGCCCTCTTTCCTTGTAGCCAAACCCGGTCTGAACAGCGGATTCATGATTCCGCAGTACACCGCGGCCTCAATCGTCAGCCAGTCCAAAGGCCTGTGCTGGCCGGCAAGCTGCGATTCCATCCCCTCTTCGCAGGGACAAGAAGACCACGTGTCAATGGGTTCAAACGCAGCCACTAAACTATTCCGTGTGGTCAACAACACCGAACGCGTGCTGGCTATCGAACTCTTCAATGCCGCCCAGGCGCTCGACTTCCGCCGTCCCGGCCGTTCGTCCGACGCAGTGGAAGCGATGCACGAAGCCTATCGCCACGCCGTTCCGTTCATCGACAACGACACCGTGATGTGCGACCACATAGCCGCATCCGTCAAATTCCTGCAAGAATGCTGATAGTCAACATATCCTCCATTCTCGGCATACTGCCACCCGAAACCGTCCGCCTGAGCGGCAAAGAGATGGACACAGCCATGCAACGCCTCGACGGCAGCGCCTGGCTGCTGGTCGACGGCGAGCATATTAGCGCTTTCGGCTCAATGTCCGGACTGAAGACCGAAGACCTCACGGGCCGGCATATCGTCGACGCACGCGGCGGGATGCTGCTTCCGTCGTTCTGCGACTCGCACACCCACATCGTCTATGCGGGAAGCCGCGACGGCGAATATCTCGACAAAATCCGCGGACTAAGCTACGAAGAAATCGCACGCCGGGGAGGAGGCATACTCAACTCCGCCGACCTGCTTCACCGCACATCCGAGGATGAACTCTACAGGCAAGCACGCATACGCCTCGACGAGGTGACTGCAAAAGGAACAGGAGCGATAGAAATAAAAAGCGGCTACGGGCTGACAGTGGCCGACGAACTGAAAATGCTTCGCGTGATAGCTCGCCTGAAGCAGGAATCTCCGGCTGTCGTACGCTCAACATTCCTTGGCGCACACGCCGTAGGGCGCGCGTACACCGGCCGGCAAAGCGAATATGTCGACCTTGTGATAAATGATATGCTGCCGGCCGTGGCAGCTGAAGGTCTGGCCGAATTTGTCGACGTGTTCTGCGACGAAGGCTTCTTCACCGTCGACGAAACCGCACGCATCCTCGACGCCGCGGCGCGCTATGGCATACGCCCGAAAATCCACGCCTGCGAACTTGCCAACTCCGGCGGCGTACAAATCGGAGTGAGTCGCGGAGCTTTGTCGGTCGACCATCTCGAGCGCATGGAACAGCCCGAGATCGACAGCCTGCACGGCTCCGGCACCATAGCTACAATGTTACCCGGCGCGTCCTTCTTCCTTGGCATCCCTTTCGCACCCGCAAGACGAGCCGTCGACAGCGGTCTGGCCGTAGCACTTGCCAGCGACTACAACCCCGGCTCTTCTCCATCCGGCGACATGCGCATGGTAATGGCTTTGGGATGTATACGCATGCGCCTGACTCCGGCCGAAGCACTTGCCGCCTGCACCGTCAACGGCGCGGCAGCCATGGATGTCGCCGGCACATGCGGGGCAATCACCCCCGGACGCCTCGCCAACTTCATAATCACCCGGCCGATACCCTCCGACGCATTTATAACCTATGCCTATACCACCCCCTTCATCAGCGAGGTATATCTGCGAGGAAAAAAAGTAAGCTGACTTTTATATCAAAAATAGTAAATAACAATTAAGAGAGATCAGAGAGATATACAATAAAAAGCATCTCGCTGATCTCTCTTCTCTAATCTCTCCCCCTATAAAAATAAGCCTACGATGTAATTTATTTCATCTTCCTGCGTCTAATCAGAATAAAAAACAACTCAAAAATGAATATACTCACAGCCGAACACATCACAAAAAACTTTACCGGCCACCGGGCGCTCGACGACGTAAGCATCGCAGTGCCGCGAGGAAAAGTCTACGGACTTCTGGGTCCTAACGGCGCAGGAAAAACCACACTGATTCGCATAATCAACCACATAACAGCCCCCGATTCCGGCACAGTCACTTTCGACGGCCACACACTGACAGCCGCCGACGTGGCTCAGATAGGCTATCTGCCCGAAGAACGCGGGCTATACAAAAAGATGAAAGTAGGCGAACAGGCTCTGTTCTTCGCCCGCCTCAAAGGCATGCCAAAAGCCGAAGCCGAGCAAGGACTGCGGCTATGGTTCGAACGTCTGGAAATCACCGACTGGTGGGATAAAAAAATCGAAGAACTTTCGAAAGGCATGGCTCAGAAAGTACAGTTCATCGTCACAGTACTCCACCGTCCGAAGCTACTGATTTTCGACGAGCCTTTCTCCGGATTCGACCCCATCAACGCCAACATACTCAAACGCGAGATACTGAAACTGCGCGACGAAGGAGCCACAGTCATCTTCTCGACCCACAACATGGGAAGCGTCGAAGAGCTTTGCGACGAAATAACGCTCATCAACCGTTCGCGAAACATCCTCAGCGGCAATGTTCATGAACTGCGAAAAACCTACGGAGGCAACAACTTCGAACTGACATACGTCGGCTCTCCCGACGCTCTTACGGCAGCTGTCAGTCCTGTCGCCTCCTCCTTCAGCCTCGGTGGAATCGACCGCGACGGGCGGGCTTCGGCACAAGTAAGCCTCAACAGCCCCGACGATCTGCGCACTCTTATATCCGCCGCAAACGAAGCTGTTTCGCTCAAAGGCTTCCACCAGCTACTGCCATCGATGGACTCCATATTCATTTCGGCAGTCGAAGCATCAAACAACACATACGAACCACAGACCGAAAACACATCAGAACAATGAATTCGCCACTGTCAATAATAATATCCCGCGAGTACCTCGAACGCGTAAAACGCAAAAGCTTCATCATCACCACCCTGCTGGTGCCTCTGCTGATGATTATCTGTATGGTGGCTCCCGCGCTTTTCATGCTTCTCGGCGACGACGAACAACGCAACATAGCCGTAATCGACGACACCGCACAGATCGCCCAACTACTCCGCGACACCGACGACATCCGCTTCACCACTCTCGACAACGGAAATCTTGACGCCGCACGTGCCGACGACGATTACGACGCCATACTTGCCATCGGCGCACGCGCCATCGACAATCCGGAAGGAGCGATCACCCTTTATACCCGCGGAGCCGCGTCGATGAATACCGACACAGAAGTCACATCTCAGCTCAACCGCGCAATCGAGGACATACGCCTGCGCGCCTACAATATCGACAATATCCGCCAGATACTGAAAGAAGTGGAAGCCGATGTCACCCTTTCCACCGTGCGCATCGACACTTCCGAAGACACCGAAACATCGTCAATACTCTCATATTTCCTCGGCCTGATAATGGATATGCTGCTGTACATGTTCATTCTGATCTACGGGCAGATAGTCATGAATTCCATAATCGAGGAAAAAAACAACCGCGTGCTTGAAATCGTCGTTTCATCAGTCAAGCCAATGATACTGATGATGGGCAAGATCATAGGCGTAGGGCTTGTGGCCATAACACAGATTCTTATATGGGCCGTGATAGCCGGCGCCGCCTCCGGATGGCTGCTGCCCTTCCTTTCAAGCTCCACCGACGTCAGCTCCGAGCCGGCCGTCGCAGCAGCCATACAGCAGCTAAGCGATACCGGATACGTCGCATCGCTCTTCGTCTACATGATACTCTTCTTCGTAGGCGGTTATTTCTTCTATTCATCCATATATGCCGCCATAGGCTCGGCTGTCGACAACATCCAGGATGCAGGTCAACTTTCGTCCGTAGCCACAATCCCTGTGGTAATAGGTATCATTGCCTCAATGTCCATTATCCAGAATCCCAACACCGCACTGGCATTCTGGCTGTCGGTAATACCGTTCACCTCACCCATGGCGATGATGTCGCGCCTGCCTTTCGGAGTTCCCGTATGGGAAACAATACTTTCCCTGACACTGCTCTACGCTTCATTCATATTCATGATATGGCTATGCGGAAAAATATACCGTGTCGGAATATTCATGTACGGCAAAAAACCGACTTTCGTCGAACTCATGCGCTGGGCACGATATAAATAAACATCAGATCTATCTCAAACTCCATAAAAAAACATAAAACTAAAGCGCTCCGGAGGGAATTCACTCCCCCCGGAGCGTTTATCGCTCAACCGCATTGTAAAATTTCTTAAATACACTTCACAACAGAGGCATATCAAGGATTTTTTACTAACTTTGCAAACTTTATTCCAATAACGGTATAGAAAGAGAACAGATGAGACAACTAAAAATCACCAAATCGATCACGAACCGCGAAAGCGCGTCGCTTGACAAGTACCTCCAGGAAATCGGACGTGAAGAACTCATTTCGGTAGAGGAGGAAGTTGAACTGGCTCAGCGCATCCGGCAAGGTGACGAAGCAGCTCTCGAAAAACTCACACGTGCAAACCTACGCTTCGTTGTTTCCGTAGCAAAACAGTACCAAAATCAGGGACTGTCGCTGCCCGACCTTATCAACGAAGGCAATCTCGGCCTGATTAAAGCCGCACGGAAGTTCGACGAAACGAGAGGCTTCAAATTCATCTCTTACGCCGTGTGGTGGATAAGACAGTCAATCCTTCAGGCTCTGGCGGAACAATCGCGAATCGTCCGTCTGCCCCTGAACCAGGTCGGCTCTCTCAACAAAATAGGCAAAGCCCTGTCAAAATTCGAGCAGGAGAACGAACGTCGCCCGTCGCCCGAAGAACTCGCCGAATCCCTCGACGTGCCCGTCGAAAAAATCGCCGACACCCTGAAAGTGTCCGGACGCCACATTTCGGTCGACGCTCCTTTTGTCGAAGGCGAAGACAACAGCTTGCTCGACGTACTGACAAACGACGACTCCCCTATGGCCGACGCATCCCTAAATCAGGAATCGCTGTCGAACGAAGTCGAGCGCGCCCTGCGGCAGCTCCACGAGAGAGAACGTGAGATACTGAAAATGTTCTTCGGCATAGGATGCCAGGAAATGACTCTTGAGGAAATAGGTGCGAAATTCGACCTTACACGCGAACGCGTACGCCAGATCAAAGAAAAAGCGATACGCCGCCTCAAAGGACAGAAAAGCCGCCTGCTGAAGAGCTATCTCGGCTCCTGACACACCACTACGGTCTGCTTCTAAAGCATTCTTTTTGACTAAAAACAATTGTTACGGCGCGCCCGGGAGTGTTTTCTCCACAGGCGCGCCGACTTTTTTGTTTTACCGTTTTTTTCGTAATTTTGCCGGTGACTATGAACAGCGACGTCATAAAACTACTCCCCGACTCCGTGGCGAATCAGATTGCCGCAGGAGAGGTCATACAACGCCCGGCATCCGTCATCAAGGAACTGGTCGAAAACGCCATCGACGCAGGCGCCGACGAAATTACCATTATCCTAAAAGACGCTGGTCGAACACTGATACAGGTAATCGACAACGGATGCGGCATGTCGCCGGCCGACGCGCGCATGGCTTTTGAGCGCCACGCCACAAGCAAGATATCACAGGCTTCGGATCTGTTCGGCCTGCACACCATGGGATTCCGCGGGGAAGCATTGCCGTCGATTGCCGCCGTAGCTCAGATCGACATGCGCACAATGCGCCACGGCGATCCCGTAGGCACCCGCATCTGTCTGGCCGAATCAAAATTTGAAAGCCAGGAACCGGCTACATGCACACCGGGCACGAACCTGATGGTAAAGAACATATTCTTCCACATGCCCGCACGACGCAAGTTCCTGAAAAAAGACACCGTAGAACTAAGCCACATAATGCGCGAGTTCGAACGCCAAGCACTTGTAAACACAAACGTCGCCTTCACGCTGATAAACAACGACGTCACTCTACACAAATTCCTTAAAGGCAGCTTCAAACAGCGTATCACCGACCTGTTCGGCAACGCCCTTGAAAGTCAGCTCGCATCGGTGGCTACGGAAACCTCGCTCGTCAAAATCAGCGGCTTCACAGGCATGCCGCGCTTCGCGCGCAAACGCGGCGCACACCAGTTCTTCTTTGTCAACGGCCGCAACATGCGCCATCCATTTTTCCACAAATCGCTGACAAGCTGCTACGAACAACTTATATCGGCCGATTCGCAACCCTGCTATTTCATAAACTTCGAAGTCGATCCATCGACAATCGACGTAAACATACATCCGCAGAAGAACGAAATAAAATTCGAACACGAGCTGGCCATACGCCAGATTCTCATGGCGGCCGTAAAAGAAACTCTCGGCCGCGTACATGCCGCAGGCGCCATAGACTTCGACGTCGACGATGCCCCCGACATCCCCATCTTCGATCCGTCGGCAGCCGTTGCCGACACACCCGGAGTGGAATTCGATCCGGGCTATAACCCCTTCGACGAATCTCCGGCCGACACGCCCGTATCAATACCGGCAATGCCTGTCAGGCGTCCGTCAGGCTCAAACTCCGGCACAGCCGGACTGCGCCCGTCAGCCTCACAGTCACGCGCTCCGATGCAGGATTGGGAAAAACTATATGAAAATTTCAGCCGCGAGCGCGACAACTCCATTGCCGGCGCACGAAGCTCGTCGATGAACGACAACTGCGACATCACCCCGCCCGACGACCTTTTCGGCGAAATCACCGAAAACACAGCGACCGCCGCACGCAACATCCCGACATGCCTGCAGTTGCGCTCGCGTTACATCGTCACCCCGTCCCACGGAGGACTGATGCTTATCGACCAGCACCGCGCACATATCCGCATACTGTTTGACCGTTATTCAGCATCATTGGCACTTGGCAACGGGCTACCGTCGCAAAAACTCATATTCCCGGAAAGCATCACCCTGTCGCCGTCCGAGAATGCCGTCCTTAGCGCCATCGCCGACAGCTTGCCGCAACTTGGTTTCGACATATCTTTCCTCGGCGACAACACATGGGCCATAAACGGCGCACCTTCACTTCCGGCCACAGGAAATCCTGCCGACACATTGCGCAGTATAATCGAGGAAGCGGCCGAGAGCGGAACAAGCTCTGCCGCAGACATCACAGCCCCTCTCGCAAAAGGCATGGCACATGCAACTGCCATCCGTGCAGGCGACGTTCTCAGCTCCGAAGAGATGGACAGCATCGTAGCCGACCTTTTCCGCTGCACATCACCGGCAATAGACCCCGACGGACTGAAAACGCTCAACATAATATCCACAGAGGAAATAGCCGCCCTTTTCACAGTCAAATGACAAACCGACACATATCTCTCAGCTTTCTAAGGTTTTCGGCACTTGGCTCAATACTACTAGTCGCCGCAGCATTGTCCTATGCCGGTGCTGAATCGCGGATAAAAAGCGACGACGTAGACCGCATACTGTCCGAACTCGACAAGACACTAAGCGGACGTGAAGATTTCATCAGCGGACGGCAGGACCGCATCGACAGCCTGAGCCTCAGCCTCTCACAATCCAAGGACTCCCTCAACGCCCTTATGCGGCTGGCTGATGAGAATACTGCATTCAACAACGACTCAGCCCTGCACTACCTCAAACGCGGAATAGACGCCGCCGGCCAATCGCCCGAAGCTCTGCCCTTCCGCTGGAAATACGCGTCGCTACTTCCTCTCGCAGGCATGGTCGACGAAGCTATCAAGACTTTCAACGCCATAGAACCCGATTCGGTTCCCGCATCAATGCTCGCATCATACTACGACGCCGGACGGCAGATGCACAGCTACATAGCTTCGTTCTACTCCCCATACCCCGGGCTGGCCGACAATCATCAGCAGAAAGCGCTCGAATACCAGCTGAAACTTCTCGACGTGCTCCCCGACGGAAGCGTTGATCGAAATTTCAATCTTGGAGAATATTATTTTCTGACAAACCGCGAGAAAATGGCCAAGGCCCTGCTCGACGATATAATAGAGAACGAGAATCCCGACAGCAACCTGCGGGCGCGAGCCGCACACCACCTGTCGTCGCTGGCTCGCGACGAAGGCGACGACAACGCATACATATACTACCTCGCCATATCCGCTATCGCCGACCTTAAAGCAGCCACCCGCGAGGTTGCCTCGCTACAGGAACTCGGCGAAAGGATATATGCCTCCGGCGATATACCGCGCTCGCACCATTACCTTTCAACAGCCCTTGCCAATGCCGTGGAATGCGGTGCCGCACTGAGAATGGTCCAGACAGCCCGCGCACTCCCTATAATAGAACGCGCCCACAGCAACTTCATCGACAGATGGCGGAAAACCGTATATTTCGTCATTGCAGTAATGGCTTTACTTATGGCGATACTGGTAGTTGTCCTGTTCATTCTTCGCCACGAAATGGCGAAAATGCGACTGCTGCAGAACAGCCTGCGAAGCGCCAACAAAGTCAAAGAGGTTTACATCAGCCAATTTCTGCAACTATGTTCCATCTATATGGACAAACTCAACCAGTTCTGCAAAATCGCGAACCGCAAGATTGCCGCCGGACAGGTCGACGAACTTTACCGCATGACGCGCTCCGGAAAATTCGTAGAAGAACAGAGCCGCGAATTTTACGAAGTGTTTGACAATGCCTTTCTGCATATATATCCTGATTTCGTGGCAGATGTCAACAGCCTCCTGCTTCCCGACCAGCAAATAGTGCTGCGCGATGGAGAATTGCTGAACACCGATCTGCGAATACTCGCTTTCATGCGCCTCGGAATAGAAGAAAGCGCACGAATAGCCCAGGTGCTCAACTACTCGCTCAACACCATATACGCATATCGTAACCGACTGAAAGCACGGGCGGTAAATCGCAATACATTTGAGGCCGAAATTATGAAAATAGGTTCGGCTTCATAATATCGTTTTTTATATCACACGCGATCACACCTACAGATATATCATTGAAATACAGAATACTACACACATAAACACTGTATAATATTTTATATAACACTGATACACGCGCGCAAAAGAGCAAAACTGTCTGTAATTTTGCACAGTGATTCATAAGACAACAGTCAGAATTCAGTTTTAGGGTTAGTATAGATTGTTTACAATCAAAAAAATTCATTTTTCATCGCCGATACTCTCTCCGGCCTCAGGTCCGGCGTAGCAGACGTCGGCATCAGCCGAAAAATGCGAAAAGAAAAATGTGTTTTATGTTAGTTATGTAATTGTTTTAAATCATTAAAACGCAACAGGACGTCCTCGTGAGAAGATGTCCTGCTTTGTTTTGTTAGCTTTTCGATTCAAATCGCTAACTTTGCATAAACTTTACCGTAAAACAAAACATGATTATCACCCTTGCCACCCTTCTTATAGCCGCCATCTTTTTTGTATGGGGAAAAATACGGGCCGACATAGTGGCCTTGTGCGCACTCCTTGTCCTCGCTGTCAGCGGTGTGATAACGACACAGGAAGCCTTGTCCGGCTTCGCCAATCCCATAGTCGTGATGATGGTAGGTCTGTTCATTGTCGGCGGAGCCATATTCAACACCGGCCTTGCAAAGATGATAGGTGCACGGCTTCTGAAACTCGGGGGAAACAGCGAAACTCGCCTCTTCCTGCTCGTCATGTCCGGCACAGCACTCATAGGCGCATTCGTAAGCAACACCGGCACCGTCGCTCTGATGTTGCCCATAGTGGTCAGCATGGCCTCAGCCAGCGGAAGCTCTGTCAGCCGCCTGCTGATGCCGTTGGCTTTCGCAAGCTCCATGGGCGGCATGATGACCCTGATAGGCACCCCGCCCAACCTCGTTATCGCAGAAGTATGGGAAGAAGCAGGACATGAGCCGCTATCATTCTTCACCTTTCTTCCTGGAGGTATTATATGCGTAGTGGCCGGCACACTTCTGCTGATCCCTCTGAGCAAGATATTCCTGTCGCGTCGCGATAAAAAATCACAGGACACGGCCAACGGGGGAAACAAATCGCTCGCCCGTCTTGTCGACGAATACGGGCTGCATACAAGCCTTTACCGCCTCAGCGTGCCACCTACATCCGCTGCCTGCGGACGCACAATCGCTGAACTGAACCTGCGCCGGGATTTCAGAGTCGAAGTACTCGAACTGCGCCGTGGCGAAAACAGTCCGCGCATCATAAAGAAAGTGACACAGCATGCGGCAGGACCCGATGCGGTGATCGAATCAGGCGACGCGCTCTACGTCCGCGGCGAAGATGCCGACATACGCCGCATGGCTGAGATGCTCGATTTTTCCGTTTCCGACGGCAATGACAACAAAAACACAGGCAAAGGGCTCGAATTCTACGACATAGGAATCGCCGAAATCGTGCTTATGCCGCACTCGCGCCTGATAAACCGCAGCATAGCCGACAGCGGATTCCGCAACCGATTCGGTGTAAGCGTCATAGCCGTACGCCGAAACGAAAATTATATCACCGCGGATCTATCCTCTCTGACAGTCAGAGCCGGCGACGTGCTTCTCATTCAAGGCTCATGGGAAGCGATAGGCAATCTGAGCAACGAAAACTCCGACTGGGTGGTACTCGGACAACCCATGGCCGAAGCATCAAAAGTCACCCTCGACTACAAAGCTCCTGTTGCGGCAGCCATAATGGCAGTCATGGTGGCTATGCTTGTAATCGACACTATACCCGCCGTAATCACCGTACTCGGCGCAGCCGTACTCACCATACTGTGCGGCTGCTTCCGCAATGTCGAGGACGCCTACCGCAAAATAAACTGGGAAAGCATTGTCCTTATAGCCGCCATGATGCCGATGTCATTCGCTCTGGAGAAGACAGGCATATCGGCCATGGTGTCGGACTCCCTCGTAGCCACACTCGGTTCGTTAGGCCCCATGGCTCTTATGGCAGGAATCTATTTCACCACATCAGTCATGACATTGTTCATCAGCAATACCGCGACAGCAGTACTGCTCGCCCCTATCGCGTTGGAGAGCGCCGTGATGTTCGACGTAAACCCTCTGCCATTCCTTTTTGCTGTCACATTCGGCGCAAGCCTGTGCTTCGCTTCGCCGTTCTCGACCCCGCCTAACGCCCTCGTCATGCCCGCCGGACAATACAAATTCTCCGACTACATAAAAGTAGGAGCACCCATGCAGATAATCATGGGCCTGATAATGATCTTAACACTCCCACTGCTTTTCCCGTTCTAAGATGACCCTTTCCTCGCTCCAGCAGAAGATAAAACCATGGATGCTGCTTATAGCCATGGCTTGCGGCATCTTCTTCCACAACTTCATCTCGATGATAGAGTGGATTATACCTTATCTTATCCTGACGATGCTGACAATCACATTCTGCCGCATCAGCCCACGCGAGTTCCGTCCGGGTCCGATGGCATGGAGGCTGATGGCCATACAGGCCGGAGGATGCCTTGTCCTATACTATGCTCTTCGCCCTCTGGCCGGCGAGGACGTCGCCCAGGCCGCGTTCATCTGTGTCCTGTGTCCGACCGCCACAGCCGCGCCTGTAGTGACAGGAATGCTTGGTGGAAACGTAGCGCGGCTGACATCGTTCTCAGTCATCAGCAACCTCGGCGCAGCCATCCTCGCGCCTCTTTTCTTCTCAATGACAGGCGGCCACACAAACGCCGGTATTTCATTTGCCGGCACATCTCTGGCCATTGGCTCGCGTGTGGCTCCCCTGATTCTTCTCCCGCTTGGAATTGCATTTACTTTCTATTTCGCAGCACCGAAGCTGCATAAAGCAATAGGCAAAATGCAGCCGCTGTCATTCTACCTGTGGTCGATATCCCTTATCGTAGCCGTAGGCCGCTCCGTAAGCTTCGCAATAGCCGAACCGGCCGACAAGATCCCTGAAATGGCTCTTATAGCGGCGACAGCCGGAGTCGTATGCCTCGCCCAGTTTGCGATCGGACGGCGTATCGGAGGTCGATTCGGGGACAAAATATCAGGGGCGCAAGGACTCGGGCAAAAAAACACAATTCTGGCAATCTGGCTTGCTCTCACATTTCTCAACCCGATATCATCCATCGGACCGGCGGCATACGTCGCCTGGCAGAATATAATCAACTCCGCACAGATATTTCGACATAGCCGTCAATCGGCAGAAAGCCCGGCTGCAAAGCCTTGAAAAGGAAACAAAGCCGCGTCCACAGACGTTAATATAAAACACAAAAAAACATTAAGTGATGAAAAGCATGTTTGAAATCCTCATGGAACTGCCTCTGTTCCGCGGTGTCAGCCGCGAACGCATCGCCCGCACGGCAGGCGAAGCAAAGTTCCACTTTCTGAAGTATCCTGAGGGAGAAACCATCGTCAGTGCAGGAACACCCTGCCGCCACATCACTTTCGTCATATCAGGGAGCGTCCGCTCCACAATTGTCAACGCAAACGGACGATTCTCTGTAGGACAGACCCTGAAAGCTCCGGCTGTAATATCTCCTGATTTCCTTTTCGGCCGCGCGACAGAATTTCCGGGAACGGTGACAGCTCTTGAACCGACTGGAATACTTCAGATTTCCAAAGCCGACTACATGAAAATACTCTACAGCGACGAAGTATTCATGTTCAATTTTCTCAACACACTGTCGGTCAACGCCCAGAAATCAATAAAAGGGATAATGTCGCTGACAACCGGCGGAATCGACGAACGCATTGCGTTCTGGATCATAGCGCTGACACAGCCTGGCAGCACCGACATACGCCTGAGCTGCCGCCGACGTGACCTGTGCTCTCTTTTCGGCGTACAACGTTCAGTATTCGACGCCGCTCTTGAAAAGATGAGAGATGACGGGCTGATTGAGTTCACAAAAACGGAACTATTCATAAAAAATCGGCGTGAAATGCTTCGTCTTCTTGAATCCAATACGGAAGTACATAGTGAAAACGACGAAGAATAATACCTGTTAAAAAGACATTACAAAAAAAGCCGTTCCGAAAGTGGAACGGCTTTTTTACTTCATCGGATTATATCCTGCATGAAGAAACAAACCAATAATTTTTACCTTCAAACCTATTTACATTGCAAAATTACCTCTTGATTCCAAAGCATGGACAAGCATCAAGATAAAATATTGCAAATACAACATCGCTTCATCCCTAAACCATAGTATTCCACCATATTATTTTTTTCATTATATAAATAAATATCTAAGAAATTAGGCCTTGTTTAAATTATATTATATATTTGCATATCGGCAATAATACACTGAAACCGCCAGACCATGACAAAACGCCTTTTTCTCATTTTATTACTTGTATACGCAAACTGCATCGCACTCTCAGCCGGAATATCGGCTGAAACAAATTCCATGCTCGACTCTTTGGAGCATCACATGCGCATGTCGCAAATTTACGTACGCTCGCGCCAGATGTCCATCGAGTCTGCCAAACACCGCATGTTCGCGTCTTCCGAAACAGAAGACAAAGCCGCCGGAGCACGCGACGTCGCACACGCCTATACGCATTTCAACCTTGACTCAGCCCTTATATATTATAACATGTCTGCCTCCTATGCCGACTCCGCAGGACTTAGCGACAATGCGATTGTCACCCGTCTGGAAGCAAATGCCCTGCTTCCACTCGCAGGACTATGCGCCCGGGCTGTCGACGCAGTTCTTCATCATCCGGCCACCCCGGCCGACAGCACCTGGGCAGCGGCCCGACAGAAAGCGCTGTCCGATCTATATATCAACGCGATGGATGTCACGTCCGACAGTATTTCGAAAAAACGATATGCAGCCGCCGCATCGATACATCTCGATTCACTCGCTCTTTTTTTCAGCACCGAATCACCGGCACGCAAACTGATCGAAGGGCAAGCCTCGCTTCTCAAAGGCAATAAAGCACTTGCCTTGGGATATCTGAATGAAACAGGCTCAAAATTCAACACCAACCTGCCGGCAGAAGCAATAGTCAACAACCTGAGAGCAAGCTATTATGCCGATAACCCGTCGCAGACCGACGAAAGAATCCTACATCTGACCAAAGCCGCAATCGCCGATATAAAATGCGCCAACCGCGACTCGGAAGCCCTGCGCCGGCTTGGCAAAGAGCTCGCGCTTGAAGGCGACTATCACCGTGCCTCGTCAATTCTCAGTTTTTCAATATCCGCCGCCGGAGCTTCGGGTTCACTCGCACACATCGCCTCCGACAGCAAGTCACTGTCAATGATTGTCGATTCTCTCAGGAAGGAAGCCGAACATGACAAAATGGTAAAAACAATACTCTTTACCGTGAGCCTGATTCTTGTCCTTGCATGTGTTTTTCTGAGTTTACGTCTGCGCAAAATTCGGAGCAAACATGAATCCGCACATACAAAAATGCAAAATACCGACCGCACCAAAGATCTGTACATACAGCAATTTCTAAACCTGTGCATGATCTATATAGAACGTCTTGAGCATTTCAACATCCTTGTAGCACGTAAAATCAAAGCCGGACAGATACAAGATCTTTACAGCAACATAGAATCAGGCAAATACATACGCGAACAAACCGAAAGATATTATGAAGCTTTCGACGAAGCCATACTGAAAATCTATCCCCGATTCATCGACGAGCTAAACGGACTCCTTATGCCCGAACGGCATGTCAACCTTGCTCCCGGCCAGCGTCTGACCCCGGAACTACGCATAGCGGCATTCTCTCGTCTGGGCATTGAAGACAGCGCCAAAGTTTCAAAATTCCTCGGGCTGTCGCTCAACACTGTATATACCTATCGGAACCGACTGAAAAGCCGCGCCGTAAGTCGCGCGACATTTGAAGAAGACCTAATGAAAATCGGGATCCGACAAGAGGCGAAAAAGCCATAGGAAAGTATGATTTACCCATTATCATCATTTATATTTCAAAATATATGACGACACATTTTAGTACTGATTATATGATAATTATACATTATAATGATTGATATTTATTTATATTCATATCATATCTTCTACCAAAGCTCTTGACAGTAGCTTATCTTTGCAATGTAAATAATTTTTTGGTCTAAGATACAAGGTTATTATTTAGGATTATATTGAAAGAAAAAAGGATTTTAAATGGTTTTAGGTATTTATTGTTAGAGATACAGAAAAGCCGCTTCGTGATGAAGCGGCTTTTTTATCTGCCTATAAGAACGAACAGTCATATTACCTTTTGTTTTTAATTGCCTCGTCCAATGTCGTACGACGGAAAGCATCAATGAAACTGCCCGGTGTAGCATTGACAATATCCACACCTTCGGCCATAGCGTAGGCCGCTATATCATGATAGCTGCGGAAAGCCACGGCGAAACTGTCGACAATATCGTGAAGGCGATAGCCGCGGTATTCGTGACGCACCCTCTCTTCCTCCCGCTTCTCTTCCTTATAGAAATGCGGCTGCACGGACACCACTTCATTGTCGGATGTCACCGAAAGAGTACGCATCCATGAGTGGTCAGCCCCAAGCAATACTATTTTTTCATAGCCCAGAGCCATACCGAGCATAATGGACGGTATCAGCACATTGCGAGGCCGCGGCATGCCGAGTCCGCGGCGGTACACCACGCGGCGAAAAGAACCAAAACCCTCCACGCCGACACAATTGAAACCCGACACGGATACATGAACAGAATCACCAAGACGCCGACGTGCCGCTTTAAAAAAAGAATACGGCACAAGCAAAACCATCTCCCATGAAACAGCGGCAAGACTAAGCCACAGCGCCTCGACATTACCTTCTTCCGAATTGAAGAAATGCGGATCGGCAAGCACATGGAAGCGAGGCTTCAGCAATGTAAATTCAGGAGCATTGGCGGCAAAATTGACTGTCATAGTCGTTGAAGCACTCAATAGCTCCATATCATCAACCATATTGGCGGCAAGCGACGGCCCGTTGCCCATGACCACAAGCGTTTCGCCGGAAGCAGCAATCCGCGGCACACGGCGGCCATGCGAAAGCAATATTATCTTGACAATCCCCTTGACAGCCTGTACCGAATCGCGGACAACATCTTTAAATACTGACATAACTCACAGGCTTGAAGAGTCATAGACATGCGAACGAAGATATTCCGTGACCGGAACCGGAGAGAAATCGGTTTCGGCACAAAGACGCGCGATACTTATCGTGCGTTCAAGCCGGCGGCGGGCCAGACTCCTTTTACACGGAAGCCAACGCGCCCACGATGCTTTAAGCTTAAATATACGCTTCTGCCCGAGTCTGAAAGCAAGTGCTTCGGCAAGTTCGCCTACGGTCGGATCAGCTGCATCCGACACATTGAACACACCTTCTGCCGTCGCTTTTTCAACCAGCAGACGTGCAGCAAGCGCCAGGTCGGTGGCATGGACAACGCTGCGGCGTCCGTCGGCACCGTCGATCTGCATGAATACGCCCGAAGCGACACGCCCGACAAGGCGCCGCGGATAGCCGGTCATGCCCGTTCCCACCACAGGTGCGGAACGCAAAATCAATATACGCCGTGCGCCGGCCTTACGAGCCTTTGCCTCCATGGACTGCTCGCGCGACAAGGCATCGCAGGCGACAACAGCGTCCGATTCCGAAGCACGCTCGAATTCATTACCATACACATCTGCTGTCGATATGACGACTACCGTCGACACGCTCGGATATGCCGCAGCCGCATCTGTACTGACAATCACTCTTTCCTCTCCGAATTCACGCAAAAGATAAGGCCGGAGAAAAGGCATTGCACTGCAATCTATATAAATACTGTTATCTGTCATATCTTATATCTTAAACCTAAAACGAGGCGCAGCATCGACGATCGCACGCCATTGAGCCTCAGCGCGCGGCGCTTTTCGCGCAAACTCACGGCCAGACGGTTGGCAATGGTAGAAGAAATGCCTCCCGCCGTCATCACGACCCGCACTCCGGGCAGATATCGTCCGCGCATACCGCTGCGCAGTATACGGAGAAACATATCGAAATCCGAACAAATGAGCATGTCGGTGCGGTACGGCCCGAGCCGGCGTACAGCTTCACTGCGCAGGAACAGCGAAGGATGCGGCGGAGCGCAGCCTGCGGCCATGCGGGATTCGCTGAAATCAGCCCCGGAATAATAACGCGAAAGGTGTTCCGAACCATCGGCACCGGCACTTACGATACTGACGTCGCCATAGACAAAATCAAGGTCTTCATCTTCTTCAAAACAGGCGGCCACCTCGGCAAGGCTGTGCGACGAAGCCGGACGGTCGTTGCCGTGAATCAGACCTATCACATCGCCGGTCGAGGCCTCTATACCGCCGTTGATGGCATCGTACACCCCGCGGGCAGGGCGCCGCAACAGGCGTACGGCAGGAAATTCGCAGGCAAGGTCACGACACACGCTTTCATCATCGTTGCCGTCGACCAGAATATGCTCTATGTCGCCGAAAGTCTGCGAGGCCACCCCGGCAAGATTTCGGCGAAGAATAGCGGCGCTGTCGCCGCGGGTAACAGTCACTATAGAAATTTTCATATAGCAGAACCTTCAACGGCCGCTGCCGTCAGAATATGATGACACACCAGCAATGCCGCTGCAAGCAGCGACACGTAAACGACTGCATATATCTTAAATTTACGATTCCGCCGCCAAGAAAGCCACGTCATGGCCGCCGCAGGAACAATAGCCGGAAGCCATGGAAGACAATAGCGCGAAACCAGTCCGCCGTAGATGAAAGCGACCGATACCGTCATGGCTGCGCCAAGCAAGGACAGACGACACAGCATCCTTGGCGAACGCCGCATGCCGAAAAGAAAATAGAACACGGCAAGTCCGCCGACAGCATACCACGGCCAGGCTATATGGGAATACACCAGTGAATATCCGAAATCGACATGCTTCATAAAGCCCCATGGAAAAGGCGTCAGGAACTGCACGGCCAGCGACATAGGAAGGCGCAACAATCGCTCGAAGGGAGAATAGAGATAGTATACCCCGGCAACCGAGGTATAGGCATACATGCGGTCGGAGTAGCCTTCCTTAGTCTGAAGCGCCATATCCTCGCGCTGCGACAACGCCACCTCCGGAGAAAACGTCGTATCAGTGTACAACACGACATAACAATAGATACAGGTCAGAAGAACAGCGGCAAGAACTCCGGCACACAGCCCCCGCCGGGTACGCCATGCCATAAGCGCCGACAAGCCCATAAGCATGAAAAGCAGCAAGGACGGACGCACCAAAGCGGCCAGAAAGGCAGCCGAAAGGAAAGCACAAGCCGACAGAAGCGAAACACACATTGCGGACGAACGCCGGAATTCAAGCATGGAACACAATGAGAGCGCCATTATAAAGCAGCAGCACGCATCTTTTATAAGTATCACCCCCGAGGACAGAAAATAGCACACAGAGGCAATCATAATCATCGTCACCGACGACATGCGCCGCTCCAGACCCGACGGTGCCACCAAGGATGCTATGCGGCCGGCAAGAACAATGGTCAGAAGCACGAAAAGGACATTGACAGTAAGCAGAGCCGCTACATCACGACCAACGACAAGAGCTGCCAGAGCAAGAAAACGTCCATATCCGAAACGTGATTCCACTGTAATCGAACTGTCAGGACTGCCACCGTCTAAAATACATTCCATCACCTGCCAGGCCACTGACGCGTCGTTGTTGAGAAGCAGGGGGGCAGTCGACGTCGCGCCGCAACGGAGCGTGAAATAGTTGACATTGGCAATCAGACCCAGCGATAGAAGAGCAAAAGACGCCAGAAGCGTCCACAAACCGATATCACGACCTGCGGATGATATGGCGGAATAAGCAACGCGGCTTATAGCCCACACGGAAGCGAGAAGAAACAAAGTCCGTGTCGGCGGCGCCCCGGGCAACAACAGCAAGGCAAGCGCCAATGCACACATCACGCCTAACTGTGCAAAAATGAAAGCTCTTTTTTCGTTCATCCATGCAAAAGTACAAAAAAAGGGATATGCCGGCGTCGGTATTCATCCATTTTTTTTAATTTTGCAAATCAAACAGATTCCCAAGAAATGAATCAACAGATAATCGAACCGATCGACACCGCCCTGATAGAGGCAGAACTCACACCCGAACGCTTCCTGCGCCACAGCAACAAAGGCGGCACTGAATTATATACAGTCACAGCACACAATTCACCGAACACAATGCGTGAAATCGGGCGCCTGCGTGAAATAGCATTCCGCAGCGCCGGAGGCGGCACGGGAAAAGAGTGCGACATCGACGAGTTCGACACAATGGAAGTGCCTTGTACACAACTTATCGTATGGGATCCCGAAAGCAAACAGATTCTCGGCGGCTACCGCTATATATGCGGCCGGGACATAGCCGTCGACGCAAACGGACATCCGCGTATAGCCACAGCTCACATGTTCAGTTTCTCGGAACGATTTCTAAAGGACTATCTGCCCTATACTCTTGAACTCGGCCGCTCTTTCGTACGCCTTGAATACCAGTCGTCGCGCTCCGGAGCAAAAGCGCTTTTCACACTCGACAATCTCTGGGACGGCCTTGGCTCTCTGACTGTATTGAACCCGGAAATAAAATATCTTTTCGGAAAAGTGACCATGTATCCGAGCTTCAAATCCGAATGCCGCGACATGATCCTTTATTTCCTTCACAAACATTTTCCCGACCACGACAATCTGGTACGCCCCATAAATCCTCTAAAGACACAATCAGATTTCGCACAGCTTGCGGCTATGTTCACCGGCAGCAACTTCAAGGAAGATTACAAAATCCTCAACGCCGCAATACGCGAACAGGGGCTTAACATCCCTCCGCTGGTCAATTCCTACATGAACCTGTCGCCGACCATGCGTATGTTCGGAACGGCTATCAACGACGAATTCGGCGATGTCGAGGAAAGTGGCATCTTCCTTGCAATAGACGAAATCCTGGAAGAAAAGAAAGAACGCCACATCAATACGTTCCGGAAATAATACCTATTTCCGTCTGAAATCTAAATTTGATGCTCATCGCCCGTCGGCGCCCATCTGTAAAGGCGGTCGGCGGGACGGATTTTAGCAGGCACTGCTATAGAAAAGCTATCGCCTTTCACCGCTTTTTCGACACTCTTACCGCCTACACGGATGTCATCGGCCTTAATAATCAGCGCACCTGTAGTCGGCCCTGTCACCACCACTTCGTCGCCACGGTGAAGTTCGCCGGCTTCCATCAGGAATTCTCCCACTCCAAGACGGGAGAAGTACTTGACACCCTTGGCCACATACTGCTTGACACGTGTAGCGGACGAACCGTACTTGGCCGACCATTCGCCGAGGCGCTGACCAAGATAATATCCATCCCAGAAACCACGGTTGAATATTTTTGAAAGGCGGGCATCCCATGCGGCTATGGCCTCCCGGTCGGGATATGTTCCGTCGGCTATGGCCTGCAGAGCTTCGGAATAGCAGCTGACGGCAGTAGCTACATATTCCGGACCGCGCGCGCGTCCCTCGATCTTGAACACACTGACACCTGCATCTACCATACGGTCGAGAAAATGAATCGTCTTCAGATCCTTCGGCGACATGATGTATTTGTTGTCGACGTTCAGCTCATCACCGGTTTCAAGGTCGGTGACCGAATAACCCCGGCGGCATATCTGCGTACATGCGCCGCGGTTGGCGCTTGAATTCATCTGATGAAGACTAAGATAACACTTGCCGCTGACAGCCATGCACAATGCTCCGTGACAGAACATCTCTATTCGGACAAGTTCTCCGCGCGGGCCGCGTATATCCTCTTCGATTATGGCGCGGTGTATGGCCGCCACCTGCTCCATCGAGAGTTCGCGGGCAAGCACAAGCACATCGGCCCAGGCTGAGTAGAAACGTACAGCCTCGATGTTGGATATGTTGCACTGTGTCGATATATGGACTTCCACCCCCCGGCTGCGGGCATACGATATGGCTGCGATGTCTGAGGCTATAATCGCCGTCAGCCCGGCCTCCGCAGCAGCATCTATGATGGAACGCACGACAGGCATATCGGCGTCGTAGATAATGGTGTTCACTGTAAGATATGTCCTGACTCCGGCCTCCGAGCAGATTCCGGCAATCTTGCGAAGATCGTCGAGAGTGAAGTTGGCACTGGAGCGCGAACGCATGTTGAGTCCTTCGACACCAAAATATACAGCGTCGGTACCGGCGGCTATGGCAGCACTGAGAGAATCATAACTGCCTACAGGAGCCATTATTTCAAAATCCTTGCGATTCATAAACAGAAATTGTCTGTATACAACAAACCATACCCCGGACTCGGCCGCAGCCTCTCCGGGATATGACTATATTTTTTGTAATCCGTAAATTCGACGGACGGGCTTATTCTGCAACGGGAGCTTCTGCGGCAGCGGGAAGTTCCTCTACAGCAACAGCTTCAGCTTCCTCAACGGCAACAGGAGCGACAGGAGTGTCGAATTGTCCGGCGGGAAGCGCGGGTGCGGCAGCCTCGGGAGCAATGGTGCGCAGACGGGTTTCCGTGGAAACCTTGGGCATGGTGAACGCCGAGATAATCGACAGAAGAATGAGCAAGCCCAGAAGTGTCCATGTGGCTTTTTCAAGGAAACTGTTGGTCTGGCGGACACCCATCACGGAGCCTGCACCGCCGAACTGCGACGAGAGGCCTCCACCTTTCGATTTCTGGATAAGCACGATGCCGATAAGCAGCAGAGCAACGATTACGGTAAGTGTAATAACTACAATATGCATGGTAAAATAATGATTTTTAATCTTTTGCGCAGCCGGAAGCAGAATCCAGACAACGCCGGTTAAGCATCAGTTTGCGGAGAAACCGCAATTGGTCTGCAAAGTAAGCACTTTTTTTCGGAAATTTCAAGTTTAGGCTTGATATAATTTCGTAAGCGCGCTCATATCGTCCTTGGCGAATAAATATTTTCGCCAGACTTTCGGATAGCAACGAATCATCGGCAGGTTCCGGCTGGGCCACGTGAACATGTTCCGGCAATGGCTCGGCTTGCGGCTCTTCGGCTCTGGGAGCCGCAGGATGATTGACCCGGATGAAAGCATTGATACGCTCTTCCTGTGAATCGGGATCGGCTTCGGGCGAAGAGTCCGGAGGCATATTCATCTGCTCCTCGCGGGCAAGCATTTCGCCGTAGTCGGGCGCCGGATTGAATATAAGCCTTTCAAGCAAGGCATCATCCTCAGCCGACTGCGAACCGTAGGTGCGCAAAAATGTGTCGATGGCATCATCGGTTCCCATAGGTTCGGCGACATCGGCATCAGGATAAAAATCCGTCCAGTCAGCACCCATAACAGCCAGAACAGAAGAGCGTCGTCCGGCCGAATCAAGAGCCACCCGACGGCGCAGATTTCCGATTATGGCGGCATCAAGGCCGTCCGCACGGCTAAGCAGCACCGTCGCCGCAAGAGTGAACCACGGATATGCCGACATCGCTCCGGATAGCAACGCCGTTTCCGACGCATTCAGGCGCCGCGACGGCGCGGCGGCAAGATCTTTAAGAAGATCCGATATTCCTGTCATGGTCGACATATCTACCAGTTGCCGAGGGTGGCGTTGAAAATAAGTTCGACAAGTTCTTTTGAAATCTCCTCGCACAACTGGTCCTGAACATCTGTCAGCATCTCAGAACTCGGGAAATCGCGGTAGGCACTGAATGTCTGGTCCACACCCTTGTTGTCGTCCTTGTTGTCGATATATTTGACGCGCACGGTAATAGTCAGCCTCGTCTGCGAAGCGAAAGCATCTTCCGTGACAGCCTGCGGGCTAAGGCTGTAGCCTGTTATCTCGCCTTCGAGCTGAAGATCTGAAGCGCCGTCGGTCGTCTGCAGACGCGTATTCTTATCTATATAATTCAACAGTTCGTTCTCGAACATCTGTTGCAAAGGAGGATAGACCAGAGCCGCACGGATAGGAAATTCCGCCACATGAATGGTCCGGTAGACATTGTAGTCGATGGCCGAACCATTGAACGTATAGCTTATACGGCATGCTGCGACTGCGGCAAGCATTACTGCAGCCATAACGGCAGCCGCAGCCTTTGCAGCGGACTTATTCCAATTCATATTCTTTTATTTTACGGTAGAGCGTGCGCTCAGATATTTTAAGTTCTGCTGCTGCAGCTTTGCGTCGGCCGCCGTTTCGCAGCAAAGCACGGCGTATCAGGTCGCGCTCGTTTTCCTCGATCGACGACGGCACCTCGACATAACTGTTATCGATTATTTCCGGAGTGTCGGATGACACGATATGACTGTCGGCCGCCACGTGCGAAGCATCGGAGGCGGCAAAGATAACGGGCGGATGAATCCTTGCAGGTACCGACGACAGCAGGCGCGACGGATCGGCACCTTTCTGATGCTCATCAGCGACATCTTCCATGCTGTCGTCGCGCAAGCGCGTCTGCAGATCGTCGATCCGCTCCTGCAGGCGGAATATCATGCTGAAGAGCATCTCCCGTTCACGCTCGTAGCTATGCCTGGGATCGGCTCCGGCCACAGGCATGTAAGTCGATGTTATCTGAGGCAGGTAACTTTCGAAAACAGCCGGCGAAATTGTCGTGCCTGCCTCGAACAAAGCCATCTGTTCCACTACATTCTTCAGCTGCCGCACATTTCCCGGCCAGCGGTAACGATAGAAAAGCGCCATAGCCTCTTCCGAAAATTCCACGGCAGGCGTATGGTAGCGTTCGGCAAAATCGGAGGCGAATTTGCGCGCGAGCAGACGTATGTCAGAACCACGGTCGCGCAGCGGCGGTATGGTGATCTGCACTGTCGAAAGACGGTAATAGAGATCTTCGCGGAAACGCCCTTCCTCGACAGCTCTGAGCATATCGACATTGGTGGCGGCCACAACCCTGATATTCGTACGTTGTACTGTCGACGATCCGACCTTGAGGAACTCGCCGCTTTCAAGCACACGCAACAGTCGCGCCTGAGTGGTCAACGGCAGCTCCGCAACCTCGTCAAGAAAAATAGTGCCGCCGTCAGCCTCTTCGAAATAACCCTTTCGCGAATCGACTGCACCGGTAAAAGCGCCTTTCTCATGGCCGAAAAGCTCGGAATCTATGGTACCTTCGGGAATGGCTCCGCAGTTCACGGCTATGTAGCGTGCGTGTTTTCGCGGACTATAGGCATGGATGATCTGAGGAAAAAACTCCTTGCCCGTGCCGCTCTCGCCGCATACAAGCACCGACAGATCGATAGGCGCCACACGTATGGCGCGCTCGACAGCGGCGATAAGAGCCGGAGCGTTGCCTATGATGCCGAAACGCAGTTTAGCCTGACGTACATCGTCGGTAATATCTTTATGTCGGATATCGTTGCTCATTATCCAGTCGTTTATAAACGAACACGCAAAAATACGAAATCCACCGTAAACGGTCAAAACCTTAAACTTTTTTCGCAAAGCGTTTGAGTGACGACGCTAAAAAAGAAGTATATTAATACGGTAGGGCATAAAAGCGTCCGGCCACACAATCAACGCATACCGAAAACAACATATAATCAACAAACGCAAAGACATGAAAAAACTTTACACAGCACTCTGCGCCGCCATTCTCGGCGCAGGCATGGCAGGAGCAGCCGGCCTGCAGGTAACATTCAACGGCAGCGACAACGCCCTCTGGAGCGCCGACGGCACAGCCGAAGTCCGCAACGGCCACCTCGAAGTGACAATGGCTGAAAACAACGGAAAATACCGGGCCGACGTACACATGAAAAACGGCGAATACAGCCTCGACGCCACCGCCGACCGCTACGTGGCCGTGAAATTCATCGGCGAACGCCCCAACGGCAACATGACCCTTGAAATCGACAACGGCGGTTCATGGATGAAAAACGACGCCGGCAAGGACGCCTGGACTAACAAGCCCCAGGGCAGCGTGATGACAAAAGGCGGAAACACCATCTATTACTATGACCTGGCTCGTTCTCCGCAGTTCACAGGCACCGTAAATGTGACAAAACTGAACTTCAAGATAGCCGACTGCACCGTCGCTCCCTACGCATATTCCATCGACTGGATTAAGACCTACGCCACTCCCGAGGCCATCGAAGCCGACAAGGACTGGGCCGACGACGGCGCCGGCGACATCGACGAAGCAATCGTGGCTGCCGAACCCGTAGTGAACGAAAACACCGGCACAGGATACACCAGCCTCGAAGAAGCCCTCCTGCAGGTGAGCAACGGCGACGTAATCCTGATAAACAAGAACCAGACACTGCCCAACAGCCGCATCGGCATAAGCACACCCGAAGGCGTTGAGGAATTTGCCATAACCATCAAAGGCAACGCCGAAGGTGTAAGCATAATCCGCGGACGCAACGACCTGAACATGCTCATCAACGCCAATGCGAAAGTCACATTCGAAAACCTTGCATTCAGCGGCAACGGCATGACTCCCGAAAAGAACTTCATGGAAGTGAGCGGCGGCGCACAAACCACTTTCCGCAATGTCACTTTCTCCGGTTTCAACACTCCCGGCAACTACGCCATACAGGCTAAAAACAACGGCAAAGTCCACCTCGAAGGAGTGCAGACGGTAAACAGCGACATACGTGCCACCCTCTTCGTCGGTTCTGCAGGCAGCAGCATCACCGGCGACAACTCGGCAAGCATCTATCTCGAGAAAGAAAACAGCATCAACGCATCCGAGCTGACAAATACCACCCCCGTAGCCCTGCTGTTCGACACCACCCGCGAAAACAAGATTCTCGTAAAAGGCTGGGACGCACCCGCAAACTTCACATCAGCCGTAGCAGGTTATGCAATAGTGGCTGCCGAAGAAGGCGGACTCACCTTTGAAATCCGTGAAAGCGGTGTTGAAAGCGTAAGCGTCGAAAATGCAACAGTCAGCGTCTACAGCATAGGCGGAGTGCTTCTGCGCCGTAACGTAGCTGCCGAAGAAGCTTATGACGGACTTCCCGCCGGACTCTATATCATAGGTGGCCGCAAAGTAATGGTAAAATAATCCAATCACATCAGATACACGCAAAAAACACAACAGATCCATGGCCGATTGCTCGTTTAGGGCAATCGGCCATATTTTTTCACAAGCCCCGTCGAGCTTAAAATTAGTTAAAAGAACAACAAGATTCATACAGATTATTTGAAAAACGATAATTTTGTGTTATATCATTCTATCACAGAATCACTTGGGAGATAATTTACCGCATGGGACGCAGAAATATCAGGCTGGCAACAGCATTTTTAGCAATTCTACTGATGGCGCTACCTTTTGCCGCGTCGGGAGCACGCAGTGAATGGCGCCACCTGCAGGCCGAAGACGGACTGAGCGATCTGCTTGTCAACAGCATCTTCCGCGACAACCGCGGATACGTCTGGTTCGGCACAGGCGTAGGACTCGACCGCTTCGACGGCAACCGCATACGCCGCTACGCATTTGCCGACGGCACACCACGCCGCGTGCTTGCCATCGCCGAAGGCCCGGAAGGAGAAATATATGCCGGAAGCCATACCGGACTAAGCCGGGCAGGAGAGGCAAGCCTCGAAACAGTGCTGGGAGAACACATAAACTTCCGCGTCAACACACTGGCATACGACGGCGCCGGCACACTCTATATAGGCAGCGACCGCGGGCTGCTGGTATACCGTCCCGGCAATGGCAGTCTGGACACCATACATCTTCATCCCGACATATTCTCGGAAGACAACGAAGTGACAGCCATCAACATATCACCTCGCGGACTATGGCTTAGCACACGTTCTGCACTGCATCTTCTCAACCCTGCCGATAAGAGTTCGCATCGTTATCCCTTCCACGACAGCGGCGTGGCCAAACGGATGCTCGAAGTAGGCGGCAAACTGTACATAGGAATGTACGGAGGAGGTATCGCCGTATTCGACATCGAAAGCCGCCGCTTCGGAAACGCCATAGCAGTAGGCAACAATCTGGTGACATGGCTCGAGGCCGGCTTCCGAGAACCAGGCATGCTCTACGCGCCTACCGATGGCGAAGGCCTGTATGCTTTCCGTGCCGGCGACAACGAAGCCATACCGGCCATACTGCCCGGCACAGACGGAGGGCGACTACGTTCAAATTCAATATACTCCCTGCTGGTCGACCGCGACGGGACACCATGGGTAGGCTACTATCAGGCCGGAGTGGACTACATCCCGCACAGTCGCGACCTTTTCGATGTCTACTACCGCGAAGATTTCATCGACACATCGGAAATGGCCGTACGGGCAATCTGCATCGAAGAAGGGCGAAAACTTATAGGCACGCGCGAAGGGCTGTACTACATAGATGAACATAGCGGCCGTACGGCGGCTTTCTGCAGCCCGGTCATACGCTCCAATCTGATATTCTGCATCACTCCATGGCGAGGCCGATACTACGTAGGCACATACGGCGGCGGGATGTACGTGTTCGACCCGGCCTCATTACATCTTACAGAATTCGCGGCCACACATGAGGTATTCACCCGCGGCGACATATTCACGATCGCCATCGACAGTGCCGACACAATGTGGGTCGGCACATCGGAGGGGCTTTTCCGATTCGACGGCGAACGACAGGCGGCACACTATACTCGGCTGAACTCACAGCTTCCGGCAGGAAACGTCTATGAAATCTCCTTCGACAGCCAAGGCCGCGGATGGATATGCACCGAAAACGGCATGGCCGTATGGACAGGCCGTGAACTCAGCCGCGACCGCTTCCCGCGCGACTTTGTCCACGACTCGAAAATCCGCGACGTCTTCGAAGACAGCCGCAATGAACTTTATTTCGTACCCGACCGCGGACGCATATTCCGTTCAAACCTTGCAATGACACGCTACGGCTATCTGGAAAACTTCCAGCCCGGCAGCAGCGGTGCCTGCACATTCGTCACCGAAGACCGCGACGGAAATCTATGGTTCGGCGGCGAAACCGGCCTTTACCGCCTCGACCGCAAAGGCGCGCTTACCCACCTTAACCGTTCCGACGGTCTGCCGGATCCGGTGTTCACACTATGCCCGCCTGCCGTCGATTCCCGCGGCGACATCTGGATGGGCAACAGCCACGGACTCGTACGGCTCGACTACAACCGATTCAAAAGCGAGCAGGAAACAATGCGACGCGCACTCGATATCAGCGACGTGGAACTCAACGGCATAAATGCCACAGGCCGCCTTAGCCGCAACGGGCGCAACTATAATATAGATGCCGAAGCCGACGAACGCAGCATATCGATATGCTTCAATAACCCTGAATGTATCGATCCGCACTTCCAGCAGGTGGAATGGAGATCGGGCAACGAGGAAAACTGGCACCTTACACCCGGCACAGACGCCATACGCATATTCGATCTCCCCGAAGGGCGCACGACGATAGAGTTGCGCAGCCACGGCAACAGCGAACATGCGACAACCCTGACCGTGCGCCGCGCAAAAGCATTCAACTGGTTTACATTCGCCATACTGGTTCTGCTGGCCATGGCCGCCGGGCTGTCGGCTCACTTTTACCGGCGTTACCGGCGCCATCATTTAAAGTTGCAGGAACTGGAGGAAGAAGCCGCCACACGCCTGCAGGCCGAAAATTCCCGTGCCGAAGAACAAAAGCTCAAGCGCTACCGCACATCGCGCATAGCCGACAAGGAATGCCGGCAGATAGTGCGCGCACTCGACGAGCTGATGCGCACGACCAAGCCATACACCAATCCCGACCTTAAAATCTCTGACCTCGCGGCAATGACAGGACGGTCCAGCCATGATCTGTCCTTCATATTCAACCAACACATGCAACAGAGTTTCTACGATTATATAAACCGTTGGCGAGTGGACGAATTCAAAAGCATTGTGGCAGGCTCCGACGCAAGCCGCTATACGCTGACGGCGCTATCGCAGATGTGCGGTTTTTCGTCGCGCGCATCATTTTTCCGTCACTTCAAAGCCATTGCAGGCATGACTCCGGCCGAATACCTGAAGAATGTAAAATAGTATCAAATTATTTTGATACTCAAAATCTTAATTTCTTAAACAACATATACACAACAATATAACCACTGTTTTATCCGATTTAATCGAGAGCGACAGAAATCGGATATAAAAAATTTGACACCCAAAAAAAGCAAAATAATTTTGCACCGATGGCAAAAGGCTCCAAAGCGTTTGCTGTCACACCTTAAAAGACCGAAAAAACATTCAGAATCCAAAGCATGGAAAACTCCAAGGACTTCAACGAACTCATAGCGCGGACCTACGCCGTAACCAATGAAAAGGTACTCGGCTACATCGCCCAACGGGTCAATGATTATGCGGATGCAGAAAACCTGGCACAGGATGTATGGCTCCGCATCCTTGAATGCCGAACGACAATCGACGCAGAAACGATAGAAAACTATGTGTTTGCCGTGGCACGCAACCTTGTCAACGATTACCTACGACAGATCTACCGCCGCCGCAATGCCGACGAAGAAATGCAACAGTTATGCGAAGGCACAGCCGAACATAGTTGCGAATCGGCTGTAGTTGCCCGCGACCTCGCCCGCCACGAGCGAATACGCGTTGAACAGCTGCCGCGTCAACGCCGGATGATATATATAATGAGCCGCTTCCAGGAACGCAGTGTAGAAGACATCGCAGGCGAGATGAAACTGTCGTTCCGTACGGTGGAAAACCATCTTCGCCTCGGACGACGCGACATACGCGACTATATGTCGGCAATCGCCTAAGCGCAGACATGACAGAAAACAATCAACCTTAATCAATAATTTACCAATCAACAGACAATGCGAAAGAGTATCATCACCCTCTTGCCTCTGCGACGCTACCTGCTGCTGGCTCTGGCTTTCGGCGGCATGACCTGCGGGATGCCTGCCTGGGCTGAACCGGTAGCCGCAGCTGCGGAAAACGGGGGAATCACTACTGTGACAGGTGAAATCCTCGACAACGAAGGCGAGCCGCTGATAGGCGCGTCGATCGTTGTCAAAGGGATGCAGAATGGCGTCACATCCGACATAGACGGCAATTTTACAATCAAGGCAGCAAAAGGATCCATCCTTGAGATCAGCTACGTAGGCTTCAAAAACCAAAGCGTGAAGGTCGACGGCAAGCACCTTCTGATACGCATGGAAGAAAACACAGCCATGCTCAGCGAAGTTGTCGTCGTGGGCTACGGCACACAGAAAAAAGCCACGATGACAGGTTCTGTGGCCGTAATCGACGAAAAAGCTCTCGAAAACAAAGGTAACCTCTCCAGCCCCGTACAGGCTCTTCAGGGACAGGTTCCAGGTGTCATAATCACCCGCCAAAGCTCAGCCCCGGGCGACGAATCATGGAACATGAGCCTGCGTGGAGCCGTGTCGAAAAACGCCGCCACACCACTGGTGATCATCGACGGCGTAGAATATGAATCGGTCAACGACCTGCGCCTGATCAATCCATCCGACATCGAGAGCATGAACTTCCTCAAGGACGCCGCAGCATCCATCTACGGTTCAAAAGCCGCCGGCGGCGTAGTGCTCATCACCACAAAGCAGGCCAAAGGAGGAAAAGTCAAAGTGGAATACAACGGCTCGTACACCTACAAGCACATAGGCCTATCCGCAGAACTGATGGGACTCGAAGAGTGGGCCGATGCCGTGCTGATGGCCCGCAGGAACGACGGCGCCACCGAAAACGACACCTGGATACGCTATGCCACACTGGCCAAAGCATACAAAAACCAATGGATCAACGGCAACCCCCTGAACATGGGAAACGTCGACGACATGGTATTCTTCGACACCGACTGGCAGGACATCATGTGGGGTGATTCATGGAGCACAAACCACGAACTCAGCGTCAGCGGCGGCAAGGAGAACAACACCTTCCGCTTCTCGCTCGGCTATATGTACGACGACTCAAACCTCAAATGGGGCAACAACAATAACCAGCGCATCAACCTGCGACTGAACAACACCATGAAACTGGCCGAGAACTTCACTCTACAGAGTGTGATTTCATACAACCGCCAGGATCAGGTCGCACCCACCCAGATCGGGGCCGCACTGACCGTCAACAGCCAGCAGCCCGGCTTCCCCGCATCGACAATCTCCGGCAAGCCTTACGCCTGGGGACGCGACTGGCGTTCGCCCAACTGGCTCTGCGAGCTTGGCGGCGACAACAAACTTAAAGTAAATGCTGTCAACATCAGCGAAACACTCAAATACGAAATCTTCGACGGCTTCACAGCCAACGCCGTTCTGGGCTACAACCACTCCGAGGCCGGACGCGACATAAAGAGCCTCCCCGTGGAATTCTTCCAGTACGACGACACCCCCGAGGTCGTTTCGCCGCAGAAAAAAGACACATATTATAAGAAGACCTTCTCGCAGACGGATTTCTACTCCCTGCAAGGCTACCTGACCTACAACAAGACCTTCAACCGCGACCACAACATGACACTTATGGCCGGTGTGCAGTACAACCTCAAGCAGTACGAAGGCGCAGGAAGCAACTCCATGGACATACAGCCCTCGCTCAACGTGCCCAACGGCGTAGGCGAGATCACTCTCGCCGGCGTAGGCAAATGGGAAGAAGCCGTGATGTCGTACTACGGCCGCGCCAACTACGACTACAAAAGCAAATACCTGATCGAAGGCCAGGCCCGCTACGACGGCAGCTCCAAGTTCCGTCCCGAAAACCGCTGGGCTTTCTTCTGGGGAGCATCGCTCGGCTGGCGACTCACCGAAGAAGCATTCATGCAGTCGACACGCTCATGGCTGAACGAACTCAAGATACGCGGCTCCTACGGCAACGTAGGCAACCAGGGTGGCATCGACCGCTACGACGGCTCGCTGCTCTACAATATGGCCTCCACAGGCAAAGCACTCATTGGCGGACAGCTCGTCGGCACAATCAACACCAACGGCAAGCTCGTCAGCACCGACCGCACATGGGAACGCATCCACAACTACAACGTAGCCCTCGACTTCGGCTTCCTCAACAGCCGTCTGCGCGGAACGGTCGAAGCATTCTGGAAAAACACCAACAACATGCTTATCGACGTCATATATCCCGGCATACTCGGCGACAAAGCGCCGACAGGCAACCGGGGCAAGTTCAAAGCCTGGGGTTACGAAGGCAGCCTGAGCTGGAACGAACGCACCGGAAACGTCAACTGGCACGTCGGCGGCACATTCACCTACGCCGACAACAGGCTGATCGACAACGGCGGCTCCGGCGTGATACAGGCCGGCATGCGCTCCGACCGCGAAGGTTATCCCCTGCATTCCATATTCGGTCTGCGCTACTGCGGCAAGATACAGACAGAGGAACAGCTGCTCAAATATAAGGACCGTTACCAGAGCAGTTCCGAAATCGGCAATATCCGCGTCCTGCGTCTGGGCGACAACATGTTCGAGGACGTCAACAAGGACGGCAAGCTTACCGCCGAAGACCTCGTGTACCTCGGCACCGACGATCCAAAGATACAATTCTCCTTCAACTTCGGCGCCGAATGGAACGGCTTCGACGTGAACGTAATCTTCCAGGGAGCCGGACGACGCACAGTCTATCGCCGCCAAGGCAACGGTGGCGCCGACCCATGGCAGATACCCATGCGTACAGCCTATCAGAACGGCTCGAACCACTGGGTAGGCGATCTCTGGAGTCTTGAAACTCCCGACAACCGCTACCCGACGCTCACAAACATAGCCGACATCAACAACTACAACTACCAGTGCTCTTCCTGGCTCGTGAACGACGGAAGCTACCTGCGCCTGAAGAATATCACCATAGGATACTCCCTGCCTCAGAGCGTGCTCAACAAGCAGAAAGTTCTCAGCGCCGTACGCTTCTCCATCACAGGCACAGACCTATGGGAAAGCAGCCACATCCACGACGGATGGGACCCCGAGGCAGCATCGACCGTGACAAACATGAACCGCTATCCGTTCAACCGCACATGGACATTCGGAGCCAACATCACCTTCTAAATCACGACACCCGAAAATGAAAAAGATAATACGTAACATATCATTCGCACTGATGGCACTCGCCTCCGCATCGTGCCTCGACCTGACACCCCAGGACCAGCTCTCCGACAGCGACCTGTGGACCAAGGCCGGCGATTTCGAGTCCTTCGCCAATGTATTCTACGACTGGCTTCCCGACTTCGGAACCATATACGACGGCACTCATGCCGACAAGCGCTCCGACCTGCTCAAAGACAAAGGCGGCGTGAACCTCTTCGCAACCGGCCAGAATGCCGTTCCTCAGAGCGACGGCGAATACACCGGTCCCTACAGCAACATCCGACGCTGCAACCTCCTGCTCGAAAATGCCAAAGGTTTCCGGAATCAGGCAGAAATAACGCAGTACGTTGGCGAAGCCTATTTCTTCCGCGCATGGAATCACTTCCAGCTCATGCAGAAATTCGGCGACGTGATCATCGTCGACCACACCATCGACGTCAACGACCCCCTGATGAGCGCCCCGCGCGACAACCGCGGCAAAGTATGCGACTTCATCATCGAAGATCTGAATAAAGCCGTCGAACACATGCTGCCCACAGCCGACCTGGCCGAAGGACGCATAGGCATCGAAGGCGCCAAGGCATTCATCAGCCGCGTTGCCCTGTTTGAAGGAACATGGCAGAAATTCCGCGGCAACGAAGCCCGTGGCAAAGAACTTCTCGATATAGCCGCAAAGGCCGCATTCGACGTAATCGACTCGCATAAATTCGAACTTTTCGCTCCCGCCGCCCTCGGCGAAAGCGCCTACAAATACATGTTCATACTCGAGGACCTGCAATGCAACCCCGCAGGACTCCAGAAAGACGCGAACAAAGAATACATCATCAAACGATGCTTCGACGCGACCCTCAAGACCTCCGGACGCAACATAACAACGGAAGTACTGGCCAACGCACAGCTCGTATCGGCAAAATTCGCACAAATGTACCTCTGCACGGACGGTCTGCCCATCGAGAAATCGCCCCTGTTCAAAGGCTACGAAACAATGAGGGGTGAATGGATGAACCGCGACCTGCGCATGCAGTACACTCTGATGCGCCCCGGCGATACATTCTGGGATGCCTCCGAGAAAAACTCCCGCATCGACTGGAGCGACAGCGAAGCCGAAATCGCACGTGCGAAGTACAAAAACTTCACGCCTAACTGGGGTTCGGGATACTTCCCGCAGAAATGGGCCACCGAGCGCAACCTCGGAGCCGACGCAAGAAACGCTTCCTACGACTGGCCCGTACTCCGATATGCCGAAGTGCTGCTGAACTACGCCGAAGCCGTCTACGAGCGCGACGGTAAAATCAGCGACACCGACCTGAACATATCACTCAACCTTACCCGCAAACGCGTCAACAAGACCATGCCCGCCCTTAGCAACGCCTTCGTAGACGCAAACGGTCTGGACATGCGCACCGAAATACGACGCGAACGCACGATCGAACTATTCCAGGAGGGTTTCCGTATCGACGACCTGCGCCGATGGAAGACAGCCGAAACAGAAATGCCCATGGAATTCTGCGGCATCATGCACATCGGCGAGTGGAAGAACCGTTGGGCTAAACCCGGAGTGCCGCTCAACGCCGACAACCGTCTGATCATCGAAAGCGGACGCGTATGGGCCGAACGCAACTACTTGCACCCGCTGCCCATCGACCAGCTGCAGCTCAATCCCAATCTGGGCCAGAACCCCGATTGGTAAGCAACAACCCTGAACAGAATAATATCACAGAAAAGCTATCATAAACAATGAAACGCAATAAAATAATACTGAGCAGCCTGCTACTTGCCGCCGCCGGAATGGCATCCTGCGACGACGAGAAGCAGCTCACCCTCGACGCTCCCGAAGTAAAACTTATGGAGTCTATCGTTCTCGAGGTCAGCGACGTGCTGCCCCTGCCGGTGGGAATGGACTCCACCATCGTCTACACATGCAGCCCTGAAGACGCTGTCGACCTGACGGTCGTGTTCTCGTCGTCGGACGAAAGCGTGGCCACAGTAAGCCAGGACGGTACAATCCATGCCATCAAACCCGGCGAAGCCACCATCACGGCACAGAACCCTTTCGGCTTCGACATCTATGAAACCTCGGCATCGGTTCAGGTGCATGTAATACCCGAACTCATACCCGTCGAGCGCATCGAAATCGCAAATACCACCCAGGCTTCGGAGGACGGCAAGATATTCGTCACCGACGAACTGCAGTTCGAAGCCACCGTATATCCCGAAGACGCCACCTACAAGCGCCTCGTCTGGAGCAGCGCCGACGAAAGCATAGCGACCGTCGACGAAAACGGACTCGTCGTGTGCCACAAGGAAGGCGAAGCCAAAATCTACGCCACATCGACCGACCGCAGCGGCATACGCGGAGAATTCACATTCCACATCAATAAATTCGTCACTGCCACGAACGTGTCAATCAAGCCTCTCGACGGACCCGTATGCCTGACACTCGGCGCATTCCCGCTCGAAGTGACCTACGAACCCGCAGGCGCCACCATTGGCTCCGTGGAATGGTCGACCGACGACGAATCCGTTGCCACAGTCCACCGCGGAGTAGTAAGCCCCAGGGGATTCGGCAGCTGCAACATCACAGCCAAGTGTATCGAAAACGACTTAACCGTATCCGTAAATGTGACCGTCGATCCGGGATGGTACATCTGGGACGCATCCAACCAGTGGAGCTGGTGGGAAACAGCCAACGAGGATGCCCCCGACACCCGCGGCGACCGCACATGGCATGTTGAGATGAAAGACCCCAACGGCGGAAAGTGGGGGCGCAACATACGCATCAAGGATATCAGCCACCAGAACCCCATCATAATGCGTCTGAAAAGCTATCCCGTGCTGGCAGTACGCATGACGCGACTCAACGGCGGCGTGTCGAAACTCGACGACGCCGTAGCCAACGGCTTCGACGCCAAGCGCGCCAAAGAACTGAACGCCGGCAACGGCATAGACCTCGGCGACGGCACACAGCTCCTTATCTACAACCTCGGCGCAAACTACGAAGGCGTCGACGAAGTGGGATTCCGCGTGTTCCAGTTCAAGATTACCGACATCCCCAACGGCAACATCGACCCCCTGAACGCCTTCTACGACGTCCACTGGATACGCACATTCAAGAGCGAGGACGAAGCCAAAACCTTTGCCGCCGACCAGGTGGCGGCAGGAGAGTAATCCCCCAAATCACCCCGTAAACGACAAAAACAACGACAATGAAAAAGATATTTTCGATAATGTTGTCAGCCGCAACCCTTCTCGCAGCATCATCATGCTGCGAGATAGAGGACGGCGTCACCGACATCGACAGCTGGCCAATGCCTTCAAAAGAGTACGACCCGCAAGTCTACACAATCAACCATCCCGCAATGCTCCACAGCGCCGCCGACATAGCCTATACAAAGGCTCATCTCGGACAGCAGCCATGGGCCGACGCCTACCAGAAACTGCTCACCAGCGGCTTCAGCGGCAACGACTACAAAGCATCGCCCGTGAAAATCCTCGCGCGCCTCGATGCCGGCAACTGGGGCGACGGCGGCGGCCGTTGGGACGACGCCGGCATACGCGACCTTTACTATCCCGGCATACACAACAACTACACCAACTTCTTCCGCGACTGCGCGGCAGCCTACCAGCTCTCGCTCAAATGGCAGCTCGCCGGCGATGCCGACGCCGCCGCGACAGCTGTAAAAATACTCGAGGACTGGGCTGCCATCAACGAAGGCATACTCGTCGGCCGCGGTCCGCGCTTCAAGGACGAGGTAGTCGACCCCAACGAATACCTTATAATGTTCCAGATACACCAGGCTGCAAACGCCGCCGAACTTCTTCGCGACTACAACAACTGGCAGGACACCCAATCATTCAAATCTGTGGTAGACTGGATGCTGAAATACTTCCGTCCCTTCTGCTCCAAATTCATAGCCACAAACATCAATGACCACTCATGGATGAACTGGGACCTCGCATCCATGACAGCCCTGCTCTCGATGGGCATACTTGCCGACGATCAGGAAATCATCAACGAAGCCATCCTTCACTTCAAGCAGGGAGAGGGACCTGGCTGCATAATGCGCAAAGGCGTGGTCGCCGTCTACGACGACCCCTCGGGAACCGGCGAGAAACTCGCGCAGGGCAACGAATCCGGCCGCGACCAGGGCCACAACGTCCTGTGCGCCGCAATGGTAGGCGCATTCTGCCAGATGGCATACAACATCGGAGATGACCTCTTCGCATTCGAGGACGGACGTGCGATAGCTTTCGCGCAGTACATAGCCAAGTACAACCTGGTAAAATCCGAAGTCGGACCCGACTATGAAGGCAACCTCACCGACGCCTCCTTCCGCTATCCCGAAAGCTCCATGCCTTTCACGACCTACACCTACAGCGGTTGGGAAATGACAAAAATATCCGACGCCGGACGAGGTAACAGACGTCCGTGCTGGGATCTCTGGGCCGGTTACTGCAAGAGCCACGGCGTAAAAGCGACATACATCAGCGAAATGGCAGAAATGTTCCGTCCCGACGGAGGCGGAGGACACTACGGCAACTCCTCAGGCGGTTTCGACCAGCTCGGTTTCTCGACACTGATGCACCACCGCGAATAAACATCTCAATAACAGACACCATCGACACATAATGCGCCGGGATGCAGAACCGCGTCCCGGCGCTATGGCAAAAAAAGACATGAGCCGAACAATACGCACATACCTCACCTTCGCCATGATCGTCCTGGCAGCCACAGGAGCCGGGGCACGCCTGTCTGTATACCCCTCAGGTAACCCGCGGATGCCGCACAACGACGACTTCACCGTCCGCGTACGCAGCATAGGCGGAGAATGGCAGGACCTGTTCGAATACAAAGTACAGGTCGACATGGACCGCATACAGGACGCCTCCATGGTACAGTTCGACATGGACGAACCTGTGGAAGTAATGGTCAAAAAGAACAACGGCAACTTCTCCGACGTCAAAATTCGCCCGCTCGAACGGGGAATATCCCACAGCCGTTTCGGCGACGTGATAGTATTCCGCCTCGACAAGCCGGAATACCTGTCGGTGGAATTCGACGGCGACCGCCTGCACAACCTCCACCTCTTTGCCAACCCCGTGGAAAGCGAAACATACACCGAATCCAACGACTCGGTGATGTACTTCGGACCCGGCATACACCGCCCCGGCGACCTGCCGAACGTGCAGCTGCGCATACGCTCCAACACCGTCGTCTACCTCGCTCCCGGAGCCGTCGTAAAGGCCAAGCTTCTGGTCGATGGCGCCGAGAACGTCCGCATAACAGGCCGCGGAATCCTCGATCATCCCATACGCGGAATCGAGATAACCGACTCCCGCAATGTCACCGTCGACGGAGTGACAGTCGTCAACCCTGACCACTACACCGTATTCGGCGGAGGCTCCGAAAACATAGTCATCCGCAACCTCAAATCATTCAGCACCCGTGGATGGAGCGATGGAATCGACATGATGTGCTGCCGCAACGTCACCATCGACAACGTATTCATGCGCAACAGCGATGACTGCATAGCCCTCTACAACCACCGCTGGGACTGGCGCGGAGGCTCTTCCGACATAACAGTGAAAAATTCCGTGCTCTGGGCCGACATAGCACACCCCATCAACATCGGCGGCCACGGCGACCCCGACAACGAACAGGGCGAAGTGATCGAACGGCTCCACTTCCGTGACATCGACATCCTCGAGCACGACGAAGACGACCCACCCTACCGCGGAGCGATGTGCATAGTCCTTGGCGACAACAATATAGCTCGCGACATAACATTCGAGGACATACGCGTCGAAAACATACAGGAAGGCATGCTCTTCCACCTTGAGGTGCAATTCAACCCCAAGTACAACAAGACTCCCGGCCGAAAAATCGAGAACGTCACATTCCGCAACATAGCATACGACGGCTACGGCGAATCGAAATCCGAAATAAAAGGCTACGACGACACCCACACCGTATCCGGCGTAACCTTCGACAACGTACGCGTCAACGGCAAGAAAATCACCAGCCTCAACGACTTTATAACCAACGAATATATCCACAACATACGATTCCGATGAAAATCCGCACAGCAAGCATAATCCTCTCCCTTGCCGCAGCCGCACTGCAGGCCGCGGCCACAATAGTCACTTATCCAGCAGGCGAAGGCGTACCCACACTCGACACCGATTTCAGCGTCAGCGTCCGCCAGGACGGCGGCCCGTGGCAGCCCGTGGCCGTCTACCCCGTCAGAGTCGACGAAGTACGCGGCGTGAAACACCATGTCGAAACAGCTTCCATGGCCTACTTCGACTTCGACGGCACGGCAGAAGTCCGCATCGTCCACCTGCGTGCAAAGGTCAACAGCGCCCGCGTGCGACCTCTCTCCTACGGAATAGCCCCGGCTGTCAGCGGTGACACCCTCACCTTCACCATCGACCGCCCGCGCAATCTATCGGTCGAAGTCAACGGCGACATATTCCACAACCTACACCTCTTCGCCAACCCGATCGACAGCCACCGCCCCTCGGCAAAAGAAATACGCAAGGCAGGCCGAAAAGGCAGCCGACTCGTGTACTTCGGTCCGGGTGTACACCGGCTTCCGGGCGACACACTCCGCATCGAATCCGGCCGGACCGTCTACATCGACGGCGGAGCACGCGTATTCGGACAACTGATAGCCGACGGAGTCAGCGACGTGCGCTTCTACGGTCGCGGCGAGGTACACCCGAGCGGACGAGGCGAAGGAATCTATATCAAACGCTCACGAAATGTCGACGTCGACGGCGTGATAGTGACACAGATCCCCGTCGGAGGATGCGATTCGGTCAACATCACCAATGTCAAATCGATCAGCTACTACGGCTGGGGCGACGGAATGAACGTATTCGCCTCCGACAACGTGCGCTACGACCGTGTATTCTGCCGTAACAGCGACGACTGCCATACCGTCTATGCAACCCGCAAAGGATTCAACGGCGGATGCCGCAACATAGTGATGGAAAACTCCACACTGTGGGCCGACGTGGCCCACCCCGTGAACATCGGCCTGCACGGAAGCGCCACCGAACTCGGCATCGAAGCTCCTGCCGACACCATCTGCGGCCTGCGCTACTGCAACATCGACATCGTCGACCACCGCGAACTCCAGCTCGACTGTCAGGGATGCCTCGCCATCGTGTGCGGCGACAACAACATCGTGCGCGACATAGAATTCGACGACATAAGAATCGAGGACATACGCCACGGACGCCTTTTCGACATCCGCATCCCGGTGATAACAAAATACTGCAAAGCCCCGGGTGGAGCTGTCAGCGACATACTATTCAAAAACGTGACATACGACGGCAGCAATGCCGAAGTCTCGCTGATCATGGGATACAGTCCCGATCGCAGGGTCAGCAACATAACATTCGAGAACCTCAGAATAAACGGCGTGAAAATCCACGACGACATGCCCGGAAAACCCCGCTGGTACAAGACCGGCGACATGGCACGCATATTCATAGGCGAACACGTCGACAACGTCGTGTTTAAATAATGAGAATAAATATGAAAAAGACCATAACAGCCATTTTGCTGTTGACAATGTGCGCCGTCGGCGCATCCGCAAAAATCAAGCACCCTTCTCTGCTGTTCACCCCCGCGCGGGTCGAAGCCGCACGCAAAGCCATGCGCTCCGACAGCGTAATGGGCGCCTCATGGGAACACATCAAAGCCGAGGCCGACCGACAGCTTGCCAAAGGCGATGTACGCAAACTCGAATACCCCGCCCTGGCCTATCTGATGACCGCCGACAAGGCATACGCCGAAAAAATCCGCGAAGTGCTCCTGAAAACGGCCAAGACAGCCTCGTGGGGCGACCGCGAGATGCTTGCCCGCACACCCGCATGGCGCAGCGAGCTTCAGATGGCACACCGCGCCTTCCAGGTCGCCGTGGCCTACGACGCCATATACGACTTCCTTTCTCCCGCCGAACGCAACGAGATAGCACGCGGAATGTATCGTCTGGCAGTCGAACCCCTGCTCGGCGACTGGCTCGACGACAAAACGCGCATACACTCGCTCAACTCCATGGGCCACAACTGGTGGACATCATGCGTCGGCATGGGCGGACTGCTCGCTCTGGCCATAAGCAACGAAATCCCCGAAGCAGCCGCAGGAGCCGAAGCCGCGGTGGAAGCTCTGCCGGAATGGTTCGACTTCTCCGGCGACGTCATACAGCACAAACCGCGCACATTCGACCGCGACGGAGGAATGTATGAAAGTATCAACTATGCCAGCTTCGGAACAACTGAAGCACTGCTCCTGCGTCTGGCATGGCTGAACTCGCATCCGGGAGAAAAACTCGACGACATAGCACAGATGAAAAAGCTCGCGCCATTCTTCTGTCATGTCGCCTACCCACGTACCGGCATCCTCAACAGCATAAACTTCGGCGACAGCCACAAACAAGTGACGGGAGAAAGCTCCATGCTTCTGGCCTACGCCATGGGGGCCGAAGATCCCGCCACACTGTGGTATGCCACGCAGATCGTCCCCGGACAGCACCGCGAAGGCTTCCCTCGCAACGTGCCCATGGGATTCCTCTACACTCCCGATCTGAGCAAAGCCCCCGAAAAACCCGGTTTGCCGCAATCGCATCTATGGGAGGACTTCGGATGGGCGACCATGCGCGATTCCTGGGACAAGAACGCCACAATGCTCGCCGTAAAATCGGGCATGACATGGAACCACTCCCACGCCGACGCCAACTCGTTCATTCTCTTTCACAAAGGCGTCGATATTATCAAGGACGCCGGCAACTGCTCTTATGCCAAGCCTGAGTACCGCAACTACTTCTTCCAGTCCGATGCCCACAACGTCGTGAAATTCAACGGCAAGGGACAGCCCACGCATCAGCAGTACCACGGCTCCATGCTTCCGGGCAGCGTCAGCAACCTCCTCGACGGCGGACGCGTGAAATATGTGCTCGCCGACGGCACCGGACCGATGAGCCACACCCTGAACCGCAACTTCCGCCACTTCCTGTGGATCGACAACATCATCTACGTAATCGACGACCTCGGCGCACACGAAGCTGGCAAATTCGAATGGCTCTGGCATCCCGGAGGCAAGGCCGTGAAACGCGGTTTCGACCTCGAAATCGAAAGCGGCGACTCTTCGGCTGTAGCCATACGCCCGCTCTATCCGCGCCCATTGGCCTACAGCAACTTCGTACATGACTATCCGCAGGATCTCTACTGGGAAGTCCTCGAAGGACCGACCGAAGACCTCAAAGGCAGCGAGGAATACTATTCCTTCAAGCTCCCAGGCATCACCGACCGCGTCAAAGCCGTCACTGCCATAATCCTGAAAGACAATGCCCGCCAAAAAGAACTCCCGAAAATCGAACGTCGCGAAGGAAAAGACTGGATTGGCCTGCGCGTGACCGACAAAGGCCGGGTGACCGACATCTACATCAACCAGCTCGCCGACGGTCGCCTGATGCACCTCAACTCGTGGATCGAGGCCGACAGATGGAGCACCGACGCCTACCTTCTGGCCGTAACATATCCCGAAGGCAGCGATCCCGCCGACGCCCGCGACATATTCATTGGCCACGGCAGCATACTGCGCCACGGTTCCGACCTGCGATTCTCATCGCTGGCAAAGCTCAGCATCATAGCCGGCGAGAACAACGGAAAGACCGACATCCGCGCCACCGGCCAGCCACGCATGAACTTCAACTACCGTCCTGCCGGGAAAAAAATTCAAAACTACCGTATCGATGAAAAATAAATCACTGACAGCGGCTATCATTGCACTGATGCCTCTGTGCGCCGCCGCGCGCGATTTCGTTCATCCCGGACTTTCATATACCGACGACGACCTTGAGCGCATGCGCTCAGCCATAGCCATAGGCGTCGAACCCGCCATGTCGACCTACGAAGCCCTGAAAGCATCGCACTGGACACAGTTCGAGGCCGACGAAATAACACCCGTGGAACGTATCTACGAAAGTCAGTTCAACAACACCGTAGGCGCCGACGGCCGGCGCATCCACGACCTCGCCCTGCTCTACCGCCTCAGCGGCGACCGTCGGTATGCCGACGAAGCCGTGCGGCGCATAAACCGCTACAAAGACCTGCGGGGCTGCAGCGCACGGGGCACGGCACCCCTCGACAACGGTAAAATATACCTTATGATCGAAGGTGCCGAACTGCTGCGCGACTACGACGGATGGTCCGATGACGACCGAAAGGCTTTCGCCGACATGCTCCTCTACCCCGGCTACAGCGACACAACCTATCCCGACGAACGGCGCGACGGATTCAACGACGAAGCCAACGACATAAACTTCTACTGGAACATCTGCAACTTCGACACCGGGCGCTGGGGCAACCAAGGCCTGTTCGCCGCACGCGCCCTGATAGCGATAGGCGTGTTCCTCGACAACGAAAAAATCTATGACCGCGCCATGCGCTATCTGCTCGGACTCGAAGCACGAGCCGACGACATACCGTATTCCTCCAATACCCCCGAACGTGTAAAGCTTAATTCCGACAACGGCTGTATGCGCGACTATCAGGTGTCGTGGTACGACAGCGGCCGACAGTTCATCTCCGACGAAGCTCTGCAGTATTACATCTACGCCAACGGACAGAGTCAGGAAGCATGCCGCGATCAGGGACACGCCATGGTCGGTGTGGGTCTTTACACCGACATTGCCGAAATAGCATGGAATCAGGGCGATGACCTCTACGGCGCTCTCGACAACCGCATTCTTCTGGGACTCGAATATGCCTGCCGCTACAATCTGTCGCCAAAAATCGGAATGGCATGGGAACCTACAGGCTATTCCGAAAACGAAAGCGCCTGCACATTCACCAACAGCCGCTTCTACCGCACCGACTCGCGTTCGCTGCGATGGAGTTCTCTGGCTCCTTCCGACCACGGACGGGACTCTGCATTCTCAAACGTCCGCTTCCTCTCCCAGGCTCTGCACCACTACCGCGACCGCGCAGGTCTGGCTCCGCAACGCTACCTGTGGCTATCCCGTGCATTCGACCACACGATAGGCTCCGGCATCGAGGACTGGGGCACCGGCGGACACCATTACGAATGGAAAGGTTGGGGAACACTCACAAAAACACCCCTGCCGCCAGAATCGGGGAAAGACGATACCGCTCTTATAGAAATCGGAACTGACGACTGCCGCACGGAGTATTTCACCCTTAACGGAATGCAGGCCGACGCGGCAACACGCCAGCACGGCATATACATCGAACGTACCGCCATAACGGCAAAAAAAATTAAACGATAAAATCCATCCTACATGAAAAAAACATATATCATTTCAGCCCTTGCCGCAGCTGCCGCATGTCTTGGCGCTGGAGCACAGACTCTTTCACTGGCCTCACCAGACGGACGCAATGCCGCAAATTTCTACAAAAACGGCAAGGAACTGACCTATAGCTTAAGCCGCGACGGCCGGGATATAATCCTGCCGTCACGCGCCGGACTCGACGTCGACAACTGGGTATGGGAAATGGCTCTTGGCAAGCGCGATCTCGAGCAACCCGCATGTTGGATGGACATGCTTACAGCCGACAGCGTGACCGTCCATCCCGCAGTCGACAGTCTATGGACACCCCTCTACGGCGAACGCTCCACCGTGCGCGACCGCTTCAACTCCGCCACCCTCCACCTGTCTCGAAAGGATAAAAGCGACTACCGCCTCGACATCGAAGTTCGCCTCTACGATCAGGGACTCGCCTTCCGCTACTTTTTCCCCGAACATCCGGCCGCAATTTTCCACAAAGTGACAGGCGATCTCACCGATTACTCTTTCCCCGACGGCACCATGGCCTGGAGCGAAAAATGGGCACAGGCCACTTTCGACCACACGCCCGTCGACAGCATCGTCCGGCCTGTCGAGCGTGCCCTTACGCTCGAACTTCCGTCCGGGAAATGGGCCGCACTGCTCGACGCCGACGTCGACGACTGGTGTCTGACTCGCTTCGAGGCACGCCCCGACCGAAAAGGCACCCTGCGCTCGGTGATGTATTCGCCCGTCGACATCGTGACCTACTATGCCACTCCCTGGAAAATAGTCATGGCTGCCGACAGCCCCGGCGAACTTATAGAAAACAATGACATAGTGCTCAACCTGAACCCGCGCGCCGAGGGTGACTTTTCATGGGTGCGTCCCGGAAAAATCATGCGTTCGGCCATATCGACCGAGGCAGGACTGAAGACAATAGATTTCTGCGCAGAGCACAAGATTCCCTACATGCTCTTCGACTGGCAGTGGTACATGCCCTGCACAAGCCACGACGGCGACGCCACTCAAGTCGTCGACAAAATCGACATGCAGCGCGTGGTCGACTACGGCCGCGAGAAAGGCGTGGGCGTGTGGCTCTACGTGAACCAGCACGCACTTATGAAACAAATGGACGAACTGTTCCCGCTGCTCAGCAACTGGGGAGTAGCCGGCGTGAAATCCGGTTTCGTGCAGTACGCATCCCACCGATGGGCCGTATGGCTCCACGACATGGTGCGCCGCGCCGCCGACAACCGGCTGATGATGAACATACACGACGAATTCCGTCCGTCCGGATTCTCGCGCACATACCCCAACCTGCTCACACAGGAGGGCATCTGCGGCAACGAGGAATTCCCCGACGCCACCCACAACGTCACCCTGCCTTTCACCCGCATGCTCAACGGCGCCGCCGACTACACCATCTGCTACTACGACAAGCGCCTGCGCAACACCCACGCACATCAGCTCGCCGCATCGCTCGTCTTCTACAGCCCCCTGCAGACCATCTTCTGGTACGATAACCCCGAGCTATACGGCGGCGAACCCGAAATCAAATGGTTCGAAGACCTTGAAACCACCTTCGACGACACCCGCGTGCTAAGCGGATATCCCGGCAAAGGCATAGTGATGGCACGCCGCAAAGGCGACATCTGGTGGGGAGCCGCCATGGCAAACAACGAAGGCGGACATCAGGAAATGCCCCTGGACTTCCTCGAAGCGGGACGACGGTACATAGCCGAAATCTACACCGACGGCGGCGAAAAAATCAAAACACGCACCCACGTGAAAATAGAGCGCAAAAAAGTGAAATCGAACGACACACTGCATTTCGACCTGCTCCCCCGGGGCGGCGCAGCCGTGAAATTCACTCCAGCCGATTAAGTGGAAACAAGCCCCGCAGGGTATTATAGGTTAAAAAGTAAAACAAGTTTTTTTTAGACATGACAAGACTATTCTTGCCCATACTGATGATGCTTGCCTCCGCACCTTTGATGGATGCTGCCGGCAAAGGGCTGTATGTATCCGACCCTGCCAATCTCAAGGGCAAAGAATACACCAACCCCATCATACACGCCGACTACTCCGACCCCGACGTCGTAGCCGCACCCGACGGCAAGACATTCTACATGACAGCGTCGAGCTTCCAGTGCGCCCCGGGGCTTCCCATCTTGAAATCGACCGACCTTGTGAACTGGCGACTGGTCAACCACGCCATTACAGAAGTGCCGCCGACCGATTTTTACGCCGCTGCCCCGCGCCACGGCAAAGGCGTCTGGGCACCGTGCATACGCTATCACGAAGGAGAATATTATATCTTCTGGGGTGATCCGGATTTCGGCATCTACATGGTCAAGGCCGCCGACCCTGAAGGAAGCTGGTCCGAACCCGTGCTTGTCAAAGCCGGAAAAGGGCTGATCGACCCAACTCCGCTATGGGACAACGACGGCCGCGCGTGGCTCGCCAACGCATGGGCCGCATCGCGCGCGGGATTCAACAGCGTCATCACAGTCAGCGAAATGGCTCCCGACGGAACACGCCTTCTATCGGCTCCGCGTGTGGTATTCGACGGCAACGACGGCGTGAACCACACAATCGAAGGCCCGAAACTTTACAGCCGCGACGGATGGTACTACATTTTCGCTCCTGCCGGAGGTGTCACCGACGGCTGGCAGCTCGCCATGCGCTCCCGCAACATCAACGGTCCCTATGAAGTACGCACAGTTATGACACGCGGCGACAGCGACATCAACGGCCCGCACCAGGGCGGATGGGTCACCGACGCCAACGGCGACGACTGGTTCATCCACTTTCAGGACAAAGCTGCCTACGGACGCATAATACACCTGAACCCCATGCGCTGGACTTCCGACGGCTGGCCTGTCATAGGAATCGACAAGGACGGCGACGGATGCGGCACGCCCCTGCGCAAAGGCCGCAAGCCCGCTCTGGAAGCGATGACAGCCGAAGCCGCGTTAACACCGGTGGAAGACCTGTTCGAATGGCATGCGAACTATTCCGACTTCTTCTGTTTCCAGACCCCTTCGGCGATCATGCGCATCTACGGCCACAAGCTTTCACCTCAATTCGTCAACCTCTGGGAAGTGCCTAACCTGTGGCTGATGAAATTTCCCGCCGAAAAATTCACTGTCACCGCACGCCTGCAGGTTTCAGCAAAAGCCGACGCCGAAGGTGTGGCCTCAGGCATGCTTGTGATGGGCTGGGACTATGCCCGCCTGAGCCTCGAGAAACGCGGCGACGCCTTTGTCCTGCGCATGACCGAATGCACCGATGCCGAACAAGGAGGGAAGGAACGCACCACTGACCTGGCAAGCATCAAGCCAACCCGCGTCTACAATGCAGGCCTACGTCCGAACATGGAATGCGACATAACAATGCGTGTGGACGTAAGTGCCGGAGGAATATGCCGTTTCAGCTACAGCCTCGACAACGGCCGGCGCTTCACATCCGTACCCGCGGCTTTCACCGCCCGAGCCGGGAAATGGATAGGTGCCAAACTGGGATTTTTCAGCATCACTCCCGACGGCATAGCCGACCGGGGATGGATGGACATCACCGACATAGAAATAAAATAAAAAAATTCACATACCCTAAATTTCACGCAAATATCCGAAATGCGAAATATAATCCTGATTCCCTTCACTCTCCTTTTGCTGGCTTCATGCGCCTCGTCGTCGTCATCGACGGCCGTCAACGACGATTTCGACGTCGACGACGCCCTTGCCTACTGCCACCGCCAGGTACACCGCAGCCTCGACGCTCTGGGGCGGGATTCAATCGATTACACAATGATGCCCCGCAACATCCAGGGCAACGACAGCGTGTGGAGCTGCCGGCGCTCTACACCCGACGAATGGTGCGCCGGTTTCTGGCCGGGTGTGCTGTGGTACGATTATGAGGCCACTCGCGACGAATGCCTGCGCGAAGAGGCCGAACGATTCACGTCTTCTCTCGGATATCTGGCTCACAGACCGGCCTTCGACCACGACCTCGGCTTCCTGATGTTCTGCAGCTACGGCAACGCATACCGGATCACGGGAGAAAGCCGTTTCAAGGAAATAATCCTTGCTTCGGCCGACACTCTTGCCACCCTGTTCAATCCCCGCGTCGGGACAATCCTGTCATGGCCCCGGAATGTAGAGATGCTCGGAGGGCACAACACCATCATGGACAACATGATAAATCTGGAAATGCTCTTCTGGGCGGCTCGCAACGGCGGCGACAGCCGGCTCTACGACATAGCCGTAAAACACGCCGAAACAACCATGAAGTATCACTTCCGTCCCGACGGCACATGCTACCACGTGGCTGTCTACGACCCCGACAGCGGAGAATTCATAAAGGGCATGACACATCAGGGCTACTCCGACAGCTCGACATGGGCACGCGGACAGGCATGGGCAGTGTACGGCTACACAATGGTGTACCGCGAAACTCGTGATCCCCGCTTCCTCGACTTCGCACGCAAGGTGACCGACGTCTACCTCAACCGTCTGCCCGACGACATGGTGCCGTACTGGGACTTCGACGACCCCGAAATTCCCGTCGCTCCGCGCGACGCCTCAGCTGCCGGCATCGTGGCCTCAGCCCTGCTCGAACTGCAGAACTACGTGTCCCCGGCCGACGCCCGACGCTACAGGAATGCTGCAGTCACCATGCTCGCAAACCTTAGTTCCGACAAATACCGCTCGGGCGACGCACGCACATCATTCCTCGACCATTCAACAGGACACAAACCGGCCGGAAGCGAAATCGACGCGTCCATCATCTACGCCGATTACTATTACATCGAAGCTCTTTTGCGACTTCGACGTCTGAATGCCGGACAAGGCATTCTGGCACGACGCTGAATGGTATTCCGGCAAAAAATGTTAACTTTGCCGATGAATCTCTTAACAGCGAAATATCAGAAACCATGAACCGTCTTTGTATTGCCGCCTTGGGCGGCGTGCTCTTTGCCTGCGGAGCCTGCGCGGACAAAAACTCCACCGGAATCGAGATAATCAATGAATCCGCGCTCGACCGCACAGGAGAAATGGTCGGAATCGATGCCCGTACTCTCCCCGGAGAAGCATGGATCGTGCGCGACGCCCAAGGCCGCGAGACAGCATCGCAGCTCACAGCTGACTCAATGCTGATTTTCCGTGCCGACGTACCAGCAGGAGCATCTGTCACCTACACCGTCGAGGCATCCGACACCGCAGCCGTATACCCCGACATAGTCACCGGCCGTGTATATCCCGAACGCGCCGACGACCTCGCATGGGAGAACGAACTGCAGGGATTCCGTGCCTACGGTCCAGCCACACAACGCAAAGGCGAACGCGCGTTCGGCTACGACATTTTCTTCAAGCACCGCAACGAACGCCCCGTGCTCGAAGACCTTTACGGACCCGAAACCGATCCGGCGACATGGCGCAAGGCCGACTCTCTGCGCGCTATCGACCCTGCTCTCGCCGAAAAATTCATCGAATCCATCTCTTATCACATCGACCACGGTCTGGGCATGGACTGCTATGCCGTGGGGCCGACACTCGGCGCCGGAGTTGCCGCTCCGCTGGCGAACGACACCCTCAATTTCCCGTGGTGCTATGAAAATGTGGAGATTATTGACCGCGGACCACTGCGTTTCACCGCCCGTCTTGACTTCGCCCCCCGCGCCATAGGCACCGACAGCGCCGTGACCGAGCACCGCATCATCAGCCTCGATGCCGGCAGCCGCCTCAACCGCTGCATGGTATGGTACGACGGCCTGACAGCACCGCAGACAGTCATAGCGACAGGCTTCCCCCGACGCGACGATTTTCCGGCAATAACAGCCAAAGACTATATAGCCTATTCTGATCCGACACAGGGTCCCGACAACGGCCGCGCCCTCCTCGGCGCAGTCCGGCCCGAAGGATTCGACGGCAACACCGAAACCGCCGGCCACATACTGGCTACATCTACAATAAGCCCCGCCGACACTCTTGATTACTACTGGGGATTCGCCTGGAACCGCGAAGAAATAAACACTCCTGAAGAATGGGCGTCATATCTTCAGAATTTCGCCGAAACCCGCAGGAATCCGCTGAAAATAAAAATACAGAACTGATCCGAAATGAACGCAATACTGAAATTTGAACCAATATTCAAATCCGTCATCTGGGGCGGACAGCGCATAGCCCGCTTCAAAGGCATAGCACCGCAAGGCGACCACATAGGCGAAAGCTGGGAGCTGTCGCCGATGGAAGGCAACGAATCTGTAGTGGCCGAAGGCCCGTTCAAAGGCATAGGACTGAACAGGCTGATAGCCGACCGCGGCGACGAGATTATGGGTACACGGCTGATGAAAGCCTGCGGCGGACGGTTCCCGCTGTTAATCAAATTCATCGATTCTACCGACGACCTATCCGTACAGGTTCACCCCGACGACGATCTTGCCGCCCGACGCCATAACGGCTCGCTCGGCAAGACCGAGATGTGGTACAGCATTCTCCCCGCAGAAGGCGCATACCTCTACGCCGGATTCTCCCGCCGACTCGATGCCGACAGTTTCCGTAGCGCCGTGGCCGACAACAGCATAATCGACAGCCTGCGCCGCCACGACACCCGTCCGGGCGACGTATTCTTCCTGCCCGCAGGACGCATCCACAGCATAGGTCGCGGCAATTTCGTACTCGAAATTCAGGAAGCCTCCGACATAACATACCGCATCTACGACTACGACCGACGCGACGCCCAAGGCAATCCGCGCCAGCTGCACATCGAAGAATCAGTCGGCGCAATCGACTTCAACGACATAGCCGACGACTGCGAAACACCGCGCATACTGCCTGTCGCCGGCCGGACACAATGCCTGCAAAGCTGTCCCTACTTCACCACCGAAGTGACAGGCATAGCCTCCAAAACAACACTCGACCTTTCCGGACGCGACTCATTCACCATCGCCATAGCAACCGAAGGGCACCTGACACTTACTCCCACAGGAGGCGAAACGGTCGAACTTCCGCAAGGATGCACGGCTCTTATACCCGCATCCGTACAAGAAGTGGAAATCGACGGAAACGGCAGTCTGGTGACAGTCCACGTGCAGTAATTTACAATTTTATTGCATCCGTCAAAACCGTGAAAAACTAACTTTGCAAAAAAACGATCCCATGTATAAAAACGACAGCAGGACAGTCATAACCCTCGACGCCGGCGGCACCAACTTCGTTTTCAGCGCCATGCGCGGATGCGAATTCATCGTGGAGCCTGTAACATACCCCTCGAACTCCGACAACCTCGACCGCTGCCTCGCCACCATGGTGCGCGGCTTCGAAGAAATAATCTCCCGTCTTGACAGTGCCCCTGTGGCAATAAGTTTCGCCTTCCCCGGACCGGCCGACTACCGTGCGGGAATCATAGGAGGCTATCTGCCTAACTTCCCCTCTTTCCGCGACGGCGTGGCTCTCGGTCCCTTCCTGCGGCAGCGTTTCGGCATACCGGTATTCATCAACAACGACGGCGACCTTTTCGCTTTCGGCGAAGCAAACGCCGGCGCCCTGCCCGAAATCAATGCCCGCATCAAAGCCATGGGAGGAAAACGGCACTACCGCAACCTCCTCGGCTACACCTTCGGAACAGGACTCGGAATAGGTTCTGTAGTCAATGGCGAGCTTAATCTGGGCAACAACTCATGTGTCGAAACATTCTGTCTGCGCCACAAGCACAATCCCGACATAATAGCCGAAGAAGGTGCTTCGATACGCGCTATCCGCCGTGAATACGGCCGGCTCAGCGGCGACACAGCCCACGAACTTACGCCTTACGACATATTCCTCATTGCCGAAGGCCTCAGAGAAGGCGACCGCGACGCCGCCGTAAAGGCTTTCGAGCTATTCGGCGAAATAGCCGGCGACGCTTTCGCCACAGCCGCCACACTGACCGACTCGCTGATAGTCGTCGGCGGAGGTCTTACAGGCGCGGTGAAGTACATCAAACCCGCTCTGATACGGGAACTGCGCTCGGAACTGCATACCGTCGGCGGTGAAGCGGTCCGTCGCGTACAGACCGAAGTATTCGACCTCGACGACGAAAACGAATTCGCCAGTTTCGTGGCCGGAGCATCACGCCCGCTGGCCGTCTACGGCACCGACACATACGTCGACTACGATCCGATGAAGCGCACAGGCGTCATCGTGTCGAAACTCGGCGCTTCGAAAGCCATATCGGTCGGAGCATACGTCTACGCGCTCTCCGAAATCGACAAATCCGAACACTCTGACAATTAAAACCTATTAAAATCACACTACAATGGTAAACTTCTCTCTTGAAGGAAAAGTGGCTCTGGTCACAGGTGCCGCCTACGGCATAGGACTTGCCATCGCACAGGCTTTTGCCGAAGCCGGCGCCAAAATCGTTTTCAACTGCTCGCGTCAGGAAACGGTAGACCGCGGACTAAAGGCTTACAAAGAACTCGGCATCGACGCCAAAGGCTATCTCTGCGACGTCACCGATGAAGAAGCCGTGCGTGCCATGGTGGCCGACATCGAAGCTACGGTAGGCACCATCGACATCCTTGTGAACAACGCCGGAATAATCAAACGCATACCTATGGAAGAAATGGACGTCGAAGACTTCCGCCGTGTAATCGACGTAGACCTCGTCGCTCCCTATATATGCGCAAAAGCCGTGATTCCCGGAATGATACGCAAAGGCCACGGAAAAATCATAAACATCTGCTCGATGATGAGCGAGCTGGGACGCGAAACTGTCAGCGCCTACGCCGCAGCGAAAGGCGGTCTGAAAATGCTCACCCGGAACATCTGCTCCGAATTCGGCGAACACAACATACAGTGCAACGGCATAGGTCCGGGCTACATAGCCACCGAACAGACCGCTCCTCTGCGCGAACGCCAGCCCGACGGCAGCCGTCATCCCTTCGACAGCTTCATCATATCCAAGACTCCCGCAGCCCGCTGGGGAACACCCGAGGACCTGATGGGACCTGCCGTATTCCTGGCTTCCGACGCATCCGATTTCGTCAACGGACATGTTCTCTACGTCGACGGCGGCATTCTGGCCTACATCGGCAAACAACCGAAATGACCGGGAGAAGGAAGTCCGAAGTCTTATAGTTTATAAAAGTTTAAAAAGTTAAAATAACAGACACTTCAATGGAATTCGGATTTGAACGGCTGGAAGCTTGGAAAAAATCGAGAATACTGGTAAAAGCCATCTACAAATTAGTTCGCAACTTTCCAACAGATGAAAAAAGCTGCCTGTCGGCTCAATTACGTAGGGCTGTAATTTCGATTTCCTCTAACATTGCCGAAGGTGCCGGCCGGATTTCAACTAAAGAAAAACTACATTTCTGCAATATAGCCTACGTGTCATTAATGGAAGTGACGTGCCAATTGATTTTAGCGGAAGACCTTGGTTTTATAACATCAAACGACAATGAGTCGATCCGACCTATAATTGAAGAAACCGAACGTTTGATTCGCGGTTATCACAATTTCCTTAAAGAACAGAATAAATAGCAGAATCCATTATTTTAACTTTATAAACTTATTACTTCTTCAACTACCACCTTAACCAAACTCAACTTGGAACAGATTTTTTCCTACATAATCGGCCTGGGGGCGGCGGTGATGATGCCGCTGATATTCACAGTCCTCGGGCTATGTATAGGCCTCAACTTCAACCGATCGCTGATGTCAGGCCTGAAAGTCGGCGTCGGCTTCGTCGGACTCAGCATCGTCACCGCCCTGCTCACCTCGGCGCTCGGCCCGGCACTCAACGCCGTAGTCGGCATCTACGACCTGCAGCTACAGGTATTCGACATGGGATGGCCGGCAGCGGCAGCCGTGGCCTACAACACCGCCGTCGGCGCCTTTATCATCCCCGTATGTCTGGGTGTGAACCTGCTACTGCTCTTCCTGCGCGGCACACGCACGGTCAACATCGACCTGTGGAACTACTGGCACTTCGCCTTCATTGGCGCCGTCGTCTACTTTGCCAGCGACTCCCTCCTTTGGGGATTCTTCGCTGCCATAATCTGCTACATCATCACCCTGATCATAGCCGACATCACCGCCCCGAAATTCCAGAGCTTCTATAACGGAATGGAAGGAATATCCATTCCACAGCCATTCTGCGCGGGATTCGTACCTTTCGCCTGGGGCATAAACAAAGCTCTCGACAAGATTCCCGGCATGGAACGCCTCGAAATCGACGCCGAAGGCCTCAAGAAACGCTTCGGCATAATGGGCGAACCCCTTTTCCTCGGTGTGGTAGTCGGCATTGTCATCGGTTGCCTCACCTGCACCTCAGGAGGCGAACTTGTCGACAAGACTCCTTATATCCTCGGACTCGGCATCAAGATGGGCGCCGTGATGGAACTCATACCGCGAGTGACAGCCCTGTTCATCGAAGGCCTCAAGCCCATTTCCGACGCCACACGCGAGCTGATAGCACGCCGCTTCAAAGGCGCACAGGGGCTGAGCATAGGCATGAGTCCCGCACTGGTGATAGGCCATCCCACCACTCTGGTGGTGTCGCTCCTGCTCATACCCGTCACCCTTGTACTGGCTGTAGTCCTTCCCGGCAATGAATTCCTGCCTTTGGCATCTCTGGCCGGCATGTTCTACGTCTTTCCTCTGGTGCTTCCCTACACCAAAGGCAATGTCGTCAAGACCTTCATTGTCGGACTCGTGGTAATCGTTCTGGCACTGCTGATGGTGACCAACATGGCTCCGTTCTTCACAAGCGCCGCCCACGACGTCTATGCCAATACCGGCGACGCAGCCGTCGCCATCCCCGAAGGCTTCCTCGGAGGGAGCCTCGACTTCGCCGGAAGTCCCCTGGCCTGGATCATCTTCCAATGCTGCCACAGCCTCCGCTATATAGGCGCAGGCATACTCGCCATAGGAGCCATAGCTCTGGTTGTATGGAACCGCCGACGCATCGCCGGACAAAACGCCGCATAATCCCCACGGCAAACAAATATTCACACCAAACACATCACATAACAATGAAAAAGACAATCATAAGCCTCGCAATAGCCTGTGCCGCCGTCGTGTCGGCACAGGCTCAGACAGAATACTCGGTGCTCCGCGCATGCCACCCCGACGACGTAAAGCACTACGACACCGAACAGCTACGCTCGCACTTCATGATGCCCAAAGTCATGGAGCAGAACAAAATCAACCTGACATACTCGCTCTATGACCGCATCATCTACGGCGGTGTGATACCCGTAGGAAAAACCGTCGCACTCGAAACCATCGAACCGCTCAAAGCCGAGTACTTCCTCGAACGCCGCGAACTGGGCGTGATCAACATCGGCGGCGACGGCATAGTCAGCGTCGACGGCAAAGACTACGAACTACACTTCAAGGACGCCATCTACGTCGGCCGCGGAAAACGCAATGTGACATTCCGCAGCAAGGACAATGCCAACCCCGCCAAATTCTACATCAACTCGACTCCGGCCCACAAGGCATACAAGACCCAGCTCGTCACCATCGACGGCCGCAAAGGATCCATAAAGGCCAACAGCTTCAAAGCCGGCAAGATGGAAGAAAGCAACGACCGCGTCATCAACCAGCTTATCGTCAACAACGTGCTCGAAGAAGGTCCCTGCCAGCTCCAGATGGGGCTGACCGAGCTGATGCCCGGTTCGGTATGGAACACCATGCCCGCCCATACCCACGACCGCCGCGTCGAATGCTACTTCTACTTCAACGTGCCCGAAGGAAATGCCATCTGCCACTTCATGGGCGAGCCGCAGGAAGAACGCATCATCTGGCTCCACAACGAACAGGCCGTAATGTCGCCCGAATGGTCGATCCACGCCGCCGCAGGAACCTCCAACTACATGTTCATCTGGGGCATGGGAGGCGAGAACCTCGACTACGGCGACATGGACAAAGTCACATACCTTGAAATGAAGTAAACATAAATGTTTTGGGTTTAAAGTTTAAGGTTTAGAGTTTAAGACATCTTTTTGTCGTATAAATTTAAAAACCTAAACCGTAAACTTTAAACTATAAACCATCAACGATAGAAATGTCCGACGACTTCAAGGAAGTTTCAGAGAACTACACGCTGCCCGAGGCCATACGCGAGGCGCAGCGCTGCCTCCACTGCAAAGTGCCCGGATGCCGAAAAGGATGCCCTATAGGCAACGACATCCCCGACTGGATCGCCGAACTTGCCAAAGGCAACTTCGGCAAAGCCATGAAGATAATAAACAACCGCAGCAATCTTCCGGCAGTCTGCGGCCGCGTGTGCGGCCACGAACGCCAGTGCGAGGGCAACTGCGTGCTCGCCCGCAAAGGCGAGGCAATACACATAGGCAAACTCGAACGCTTCGTTGCCGACTTCGACAGCGAGGCCGGGCTGAGCCACGAAGCCATCCCCGAAAAGAGCCGTGGCCGCGTGGCCGTCATAGGCAGCGGACCCGCAGGACTGACAATCGCCGGCGACCTCTCGCGTCAGGGCTTCGCCGTACAAATCTTCGAGATGGAAAGCGAACCCGGAGGAGTCCTGACATTCGGCATACCCGAGTACAGGCTTCCTAAAGAAGTCGTTCGCCGCGAGATCAGAAAAATCGAGAATCTCGGCGTGATTTTCCACCTCAACACTACCATCGGACGCACATTCACCGTCGACGACCTCTTCGCCCGCGGTTTCGACGCCATCTTCATGGGCACCGGAACCGGACGCCCCAAGAAACTCGACATCACCGGCATCGACCATCCCGGCGTGCGGCAGGCCATCTGGTTCCTGCGCCGCGTAAGCCTGTACCAGTCAGGGCTTATAGGCCGCGAGGAAGTCGTCATCGGCGGAGGCGACAAAGTGGCAGTCATAGGATGCGGCAACACCGCCATCGATGCCGCACGCACAGCCATACGCATGGGTGCCGCGGAAGTAAGCGTCATCTACCACCGCGGAATAGACCGTATGAGCGCCCTTCGCGCCGAGTACGACGACGCTGTGGCCGAAGGAGTGCGGTTCATGTGGAACAGCTCCGTGATCAACATCGAAGGCGGCGAAGGCAACCGGCTGCGACAAGTGACTGTCGAATGCGACGGCACACGTACCGACATGCCCCTCGACCGCCTCATTCTCGCCGTGGGAAGCGCTCCTGCGGCACGCATCGTGTCTTCGACCGACGGCATAGACGTCGACAGCCACGGTTACGTACTCACCCGCGAATCGCCCTACGGCATGACATCCCGCCGAGGCGTTTTCGCCGGCGGCGACGTCACCAACCGCCCCGCCACGGTAGTACATGCGATGCAGGACGCCAAACGCGTCGCCGAAGGCATCGCCCGCTACGTCGATGCGATAAAATTAGTCGACAGTCTGTAAACTTCTACTTTAAAACCGCATAACCTCCTTTCTTCTACAAATACTAAACAAACAGATCATGAGCAAGATAGTAACACTCGGCGAAATCATGCTTCGCCTTTCTCCGGCCGCAAGCAAGCGCTTCGTCCAGGTCGACAACTTCGATATAATCTGGGGCGGCGGTGAAGCCAACGTAGCCGTAAGCTGTGCCAACTACGGCCACGACGCCTGGTTCGTCAGCAAACTGCCCGCACATGAAATCGGTCAGGCCGCAGTCAACGCTCTGCGCCGCTACGGTGTGCACACCGAAGCCATAGCACGCGGAGGCGCACGCTTGGGCATCTACTACTGCGAAACCGGAGCTTCCATGCGCCCCTCAAAAGTAATCTACGACCGCGCAGGTTCAGCCATAGCCGAAGCCGACCCGTCCGACTTCGATTTCGACGCCATCATGGAAGGCGCCGACTGGTTCCACTGGAGCGGCATCACCCCCGCCATCTCCGACAAAGCCGCCGAGCTGACCCGTCTGGCATGCGAGGCCGCCAAACGCCACGGGGTAACCGTCAGCGTCGACCTAAACTTCCGCAAAAAGCTGTGGACAAGCGAAAAAGCACAGTCCGTAATGCGCCCGCTGATGAAGTACGTCGACGTCTGCATAGGCAACGAGGAAGACGCCGAACTTTGCCTTGGATTCAAACCCGACGCCGATGTCGAAAGCGGCAACACCGACGCCGAAGGCTACAAAGGCATCTTCGCCGCCATGATGAAGGAATTCGGATTCAAGTACATCGTGTCGACACTGCGCGAATCCTTCTCGGCAACCCACAACGGCTGGAAGGCCATGATCTACGACGGCAAGGAATTCTATCAGAGCAAACGCTACGACATCGATCCCATCATCGACCGCGTAGGCGGCGGCGACAGCTTCTCAGGCGGCCTTATCCACGGCCTGCTCACAAAAGCCACCCAGAGCGAGGCGCTGGAATTCGCCGTAGCCGCATCGGCACTGAAACACACCGTAAACGGCGACTTCAACCTTGTAAGCGAAGCCGAAGTGGAGGCCCTCGCCGGAGGCAACGCCAACGGACGCGTACAGAGATAAACAAAATCTCCAATCCAACCTCTAAAATCAAAAACATGGCAAGATTCGACAAACAGGCCGTAATGGCCAAAATAGGATCCACGGGCATGGTGCCCGTGTTCTACCACAAAGACCTCGAAGTGGCCCGACAGGTAGTCAAAGCATGCTACGCCGGAGGCGTCCGCGCCTTTGAGTTCACCAACCGCGGCGATTTCGCCCACGAGATATTCGGAGAACTGGTAAAATTCGCCGCCACCGAATGTCCCGAACTGGCACTCGGTGTAGGATCGGTCGTAGATCCCGCCACCGCCGCACTCTACATTCAGCTCGGCGCCTGCTTCGTTGTAGGGCCGCTTTTCAACTCCGAAGTATCGCGCGTCTGCAACCGCCGTCTGGTGCCCTACACTCCCGGTTGCGGCACAGTGTCGGAAATCGGAGCTGCACAAGAAACAGGCTGTGACCTCTGCAAAGTCTTCCCCGGCGATGTTCTCGGCCCGAAATTCGTCAAAGGCCTTATGGCTCCCATGCCTTGGTCGAAACTGATGGTGACCGGCGGTGTGGAACCCACCGAGGAAAACATCAAAGCATGGTTCGGCGCAGGAGTCTACTGCGTCGGCATGGGTTCCAAACTCTTCCCGAAAGATAAAATAGCAGCCGCCGACTGGGACTACATAAGCGACAAATGCCGCGAAGCCCTCGGCTACGTAGCCGCCGCACGTAAATAAATTGGGTCGTCACCGTATCCTCATCCTGAACACGACAGCCGGAGGCAGCACCGGCCGGCTCGCCGCCACAGTGGCCTCGGCAGCCGCCGGAGCAGGTCACGACGTCGTATTCGGATTCGGAAGAGGCCCTTGTCCGCCCTCGGGCGTGGATGCCGGCATCCACGCCCGAGGGCGCTGCGCTGCCCCGCCGACGCCTGAAGCGTCGTGGCGGGCGCTGCGCTGCCCCGCCACGACGGCGACGATATTATCCGACGTAGCCGCCACACGACTCTTCGACCGCCACGGCGACGCATCGCCGCTGCTTGCGGCATCGACCCGTCGCTTCCTGAAGCAGATGGATGACTTCGACCCCGACATCCTGCATCTGCACAACATCCACGGCTACTGGATCCACCGTCCGACACTCGCGGCATGGATACGCTCGCGCGCCGGACGCATGCGCACCGTATGGACACTCCACGACACCTGGGCCTACACCGGGCACTGCGCATGGTACAGCGCTACCGGATGCCGACGTTGGGCCGACGACGAAGGGTGCCGCGGAAAGTGCCCCATGCGGCGCAATTATCCGGCATCATGGTTCCCGGGGAGTGTCGCCGCCGCCTTCGAACGAAAGCGCCGCGATCTGTCCGGACTGCCCGGACTGGAAATTGTAGCCGTCAGCCGATGGCTCGACTCCGAAGTCGGCGCATCGGTGCTCGCAGAATATCCCCGCACTGTCATACACAACCCCGTCGACACCGAATGCTTCAACCCCGGAGCGGCATCCCCCTCAGGCGCTCCGACCGTACTGGCCGCAGCCGCGGTCTGGACTTCGGCCAAAGGGCTGTACGACCTCGTTGAGCTGCGACATCGTCTGCCTGCCGGCTATCGCATGAGGGTAGCCGGCCTTTCCCCACGAAAAGCCCGAAAACTCGGCATCGGAATCGAAGGACTCGGCCACATAACGTCGCCGGCAAGCATGGCCATCCTTTATGCCTCTTCCGACGTATTTGTCAATCCCACCTACGCCGAAAGCTACGGCATGACTAAGATCGAGGCTCTTGCCTGCGGCACGCCCGTGGTCACCTACGATTCCGCAGCTGCGGCCGAAGACATCGCCGGCCAGCCCGATTCCGCCGCCATTGTCGGCACAGGCGACACCTCCGCACTCGCCCGCGAAACCATACGTCTGGCCGAAGCGGCACACCGCGACAGCAGCAGGCGCGCGGCTTGCCGGAAACTTGCCGAATCGGTGGTACACACACCCGCCGAAACCACTGAAGCATATATGCGCCTCTTCTTTGGCAAATAGCCTCAAAATGCGTAAATTTGCAGGCGTAATCATTCTCACGAAATTCCACACCGCATTATGAGATTTGACGAACTCGACCTGAGCGACGACATCCTCGACGCCCTCGATGCCATGCGATTCGACAACTGCACTCCAATACAGGAACAGTCAATACCACTCGTACTCGAAGGACGCGACATAATAGCCGTGGCCCAGACCGGAACGGGCAAGACGGCGGCCTACCTCCTGCCCGTCATCGACATGCTCGCCGACAAGCCCACATCCGACCGCGTGAGCTGCATCGTCATGGCTCCGACCCGTGAACTCGCCCAGCAGATCGACCGCCAGATGGAAGGATTCTCATACTATATACCCGTCACCTCCACGGCTATCTACGGCGGCACCGACGGCGCCACTTTCGCCGCACAGCAGAGAGCCATCAAAGAAGGAGCCGACGTAGTCATAGCAACTCCCGGACGCCTGCTGGCTCACATGCAGATGGGCTACGTCGATCTTTCCGGAGTGGAATACTTCATCCTCGACGAAGCCGACCGTATGCTCGACATGGGCTTCTACGACGACATAATGCAGATTGCCACAAAGCTGCCCCGCGAGCGCCAGACACTGATGTTTTCAGCTACAATGCCTCCGCGCATACAGCAGCTGGCATCGGCTATCCTGCGCGACCCCGCCGAGGTGAAAATCGCCGTCTCGCGACCGACAGACAAGATAGCCCAGTCGGCCTACATCTGTCACGACGCCCAGAAAGCGGCCATAATGAAACACCTGCTCCGTGAAGTCAACTCCGAACGTGTCATCGTATTCGCATCGTCAAAACTCAATGTCCGCGATCTGGCACGCACCCTGCGGCGCTCAGGATTCAAGGCCGCCGAAATAAACTCCGACCTCGAACAGGACGCCCGCGATCAGGTGATGCTCGATTTCCGCGCCGGCCGCGTCGACGTTCTCGTGGCCACCGATATCCTTTCGCGCGGCATAGACTTCGACGACATCACGATGGTTGTCAACTACGACGTGCCCCGCGCATGCGAGGATTACGTCCACCGCATAGGCCGCACGGCGCGCGCCGACCGCGACGGCATGGCCGTAACCCTCGTAGGACCCAAGGACCAGGCAAAATTCGGCCAAATTGAAAAATTCCTGGGCTACGAAGTACGCAAGGAAGAGATTCCCGCCGAAATAGGCGAAACTCCCGAATACCGTCCCGAACGCCGTCAGGGCAGCGGACGCGGAAACAAATCACGCCTAGGAAATAAAGGAAAAAACGGAGGCGCACGCAGCAAAAGCAGCGGGAAAGAAACAGCCAAAGCACCGGAGGCCAAAGAGAAATCCTCGTCAGGCAGACGTCGCCGCTTCAGAGGACGCCCCGGAAAGAAAAAAGACGGAGGAGCGGCCTCCGCACCAAAAGAATGAACAAAAGCAGACCGAGTCCTGAAAGCACATAAACTATCCGGCGACTGCCGCATCGTCCTTTTTCCTGAGGCGCTGCGGCAGCTTCCGTTTCCACATCGGCGGTGTTTACGACCGTAGCTGCAGCGCTGTCGGCAGCAATGCCCGCCGACTCCGATATTTGCGAAAGGACAGCTCCGCCGCCAAGGCTCAGACGCCGCGCGCTGATAGTCAGACACACGCTGTCGAACTCAATGGCCGACGATGCCGACAGCGCGGCTCCGGAACTGTGCCGCAACACAGATGAAGCCGATGCAGCGACAGACGTGCTGTCGGCTGTCACACCCGAGCTTCGCGCCTGCGACACCACCGACGGACGCCGCGTATGGCACGCTCCCGCTGCAAGCCCTACAAGCACGGCAAGCATAAATTTACGTCCTGGAGTCATTGCGTCACACCCCCTTTCTGCAAAGCGCCATATTCGGCAGCGGCATCGAAACACGGACACGCCTTTGCGGCGAATTCACGATGGCCGTGAACCGAAGCCTTCGGATAACGGCGGCAAAGTTCACCGACAAGCCCACGCAAAGCAAGGCGCTGCGCATCCGTACGCGTGTCTGCCGGCCGTCCGGCAGAATCAAGGCCGCCTGCATAAGCGACTCCTATGGAGCAAGCATTATGCCCCAGACAATGCGCTCCGATTTCAGACTCGGCTCTGCCGGCACAGACCCGGCCGTCAAGCTCCACGAGATAATGATAGCCTATGCACCTGAAACCGCGGCGGCGATGCTCGCGGTCTATATCGGCCACACCGACACTGCGGCCGGCAGGAGTGGCCGTACAATGGATAATGATCTCTGTAATGTTTCGCATGTTGAATTTAGAGTTTAGATAAGAGATTAAAGATTAGAGTGTAGAGATTAGAGAGTTGGATGGAGTGCTACAAAGATAAGCCCTGATTGCACGGATGCGACGGCAAAATATTTCTCAGACATCTTTTAACAGATCCGGCAAGGCAATGTTTTTATGGCATAATTATTGCATTTCTGCTTTTTATGTATACTTTTGCAAAAGATAAAGCTACAGCATCAACAAATCAATCCGACATTATGCGAAAACTCTATCTCATTTTACTTTTGGCCGTATCGACTGCAAATGCCACCTATGCGGAAGAAACTATCAGACCGCCCTATCTTTCGGACATGACTGAATGGAGCGTGGAGAACGCCGGCGGCGAGAACGACTGGCAACGCTGGTCGTCCGTTCCTTACTTCACTTCCATGTCAGCGACCGAAAAAGAACTTACAGGCTGTAGCGACGGCATAGCATGCGACACCGAAGACGCCGACAGCTGGGCAATATCGCCGGCCGTGGAACTGAAAGCCGGTGTCGAGTACGAAATCTCGTTTTTCATGGTTGTCCCAGACGCCGAAGTCGACTACGGCGATGAGAACGTGATCCTGAACGTGGCCGGCGGCAACAGTCTGACCGATATCACCGGCGGCACCGAACTTTTCGCCACCGAAGGCTTCAACAACACCGAACTTACCCGCCAAACGGCCACATTCACCCCGACGGCAGACGGATCGTACTTTTTCGGACTCAACTGCCACAGTGGCAACGGAATGTTCGGCAGCTACGGAATAGCCGCCACCGCATTCTCCATCAAAGGCGACGACAGCGGACAGACAAGCGGCATAGATACAATCGGCATTGCCCGCGAGGCCGAATATTTCGACATCACAGGTGTAAAGGTCACAAAACCCGTCAAGGGACGCCTGTATATCGTACGCCATGGCTCCAAAGCCACAAAAATAATATTATAACAAAGCCCTATAACGGATAACGACAATGAAACTGAAACAACTCATAAGCGCTGCAGCGCTTATGCTTTTTGCCGCGGCTCCTGCGGCCGAAAGCGCGGAATGGACCGAGTGGCAGGATTATGCCCAAGGCACTTTCGATGCACAGTGGTGGTACCGCAAACCTATGGAAAACCTGCAGGTCATGCGCCGGCAGCAGACGTCCAATCCCGACATGGTGCAGTTCAAAGTATGCGGCATGTTCGGCGACACACCCGGGTGCGCGCCCGTCGATCTGGTGATAAGCGCCAACTTCGCCGTACAGGGTCCGACGGCGAAAGACGTCAGTATATGGGTCGACGACCAGTACATCGAATCCTACGATATCAGTGGAAAGAAAACAGATATATATATGTGCGACGGATATACATACTACGAAAACTACTTTCCGACCAATCCCGAATATGCCATGCAGTACGAGGACGCGTCGTATTACCGTCCCGAAACAGGTACTTTCACAATCTATTCATATTACCACTACCCCAACGGCGATGTTCCTTTCCTCGATGCTTTCTATACCGATCAGGCTCAGGGTGTCGAAACATTGCGCCTCGTCGGTCCGGAATTCAAAAATTACACGGCCGACATAAGCAACGGACATTTCGAGAAAGACGGTGACCGTGCCGTCTACACATGCGAGGTCGGACTCAACGATCTTGAAATGATAAAAATGACTGTCGCTTCAGGCTCCGGCGTCGACGTGCGCGGTATTGCCGGCAAAATGGACGACGACGCCATCAACTATACCACCGTATATGAGGACGGAACCGCAAAAGTCGATTTCGACGGCAACGCAGGCGAGCATACACTCGTCTATCTCACCTACGACGCCGAAGGCAAGGCCTATCAGGTAGGACATATCAATCTTAAGTACGACCCCGACTGGACAGAACTGGGTACAGGCTATTTTACCGACGGCTTCATATCAAAATTCCTCGAAAGCGACATGCAGAAGAACATGGGCATCACCCTGCCGGAAGAAGCGTTCACCTATCCGGTCGGCATCGAAGAATCGACAGTCACCCCCGGACGCTACCGTCTTGTGAATCCTTACGGCGCGACTTCGCCGTACTGGGATCTCAACTTCTCCGTAGTGAAGATAAACAAAAAAGAAACACACTACCTGTATATCGACGCCACCGATCCTGAACGCGTCCACATAGAATACTCCGAATGCGGGTTCTACTACGGCAGCGAGCCTCTTGTACTCTATTCCGAAGCCCACGACTGGCTGGCTGAAGACTACGCCGCAGACGATATTCCGGAATACCTCTGGGGCAAACTCGACAATGGAATCATCACCTTTGCCTCAGGCTCGGAGAAAAACAACCTGCTGGCCGCAAAAATCATGACATCGCCGGCAGCCATCTCGGGACGCGCCCTCAGCGTGCGTCTGCCGGGAGCGGAAGCGGGAGCCGCAAACATAGAAAGCGACATGACAGACGTTCCCACGGAATATTACAATCTGCAAGGCATCCGCATAGACAGGCCGGAAACCGGAATCTATATACGCCGCCAAGGCCAAAATGTCACAAAAGTGATCGTACACTAAACTTTATCCATATCTGCCGGAATCCGGCAGATACATCCCCGACATCCCCCGCCGCTGATGTAGCGGGGGATGTCGGCTACCGTAATAAAAAACAGAAGCGCCCTGTCTCACGACAGAGCGCTTCCTAATACACAATTATCTATAAAACAACTATATTTTATGAAGTATCATTTGAGTGGTCATAGGTTTTCGACAAATTCGGGAAGCAATCATTATGGAAGCTTCTCTCTTTGTCGCTTACGATGTAAAATTAGTTAATTTCGATATTACAGACAAGGAAATTTTTGTTAAAAAGTCGTTTCGTTGGTAAAAAAGGACTCATGCGCTGTTATAAATACATGAATACATCACAGCTTATACCTTCCCACACCATCGGAACCTGGCTTCTGGGCATTGTAGACAGTGTTCTGGACAAAATCGGACTCGAACACAACCGTAACGCCGAAGAAATTATATATGCGCTGGTCGTGCTTGCCTTGTCGCTTGCCATAGGCTGGCTCGTCAAGACAATGCTGCTCGCGGCAGTGCGCAAACTCGTGAAGCTGCACAAAGGCTCCATCGGAACGGAACTCCTACAGCTGCGCACACTCGCCAAATGCTCGCATATCATTCCGCCTCTTGTCTTTCTTGGAATGGTTCCTATAGCATTCGCCGGCGGCAGCCGTCTTCTCGACATAATAGAACGACTTGCCGGAGTCTATGCGCTGGTGGCGCTGGGGATAGGACTCGGCGCCGTGATAAATTTCATATTCTATCACTACAATGCCCACGAGAACAGCCGCAACCTGCCTATAAAAGGTGTTCGCAATATATCCATCGGTCTTACATGGATAATCCTCGTGATTCTTGCCGTGTCGGTACTGGTCGACAAGTCGCCCGCGGCACTGCTTACAGGTCTTGGAGCCTTCGCCGCGGCACTGATGCTGATCTTCAAAGACAGCATACTGGGCTTTGTGGCCGGCATACAGATGTCGCAGAACGACATGCTCCACGTCGGCGACTGGATTGTAGTGCCTTCGACGCCGGCAAACGGAACGGTACTCGACGTGTCGCTTTCGGCCGTGAAAGTGCAGAACTGGGACAATACGATAGTCACGGTACCTCCCTACACGCTGGTATCGACATCGTTCCAGAACTACCGCGGCATGAAAGACAGCGGGGCACGACGCATCACCAAGACCCTTACAATCGACGTCCCGACAGTCTGCCCCCTGACAGAAGCCCTGACGGCCAAGGCCGTCGGCAAACATCCGGAGCTGAAGGAATTCATCGACGGATTGCGCGGACAGGGACAGACTGAACAGACCGATGGCGGACTGGCACCCGTGAACGGCACGATTGAAACCAACCTCGGACTTTTCAGGGCCTATATATGCCTATATATCCGCAATAATCCCAAAATAGCAAAGGATCAGACCGTACTTATCAGACTGCTTGACCCCACCGACACCGGTCTGCCTCTGCAGATATACTGCTTCACCGCCACCACCGACTGGGATGCCTACGAAGGGATACAAAGCGCCGTGGTAGAGCATGTCGTGACCGCCGCCGCCGACTTCGGACTCGGCATATACACGTCGTCGTCGGTAAGCATCGATCTCGACACCGAAACGGATGCCGCTACCACGACCATGCCCCCCAAGGCATAGCACGCACTCCGGGATGTGCCGACGAAGCCACGCCGCGAAGACGGAGCACCAACAGTTCAATCGACTCCCGTGCCATTGCGGCGTATGAAGCGGCACGGCGCAGATCGACATCAGCCCAAAGACGACGGAAAACCTCGGCCATCACCGCACCTTCGAGCAATTCGCCTATACGCGCTGTCCCCCCATCAGGAAAGCACAGATCAGGTTTAAGCTCCAGTGAAAGTATGGCAGGATTCTCAGGATCATCGACTTCCGACTGCAAAACATAGGGCATAAGCTCCACCGCAAGGACGCCGAATGCCTGTGCCGCCATGCGCCCGAGAGCGGGAGCCTCTCGCCGGCACAGCAGGCGCGGAACTGAAACCGACGACGCTCCGGAATCGCCGCGACGAGTGCGGGCAAGAGCCGACAGCGCAAGAATTGAATCGACAATGGAATTGACCGACAGCGAGATCGTCATTTCTGTGTTTTTCATAACATACCATTTATTGATTGATAATCACCGGTTTGCAGACCACATTTCTCCCGACCGTCACATAAGGCCGCACCAAAGTCCGCGCATGAGAAACCGACATGTAATATGAATCCGGACGATTGTAGACGGCATTGAAAACCAAGGCCTTTCCAAAAGACATCCTGCGGGGACCGCGCATTGAATCAAGCACCTGACGGGCAAGGTCGCGCCACTGTCCGGGACGCTCCGACGAGGCAATCTCTTCCAGCCGCGCACCGTCACGTCCGAATACGTCCAGCGCCCGCCCTATACTTATATTGTAGCAAGGAGGCGCTGTCGCCACAGCTTCCGCAAGAACCCGTTGCAGCGGAATCGATTGTCCGTTACGCTCATATCTGAGGATAATCTTAAGGCATGTTCCGATAAAAGCCCGTTCGCGGCGAAGAGTCGATAGTTTTTTGTGTTTCATATTATCAAGATTGAAATTAAGGTATAAAAAGAAAGTCTTTACATCGTGATTTCTATTTCACAATGCAAAGATAAAACCGAGTTGGCAAAACACCAAATAAAATTACAATTATTTTTTGGCGCAATATCAACAAATCTTTGTCATCCGTTCAATTCCCTTTATAAGCAACAACAACAGTAGTAATTGCAAAGAACTCTTGTTCAACCGGCTACACAGACTTTTATCCCGGTTTCTTTCTTGATGCGGGCGGCGATGGCGTCAAGACGCTCGCGGGGCACACGCTGAAGCGAACGCTCCGGCGTCGGGCGGTCGATAGTATAGAGCATTATGCTGGCGGGATTTATGCGACGGTACGCCTCTATAAGCGCATCGACCTCGGCATCGGTGGAATTATCTATCCGATGCCCGTCGTGGCTTCCGCGCGTAATCATTGTCTGTATTATTGCCGAAGCCCCGAAAGCGACCAGCCGCGGGATAAGCGCATCGACAGTAAAAGCAGGATCATTAGGACGGTCAAGCAGGCGCATGGTCGATTCTACCGCACTGTCGAGCTTAAGGATATTGTTGTCGACACGTCGCAAGGCACGACAGACGCTTTCGTCGGACAAACGAGTGGAATTGCAGAGCACACTTATTTTAACATGCGGAAAATATCGGTCGCGGATTTTCACCACGTCATCGATAATACCCTCGAAATCGGGATGCAGTGTCGGCTCGCCGTTGCCGGAGAATGTGATCACGTCGAGCCTGTCGCCTGCCGCCGCCATAGCCGAAAGCTTCTCCTCAAGCAGGCGGCCGACTTCGGCTCTGGCGGGCAAGCCGGTAGTGCCCGGTCCCTGGGCATTATAGCCCGCCTCGCAGTAAAGACAGTCGAACGAGCACACTTTGCCGTCGTTGGGACTCAGATTGACGCCGAGCGATGTGCCAAGACGGCGTGAATGGATGGGGCCGAATATTGTCTGGTGAAAAAGAACAGTCTGCATTTGCTGTCAATGATTTGAAGTTCCGATATTTTTTGCAAAAAAACGTGCTATCTGAGCTATAAGCAGCCCTACGGCAAGTACGGTCATCAGTACAAGCGCCACATCGGAGGCACTTACCCGCACAGGATAGACGTCGATTGTAAGAGCCGAAGCATCGGCGGCAAGTTTTATCAATCCGAAATGCTGCTGCACAAGAGAAAGCAGCACGCCAAGCGCTGTGCCTGCCAGACCGCCTATAGCCGTTATCAGCCAGCCTTCATACATGAACACACTGCTTGCCATGGCACGCGTGGCGCCAAGGGCGCGCAAGGTTGCCATATTGTCGCGCTTTTCGATGACAAGCAGCGAAAGCGTCGACACGACATTGAACGATGCTATCAGCAATATGAATACAAGCATCAGGAAAGTCACCCACTTCTCGACGGAAATCATGCGGAACGACTCGGACTGTTGTTCCATAAGCGTGCGCACGGCAAACGATCCGCGCGGCAGGCCTGCGGCCTCAGCTTCGGCGACAACCGCACGCACCGCCGAAGCAATATCGGCACCGGGAGCCGTACGAATGTCTATGGCCGAAGCCTCGCCGTCGGAGTAATCAAGCAGACGCCTTGCCTCTTCAAGCGGTATGATAATGAAATCGGCGTCATACTCCGGCTGGTCGACACGGAATATACCTGTCACGGCAAGGGAAGTACCCTTATAGGAAGCCGCAGGATTGGCCGGATTGATGCGTCCGATGCGCCGCGGCACATAAAGAGTGGCTCCACTGTCAAGCGACGGATGAAGCTGAAGCCTGACAGCAGGCCCGACAGCGGCAAGCGCTGTAGGTACACCGTGGAACAGCCCGTCGCCATCGGCTCCGGCAATCAATCCTCCATCGATAATAAGATCGGTAATGGCTGTCACGCTGTCAACGGCCGCAAAATCGACTCCCTGGAAAACCACAGGCATCTGCGCGCTTTCAGAAAGCAACAGCCCGCGTTCGCGAATCACAGGCGATGCCGCGGCAAGAGCCGGGAGTGCCGTCAGGCGCTTTGCAAGGCTGTCGGCGCCGGAAAACACCTTTCCATCGACAGCTTCCAGTTTCAGCTCCGGATCGATTCTTGACAGATGCGACTGGGCAAGATCCGTAAAACCGTTGAAAACCGACAGCACAACCACTATCGCCATTGTGGCGACAGCCACTCCGGCGACAGAGATAACGGATATGATGTTGACGGCGTTGTGCGACTTCCGCGCGCGCAGATATCGCAACGCTATTTTTAGAGCGAGCATAATGCGTGGCAACAAAAGCAGACTTGCGGAACGGCGAGCCTACTTTTCAAGCAGATGGTCGATATTTTCTATATAATCGAGCGAATCATCGACATAGAACTGCAGTTCCGGAGTCTTGCGGAGCTGAAAACGCACACGTTGCGCCAGCTCGTAGCGTATGGTTTTTGCCTGCGCGTTGATGTTAGCCATCATCTCGGCGGACTTGTCGGAGGGGAAGATGGAAAGATAGGCGCGGGCAATCGAAAGATCGGGAGAAACACGCACGGTGCTGACCGAAACCAGCACTCCGTGGGTCTTGGCTGTCTGCTGACGGAAAATCTCGCTGAGTTCCTTCTGCAGCAGACGCGATATTTTGGCTTGACGGGTTGTTTCCATAACTATATGTTTTTTATTTATCGGGATATGTCTGTACATTCATTAAAACATTCCACATCCCGCAAAGTTAATGAAATTTTTCCTAATCATTCAATTTGCGGGCGAGCCAGGCGAAGATGTAGCGGTAAAGCGGCTCGCGGACACCGGAACGGGAAAGGACGAGGTCGTGCAGACCGCCGTCGACACGCACTGCCGTGACGTGCGGTCCCAGGCCGGCGCCATAGCGACGTATGTCGGCAGGATCAAGCACGGCGTCGGCGTCGTTGAAATCCTCGTTCCAGGTATCGCCGCCGGTACTTCGGGCCGAATACATCAGCAGTATAGGCACCTTTATGTCGGCATGGCCGTCGCGCAAGGCCCGCTGCGCACGGTCTACGGCACGCACCCATCCGGCGTCGACATCGGGCGAGCGCATGAGCTTCCAGTCCGTATCATATTCCCATTCGCCGTGGTAATCTTTCAGCAAGCTCTCGGCGTATGCCTGCGACACACCCTGAGGCACACGCAACGAAGGCCAGAATGAACCGATGAAACTTACCAGAGGCACCATACACTCCATCCGGCCGAGATTCCAGTCCAGAAAAGGACTGTTGAGCACAAGCGCACGGATATCAGGCTGCGGATGACGCGACAGATAATAAGATGCCGTCAGTCCGCCCGTGGAATGCCCCATAAGGACGATTTCACGCACCCCTTCGGCTCGCATAACAGCCAGAGCGGAGTCGATATCGGCTGTGTACTCGTCGAACGACCGTACTTCGAAAGCTTTCCGGCCTTTCCTGAGCGAACGTCCGTAGCGGCGCAGGTCAACGGCATAAAACTCATAGCCGTGGCGGTCGAAACGGCGCGCCATGTCTGCCTGAAAAAAATAGTCGTTGAAGCCGTGTACATACAGTACACCGCGGCGTCGGTTGTCGAGCGTATCAGCACGCAGACGCACAAGAGTAGAATACACCGGACCGCCATAGTCCGTGCCCTGGTCGAAACTTCGCATTTCGAAGTCCTCGCCGAGAACGTCAGGCTCCCAGCCCGCGGCAAGCAAGGCGACAAAAGAAGCGGCAAACGTTGCAAACAGTATTAATAATCGCTTCATAACAGTTCCTGTTCTGTTTTCTTTCGTATTATTGTCATGCCGTCGCGCAGTGGAATTATCACTTTCTCCACAGTCGTGTCAGCGGCTACAAGGTCGTTGAACTCTCTGATTCCGAGAGTCTGGGCGTCGTGGGCATGTGCGTCGTCGGTCACTTTCTCCCCCCAAAGCGTATTGTCGGCTATTATGTATCCGCCGGGTGCGGTCAGCGGCAGAACAGCCCGGTAGCACGCGGCATAGCGACGCTTGTTGGCATCGATGAACACAAGGTCGAACGGTCCTTCCGAAGCAAGCGCCGGCACAACGTCCTCGGCGTCGCCTATGTGCAGCACAATGTCGGCTCCGCGTGGCGAAGAGGCGAAAAGCTCCCGCAGATCATCGGCATACTCGTCGTTGATTTCCACCGTATGGAGTCTGGCGCCGTCGGGCATAGCCTCGGCGAAACACAGCGCCGAATAACCGGTGAAAGCACCTAACTCAAGTATACGCCGCGGGCGTATCATGCGTGTCAGCATGGCAAGCAGACGTCCCTGCGCATGACCCGAGCACATGCGCGGATAGAGGCGGGTGAGCTGCGTGCGGCGCCAGAGCCTATGCAACGCAGGCGGCTCGGCATCGATATGCGATGATATGTATTCGTCTATTTCCATAATATCACAGAGGATTGACAAGCAGCCACATGGCCGCATGCGTCAGTATAAGAAGCACCAATATTATCCAGGTCACTTCGGGACGCCGCCCGTAGCTAAGCCAGGCACAGATGCCGGCGGCAAGGACATAGACGGGATAGAAGCGCAGAAAAGTCATCTCCGGCGCGGACGGCGGACAGGCGGCGATAAGCTGCGGCAGAAGCACAAGCGGAAGCATAGCCGCGATGATAAGCGCCTTCATCCACCACGGCAGCGGGCGACGCGGTTCGGGCACTGTGCTCATACGCCGTCCTCCTTGCGCTTGCGTTTCTCGTCGAGATAGGCCGACACGGTGATGTCTATGCCCCGCTCAAGCGAAAAACGCGGTTCAAAACCGAAGTCACGGCGTGCGTCGGCTATGGAGCAGTTCCAGTTGCGCTGACGCATTATCTTGAACTTATCGCGGTTGAGAGTCGATGCTTTCATCTGTAGCGCCGCGGCCTTCTCAGCCACCGTCGATGCAACATACACCATCCACATGGGCAGCTTGACAGGCACGACAAAACGCTTGCCCAGACGCCGCGCCACTATTTCGCGGAATTCCTTCTGCGAGTAGACACGATCCTCGCTGATTATATATTTGCGGTGCAATGTCGCAGTAGCCTCCAGAGCCTTGAACATGGCCTCCACAAGATCGTCGACATAAATGAATGTAAGCATCTGCCGGCGATAACCGACCCCGAAATCGAAACCGGAATCTATGCTCTTTATCATCATCAGATAATCCCGTTCGTGCGGGCCGTACACACCTGTCGGACGGAAAATCGTCCACGGAAAATCCGGCAAAGTTTCGAGATATGTCTCAGCCTTGATTTTCGACAGCCCGTAGCGGGTGTTCGGCGCAGGGATTATAGTCGAATCCATAGGAGTGTAATTCTTCTCGTCGCCCGGACCAAGTGCGCTGAGCGAACTCATGTACAGAAAACGGGAAGGGAGCAGTCCGGCCGACATCAGGGCTGTAGTGAAATTACGCAGGTACTGATAGTTTATGCGGTTGAAATCGGCAAAATTGGCGCACTTTGTAGCTCCGAGATTATAGATTATATAATCCCATGCGCGCCCGTCCGGAGCCGCCTCGCGGAGCTGTCGTTCCAGAGCCTCCGTATCGTCGTAGTCGAAATCCACGATATGTATGGCCGGATCCGACAGATAGCGGCGCGACGTGGAGGAACGCACTCCGGCCCACGTGGCGAATCCTCGGCGCAAAGCCTCCGAAGCTATGAAACCACCGATAAAACCTCCGGCCCCGACTATAAGTATGCTTTTCTTTTCCATTGATTTAGTTGTTTAGGAAAGTGCGAAATCGATTATTGCTTTGTTGTAGCAGGCCATGGTGGCCTTGGCGAAGTTCTCGGCCGAGAAACGGCGCACATGGCGGCGTCCCTCATCGGCAAGGCGGTCGTGGCGGTAACGGTCGTCGAGAAGCATCTTCGCCGCTTCCACATAGGCATCCACATCGTCAGGGTCGACATATACGGCACCCCTGCCTCCGGCTTCCTCCAGACACGAACCCGCGGCGGCAATGACAGGACAGCCCGACGTGAGCGATTCAACCACAGGCAGCCCGAAGCCTTCATAACGCGATGTATAACTCGAAAATGCGGCGGCGGAATATATGGCGGGAATATCGGCAAGTGGCACTCCTTGCAGATGTATGACGCGGTCCGACAGTCCTGCCGACGCTATGAAACGTTCGACCTTACGGCCATAGTCGCCGCGGAAACGTCCGAGAATCACAAGACTCACCGATTCCGGCAGACGCTCCATTGCGCGTAGGGCAAGCATCTGGTTCTTTCGTCCCTCGACGGTGCCTACAGCCGCGATATAGCGCTCAGGCAGCTTATATTTCCGGCGTACACGAGCTTTGGCGGCGCTGTCTACGCCGAGGCTGAACACCGGGTCGACACCCTGATAGATAACGTCTATTTTCGCAGGGTCTATGCCGAAGTCGGCGGTCAGGTCGCGGCGCGTGCACTCGCTTATGGCTATCACGCGTGTGGCCAGACGCGCCGAGCGTCCGTACTTGAAGTCGTACAGCCGACGGTCTATCGCCGAATAATCGCCGGGGACACGACGCCATATAAGGTCGTGGATTGTCACCACGGCCGGACACACACCGCCTATGGTCAGCGGCAGCTCGTTGCTCAGCCCGTGGTAAAGTGTGACATCGTCGCGCCGCAGGTCCAGCGGCATATCGATCGTGCGCCACAGAGCGCGCGTCAGCCCGCAGTCGGGACGCAGGCGCGGCACGGCAAGCTCGACATTGTCGCGTTCCAGCAGAGGCTGCAGGCGATCGTTGTCGCGCTCTGCGGGGGAATATAGCCTGAAACGCGTCGACGGGTAGGCTGCCGACATGATATTTACCACATATCGGCTATAGTTTCCCAGCCCCGTATTATTCATGACGGCACGCTTGGCGTCGCAACCCACAATGAGCCGGTCGGCCAACGGCCTTTCCTTTTTAGTGTTCATGCCTCAAAATTAGCAAAAAATCCCCGAAGAGCACTCCACAACGCTCAAAATACACATGCGCAATTGCGCTTTTTCGCGGATTTTGTCTACATTTGCAACATTAACCGCAATCTCCCAAAGCCATGAACACTCCGGTTTATGATTTCGACAGCGTGATTGACCGCCACGGCACTTCCGCGGCTAAAATCGACCGCCTCGACGCCGTATTCGGCCGACACGACCTCACCCCGCTATGGATCGCCGATCTCGACTTTGCCGTATGCCCCGAGATCACCGCCGCTCTGCGCAGGCGCCTCGACCACCCCGTACTCGGATACTCCGACGCTTCCGAAAGCTACTGGCAGTCGATAATCGACTGGTGCCGCCGGCGCCACGGCTTTGCCATCGGCCGCGACGAACTGGCATTCGTGCCCGGAGTAGTAAAAGGCATCGCACTGGCCGTAAATTATTTCACCCGCGAAGGCGACGGAGTAGTGATCCAGCCGCCGGTCTACACGCCTTTCCGCACCGTAGTCGAAGGCAACGGACGCCGCGTGGTCGAGAACCCTCTGCTGCGCGATGCCGACGGCAACTACCGCATGGACCTCGACGGCCTGCGCCGCATAGTCGAAGCTGAACGGCCGCGGCTTATGATTCTCTGCAACCCACACAACCCCATAGGACTGCAATGGGACGAAGCCACCCTGCGCGAAGTCGCTGCAATATGCCGGGCATCCGACGTACTGGTTGTCAGCGACGAGATCCACGGCGACCTGATGCTTGCCGGACGCCGTCACATCCCCTTCCTGGCCTGCGGCGCCGACGCCGAGGCTGTCGGGATAATGCTTGCCGCACCGTCGAAGACATTCAACATTCCGGGGCTGGTCAGCTCGTGGATGGCGGTCAAAAACCCCGAGATACGCAAACCTTACTACGGATGGCTTGAAGTGAACGAATTCAGCCAGCCGGTAATCATATCGGCCATAGGCGCAGAAGCAGCCTACCGCAACGGCGAGGCCTGGCTCGATCAGATGCTCGCCTACGTGGAAAGCAACATCGCTTTCGCCCGCGACTTCATAGCCGAACACATCCCCGGGCTGCGTGTGGTACTCCCCGAGGCTTCTTTCCTGCTTTGGCTCGACTTCACCGAAATGCACCTGCCGCAGTCCGAAATCATGAAACTGCTGATGGACAAAGCCCATCTTGCACTCAACGACGGCACCATGTTCGGCAGCCAGGGCGAAGGATTCGCACGCCTGAACGTCGGCACTCCCCGCTGCGTACTGGCCGACGCCCTTGAAAAGCTACGTCAGGCCGTAGTAGGCAGCACGGTAGCTGTCGAAAACACAATCTGAACATTGACAATGGACTATCGAATATACCCTCCGGACGAAATTCTCGAAACCGCCGTCGCCCTGCCCCTGAGCAAAAGCATCAGTGCCCGCGCATTAATAATGGCCTACCTTACACCGGGAGCGCTGGCATTGCCCGCCGCAGAAGAAACAGCCGACTGCACCGATACCCGCGTGTTGCGCTATATACTCGAAAACCACCGCAACGGCAACCCCGACAACGTAGGAGCCGCCGGCACCGCCATGCGTTTCCTCACAGCTCTTTTTGCCGCCATGCCCGGGCACGAAGCCATACTCGACGGAAACGAACGCATGCACCACCGCCCGATAGGCCCGCTGGTCGACGCTCTGCGCGCAATGGGTGCAAAAATCGAATACCTCGGCGAAGACGGCTTCCCGCCCTTGCGGATATCAGGCACCACCCTCGCAGGAGGAGAGCTGACGGTAGAGTCCGGACTCAGCTCACAGTTCATATCCGCCATGATGATGGTGGCACCCGTAATGGCCGCGCCGCTGCGTATAATCCTGCCGCCCGACATGCGGTCGATGCCATACATAAACATGACCGCCGAAATGATGCGACGGCGCGGAATCGATGTCGAAACAGACCGCGACTCCGTAGCCGTGGCCAACACACCTTACAGGCCTTGTCCGTCCGATGCCGAAACCGACTGGAGCGCCGCCACTTTCTGGTATGAGATCGCCGCACTGACAGCCGGATGGGTCACCGTCCGCGGCCCGCGCGGCGACGAACTGCAGGGCGACCGCGCCGTAGCCTCGCTCTTCGAGCGGATGGGTGTACTGTCGGAATTCACCGAAGAAGGACTCGAACTGTCCGCCACCCCCGATCTGTATTCCCGACTCGACGCCGACATGGCGGACATGCCCGATGCCGTGCCAGCCGTAGTCGTCACCGCCGGCATGATAGGAATGCCCTTGCGCCTTACCGGAGTCGGAGCACTGCGCCACAAAGAATCCGACCGCCTGGCGGCTCTTATGACCGAAATGCGCAAATTCGGCGTCATGATGGAAATGGAAAACGACGACACCATAAGCTGGGACGGACGCCGTATGCCTGTGACGGAACTTCCCGCCGTCTACACCTACGGCGACCACCGTCTGGCCATGGCTTTCGCTCCCGCCGCAGTCTTCATCCCCGGCATGGTGGTACGCGATGTGGAAGTGGTCGACAAATCATATCCCGCTTTCTGGTCTGACCTGGCCGGTGCCGGTTTCCGGCTGGCCGACGCGTCGATGCCGGTCGAGGAGCCGGTTGCCGACTGAAGCCGCCATGGAACTGATACTTATCCTTGCCGGCGCCATCGCCGGCGTCGGAGCGCTTCTGTATGTATCCCACCGCCTGCACGGCGACGATAAAACCGAAGACACTCCCGCACAGCCCGATGCCGCCACTGCCGACGCCGCAGCCGAAGAAGGCTGTTGCGGCATGCACATAAGCTGCGAGCGCGACTCGCTGTTGGCGGCCGTATCTCCCGAGGTGGAATACTACGACGACGAGGAACTCGACCGTTTCCGGGGACGCAATGCCGAAAGCTACACCGAAAGCGAAACAGAAGAATTCCGCGACATACTGCTTACACTCCTCCCCGACGACATTGCCGGCTGGGCACGCAGCCTGCAACTACGCTCCATAGAGCTTCCGGCCGACGTACGCGACGAGCTGCTCCTTATAGTCGGCGAAGAACGGGCACGGAGAAATGGAAAATGAGGAAGTCTATGAAGTAAAAGCCAAGCATCCTCTGTGACGCAAGTTAGATAGAAACACGGCAATACAGATGCAAGGACACACCCATCCATAAATTCTCTCATCTCTAACCCCCAAAACCAGACGTGCCACGGCACGTCCCTACATGAATTCTATAAACTCTAAACCCTAAACATTAAACCCTAAACTATATGTTGTCCTACCTCGACTATCCATTCTTCCGCTATGCGATGGCGGCATCGTTGCTCCTGAGCATCTGTGCCGGCCTTATAGGCACATATATCGTGGCACGCCGCCTGACCTCCATAGCCGGCGGTGTCACCCATGCCTGCTTCGGAGGACTCGGACTCGGGTATTTTCTCGGAATCAATCCCATAGTCACTGCAGCCCTGTTCGCCATAGGCTCGTCGGTGGGAGTACAGTGGATGTCGGGACGCTTCAATCTGCGCGAAGACTCCGCCATAGCCGTCGTGTGGGCACTCGGCATGGCCGTCGGCACCATGTTCGTATTCCTTACCCCCGGCTATGTACCCGAACTGAACGCATTCCTGTTCGGCAACATAATGACCGTTTCCGCCGCCGACCTGCAGGCCTTCGCGATATTTACCGTAGTGCTCGCCGCATTCTTCGCGCTACTGCGCCGACGCATCGTGGCTGTAGCCTTCGACGCCGACTTCGCCTCGGTTATAGGCCTGCCCGTGCGCTTCATATCCTACGCCATGACCGTACTTGTAGCCGTCTGCATCGTGCTTACCATACGCCTCGTAGGCATAATGCTGCTGATGTCCATGCTCTCCTTGCCGGTGATGACCGCCGAGATTTTCACCCACCGCTTCGCGCCGCTCGCCCTATGGTCGGCTCTGGTCGCCGCCCTGTGCTCGCTCGGAGGTCTGGCGCTGTCCACCGTCATAGACGTCCCCTGCTCCGCCCTTATCGTCCTCCTTCTGGCCGCCGTCTTCATCGTCGCACGCTTATCATCAGCTCTCGTCAGGCGATGAATTACATGGCTTTCCATAAACAATGGCACTGCCACGGATGCTTTACCATCGACGAAGTTCTGGCCGCACATCCTGAATTCGATCCGGCGGACATAGCACGCTGGCTCGACGACGGCGACATAGTAAGCCTTGACAAGCAAGGACTGTTCGCATTCTCCACATGGAAAAATTTTCCCGACTCGCCCCTGCTCTTCGCAGGCAAAATACGCCGTCCGTCATACATAAGCATGCAGACGGCTCTCGGACTCCATAATATAATAGCCGACCCTCCAAAGGCGTTCACATGCGTGACAACGGATACCGCATGCGAAATTTCCAACCTCTTCGGCGACTACCGCTACTTCTCCGCCGACGACAGCCACATGTACGGCTACGGAAAAGTGACAATCATGGGCGACCGGGAAATCAACATGGCCACACCCGAAAAAGCCTTGCTCGACCTCCTGCTGTTCGAACCCGACGCCGCCTGCCGCCTTAAATTCGACACCCTGCGCATGATAGCGATAATGAACTGGCGCCGGCTCGACCGCTATGCGGCTGCCGCCGGCGATGAAACACTCAATATCCGCCTCGAAAATTTTCTCCGACACATAGGCATATAACCAGCACCCCGAGTAAAAACACACCGAACTACAATTTGACGCGAATTCTATATGCGCCCGTTGAAAACTTTAACGGGCGTCGGTTGTATATATTAATACAAGGCATAATAAGAAACTGCCTCCGAACACACAACAGGTTTGTCAGGTCAGGTTCATAACAATACCATACAACAAACTAAAAAACTACCCTATCATGATTGACAAAAACTTTCGCCAAGGCGATTCAAAAACCAATGTGTTCGGATCCGACGCAATGCTGCAACCTTCTCCGGTCGATAAAATTCCCGACGGCCCGACAAATCCCGACATAGCCTATCAGATGGTAAAGGACGAAACTTTCGCCCAGACACAACCACGCCTGAATCTGGCAACTTTCGTCACCACCTACATGGACGAATATGCCACCCGACTGATGAACGAAGCCATCAACATCAACTACATCGACGAAACGGAATATCCGCGCATAGCCGTAATGAACGGCAAGTGTATCAATATAATAGCAAACCTATGGAACACTCCGGAAAAAGCCGCATGGAAAACCGGCGCTCTGGCCATAGGCTCCTCGGAAGCATGTATGCTCGGAGGCATAGCCGCTTGGATACGATGGCGCGAGCGCAGGCAGAAAGAAGGAAAACCGTTCGACAAACCGAATTTCGTAATCTCCACCGGCTATCAGGTCGTATGGGAGAAATTCGCCCAGCTATGGCAGATCGAAATGCGACAGGTTCCATTGACTCTCGAAAAAACAACCCTCGACCCGCAGGAAGCGCTTAAAATGTGCGACGAGAACACTATCTGCATCGTTCCTATACAAGGCGTGACCTGGACAGGTCTGAACGACGATGTCGAGGCACTCGACGCCGCACTCGACGAATTCAACGCCAGCACCGGCTACAACATCCCAATCCACGTCGATGCTGCAAGCGGCGGATTCATTCTGCCTTTCCTCGATCCCGAGCGAAAGTGGGACTTCCGTCTTAAATGGGTGCTGTCGATCAGCACTTCAGGCCATAAATTCGGGCTGGTATATCCGGGACTCGGCTGGGTCGTATGGAAAGACAAGCAATGGCTGCCTGACGTGATGTCGTTCAGCGTCAACTATCTCGGAGCGGAAATCAGTCAGGTCGGGCTTAACTTCTCACGCCCTGCCGCACAGATATTGGGCCAATACTACCAGTTCATACGCCTCGGCTTCGAAGGATATAAGGAAATTCAGGCCAACTCGCTCGCCATAGCCAAATATATACACGACACCGTAGGAGAAATGGCAGAATTCCGGCCATACTCGCTGGAAGTTCCCAACCCGATTTTGGCATGGCTGATGAAACCCGATTATCAGAAAACTGCAAAGTGGACACTGTTCGACCTGCAGGACAAACTCGCACAGAAAGGATGGATGGTACCGGCATATACCCTTCCCGCCGACATACAGGACATCGTGGTTATGCGCGTGCTTTGCAAACAGGGATTCAGCCGCGACATGGCCGACCAGCTCATCGGCGACATACGCTTCGCGCTCAAGGAACTCAACGCGCTCGAGTACCCCACCCCTACACGCATAGCCATGGAGAAAAACATTCCTCTTACGGCCAAGTCGTTCAACCACACCGGCAAATAAAGCATACCGGTAAAACAGACAGATATATCCGGCCGGCTACCAAACAGCCGGCCGGATTGACAGCATCAACCATTTATTCTGATTTATCATGGAAACAAACCCGACAACTCCCGCGGCGGGAAGCCCGTCGAAAAAAACGGCAGTGAAGACAACGGCCAAACTCGGCGTGTTCACACTGATGATAATGAACATCGTGGCAGTGGTTTCACTGCGCGGACTACCGGCTGAGGCGGAATATGGAATGAGTTCGGCTTTCTATTACCTTTTTGCCGCCATTGTGTTCCTTATACCCGTATCTCTCGTAGCCGCCGAACTCGCGGCAATGTTCCCCTACCAGCAAGGCGGCATGTTCCGCTGGATAGGCGAGGCATTCGGACGCAAAGCCGGATTTCTCGGAATCTGGCTTCAATGGGTGGAGAGCACAATATGGTTTCCGACCGTGCTTACATTCGGAGCCGTATCGCTTGCATTCATCGGTCTTGACCATACGGCCGACTCCCATCTTGCTTCCAATAAATTCTACACGATAGCAGTGGTGCTGGCCATCTACTGGCTTGCGACACTTATATCCATGAAAGGACTCGGATGGGTCGGAAAAGTATCGAAGATCGGAGGCATCATAGGCACAATAATTCCGGCCGGCCTGCTTGTGGTCTGCGGTGTGATATATCTGGCCACCGGAGGACAATCACAGATGAGCTTCCAAGGCAGCTTCTGGCCTGATTTTTCAAACTTCGACAACGTAGTGCTGGCCGCATCGATTTTCCTGTTCTATGCCGGAATGGAGATGTCGGGCATACACGTGCGCGACGTCAGGAACCCGACAGTCAACTATCCCAAAGCCGTCCTTGGCGGAGCACTGGTCACGGTGCTGATATTCGTGCTCGGCACCTACGCCCTCGGAATCATAATCCCGGCCAAGGATATAAATCTCGTACAAAGCCTTCTGGTAGGATTCGACAACTACATGGCCGCTTTCCACATGAGCTGGTTCACACCCGTGATAGCCATAGCCCTGGCCTTCGGAGTTCTGGCCGGTGTCCTCACATGGGTTGCCGGACCGTCGAAAGGCGTATTCGCTGTAGGGCAGGCCGGATATCTGCCGCCTTTCTTCCAGAAAACAAACCGCGCAGGCGTCCAGAAAAACATTCTTTACATCCAGGGCGGAGCCGTCACTCTGCTATCGCTGCTTTTCGTAGTAATGCCGTCGGTTGAAAGCTTCTACCAGATACTCTCGCAGCTGACGGTACTGCTCTACCTGATCGCATACCTTCTGATGTTCGGAGCCGCCATCTATCTGCGCTACACAATGAAGGACACACCGCGGCCTTTCCGCATAGGCCGGCGCGGCAACTGGCTGATGTGGCTTATCGGAGGTGTGGGATTTCTCGGCTCCCTGCTGGCTTTCGTTCTCAGCTTCTTCCCGCCCGACCAGATTCCGATGGGTTCGAACAGCGTGTGGTACGGAGTACTTTTCGGAGGAGTGGCACTGTTCGTGATTCTTCCCTTCGTGATACTGCATTTCCGCAAACCGTCATGGGTCAATCCCGAAAGCAATTTCGTTCCCTTCCACTGGCAGAAAGACCCCGAATCGCAGGCCCGCCTCGCACAGGCGCAGAAAGAATTCGAGGAAAAAGGAGAATGAATTCCCATTGACATACACCCCCTGCTTCGCCCGATGAAAACCGTTCACGGGCGAAGTTTTGTTAATTTTTTTGACGGCATACACATTATATAAATAAGAATATGTAATTTTGTCGTCCGAAAACAGAAAAGAATATGAGCACACCCTCCAATCTTGTCATCGTCGAATCGCCCGCAAAGGCAAAAACAATAGAAAAGTTCCTCGGCCCCGACTACCGCGTCATGTCGAGCTACGGTCACATACGCGATCTGAAAAAAAGAAATTTCAGCATCGACGTCGACAACGGCTTCCAACCCGTCTACGAAATTCCCGACGACAAGACCCAGCTTGTGTCCGAACTTCGCAAAGCCGCCGCCCAAGCCGACACCGTATGGCTCGCATCCGATGAAGACCGCGAGGGAGAAGCCATTGCATGGCATCTGTACGAGGTTCTGGAACTGAAACCGGAAAATACCCGGCGCATAGTGTTCCATGAAATCACAAAAAAAGCCATACTGAATGCCATAGCCAACCCGCGCGACATCGACATAAACCGCGTCGACGCCCAACAGGCACGCCGCGTCCTCGACCGCATCGTTGGATTCGAGCTTTCGCCCGTGCTCTGGAAACGACTCAAACCGGCGCTCTCAGCCGGACGCGTGCAGTCGGTGGCCGTGCGCCTTATCGTAGAACGCGAGAACGAGATAAAGCACTTCGTCAGCGAACCCTACTACCGCGTGCGCGGCACATTCCGCCCGGCCGGTGTCAAGGGCACCTTGCGCGCCGAACTCGACCGACGCTTGCACTCCCACGACGAAGCCCACGCCTTTCTGGCCGCCTGCGACGGCGCACACTTCACCGTAGGCGACGTCGCCGTCAAACCCCTGAAAAAATCTCCCGCGCCGCCTTTCACAACTTCCACTCTCCAGCAGGAAGCTTCGCGAAAGCTCGGTTTCACAGTATCACAGACCATGATGGTGGCGCAGCGCCTCTACGAAAACGGGCACATCACCTACATGCGTACCGACTCGCTGAACCTCTCCGAAGAAGCCATTGCCGCAATATCCGCTGAAATCACCGGAAAGCTCGGCGAACGCTATCTGCACGTGCGCCGCTACCACACCAAGGCCAAAGGCGCTCAGGAGGCACACGAGGCCATACGCCCCACCTACATCGAACGCGCCACACTCGAAGAAGGCACAGCTCAGGAAAAACGCCTCTACGCCCTGATCCATAAACGCGCCATAGCATCGCAGATGGCCGACGCCGAAATCGAAAAAACCGTGGTCGACATACGCTCGTCAGCCGTCGCCGGCAACTTTGTCGCCACCGGCGAAGTAGTCAAATTCGACGGTTTCCTGCGCGTCTACATCGAAAGCACCGACGACGACACTGCCGACAGCACCGAAAACATCCTGCCGGCAGTAGCCATCGGCGACAGCCTCGACTACAGCGAGATAGAAGCCACCGAACGCTTCACCCAGCAGCCCCCGCGCTACTCCGAAGCATCGCTGGTGAAAAAAATGGAAGAACTCGGCATAGGACGTCCGTCGACCTACGCCCCAACAATCTCCACCATACAGGCTCGCGAATATGTTGCACGTGGAGAAAAAGAAGGAAGCGAACGTCCGTTCGAAACCATGGTCATTCATGCCGGTACACCCGACATACAGGCCGAAACACGATATGAAACCACTGGTTCGGAAAAAGGACGTCTGGTGCCGACCGACATAGGAACCATAGTCAACGACTTCCTGACCGAATATTTCCCCGACATACTCGACTACAACTTCACGGCGCGCATAGAAGAAAAATTCGACCGCATAGCCGAAGGCGAACTGCCATGGAGCGACGAAATACAACAGTTCTACACCCTTTTCCACCCCTCGGTGGAAGGAGCGATGACAATCAGCGGTGCCCACAAGTTCGGCGAACGCGTGCTCGGCAAAGACCCCGCCACAGGCGAACCCGTAAGCGTGAAAATCGGCCGCTACGGCCCCGTAGTGCAAATCGGTGAAAGCGAAAGCGAACACAAGCCCCGCTTCGCCACACTGCTCAAAGATCAGTCGGTCAGCACAATCACCCTTGAAGAAGCCCTGAAACTCTTCGAATTCCCCCGCGTGCTCGGAACATTCGAAGATGCCGAAGTGACGGTAGCCGTAGGGCGCTTCGGTCCATACGTGCGCCACCGCGGCAATTTCGTATCCATTCCAAAGGAAACAGCACCTACCGAACTCAATCTCGACGGCGCCATAGAACTTATCGTCGCCAAACGGGCGGAAGCAGCTAAAAAAATCGTACGCGAATTCACTGAAGACCCGGATCTGCAGATTCTCAACGGCCGATACGGCATATACATCGCCTACCGCAAAAAGAACTACAAGATTCCGAAGACAGTCACCGACCCCGCGGCACTGACATTCGAGCAGGCGATGAAAATCGTCAGCGAAGCCGATGCCGCACCCGAAAAACCTCGCCGCAGCGCTGCCGGCCGACGTACAAAAAAATAAAAACAGCACGCACCGACATCATCCACGACCGACAAAATGGCAAAAAATCCCCTACCCTTCAAGCCCGGTGCCCGCATGGCACCCGCACGTCCCGACATTATCCTGACTTTCAACGTGACATCTCAGACAAAATTGCTCGATTTCCTCTTCTCGGCAATGCCTGACCGCAAGCGCACGACAGTCAAGGACTATCTGAAACACCGTCAGGTGATGGTAGGGCAGAATGTCACGACACAGTTCGACACAGAGTTGTTTCCGGGCAACACGGTCAGCGTAAACACTTCACGTGAATTCCAGACATTCAGCCATCCGCGCATAAAGATTGTCTACGAGGACGACGACATCCTTGTCGTAAACAAGGGCTACGGACTGCTGTCGGTAGGCACCGACAGCATAAAGGAAGGAACAGCCTATTCCATCCTGCGCGAATATCTCAAGCGCAAGGACCAGCGCAACAAGATTTTTATCGTGCACCGCCTCGACCAGCACACCTCCGGCCTGATGATGTTCGCCAAGAACACCCAAGCCAAGGAAACCATGCAGCATAACTGGAACAACATGGTGCTCGAACGCTGCTATAATGCCATCATACGCGGCCGGATGGAGCCTGCCGAAGGAGAAATCCGCAGCTATCTGACCGAAAACTCCGCCCACGAGGTATATTCAACGCAAAATCCCGAAGAGGGACAACTGGCCGTAACCCGCTATCGCACCGTCGGCCACCGCGGACCCTACACCCTTCTGGAACTGAACCTTGCCACAGGCCGCAAAAACCAGATACGCGTACATCTCAAGGATTCCGGCCATCCTATTGTCGGCGACCGCCGCTATGGCTCCGACGAATCGCCAATACACCGCCTCGCCCTCCATGCGCGCACGCTGCGCTTCGTCCATCCCGTCACACGGCGCGACATGAACTTCAGCTGTCCGCTCCCGGCTTCTTTCTCAAAACTCGTCTGAGAAACACCGGTCTAACGCAATCACGCCGGACTCATTCCTGTCTGGCAAGCTGCGAAAGCAGACGGTGACCGATACGGCAGTAAAGGCATTTGCGGGTGTCGCAATAGTTGCGACGCAATTCCACCAGCGCCTGTGAGCTGAAAGCGTCGCGGCAAGAAATGCCTGCGGCTGTAAAAGCCGCCACCACGGAATTATTCTCAGGCTTAAGGCTCTGAAGAAGATCTACGGCAAGATCGATACGGTCTGTATAGCCGCAGACAGTTCCGTAAGCATACAGCACCGGCACGACCACATTTATTATAAGCGTATTGACAGACGCATCGCTCAAGGCGCGCGCACTTCGCGCGCTCTCAGAGCCGAAAGTATGCCGGCGCGCCCAGTATCCTTTCAGATCTACATCGAAAAGGGCACGGGCATCGTTTTCGTTTCCTATTCGCATTATTTCAGCTCCGATGCGGAAACCTCCCGCCACAAAAGCCGCCAGAACCGCCAGACGGCGATGCGGAAAGTTCTGCGGACGTGTGCGGGCCATTTTCCATATCATGCCCTCAGGCTGCCGCAAACCGAACTTATGACGCATGAACTCATATTCGCGCCTGAGAGCTTGTACATAAACCGAATCCCTGTCAGGATTGTCGTCGCCGAGCATTCCGGCCTGCCCGAAAAGCATTCCTTCGACAGCTGCCGGAGAATCGGCATGTTTGAGCATGACGGAGAGAGGTGTTGCCCGGGCAACACGCTCGAAAGCGTCGCCGTTCAGCCCGAAACCGAGAGCACGGGCAAGCGTGGCATAGACAGCGGCATTCCAGCTGCCAAGTGTGCGATAGTATTCTTCCACGCGGTCAGCTTTGGCATAAAGGCGTTCGAAAGCCAGCGAAGCAAGCCAGTCGGTCAGATAAAGTCCGGGCACGGATGCTATGCCTGAGGCACAGGCCGGGATCGAAGCGCTGTCGACCAATGCCGAATAACGGCTATTGAAATCGGAAGCACACGTCATCACCATCTGGGGTATCATCTCGCCGTTGCTGCGGAATATGCGGCAATCGCTGTCGCGCACCACATGGAGAATGACCGAATCATAAGCGCGGTCGCCATCGTGGCCGTGACGGTGCCAGTCGGAAGCACGAACATGCACCTCGACATTACCGGCCCATGTACGGTCGCCGACACGCACCTTGGCATTGAAAAAATCAGGACCGGCGTCACGATTAAGCAAACCGGTGTCGATCACCTCCAGACGCTCGCCGTCGACACTTCGCATATCGGCCGGCAAGATCAGGCGATGCTCCCACACATATTGCATCAGTCTTTCCATAGCTATTCCGTTCTTGCCAAAATTAAGTATTTTTCATTAAATCCAACGCCTCCCGCGACAAAAAAACGACATGCGGATTTGCGCTTCTACCCGAAATCGCGTATTTTTGTGACAACGATTCAGACATAGGAGCCAAGAACTCCGGCTGACACACGACAACCAACAAACACATTAATAAACAATGAAAAAGAAATTCATCTGCACAGTATGCGGCTATGTACACGAAGGCACTGAAGCCCCTGAAAAATGCCCCCTCTGCAACGCACCCAAAAGCAAATTCAAAGAACTCGACGAAACTGCCGAACTGACATTCGTCACCGAGCATGAAATCGGCGTTGCCAAAGGCTGCGACGAAGAAATGATAAAAGACCTCACCGCACACTTCAACGGCGAATGCAGCGAAGTAGGCATGTATCTGGCCATGTCGCGCCAGGCCGACCGCGAAGGATACCCCGAAATCGCGGAAGCCTTCAAGCGCTACGCTTTCGAAGAAGCCGAACATGCGTCAAAATTCGCAGAACTCCTCGGCGAATGCGTATGGGACACCAAAACCAACCTCGAAAAGCGCATGGCAGCAGAAGCCGGTGCAAACGAAGACAAGATGCGTATAGCCCGCCGTGCGAAAGAACTCAATCTCGACGCTATTCATGACACCGTACACGAAATGGCAAAAGACGAAGCACGCCACGGGCAAGGATTCCAGGGCCTCTACAAACGTTTCTTCCAGAAATAAGAGATAATACAGGTCTTATAAATGAAAAAGCTGCGCTCTCGGGCGCAGCTTTTTTTTGTACGGTCAGCGGCGGTGATGCCGGCAGTTACGGCCGGTAAGATGCCCCGACACGAACGCACCGACGGCGAGCAGGCTCAGACCTACAATAAGAATGCGGTGCACACGCTCGCGACGTTCGCGGCGCTCGATCTGTCGTTCTATACGTGCAAGGGCTTCCACCTCGCGCTGTCCTTCTGTTTTAATCAGTGCCATAGCAGTAGTTTTTAAGTTACAGAAGTACAACGTCGCCGCACAGCGCTTTGTTCGGAAGCTGATGATACTATTCTCCGGCAGCGGCCTCAAGGCCTGCGAGAATCTGCTCCAGTTCGCCTTCGGTAGCCGTCAGGCGACGCCGGCATTCGAGCAAGAGTTCCGATGCCCGGCGTGTAAGAGCCGTCAGGCGGTCGATGTCGCAGTTGTTGCCGCGCAAAGTGGCGACTATCTGTTCCAGTTCGGCGAGCGCCTGGCTATAGCTGAGTTCTTCGATGGAATCTGGCATATATTCAATTCTTATTTTTTTCAGGAATGTGCAGGCCGGTGACAGTAGCGTCGATCGCGCCATCGGCCAGGGTGATTTCAATGGCATCGCCCGTGCTCAGTGTCGCAGCCGATGTAAGTGCCCGGCCTCGGGAGCGTGCGATGGCGAATCCGCGGCGCATGGTGGCTTGCGGCGAAAGTGCGTCGACAAGCATCGCCAGAGAATCGAGCCGCTGGGTCTGCATACGCATCTGCGCGCTTGCCGCCGTACTGATCGCCGAGGCTGTTTCCGTTCCGAGGCGACGCCGATGAGCGTCGGTTACGGCGCGTAACATAGCCGGAAGAGCACCGAGTATGTATGCGAGCTGTTGCCGCTGACCGTTTATATAAGAGCCTGCAAGGGTCTTTATTTCGGCGGCGGTGCCGCGCAAAGCATCGAGCGCGGCCTCCTGGTGGGCTACCAGCATTGCCGCGGCAGCCGTCGGGGTCTTGACACGTGTATGGGCCACATAATCGAGCACCGTGACATCGCGCTCATGACCTATGCCGACAATGACCGGTAGAGGAAACTGCGCAACATTCGCCGCCAGATCATAGTCGTCGAACGAAGCGAGATCGGCCACAGCTCCGCCGCCGCGTATTATCACCACACAGTCGAACTCGTCGACACGCTCCATTATCCGCTCGAGCGCCGCTATGACACTCGACGCCGTACGCTCGCCCTGCAGAACGGCAGGAAAAAGTTCTGTCGAGAAGCGCAAACGCCGCGGATTGGAATAGAGGTGGCGTATGAAGTCGCCGTAGCCGGCGGCTCCGGCAGCCGATACCACAGCCACACGGTTAAGTACGGGCCCCGGCTCAAGAGTGCGGTTCAGGTCGAACACTCCCTCGGCACGCAGACGCGCGATTATCTCATTGCGGCGTCGCACAAGGTCGCCGGCAGTGTATTCCGGATTTATGTCGCTTATCACGAGCGACAGCCCGTAGACAGCATGGTACGACACCGTCACGCGTGCCATTATCTTTATGTCGGAACGCAGGCGCGTTCCTGTCACAGCCAAGAAACGCGCCTCGACGCGCGGCAAAGCCGAAGCCCAGATCACAGCACGTGCGCGGGCACGCACCGTGTGGCCGTCGTCGTCCTTGTCCACCAGTTCCATGTAGCAGTGGCCGCCGGACACACGCAGGTCGGACGTTTCGGCCGTCACCCACACCTCGCGCAGCGACGAGTCGGCATTGACCAGACGCCCTATCCGCGCATTGAGCGCACTCAGTCTGACAGCTTCCATGGCTTCAGGCGGCGGCCGTCGAAGGTGTAGACGAGCGAGTCAGGCATATCTTTCACCGCCTGAGGCATATCGTCGGCACTGTAGTTCCCGGCCGTAGTATTGGTGAATACAAATCGCCCCGAAGCAGGCTTATATTCCGCCGTAGTGAATATATAAGGCACTGCGTCGGGCATCCGACGCGATTTTTTCGTCACTGACGGAAGGAAATCGCGCAGGCTCGGCATGTCCACATCCATGCGGCTCCAGTCCGAAGCACGATAAAAGTTGACGCCGCTGTCGGCTACGGGAGTATCGACGGTTTCTATAATAACCACCACCGTATCGGATTTCTGCGGCAGCATGGCGAACTGCATGCGGCTTCGTGAAGAAATTTCCACCGTCAGGCTGCTGTCGGACAAGGCCGTGATGCGCGATTGGCCGCCGAACACATTCTGCGATGCGGTAGTCATGCCATTGCGGAAATAATCGAGCATGTCGAGCCGCGTATTGCGGTCAAAGGTGTCTATTACCCCGACCGGCGCATCGGCAAAAAAGTCGGCGGCAGTGCGCGCCGAAACCCGTAACGCGCTCTGCAGCGACAGTAGCGCGACACAGGCTGACAAGATGTAAATTTCTTTCCTTGACCTTCTCACCATTCTGTTTTTTTAATCTTTCTTCTTTCGTCCGAAATGCCTCGGCTTGCGGTCGGCGGGAGCATCCTCTTTCTTTTTGCCTGAATACTTTCCGCCCTTGCCTTTTCCTCCTTTTCGCTCTGAAGCCGAAGCATAGTCACGCTCGGCATCGGCAAGCTCGCTGTAGAGGCGCTTGCCGAAGAAATCGGCACCCTTGAGGGAGCTTACCACTCGGGCGGCGTCGGCCTTTCGCACGTCGAAAAGCGAATATCCCGGCAGCAGGTCGATGCGGCCTACGTCGACACGCGCTCCTTCGACACAGCGGTTGAGCATGTCGATAAGGTTTTTGGCGAAGAATCCGTCGGCCTTGCCGGCATTGACATAGATACGGGCCATGCCGCGCTCGGCCGTGCGGCGGTCTTTTTCTTTGTCGGAGCGTGGAGCGGAGGCTTCTTTGTCCTTGCGGCGCTCTTTTTTGGGCTTATCGTCGATGAAATCGATTTTCGGAGCATCCTTATAATAGTTGAGCAGGCGGTTGAACTCAAGCGAAAGCACCCGCTTCAGCAAATCTTCGGTAGAAAGCCACGAAAGTTTGCGCAGCACTCCTGGCAGATACTTGTTGATTTCGTCCTCGTTGACGTCGACCCGCTCAAGGCGGTCGGCAAGGTTGTAGAGCTGCTTCTCGATGATATGTTCGGGCGTGGGCACTTCGAGATGTTCGAATTTCTTGCCTATGATGCGCTCTATTTCACGCAGGCGTCCTTTTTCGCGCGAATGGATTATGGCTACTGACACTCCCGTCTTGCCTGCACGGCCGGTTCGTCCCGAACGGTGTGTGTATACAGCCGTATCGTCGGGCAGTCCGTAGTTTATTACATGTGTCAGGTCGTCGACATCCAGACCGCGGGCAGCGACGTCGGTAGCCACCAGCATCGAGATCACGCCGTCGCGGAACTTGCGCATCACTATGTCGCGCTGCTGCTGCGACAGGTCGCCGTGAAGAGCCTCGGCATTATATCCGTCGGCTATAAGGCGGTCGGCGATTTCCTGGGTATCGCGTCTGGTGCGGCAGAAGACTATGGCATAGATGTTGGGGGAATTGTCGGCCACGCGTTTCAGGGCAAGATATTTGTCGCGTGCGTTGACCATATAGTATATGTGGCGTACGTTAGCGGCACCCTCGTTGCGTGTGCCTACGACTATCTCTTCGGGTTCCTTCATGAAACGCGCGGCGATTTTCGACACTTCCGGCGGCATGGTGGCCGAGAACATAAGCATTTTGCGGTCGTCGGGCACATGCGACAGTATGTCGTTGATGGAGTCGACGAATCCCATGTTCAGCATCTCGTCGGCCTCGTCAAGCACCACGGTATGGACATCGGCAAGTTTTACCACTCCGCGGTTTATCAGGTCTATAAGGCGTCCGGGAGTCGCTACGATTATCTGTACGCCGGCACGCAGGGCGCGTATCTGGCTCTCGATGCTCGAACCGCCGTAGACGGGCAGCACCTCAAGTTCGGGTATATACTTGGAAAAGTCGGCGAGGTCGCCGGCTATCTGGAGGCAAAGTTCACGCGTAGGCGAGAGGATAAGTGCCTGCGGCACATGGCGGGAAATATCGATACGCTGTATGACCGGCAGACCGAAAGCGGCTGTCTTGCCGGTGCCGGTCTGAGCCAGGGCCACAAGGTCGTGGTCGCCATGGAGGAGTACGGGAATAACCTTTTCCTGCACGGGCATAGGGGTTTCAAAACCCATATCAGCTATACCGCGGAGCAGGTCGTCGCGTACGCCTAATTCTTCAAAATTCATTTTCTTTTAATGTGTTGCGATTTTATCGGTTTCCACAGCATGCTCCGCAGCCCGTCGTTTTTCGCGGGCATCGATATATGCCGTCACCCAAAATGCGCTGAGCATATAGACGGCAGCAAGAATCCACATGGCCTTGAAGGCAGTGGCTGTCTCGGCGAGGCTGGCGGCATTGGAGTTGATGCGGATGAAACCTTCGACACCCCATACGCCGGGCACAAGATCACCCAAGGCAAGCCACAGCGGACTCATTGCATAGCGCGGCCACGTAAGGCCGGAGAGAAAAAGGAATACCACCGATGTGAATACGATGATTATGAAAGCGCTCTCGCGCTCTTTCATGAAATAATTTAGTGTCTGCCCCAGGAAGGCCGAAGCCAGCAGCATGGGGAAGATGAAGAGGAGGTAGTCGGCCGGGGAGCCGTAGTGCGGAAGATTGAAAATCTCGGGGATGAAACGCAAGATATAGAGCGTCACCGGTATGTAGCACACCAGATAGCACAGAGTCTTGCCCCACACCGTGGCCGAGGCGCTCACACCGTTGACGGCCTTGGGGTCGATGCCGCCGTTGCGCCGTCTGCGCTCGCGCGATGTCCCGCAGATCATGTTGATGCCTAAAATCATGCTCTGCTGCAGAATAAGGATGACAATGCCGGGGATGACAAAAGATGCGAAGCCCTGCTCGGTATCGCCGAGGAAGTTGCTGTGGCTCTTAACCGGCATTCCCGAAACCGCAAGAGAGCCAAGGCCATGACCCTCGATTTTTTCAGCGGTCTGCTCTCCTACAAGTTCCATCTGCAGGTCGGTCAATGCGGAGAGGAAGGAGCGATAGCGGAGAAGCAGGCTCATCTCGGCATAGAACTGAATGTGTGTCTGCTGACCCGTGGCAAGGTCGCGGGCATAGGACGAGGGAATCTCTATGATACCGAAAATATCACCGGCAGCCATCTGACTCCGCGCCTCGGCCATGTCGGCCGGAAAAGAATACACTTTTATGGCGGGGCAGGCATCGGCCTTGAAAGCGAATTCACGCGACTCGGCAGAACGACAATTGTCGACAATCGCCACCGGCATCTTCTCCACAACCTCGGGGTTATAGATCAGCGTGTACACGATGGGATATGCCAGAGGAAGGATGAAAAAGAAGAGTATGACACCCACATCGCCCAGCACGAGCGACCATTCGTTGCGGAAGACCCGGCCCATATCCGTGGACCATCGGCGGAAACTTCTGAATAGATTCATAGTTGCGACGTACGTGATTGAATGTCAGGGAACATATACAGGCCGTTCACAGGCTTTCTTAAGCCGCCACAGCAGCGAGCATGCCACGACAGGGAAAAGCATCAGCGCCACATACCACATTCTGGAATAGAAAAGCGGGTAGCCGTTCAGTCCTTCATTGATGTAGATCATGAAAAAATAACGAACAGGCGACAACCAGCTGAACACCGCCAGAAATCCGTACATGCTCTGTACCGGAAACGAGAATCCGGTGAACGAGAATGTGAGTATGCCGAACAGTGCCGTCAGGCTGAATGCCAGACGGGGATTAGGCACGACTGAGGCTATGAACAGCCCGAAAGCCTGACATGCCAATATCAGCAGAGCCACAGCCGCAAGCAGCCAGCCGAGAGAGCCGTTGACAGGAAAATGCGACCAACCCCAGAGAAGCCAGCTGATGAAAAGGCCGATGGCAAACCATACTACCGTATGCGTCAGCAATTTGCTGCTGACAGCGACAGTTATGCGGCCTTTTGCCGTGGCGAGCCATCCTACCGATGTGCCGTTCTTTATCTCCATGGTGATGGAGAATACGGTCATAAGCATTATCATCAGGGCGAATGTGGCGAAAGTGAAGGAGGGACAGAGATATATGGCATAGCTGAGCCATGGATTTCCTATAGGATGATTGTCGATGGCTATAGGCTGAAGCATGGCTCCCACCTGCTCGGGGTCGACACCGAGGCTGACAAGCGATGCGCGCACAACGGAGCCGGCCGTGCTGACGGCCACGGTCTTGAAACCTTTGAACGACAGCGTACCGGGAACAAAATAAGTCAGGTTCGTGTAGTACTCAAGCGTCGGAGTGCGTCCGCCCAGGGCATCTTTCTCGAAATTGTCCGGAATGACGAAAAATCCGTAAATCTCGCCGCGGCGTATGCCGGCAAGAGCCTCGTCGTAACTTTCGAGCTTCCTGCTTATATCGATAAGTTCAAGCGCGTTGAGCGAGCGTGTTACAGTGCGCGACATCGACGAATGGTCGAGATCGACCACCGCCGTAGGCACTTTCAGGGGCAAGCCGGGTTTCAGGAGGCTCAAAAAGAACACGGCCATAAGAACCGGCACGGCAACCATGCCGAAGATATACATCTTCCGCGAAGCCATGCGTCGGATTTCACGACGAACACCCGCAAGGAATCCGGTATCTGTCATTTCTATGACTGTCAGGAATTAAAGAAATTCGGCAGGATCAGTTATCAGCTCCCGGATGAACATAGAGGATAGACATGCCCGGACGCAGATCTCTGATTTCCTCGACCGGACGGGCCTTGATCTGGAAGGTACGGCTATCATAGCTGCCTGTGGCCTTGGTGGAGTGCCATGTGGCGTAGCTGCCCATGTCGCGGATATAGTAGATTTTCACTTTTATCTCGCGTTTGCCAAGAGCCGGCACCATGACAGTGATTTCATCGCCCATGTGGATGTCGTTGAGAAGTTCCTCGCGCACGTTGAAAGTGATCCATCGCTTGTCGGCACGCAGCAGACTCATGATGGGCGCGCCCATCGCCACAAGTTCGCCGGTTTCGGGATATATCTGGTCTATCGTGCCGTCGAACGGAGCCGTAAGATAGCTGTCGGCAAGAACGGCTTCCACCTGCTCGACAGAACCGCCGGCCGCGCGGGCCATGCCTGCCGCACTTTCCTTATCCTCTTTCTGGGCGCCGGCAAGTGCGAGGGAGTACTGGCTTTGCGCAGCGGATTTCGAGGCCACTGCGGCATCGTAGGCTGCCTTGGCTTCGTCGCGCTTCTGCTCCGACACTACGCCTTCCTCGAACAGGCGCTGCATGCGGTTGTATGTTTTCTCCGTGATTGTAACGGCGGCCTCGGCCTGACGCACAATGTCGGCTGCCGCCTGTATGATCTGGCTGCGTGTGCCGGCGTCGACCTTACGGCTTTGCGCGTCGACGGCAGCCTGCATTCCCTTGGCTTCGGTGAGCTGTGCTTCCATCACCGATGAATGGATGCACACCAGTGTGTCGCCGGCATGGACGGTATCACCTTCCTCGACATAGAATTCGACCACGCGTCCGGGCAGTTTGCCGGATATGCGTACGGTAGTGCCTTCAGCCTGTCCCTCGATATAGCTGTCGGGGCGGTTCATCACCAGAAAGCCGATTATGGCTATTATTGCCACGACAGCCACTACGGCGGCCATGACGATGAGCAGTGAGCGCTCGGCGCGTTTCACGGTTTTGGAATCTTCTGCTGTTGCCATTTTTGTGGTATAAGTTTGATGATTGATTTTTCGGATTTTTACGGAGCATCAGTCGGCCAGTGTGCCGAGTGCTTTGCTGAGATATGTACGGCACAGGCGAACGTCGATCATCGCATCGACCTGTTCGGAATGCGCCTTGAGCCATGCTGTCTGCGCGGCCATGACATTATCGGTCGTGGCCACACCTTCGCGGAAAGCCAGATTTGCCGAACGCAGGTTCTCGTCGGCCTTGCGCAGGTTTTCCATCGTGGCATCGTAAGTCTTGTAGGCTTCCTGCGTCTTGAACGAAGCCTGGCTGACCTGCAAGGAGATCTTTTCGCGGGCATCCTCGATCTTGAGTTTCGACACAAGCTCGTCGGCCTCGGCCGCGCGGTATTTGTAGTAGTTCCCGCCCCAATGCCAGATGGGGATGCTTACCATGGCTCCTACCGAAAAGGCTCCTTTGAACTTTTTGGAGAAGCCGTCGAACATATTCGGATTCGAGAACGAATACGAACCGATAAGGGCCACGTTGGGAAGCATGGTCGACAGCGCCACGCGTTTCTGCTGACGAGCCACTTCGGCGGCGGCGTCGAGGGCGCGCAGGTCGGGACGGCGGTTGTAGACGTCCTGCATGTCGGGCGCAGAGGAATCGGTAGCGGTCGGCACAAGTTCCTGAACCGCAGTATCGAGATTATCCTCGTCGGCCAGTGTGAAAGCAGCGTCGACAGGGAGTCCGCACACCTGGGCCAGAGCCATACGCGAAAGTACCAGCCCGTTGCGCACCTTTGTCAGATCGACTTCGGCGGCATTGAGTTTGACATCGACCGAAAGCATGTCGCTGCGGGTAGCCACACCTTCGTCGTACATCAGATGCACATTGGTGCTCAGCGAATCCAGCAGATTTACAAAACTCTCGGCCAACGATTCTTTTGCTTTAAGCGACACCACCTGCCAGTAGGCCGCGTCGACAGCATATATGACATTTTCGGCTTCAAGATTGTGAAGCTCGCGGGCGGCTTTTTCGGCAGCTTTGGTTATCTTGTTCATGGCAACGATCTTGCCTCCCATAAACACGGGCTGCGTCAGCGTGATGGCTCCGAAAAACACATTGTGTATGTCGTAAGTCATCGCTTCCTTGGGAATCAGCGCCACTGTTTCAGGAATATACTGTCCGTCCGGGCCCTTTATAGGCTCTCCCGTGACGGGATTCTTTACCAGATTGAACTGATAGGACTGAGTTGCCGGGTCGAATGTCTTGGTAGGCAGGAGCTGGTCGGAACTGAATATCGAAAGCTCGCGCTGGTTGTACATATATCCGCCTGCGAAGTCTATACCCGGAAGATATGCCGCGAAAGCCTCCTTGTTCTGATAGTGAGCCTTGTCGATACGCGCACGGCTCATCATCAGCTGCTTGTTGTTGGCCAGCGCCATCGCACGACATGAGTCGAGGGTCACCGCGCCCGCAGCGGTGGCGGAAGCAGTCTGCGCGCAGAGTGCCGGCGCCGTAGAGGCCATAGCCGCCAAAAACAGCAAAATGCTACCCGTCGCGGAAAAGAAAGCCTTGAAACTCATAGGAATTACGATTGAAACGTTATCTGTCTTTAATAATTTGATATAAAAAACGGCCACGTATGGATTTTGTTCATAATCCGCACGTAGCCGGCAAATATACGATTTTTTTATGTCTGCCGGGCTTTTCCGACTGTGAAAAATAGTCAACACTCAGGCGCTGTCGGAGAACCCGGATGCAAATTTGCAACTGAATTATCCTCAATCCGCTAAAGAGCGTACCCGAAACTCCGGTTCAGAGAATTTCGGCTTCGGGTATTTCCCGGGCTATAGGACGCCTCCACGCACGGCGGCGGCGATGCTGACGACGCTCGAAGTATTCCCACTGCTTCTGAACATTATCGTTCACCTCCAGCTCCGGATTGCTTTCGGCATAGCGGTAGCCGTTTTTGATATAGGCAGGAATAAGATCGGCGAAAATCAGTGCATTGACACCTTTGCTCTGATACGACGGCTTGACGGCCACAAGGAGCAGATCGACCACGTCGGTCTTGCCGCGTATGGCATTCAGCAGATGCCACCAGCCGAATGGCAGGAAACGCCCGCGGCTTTTCTGAAGCGCCCGCGAGAGCGACGGCATGGAAATGCCTATGGCAACAAGTTCGCCGGCGGAATCTACCACAAGACACACATCCTCCAGACGAAGGATGCCGAGATATTGCTTTATGTAATGGTCGATCTGACGGGGTGTAAGGCGCGTGAAACCGTATAGTTCGGAATATGCCTCGTTGACAAGGTCGAAAATGGCCTGTCCGTACTGTTCCTTGATTTTTTTGCGTGAGGTGAATTTGATTGTCCGCAGACCGTACTTGCGAGCTATGATGTCGGCTATGCGGAGGTGTTTTTCAGGCACCTCGGAGGGTACTGTCATACGGTACTCCACCCAGTCGGCTTCTTTTTCGAATCCCATGTCCTCCATGTGGCGGACGTAGTAGGGATAGTTGTAGATGGTCGCCATTGTCCCCACTTCATCAAAGCCCTCGACAAGCATGCCTTCACGATCGAGGTCGGTGAATCCCAGAGGTCCGACGAGTTCAGTCATGCCTTTTTCGCGTCCCCACGCTTCGGCGGCGGCGATGAGCGCGGCCGACACCTCGGGATCGTCGATAAATTCCAGAAAGCCGAAACGGCATACCTTGCGGTTTTCTTTCTCGTTTGCCGCACGGTTGATAATTGCCGTTACAGTTCCTACTATCTCGCCGTTGCGGAGAGCTATGAAAGATTGCGCTTCACAGAATTCGTAAGCGGGATTTTTATCCGGCGAAAGTGTGGCTATATCATCAATCACCAATGGCGGCACATAACAAGGATTGTCCTTGTAGTGGTCGATGGCAAAATGTACGTACTGGCGAAGCTGGTCGGTAGAGGGAGCTATTGGGTGGACGAATACGGATGACATTACAATGTTTTTCTGTGGTAGAAATGGGATTATTTATGACGCCGGTGCCTTATCCTACCGGAGGCTTGGGCGCGCATGGCGACAGAAGCCACAGAAGGACAAGCACCATCACGACAAGGAAAGCTATTATAAGCAGATAGAGGCTGCGCGACGATTTGTTTTCCAGAGCCATCTGCAGTCGCGTGATATCGCGGTAGCGGCGGTGCGGATCCGAGTCGGTGCAGCGTCGTGCCACCTGGCGCAGCGTCGAGTCTGTCGACTTTGCCGCGTCCAGAGCCTCGGTAAGCACAAGTCCGTAGTTGTAGATGTCGTCGGAAGCTTCCTGCGGGGTAAGCGACGGACGCTGCTCAAAACCGACATCGATCAGCTTCAGGTTGCCTATATTTTCGGTGAACAGTATATTTTCGGGACGCAGACGCGGATGCACAATGTGATTGGCCTGTATGTAGGCCAGAGCTGCCGGAAGCTGGCGGCGCAGCTGGGCGATATGCGCGTCGGTGACACGCCCATCGCGGATAAGCTTTCGCAGCGAGTCGCCGTAGACGTCGTCGGTGACAATACACCGTCCTATCCCGGGAATATCCTCGAAATCGTTGATCATGACGATATTCGGGTGCGCCAGATTATAGCGCACGTCGAATTCGCGGTCTATCATGTCAGCGTATGCGGGGTCGTCGCGATACTCGGGCTTCAGGGTCTTTATCATAACCCATTTGCCGAATTTCTTGGCAGTATAGATGTTGTAGAACTCCTCGTCCCATTCGGGAAGATGTTCTATCTCGGTCCAGCGTGGAGTATCGGCTGTCATGGTGCGTGGTTCTTTTATCGTACTTTATCAGTTGACAGTATATATGAAGTACTGTCCGGGAGCGAGGGTCGACGGCAGAGCGTCGACAGCTTCGCCGGTGGCATAATCCACGGCTCCGGTCAAGGCCGGCGCATCGTCGGCTGTTGTATGTAGAGTTTCTTCCGAAGCTCCGAGGTTCATGCCGACTATCGTAGCGGCATCGCCGAGGCTGCGGGTGAAAAGCAACAGATTTTCGGAGCCGGTCGAATATGTCCGGTAGTTGATTTTCTTCATGCCGGCAGCAAGCTCCGCACGCGAATGCTTGAGCGCGTTGAGTCTGCGATAGAAATCGAAATACTCGTTGCGGGGTTCCCACACGGGCGCGCTGTCTTTTTCGAAGAATTCAAGAGCACGGTCCATTCCCGTTTCCTGTCCGGTATATATCAGGGGCATGCCGGGCAGTGTGTAGCTGAGCACGGCGAATGCCGGAGCAAGATTGCCGAGGCGCCGGAATTCGGTTCCTTCCCACGAGTTGAGATCGTGGTTCGAGGTCATGTTCATCATTATTCCTCCGACAGGATATACGTGGCACTGGTATTCGAGCAGCGAGTCTATGTCGGCGGCATGGCGACTCTTGAATTCGCGCGGAGATTCCTGCCCGGGAGCGAGAAAACTGTACTGTCCGGCCGTGGCGGCAATCTCGCTGAAGAGGTCTTTCATCGGCCAGTTGTAGTCCATGTCGAAAGCATGAAGCAAGAGGTCGGGAGCCGAGGATTCGGCAAGCATGAATATGGGACGGCCGGCCGCCGCCTGCAGGCGCGGACGCGCTTCGTCCCAGAACGATGTCGGCACTTCCGAAGCCACGTCGCAGCGGTAACCGTCGATGCCGGCGTCGGTGAGCCAGAAGCTCAGGGCGTCGATCATGGCTTCGCGCGTGTCGGCCTTGGAATAGTCGAGCTTATAGACGTCGGTCCAGTCGTAGGGTCCGAACATGGCTCCCTCGTCGTTGCGGGCGTAGCGCTCCGGATGCTCGCTGACCCAGGCGTTGTCGCAGCCCGTATGGTTGGGAACCCAGTCGAGGATTATCTTCATTCCGGCTTCGTGGACGGCACCGACAAGGGCGCGGAAGTCGTCGAGCGTGCCGAATTCGGGATTGACCGCCTTGTAGTCGGCCACGGCATAGTAGCTGCCAAGCGTGCCTTTTCGGTTGACTTGCGAGATCGGATGAACGGGCATCAGCCACAGTATGTCCACTCCGAGTTCACGCAGACGGGGAATGTGATTCTGAAACGCAGCAAAGGTCCCTTCGGGAGTGTACTGACGGATATTTACCTCGTAGATCACGGCATTGCGCGCCCATTCGGGATGAACTACCGTGGAGGTGTCCGGAGTCGCTATGTCGGCAACAGCCGCATTGCCGGACTTATGTGCGCAGCCTGTAGAGGCCGCCAATGCGCCTGCAAGCAGGACGGGGAGTATGATGCGTTTCATCTGCTTTTATTCCTTATATTTAACCGGGATTTCGCGGGCTATGGAATTATCCAGCGAAATAAGAGTTTCTGTTCCGATCACGCCGGGAATCATCTGGATCTTGTTGTTGAGCAGATCCATCAGATGTTCGTTGTCGCGCGCATAGAGTTTTACGAGCATGGTGTATGGTCCCGTGGTGAAGTGGCATTCCACAATTTCCTCGATTTTCTCAAGTTCGGGAACTACATCGCGGTACATGGCGCCGCGTTCGAGGTTGACACCTACATAAGTGCATGTCGCGTAGCCGAGAATCTTAGGATTGACATGATAGCCGGATCCTGTTATAACCTTGAGGTCTATCATGCGCTGCAGACGCTGGTGTATGGCGGCGCGTGAAACGCCGCATTCCATGGCGACATCCTTTGAAGGTATACGCGCATTATGCATCACAATCTTGAGGATGTGACGGTCAAGATTATCAATCTTTTCCATTGTTTTCACTGTTTATTCTATTTTTTATATAATTATGAATGCAAAGATAGACAAACAAATCGTAACACGCAAATATCGCGGCATTTTGTCATAAAATTGTCAAAAAAGTGCGGCGACGAAAGCATAGTGTCAGATATCGCCGCCGGCGCACCGGTCGAAAAGCGAAGGTCCCTGCTCCGGCAGCAGACGGAAACTCGCCCTGTGCAGAGGACACGGACCGTAGACGGCGATGGCCTCGCGGTGGGCGCGCGTGGGATAGCCCTTGTTTACATCCCAGGCGTAGACGGGATAACGGACGTGCGCTTCTTCCATGAACAGATCGCGCTCGGTCTTGGCAAGAATCGATGCGGCAGCGATATTTGCCAGACGTCCGTCGCCTTTGACGAATGTCCGGCAGTCGAGATCCCGGTAAGGGCGGAAACGGTTGCCGTCGACCACCACCGCCCCGGGGCGTACCGTCAGGGCGTCGAGAGCGCGGTGCATGGCCTCGATGGAAGCATTCAGGATATTGATACGGTCGATCTCGTCGGCGTCGACACGCGCCACAGCCCAGGCCACAGCCTGCTCCTTTATCAATTCCCGCAACTCCATGCGCCGGCGCGCGCTGAGCTGCTTGGAGTCGTTGACAAGCGGGTTCGAGAAGTCGTCGGGCAGTATGACCGCAGCGGCGAATACCGGACCGGCCAGACACCCGCGGCCGGCCTCGTCGCATCCGGCCTCAAATATTCCCGGACGATTGCATGGCGGCAATGCCACAGCAGGAGATTTACGCGATGACGTCATAGTTCAATATCGATTCAACAAGGTAAAGACTGAGTATGTCGCGGCGCGGAAGCTCTATATCGTCGTAATCAGGATTGGCGCTGTGCAGAATAACCATTGTCGGGTCGGGATGACGCCGCACGAATTTGACGAAACGGTAATCTTCGACAACCACAACGTAGATCTGCCCCCAGGCGATAGGCGAACGGTCGCTGACGGGACGTATGGCGATATAAGAGCCGTCGCGCAGACGGGGCACCATCGAGTCGCCGCTGACCCGCAGGATGGCACAGTCGGGATTGACACCCGGAAGATCAAGATAACCTATTATGTTATCGACAGTGAACATGCGGCTCAGCTCGCGGCTGCCGGCTGTGACGTCGATATCATATATAGGTGCTCCCTTCGGCGCACCAGAAACACTTCCGGCCGAAGCCGTCAGCGTGTCCCCCGCATCCTGCGGCACGGAAATCTCCCGGGCATGGACGCCGCGGGGAAAAGGAATGTCGGTGCCGTCGCAAAGCCAGAGCTTGGACACTCCGAGATTGGCTACCAGACGGTTCACAAACTGCTCTGTGACAGGCATACGCCCCGAAAGTATCTTGGAAAGATTGGACGGGTCTATGCCGATAAGGCGGCTGAACTGCTGCTGATTGCGGCGCGACAGCCTGATAAGGTAGCGTATACGGTCGAGAATGCCGGCGGTCGGTTCCGGGAGGCTTAGATGGTCGATATCGGAAGTCATGAAGTTGTTTTTAATTTCATTCACTTGGCAAAAATACAATCTGTTTTGGTGAAATGCAAACATTGTGCAACTTTTCCGCATTATCCGGACATAATCACACCCGACTTCAACAGATTTTTTTTGCAGCGGGGCATTATGTAATGAAAAAAAACATTAACAGGGGTCTGTATTACCGAAATTTTTCATTAATTTTGCCGCGTTAAAGCGGCTATCCCTGCCGCAGAGGCAAAAACTGACAAGAACACAAAACATCAACCCAATATTCATTATTTACAATTATGACTAAAATAGGTATTAATGGCTTTGGCCGCATCGGACGTTTCGTTTTCCGCGCATCGACCAAACGCAATGACATCGAAGTAGTTGCCATCAACGACCTTCTCCCTGTTGACTACATGGCCTACATGCTCAAGTACGACACAATGCACGGCCAGTTCGAAGGCACCGTTGATTTCGACCTCGAAAAGAGCGAACTTATCGTCGACGGCAAGCACATCCGCGTTACCGCCTGCAAGAACCCCGCAGAAATCGCATGGGACGCAGTAGGTGCCGAATACGTGGTTGAATCCACCGGTCTGTTCCTGACCAAGGAAAAAGCACAGGCCCACATCGAAGCCGGCGCAAAATACGTGGTTATGTCCGCTCCCTCCAAGGACGACACCCCCATGTTCGTATGCGGCGTGAACGACAAGACCTATGTCAAGGGCACACAGTTCGTATCGAACGCTTCCTGCACCACCAACTG
>Ga0073906_1000053_pt1 | contig 167466 bp, 155 predicted proteins | sample Inofromicrocosms_FD_65485 | JGI IMG/M metagenome (GOLD analysis project Ga0073906, IMG submission 65485) | Mouse cecum microbial communities from Vienna, Austria - Inoculum for glucosamine and mucus D2O microcosms | ecosystem: Host-associated > Mammals > Digestive system > Large intestine >...
TACAACTCTGCCTCTAGCACAGACATTTTACTAAGAAATGGCTAGAAAGGAGAGTTAAAACTATGATTTTAGACAAAATAATAATGCTACTAATCGTAGCAACGCTATTCATAGTAGCATGTAACTTGTTTAAATTATAGGGTACTAAGAGAAGTCCTCGATTAGATTAAGAGCCTATCGGGGGCTTCACCCTATATTTATTATACCCCATCTGTTACAAAATTCAAGCTGGAGAGTCTAATTTATTGCGCTACTAGATTGTATTTACATTTTCTCTTCATAAAATTATTTTGCAAAAAGGACACAAGGATTCGCACCTGTAAAAGATTATATTAATACCCATTTATTAATATATGCGGAGGCGAATTTTTAATGGTCCTTTTTGCAAAATAATTTTATTTCAAGAAAATTTGAGTTTTAACTTGAGCAAAAATAGATATTATTTTTTATTTCGGTCGATAAATTCTATGTCATAGCCTAAGATATCGGCGATGAGTTTAATTTCACGATAGGGGATGGTTTCTAATTTTAATTTATTACTAAGATTGCTTGCTGAATAATTCTTACTAAGTCTTTTACCAAGTTCTTTTGCAAGTTTGCTTTTTGTCCAACCCTTTTTGATTGCAAGCATTGTTATCTCTGTTTTTATATCGTCTTCTACACTCATGAGTGTATTTTAACATTATATGGTGCAAAAATTTTTATTATTGACGTTATTCACTTATTAATGTATAATTTTATTAATAAATGAATTAATATTGCAATAAATGAAGGAAATAATAGCCATGTGTGAAGAACAAAATTTATCAAATGCGGAAAAATTAGATGTAATTGAAGAGGGGCTTTTAGAAATCAGTGAATTTGTATATATTTTAAAAACGGCTCTGAATAACGAAAGCACACCTGCAGAGATGCTCCCGTATGCTAATTTTGCAAGTTTAATCAGCACTAAAATCCGTGCTTTGTTTGATAAGTTTTAATATTTTTAAATTTAAAACCAAAAACCGCTTAAAATTAATTAAGCGGTTTTAAATGAATTTAAATCAATTTTATTCTAAGGTTTATTAGCCTTTAATTTGGCTCATTACTTCATCAGCGAAGTTTTCTTGTCTTTTTTCCAAGCCTTCACCAAGAACGTATCTTTCAAATCTTACAACTGAAAGTTTGCCTTCAATTAATTGTGCAATTGTTTGGTTCGGGTCTTTAACGAAAGCTTGGTCAAGCAAACATCTTTGAGCCATTAGCTTATCGATTCTGCCTGCAACAATTTTTTCTCTGATTGCTTCAGGTTTGCTTGCAAGGTCTTCTTTACCCATTTCAATTCTTTTCTCTTCTTCAACAACAGAAGATGGAATTTGATCGCGTGAAACAAATTCAGGAGCAGATGAAGCTATATGCAAACAAATATCTTTAGCGATTGTTTTTGTTTCATCAGAGCAAGAATTGCATTTTACATCAAGCAATACACCGATTTTACCGTTATGAACATATGTTGAAACGCAGCAATCAGCATCATAGCGAACAAATCTTCTGATTGTGATTTTTTCGCCGATTTTTGCGATTTGTTCTTTTACAACATCATCAATAGGTTTTTTGCAAACCGGGCAATCCATTTTTAACATAGCATCAACTGATTCAGGGTTTAATTTTGCAACAGCTTCTGCCATCATATTTGCAAGGTTTTTGAAGTTTTCATTTTTTGCAACGAAGTCTGTTTCGCAGTTCATTTCAACCATAGCGCCGATTTTACCGTCAACATAAGTTGCAACAACACCTTCTGCTGCAATTCTGCCCATTTTTTTATCGGCAGATGCTATACCTTTTTGTCTTAGAAGTTCAGCGGCTTTTTCCATATCGCCTTCTGCTTCAACAAGAGCTTTTTTAGCATCCATCATGCCAGCGCCTGTTTTATCTCTAAGTTCTTTAACCATTGAGGCTTTTATTTCCATAATTTTTTACTCCTTTATTATTTTAAAAAGGGGCGGGCAATTTTAACCCGCCCTTTAAACTTTAAATTGTTATGCTTTTGCAGCTTCTTCAACACCTGCATCTTTTGCTTCGATTTTTTCGATTTTGCCGGATGTTGCTTTGTTTTGTCTTAACTCTTTACCTTCTAAAACAGCATCTGCCATTTTTGAAGCTATAAGCTTGATGCTTCTTATCGCATCGTCGTTTCCTGGAATGATGTAATCAATGCCATCAGGGTCAGCATTTGTATCAGCTAAGCAGATAACAGGGATATTTAATTTGTTTGCTTCCTGAATTGCGATTAATTCTTTCTTTTGGTCAACAACAAATAAAATGTCAGGCATACCTTTCATTTCTTTGATACCGCCTAAAGTTTTTGATAATTTTGCAAGCTGTCTGTTTAATTGTGCAATTTCTTTTTTAGGAAGTTTGTTGATGTGGCCTGATTCAATAAAAGATTCTAATTCTCTTAATTTATTAACTCTGCCTCTGATTGTTTCAAAGTTTGTCATCATACCGCCGAGCCATCTTCTGTTAACGTAGTATGCACCTGCTCTTTGAGCTTCTTGTGCTACAACGTCAGTTGCTTGTTTTTTTGTTCCCACAAACAGAACGTTTCTGCCTTTTGCTGCATAATCTCTAACGATTTCATAAGCAGCATCAAGCTTATCTGAAGTTTTTCTTAAGTCTAAAATGTAAATACCGTTTTTTGCACCGAAAATATACGGTTTCATTTTAGGGTTCCATTTTTGTGTTTGGTGACCAAAATGTACACCAGCATCTAATAATTCAACTAATGTTGCAGTTGCCATAGTGATTTGTCCTTTCAATTTTTTATCTTCTCCAAAGAAAATAATCTAATGCCTATGGTGTGCACTGGCTTTAATTTGCCATACGATTTAAAAATTTTCTTTGTTCAAAAAAATTGTAATATAAACAAAAAACAATTGCAAACAGAGGGTTATGAATTTTACAGACTTAAAGTAAATTGCAATTTAAACAGTTATTTATAACAACACATCTACTTTTGTTTTTGGCTGACCTTGTGCAATTTTTTTGTAGATATCTGCCACATATGCCGTATTTACTGTTTTTGGTGCACTATTTTGCAAGCAGCGTAATAATTCTGCTGTTTCTTTCGAATTATTCATATAGGAAAATATAATTTCTTTGCTGTTTGAACCTTTTACAACAGTCGCATTTTGCAGTGCAGTCTGCATTTCAGCCATTAATTTTTTGGCTTGCTTTGTATCTATGCATTTAATTGTATGATATTTTGCACCAAAGGCTGGTTGTATAAACATTTTATAAATTCCTAATAAATTATACTCGGTTCCTGTATTACAGGCTATTTATTATAAAATGCTGAATTTATACTTTTGTTGTTTTATTGCAAAAAATTTACATTATAAGCTGCATTGTATTTTTAAGGGCACTTATTTATCCGCGTATCCCTACTATTAAGGTTGATGTTTTGATGTTTGAATCAAAATCATTATCAACGGTGCTAATAAACTTTGATATGTCGTCCATAGTTCTTATATAGTTATCGGCAATTTCTTTTGCAAGAGTGTCATTGCCTGTTAATATTTCTACGCAGGCATCAGATATCAATTTTAGAAGTTTATCTTCTTCTTTACCTGAAAATTCCTTTTTTATACCTTTGATGAGCCAATCTTTTTTACCTGGGTTTGTTTTCATTATGCTTAATATATCATATGAATTTAAACCTGAATCAAGAAGAATGTTTTTAATGGTCTCTTTACTTTGTTTATTGGAATTTTCAACAGCTTCATCTAATTGCGCGGTTAAATCAATAATTTCATCTTCCGATATGCTGTTATTTTTGAAAGCTACAGCATTAAATGTGACAATATCCTGCAGTTCATTTTCCGACGATTCTTTTGAAGTTTCCGCAAAAAGATTTTGATTATTTTCACCAGCTTTATTTGGTGTGATTTTTTGCACAACATTTTGTGTAATTTTTGCAAGATTGAAATTTATAAAAGGCATTTTTAAACCTCTTTTGTATTTTTATTATTTATATCGGCAGTTTTATATTAAAAAATAAGAGTTTTTTAAGAGATTTAAACAAAAATTAACAAAACTTAAGCGAATTTAGTAATATCATTTAGGCAATTATATGTACAGTCTGCAGGCAACTTTAGAACTATCTTTTTGAGGTTTTAGGGTAAAGGTTTTATTTCTGCAGATATCTGCCGCAAACTTGCATCTTGGATGGTATGGGCAGCCGGGGATTGGTTTTGTAATTGGAGATGGGGCACCTTTAATGTTTTCAAGTTTTTTACCTTTAACTGTCGGGAGTGCTGCAAGTAAATCTTTGGTATAGGGGTGCTTAGGGTCTCGAAAGAGTATATTTGTTTCCGCTTCTTCGATAATTCTTCCCATATACATAATTGATACAAAATCACAGTATTGCTTTACTATTCCAAGGTTATGTGTAATAAGAATAATTGATTTTCCCATTCTTTTAATATCGGACAGAAGTTTTAAAATTTGCGCCTGAATTGTAACATCAAGAGCCGTGGTGGGTTCATCAGCTATAATGACATCTGCGTTTGATGAGAGTGCCATTGCAATAATAACTCTTTGTTTCATCCCGCCTGAAAGCTCATGCGGGTATGCTTTCAGTCTTTCTTTGGGGTTAACGATTTCAACTTCTTCAAGAGATTTAAGCGCAATTTCATAAGCTCTTTTTTTATCAACTTTATTATGGAGCATTATTGTTTCAATCATTTGATTTTCAATTGTATAAAGCGGATTTAAAGAAGTCATCGGGTCTTGCGGTATGAGCGCAATTTTTTTGCCTCTTATTTTTCTTAAATTATTTTCTTTTAATTCTAAAAGATTTTCATCGTAATAAAATATTTGCCCGGATGTAATCTTGGAATTTTTTGGCAGCAGTTTTACAATGCTCATTATGGTCATTGTTTTACCGCAGCCGGATTCGCCTACTATTGCGTGTATTTGACCTTTTTTCAGTTTAAAATTTACATTGTGGATTGCTGTATAAAATTTATCATCAATATCAAAGCCGAGAGATAAATTGTTTATTTCAATAATGTTTTGCATACAAATAAATATAGCATATCGGTTTATTTTTTACACTTCTTCATTCAGGCAGGTTTTCGATATAGAATTTTCTTATATCATTTAAGGCTTTAATAAAAAGCGCCTTTGTTTCATTTTCTTCTTTCCATTTATTGTAAGCGCAGGTTTTTGGAAGTATTTCAAGCGGGGTATCGGGAAAATTTCTGCAGACCATGGGTCTTTTTTCATACACAGGACAAAAAGATTTGCCATCTTTCATTTGAACTTTTTTGCAATGGTAAAAATAAAGTTTCTCTGAGCTATTTTGTATGAAGCCTGCACATAAATTATTCTGCAGGAGGTTATTTGGAGCAGTATTATTTTCATAAAGTTCAAAAGTTTCTAAAAAACTTTTTGACGAAATATCACCATTTTGAACCTTATTTTTAAGTGCTTCAGGAGGAAATTCACTTATAGCTAAATTACAGCAGGTGCCGCAATTGTTGCACTTTGCTTTATCAAATGCAGCTTTAATTTCATTTTCTGATTTTAATATTTCATCTTTAAGGGTTGTTTCAAGAAAAAGTCGTTTTTCTTTATTATTAAGAAAAACGAGCTTTTTATCAATTTGTTTTTTAGATTTTAAAAAGATTTCACGGTAAAGATTTGCTTTATTGTGCATAATTTATAAATTATATATTGGATGTTTCCTGGATTGCTGTGCTGTGCTCACAATGACATGAACCATGTGCAAGGTCTTGCTTGCAATTGCATTCGCTGCTTTTTTCTGCAATTGCAGCATTTTGATTTTGAAGTTTATTTCTCATCTTCTTTCTTCTCATCAAATCAACAAAAGCCTCTAGCCTTGTTAAATACCCCGCCTTACCTGTCTGTTCATCCATAATTAAGGATAAAATAGGGATATTAACATCTTCCCTCATTTTTGGGAAAATATTTTGTGACATAATTTCCGGCATGCAGGTAAACGGTGAAACGTGAATAAGCCCGTCAGTTCCTCTTTCTTCTGCATACATAACATCAGAAATGCATTCAAGTGCATCTCCTCCAATATCTCTCATAAGATACGGTTTTGCCATTCTAAAAGCGCGCTCCAGATGGGTTTCACCTTTTTTGCACATTTTTGGAATTATCGCATCTTTTAAGAAGCCTGAAACAGTAAGGCTGCGTCTTGTCTGCACACCCATTTTACCAAGCTCTCTTTCAATATTTTGGTTTGAAAATCTATCCAATACAAGGAAAATTTCTCCTGTTAAATCAACATGGAGCACCTCTTTATTATTATCGATTTTAACATTTGAAATTTCTCTTAAGCCGGCTTTTAGCGCCTTTTTCAATTCTCTTGTGGTATTTGCTTCATCCACCATTTTTAAGGCTTTGTTGAAGGCTTTTTCAGAGTCTCCGATATTATATTCTCTTGCTCTATGGTAGGATAAGAATTTTTCAAGTTCATCAATTGCAAAAACTTTTCTAACTGCAATATTTATCGCCCTTATAATGGGAATTGGGTTTTTTGTACCTGTTAAATCCGTTAAAAAGCGGTACATTCCTTTAAAACCGTCATAAAGGTTTAGCTCAATAAAATTAGCATCATATCCTAAATCTTTAAGTACGTTTTTAATGCTTTTGCCGTATTCACCAAGTCTGCAGATACCAGGGGATGTTATCATTGCAACATAATCTGTTCCGCCCTCAATTGCTTCAATAAAATTTCCCAAGATTAATTTATAAGGAAGACAGATAGCCTCGGGCGAATTTTTTGTTCCTAAAGAAAGTGTTTTCTTACTTGTATACGGGGGCACAAAAGGTTCAATACCAAGTTTTTTAAGTGCTGCTGCCCAGCATATAGAAATTGTTCCCATATGCGGGAATGCTACTCTCATTTTCTTTTTATCTGTATTTTTTTCCATAAAAATAGTTCCAGTTATTAAGACATATATATTTTGCCACAAAAATATTGTCTGGTCACTTTTGTTTTAATTGTTGTAACAAAAAGATTAAAAACGAAACTTATATTAATTCAAGTGCCTTATTCAGACCTTCTGGTAGTTTTGGTTTTTCTGATTTTTGACCCATTTCCTGTGCTCTTGTGTAAAGATAACATCTATCTATGTAATCGCTATATGCCTTGATATCATCTTGTTTCATGGCTTCAAAAATGCTTTGGAATTTTTCGTTTACAACTCCGTGTTCCGTTGCAGCACCTTTGGTTTTGAAATTATAGAAAAAGTGCTCTTTTAAATTTACGGAATTTGTTTTATCGCCGGTTATCTGCAATTCAAGAGTGGAAGTATCAAATTTATCTCTAAAGTAAAGGTTTATACCTGTAAAACCTTCTTTCTTTTCTATAATTTCACTATGTGAGAAACCTTTATTGATAAGACGCGTTATTTGGTCATTATTTAGATACGGGTTTTTGCCGTGGTTTATAAAATGACTTGGTAAAACTTCGCCTGAATCTATGAGTTTTTCAATTGTTTGCACAGCTTTTTCTATTTCACCGGGCTTTCCGTTTGTTACAAGTTTGCAGCCGTATAAATCCGGCACATTATCTAAAATATTTTGTCCCAATAATAAAATATTATCTTTACGCTTTGTTAATTTGGCTAAAACAGAGTCCTGTTCCTTGACTCTTCCTGTGAATTGTGAACCTAAGCCCCTGAAAGCATTTTGCAGTATGTCATAATATTCAGGAAAGTTATCTTCGCCTATTTTGTGAACTTCTTTACTCAATAGTTTCCAAACTTTTTCATCATCATACGGGTCAGAAGATGAAGCAAGGATTTTATTTAAATGTTGATTTTCCCGCGCTCTTTTGCTTATTATTGCCTCAAATATATCAACACATTTAGTAAAAGCACTTTCCAGCATATTTGTTTTTGGTTGTGTACTACTTGCTTTTGCAAGTTCTTCTACACCCTTGAAACTTATATTGCCGATTGAAGTCATTTATATCCTTGTTAAAAATTTTTCTACTATAAATATAAAAACTTTTAAAGGTTAAAAATTGATACATATTTTGTTATTTATTTATATTGAAGCCGATTTTTACGGGCTTTGTCCTATCCATTAATAATTCCATGGCTTCATAAAGCTTTTTTAAATCGTCTTTATTATCTTTACAATGCTCGATAAAATAATGTTCCAATTCAGTGAGACGTTCGGTTAATTCTTTATGCTCCAATGCAAACTGTTTTATTTTTACAAAAGTTCTCATAATTTGTATATTAACCGAAATTGCCTGTTCGGATTTTAATACGCTTGATAGCATAGCAATTCCCTGCTCTGTGAATACATATGGCATAAAACGTCTGCCGCCTCTTTTTGGTTTTGAGGTTCCAATTTGGAACCTCAAAGATTCATATTCTTCTTCGGTTAATTGAAACATAAAATCTTCAGGGAAACGTTGAACATTTCTTTTAACGGCCTTATTTAGATTTTTTGTAAGCACGCCGTACAACATTGCTAAATCACTGTCCAGCATTACTTTTTGACCTCTGATATTATGTATAAGGTTTTGCATAACAACTAATTCATTCATTTTTCAAACTTCTCAGCGCTCATATTATTTTTGGATTGTAACATGGATATTTAAAGGATATAATTGTTAATAATTAAAAAAACCGGCAAACATACAGAATGCCGGTTTTAATTTTAGTAATTGGGCAGATGCCCTAAAACTATTTAATTTCAACAGTAGCGCCTGCTTCTTCAAGTTGTTTCTTGATAGCTTCAGCATCTTCTTTTTTAACATTTTCTTTGATTGGTTTAGGTGCGCCATCAACTAAATCTTTAGCTTCTTTTAAGCCTAAGCCGGTGATTTCTCTAACGATTTTAAGTACCGGAATTTTGTTAGCGCCGGCAGAAGCCAATACAACAGTTACTTCAGAAGCACCAGCATCAGCAGCGGCATCAGCAGCACCTGCAGCAGGAGCAGCAGCTACAGCAACCGGAGCAGCAGCAGAAACGCCGAATTTTTCTTCCATAGCTTTTACTAATTCAGCCGCTTCGATTAATGTTAATTTTTCAATTGATTCTAAAATAGATTCTACATTACTCATTTTTAAGTCTCCTTTATTTTTTTATTTAATTTGTTACTATTTTTGTGCCCTTTGGGCATTTTAAAGCTTATTGATTCGCTTTTTGTTTTGCAACAGCATCAATCGCTCTAACTAAAGCGGACATAACACCATTGATACCATAAACGATACCTGTTGCAGGTGAATTGATACTTCCGAGGATTTTTGCGTAAAGTTCTTCTTTTGAAGGAAGAAGAGCAAGTTTTTTAGCTTCATCAGCAGATAAAACTTTGCCATCTAATACAGCACCTTTGATTTCGCCTTTTTTATTTTCTTTGATAAAGTTTGCAACAACTTTAGCTGCGCTTACTTCATCGCCGAAACCGAAAGCAATAGCTGTAGGACCTTGCATAAGCTCTTCAATTGATTCAAAAGAAGTACCTTTTGAAGCAAGTTTACACAAAGTGTTTTTAGTTACCGTGTAATCAGCATCGCTTTTTTGAAGTTTGCGTCTTAATTCGGTAATTTCTTCTACTGTATATCCTCGATAGTCAGTAACTACTGCAACCTTGGCATTTTCAAATTGTTTTTTAAAGTGTTCAACTTTTTCATTTTTAAAAGCCTTTGTTGACATAATTGTAACTATCTCCTTTCGTTTTATTTTGTTTATTTGAAAACTAAAAAAGTTTTGCGCCTTTTATATTTTCAAAAAATATACACGCAAAACATCTAAAATAACAATATAATTTGGTTTTAAAATTTGCTACCTAGGCAGGCTTATTTTTTAAGACCTTTTGAACTTGGTCGCCATGCTGTCTTGGGTGTATAATATTGTTAGAATATAAAAAACAGAATTTATTGTCAAATAAAATGTTATGTTTCTTTACAATGAAAAACTTTTTGTTGAAAAGCATGGAAATAATGTTTATTATGTTTACCTAACGCAAAAATTGCTCAAGAGATTTGACTTAAGAGATGGAAAACCTTAGAGAAAAAATTGAACAGAATGCAAGGCTTAGAAAATACCTTGATTTAATAAATAAGATTGTAAAGGTTGAGTACAAAACCATTGCAGCCCAGCATCTTGTGGAGTTTGACGAACTTGTTAATATCGGGATTCAGACCGTTGATATTCTTTGTGCCAGTAAGAAAAACGAAGACGAGGAAGAATACAATGAGTCTTATCTGGCTACTGCCATTAAATGGGCTATAAGAAATGAATTAAGGCGAAGATACAGATGGCATGGTGTTAAGGCTCAAAAACCTGTTGATGCAGATAAAAATGAACTTAGAGAAGCTATTTATAAAACAATTCTTTCAACCGATGAAATGTATGAGTCTGAAAAACCTTTTGAAGTTAAGGATTTAAGAAAAAATCCCGAGGAATCATGCGAATTTAATCAAATTTCATCTGCAATCAAGAAAGCCATAGCAGAGCTTCCAAGGCGTGAGAGAGAACTGATTGAAGCAAAATTTTTCCAAGAAAAAAAATTAATGGAGTTATCTGAGGAGTTTTCAATCTCTGCTTCAAGGATTTCAAGAATTATAAAATCTGGGCTTGATAAAGTCAAAGATAAGCTTGTAAAAAATGAAGTTGTATAGGTTTGTATAATAAGGTTTTATTCTGCAAGAGATTATAATTTCAATAAAAGCAGTAATAAAATAATAAAAGATTTCAAATAACGTCAAAACCCGCTTGTTTAAAATTTAAACAAGCGGGTTTTATATTATATAATATGTACTTAAATTTTATAATTCAGGGGTTTCGCAACTGTTATCCGTATTAATTAATATATCTCCAGAGGAAAGGTTTCTAAGCATTTCTTTTTGGAAAGCAATATTTTCTGCTTCATTTTCAAGTGCTTTGTTTGCCCTGTAAGCTTTTTCATCAACCTTTGCCTGGTTTAAAACACCCTTAATATAGCTATTTCCTTTTACTGTATTAATAAAGGCATTTGCAATTATTGCTCCAAAAACAACAAGAGCTTTAGTTTTTGCGGGGGCATTTTTTGCCTTTGTAAGAGCTTCGGTTATACCTTTAAATTTTTGTTTTTTATCAATGGCTTTTATGCCATTGTGTAAATGTTTTAATACAAAATTAGAAGCTCCGGCTAATCCGTCTCTTAAAATAGATTTTTCTTTTGAAATAGATTTAGCACCCAGATAGCCTGCTCCAAGTACTATACCTTTTGCAATGGTATTTGCACCTTGACGCAGCTTGTGTTCTGTTTTGTATTTTTTGTCTACGTAACTGCTTTCTCTTTGAATTGAAGCTTGTAATCTGTCTAAAGACATGAAATTACCCCTTTTCTTTTTAATTTAACGCTATAAAACCTGTGAAAAATAAAATTTGCGCTTTTCTATGATTTTGATTAAATATTGTAAAAAAACTTAATAAAACTTAAAGCTGGTTAGCTTAAAAACCCTTGAATTTAGTGTGTCTTTATGAAATAATTTGGCTTGTAAAATAAAATATTGAACTTATTTTGGGAGATAATTTTTTGTGATTAATGTAGGAGTAACAGGCGCTCTTGGTAAGATGGGCAGCGAAGTTGTAAAAACCGTTATAAATAATAATGAGCAAAAAGGGGAAATGACCCTTGTTATGGCGGTTGATAAATTTAGAACAGGTGAAAATGTATTTGGCGACGTAGTAATTGAAAGCGATTTGGATAGGGCTCTGGAAGCCAATAAGCCTGATGTTGTGGTTGATTTTACACTGCCGTCAGCTGTTTTTGAAAATACCAAGAAATACTTAAAGGCTAAAGTGAAACCTGTAATAGGAACAACAGGGCTTACAGCTGCACAAATTGAAGAATTAAAAGAATTATCAAAAGAAAACAATACCGGTTGCATTATTGCGCCGAATTTTGCGGTTGGTGCTGTTTTAATGATGATGTTTTCAAAGATGGCTGCAAAATATTTTAATAATGCCGAAATTATTGAACTTCATCATAATCAGAAAAAAGATGCTCCATCAGGTACTGCAATAAAAACGGCACAAATGATGGCAGAAGCCAATTCTGATTTTACTGTCGGAAATTGTGCCGAGGTTGAATCTATTCCCGGTTCAAGAGGCGGTAATTTTACCCAAGACGGAAAAGGAAACATACACATTCATTCGGTTAGAATGCCCGGGTTTGTTGCAAGCCAGGAAGTGATTTTTGGCGCAATGGGACAAACGCTTGCCATCAGGCATGATACTATAAATCGCGAATGTTTTATGTCCGGCGTTGAGCTTGCAATTAAGCATGTTTATAATAATAATGAATTTATATATGGATTGGAGAATATACTATGAAGCCTAATATAGCTGTACTTGGTGCAACAGGAGTTGTTGGAAGAGAAATTTTAAGCATTCTGGAAGAAAAAAAGTTTGATTTTAATTCAATTAAGATGCTGGCATCTTCACGCTCTGCTGGTTCAAAATTAGATTTTATGGGAAAAGAATATACCGTAGTTGAAGCTAAACCCGAAGAATTTGACGGGGTGGATATTGTTTTAGCTTCAGCCGGCGGTTCTACAAGTTTGGCTCTTGCAAAAGAAGCTGCTAAAAGAGGCTGTGTTTATATTGATAATTCAAGTGCTTTTCGTATGGAAAATGATGTGCCGCTGGTAATTGCCGGTGTTAATGATGATGACCTTAAAAATCATAAAGGAATTGTTGCAAATCCAAATTGTTCAACTTCGCAATTAATGCTTGTTTTAAAGCCTTTGCATGATTATGCTAATATCAAAAGATTGATTGTTTCTACTTATCAGGCAGTTTCTGGTGCAGGGCTTGCTGCAATGAATGAACTAACGGATAATTCAAAGGTTAATTTGGTTGGAATGCCTTATGAAAATAAAGTTTTCAAATACGAAATCGGTTTTAACCTTATTCCGCAGATTGATTCATTCACAGAAAACGGCTATACAAAAGAAGAAATGAAAGTTACAAATGAAACAAGAAAGATTTTACATCTTTCAGAAAATATACCTATTTCTTGTACTGCAGTTAGAGTGCCTGTTTACAGGGGTCACTCTGAAGCTGTTACTATTGAATTTGAAAAACCGATAGATGCTTCTAAAGCTCGCGAAATTTTATCAAAAGCCTGGGGCGTTGAAGTGGTGGATGATATAGATAATTATGTTTATCCTACACCTAAGGATTGTGCAGGAAAAGACCCTGTATATGTTGGCAGAATAAGAGAATCAATTGCTTTTGATAATGCTATAGATTTATTCTGTGTAGCTGATAATTTAAGAATAGGCGCAGCTTTAAATACTGTAAGAATAGCGGAATCAGTTGTAAGAATGGGATTATACGGCAATAAATAGTTGTTTTGTCTTGCTGCAGAGGCTATGGCGTAAGACAAAATATATGAAAGCTTTAAAGGAGAGTATGTATGACATTAAGATATGATGCAGGTGAAGTAATAACGGCGATGGTGACCCCTTTTAATGATAAAAGGGAGATTGATTTTCAGGCGACCGAAAAACTTGCCAAACATCTTATAGATACAGGCTCTGATACACTTTTAGTTGCAGGAACAACCGGTGAAAGCCCGACGCTTACCCATGAAGAGGAGTATGAACTATTATATGCCATAAAAGGTGCTACTTCAGGAAGTGCTAAAATTATTATGGGTGCCGGTTCAAACTGTACCAAAACTGCAGTTAATTCATCAAAGAAAGCGGTTGAAATTGGTGCAGATGCTATTCTTTCAGTTGTTCCTTATTACAATAAACCAAATCAGCAGGGGATGATTGAGCATTTTGGCGAGATTGCAAAAAATGTTGATATTCCAATAATTTTATACAATATCCCTGGGCGTACAGGCGTTAATATGCAGCCTTCAACGGTTGCATTCCTTGCAAAAGAGTATCCAAATATTGTAGGTTTAAAACAGAGTTTTCCTGATATGGATGTTATAACTGAATTAAAATCTGTTTGCCCGGATGACTTTGCAATTTATTGCGGAGATGATAGTCTTACTCTTCCAATGCTTTCACTTGGTGCACATGGCGTAATTTCTGTTGCATCACATGTCGTAGGAGATGAGATTAAATCTTTAATTCATAACTTTAAATCAGGTCAAGTGAAGGCTGCATGCAATATGCACCAAAAACTGTATCCGTTATTTAAAAAATTATTTATGGCGCCAAATCCTGTGCCTGTAAAAGCAGTTCTTTCAAGACTTAAAATGATTGAAAACTACGTTCGCCGTCCGCTTGTTGAATTAAATGAGATGGAGCGAGCTGAACTTTTTGATGTTTTAAATGAAGTTTTAACCTCCATTGGTAAAAACCCAATGGGAAAATAAATAATTTCTTAATGTCTATCAATTTTCATGCTTAATAAAGTGACTCTTGAAAGCTTTTTAAAGCATCTCTATGCTGATAATTTTGGCTTATTATTTAACCGGCAAAGAAAATTATTTACAGGTTTTATATTAAGACCACATTATTTTAAAAGGAATTTTTATGAGAATATCAGGCATTAATAATATAAATTTTAGAAGTGTAACGCCTATAATTACAAAGACTGGAAATCTTCCTAAAATTGAAGAGCAGCTGATTGAAAAGGTATCTGACAGAGGATTTGAATTGGTGGATGCTACAAGCATGTATTCAAGTATATCAAATGATAGAGGACCATGCTGGGAAGCGGTAAATACAGGCAAATATGATGTAGGTTTTCTTATTACGGGTAAAGAATACCAAAAATGGGTATGTTCTGCACCGGGTTGGAAAACCCTTGCAACTGTGGCTAAACATCTTGACTATAATGTAGAAGCCATTCCAAACGGTGAAGTTAACGAAAAAACTTTGGAAAAATTAGCAAAGAGAATAAGTGAGCCCTTTTTGAATAAGAAAAAGTAAGTTTAAAGAGCTGGCTTACAGCATTTCTCTTAGCTTTTTTATTTGGTCGCGAAGCTCTGCTGCGCGTTCAAAATCAAGAATTTTAGCGGCTTTATGCATGTCTTTTTCAAGCTTAGATAAAAGTTTTGGTAAATCTTTTTTATCTATGTTAAGGTCGCACATCTCTTGTGCCACAATGTCTTCAATACTTCTATAGCTTTGGACAAGTGACAATAGGTTGTTTTCAATAGATTTTTTGATGGTTTTTGGTGTAATTCCGTGTTTTTTATTAAATTCCATCTGTAATTTTCTGCGGCGCTTGGTTTCTTCAATTGCAACCTTCATAGAATCAGTTATTTTATCAGCATACATTATAACGTGCCCGTCCGCATTTCTTGCCGAACGCCCGATTGTCTGAATCAGTGAAGTTTCACACCTTAAGAACCCTTCTTTATCAGCATCCATAATAGCAACAAGCGAAACTTCAGGGATGTCCAGCCCCTCACGGAGCAGGTTTACACCGATTAAAACATCAAATTCGCCAAGCCTTAAATCTCTTAGGATTTCAACCCTCTCTAAAGACTGTACTTCGCTGTGCAGATACCTTACCCTGATACCCTTTTGGGTTAAATATTCGGTAAGTTCTTCCGCCATTTTTTTGGTTAAAGTTGTAACCAAAATACGCTCTTTTTTTTCTGCTGTGGCGTTTATTTCTTTTATGAGGTCATTAACCTGTCCTTCTGTCGGGCGAACATCAATTTCAGGGTCCAAAAGTCCTGTGGGGCGAATGATTTGCTCTACAATTTGAGATGATTCTTGTTTTTCAAAATCGGCGGGAGTGGCTGAAATAAATACTTTCTGGTTAATTTTTCCCCAAAATTCATCAAAAGTTAATGGTCTGTTATCTTTCGCGCAAGGCAGTCTGAAACCGTAGTCTACAAGCACTTCTTTACGGGATTTATCGCCAAAATACATACCGCGAAGCTGAGGCAGGGTAACGTGTGATTCATCCACCACCACAAGGAAATCTTCCTGAAAATAATCCAAGAGAGTTGCAGGAGGTGTGCCAGGCAGTCTTTTTTCTAGAATCCTTGAATAATTCTCAATGCCTGAACAGTAGCCCATTTCTTTTATCATTTCGATATCGTAATTTACGCGCTGCTCAAGCCTTTGGGCTTCAACAAGTTTATTTTCAGCATAAAGTTCATTTAGGCGCGCTCTAAGTTCGCGGCGGATTTGCTCAATGGAACTGTCCATATCATCATCGTCTGCAAGGTAGTGCACTGCAGGATATATAACGGTTTCGGGCATATTTTCCAAAACCTCGCCTGTCACAGGGTCAATTCTTGAAATTTTCTCTATTTCATCTCCAAAGAAATAAATTCTTGTTATCACCTTTTCATAACTTGGCATAATTTCAACAATATCGCCCCTTGCACGGAAAGTCGCGCGTTTTAGTTCAACGTCATTTCTTTCATAGCGGACTAAAACTAAATGTTCCAAAAGCGCCTGTCTATCTATTTCTTCACCCACTGAAATATTCAAGGCACCCTTAAAATAATTTTCAGGCAGTCCTAAGCCGTATATGCAGCTTACAGAAGCTACCACAATAACGTCATTGCGCTCATACAGGCTTCTTGTGGTATTGTGGCGCAGGCGGTCGATTTCATCATTGATTGAAGCAGTTTTTTCTATATAGGTATCCGTGCGCGGGATGTAGGCTTCCGGCTGATAATAATCGTAATAGCTTATAAAATATTCAACAGCATTATTTGGAAAAAGCTCCTTAAATTCATTATAAAGCTGGGCTGCAAGGGTTTTATTGTGTGCAATAATAAGGGTCGGTTTTTGCACTTTTTCAATTACGTTTGCAATAGTAAAAGTTTTCCCAGAACCCGTTACCCCAAGCAATGTTTGGCTCGCCATTCCATCATTGATACCCTGAACAAGCGCTTCAATTGCCTTTGGCTGATCGCCCTGCGGCTTATAATCTGATTCTATTTTAAACTGCTTTTTTATCATAAGAATATTTTACCATGGGAATATTTTCAGGGCGAAAACTGCTTTTCGGGTAAAAGAAAAGGGTATTGAAAGGTTACAAAATCAATACCCATAGTAAGTTGTTTATCGTAAATTTGTTGATTATTATTTATAAATCGTACAGCTCAATAATAATCTTCCCGTTGCTGCCATCTCCGCCTTTATTCTCGCCAGTTGTGGAGTTTACACTGTTTTCTCCTAAATCATGTATTGCAGCTCCGCCTCCGCCTGAACCAAAGCCTGCGGCATTTTTGCCAAGATAGCTGTTTGTTCCGGATATACCACCTTCCCCGCCCGTGCCATAGTTTGTTAGCGAAGCGCCTTTTGCCCCGATTGCATTACTGTTTGCATCAGCGCTGATTTCGGCGTTAAAGCCCTTGGTTCCTTTTGTGCAGTAGGCTTTATTATTAAGGAAGCTTTTTGAGCCATAATGACATACGCTGGATGTATTTCCTCCAATGCCGTTAATAAAGGTGTTGTTTGTAATAGCGGGATTTTTGCCCCCTTCGCCGCCGCCTGCTTTTAATTCACCCACTGCGGTATCTCCAAAAACAGTGTCTCCGCCTTTTTTGGCATCTACAATTGTATTATTTACAATGGAAGCGCCTTGCCCGCCTTTACCTATTCTTATACGTATATTTTGTCCGCCCATTACCTTTATTGAATAGGTCATAATATTGCCGGAAGCACCACCCCCACCTGTGCCGATATTTGATAGTGTATATGCGCCTCTACCGCCGTTTAGTGCTGCATCCCAATATTTATTCCAAGATAATCTTGCATAGCCGGCACCGCCTTTTCCGCCTTTGCCAAAGCCATATCCTCCGCCCCCGCCGCAACCGCCTGCGCCGCCATCCTTGCCGTCTTTATTATCTTTTGTCCCGCCTGCTCCTGGTGAACAGGTATACCATGGAGTTATAAGTGTGCCTCCTCTGCCCCCCGTTGTACCATCAGGGTAAACTTTATAACCTCGTTCTTCCTTGTCACCTGCAGTTCTGCCGTTTTTGGCATCAAAACCTACGGCTTCTTTAGTGTCATTAACACTTGTTTGGTATGGCGGATTTGGTAATAACACTCCACTTATTTTGGCTCCTCCTGCACCTGCTTGGTCTTCTTGCCAGTTTGCGTATCTTATGCCTCTTACTACGCCAAGAGGGTGACCTCCCCAGCCTCCCATATAGTGTGAAGCAAATGTTGTAAGTAAAATGTTGCCGTTTTTGTCGGTTAGTTGAGTTGCAACTGCTTCTTCCTCATTATTTCCAAGGCTACAGGGAGAACCCACCGACGGTCTTTTTATGCTGCCTGCAGAATCAATGCTTCCGGCATTTCCACCGCTTCCGCCTCTGCCAATTTTTATATTAATTAATGCATTTTCACTTACTGATATTTTTTGAACAGGTACGATATTTCCTGCTCCTCCGCCTGAAGCTCCCGGACCATAATCTAAGTAGCTTATTCGCATAGCGCCATTTTTACCTTCTGCGGCTGACGGTGAAACAGTGCTTTCATTTCGTCCTGAAGTTCCTCCAAGGCAGTAACCTATGCCAAATATGGGAGATAAGCTTGCCCCGCCTCCGCTTGTTGCAGGGATTCCCCCGGTTCCAAGTGAGGCTCCGGCTCCGTTTCCGCCTTCATAACCAGCCATCCCGGCTCCGCCACCCCCTCCACCACCTGCAGTAAATACAGCCGGAGAGCCAAAATTAGAAGCAGGTCCTGCTCCGCCACCCCCTCCGCCAACTTGGAATACCATTGATGTTGGATTTGCTAAAGTGCCGCCAAGCCAAGTGCTTCCTCCTCCGCCGGCACCTGCTGGTGCAGAGTGGCTTCCTTCGCCGCCATTTCCACCAAAACCGCTAAGGGAGCCGGCTCCACCTCCCGAAGAGCCTGAACCCCAGCTGTGTTCTATTGGACCCTTGCCTCCTCTTCCCCCACTACCTGCGCCGCGCGGGGCTATACCGCCGTTTGCTATACAAAGAGGAGAATTATCTCCTGGGGTCGCTGTGGATGTAGTTTGGCAGCAATTATTAGAACCATCCCCGCTTGCATCATTGCCGTTTCCACCTTTGGCTTTGTTGACGCATCCGCGCTCCATATATGGAGCAGCAGCACCGCCGTTTGATTCAGGGCTGCCACCGCCAGCACTAGGGTAGGTATAATAACCTCCTTGACTTCCTATTCGGTAACTCAAGCCAGATGAGGCATTTGATGGCAGTTTAAACATTTTATTTGCAAAATATGCACCGTGTCCGGGATTTACAAAGTCATCAGTTGGAGAATATACGGCGCCAATTACACCTCCCCCGCCCCCGCCGCAGGCTGATATTTTTACCCAAGCACTATCGAGTGCTGTTGATGGTTTCCATACCCCTTCGCCGCTTGAGGTTCTTGTAATAGTGCCATTGTCACCACTTGGTGTGCCGCTTATTACAAAAGTTTCGGTTTTTTCTGCTATTCCGCCCCCGCCCCCGCCTGCACCGCCGGAAATCAATGTTGCTTCCAGTTTATTTACCATGGCGGGCACGGTAAATGTATTTGTATTGCCTGCTTCTTTATATTCCGTAAAGCCTGCTGTGGGTGCACCTCCGCCCCCGCCGCCTGCGCCGATAACCGTCACTCTTATTACTCCAGTATATTCCGGGGGAACCGTATATGTTCCCTCACAATATTGGCTGCCGTCTGCATCTGTTTTTAAACTGTCTTCCGGGCATTCGGTTGAACCAAATATTATTTCTTTTTTCGTTGTCGTGTCTTTTGGATTGAATGTACCGTTAATATTAACGTTTTCATTTGCTTTTTTTGTCATAACAGGAGCTAATGCTGCAAGTAACAATGAAGCAACTAATAATGCCATAAGCATTTCTACTAATGAAAAAGCAGGTCTTGATTTAGAAGATTTTAAATCATGCACTGGTTTATCATCAGGTAATGCCTGATTTATATCTATCGGTTTATAGTGCAAACAATCTTGCATAGCAAGGAGTGAGGCTGTTTTCAGCCTAAGACAACTTTTCTTCATAATAAACAATTTCCCTAAATTTCTATTTAATACAACAACTTTTCATATAAAAATAGATGTAACTGATAATATTCTATATTCATTAGATAGAATTGTCAAACAAAAATATATCTTATAGGGATATGTTTCATTTTGAGTAATATCGCTAATATTATAATAGGCGCAGTAGAAAAAGGTATTTATAATGACTATAGCACCTGTTGATGTGAAAAGAATGCTTGGGCTTAGGATAAAAGAGTTTCGAAAATTTAGGAAAATGACCCAGGAGCAGCTGGCGGAGCTCATTGGAATAGAACCAAACAATGTTTCAAAAATCGAAATTGGCAAAAACTATCCAACACCGGAAAATCTTGCCAAGATTGCTTTAGCATTAAATATAGAAATACACGAGCTTTTTATGTTTGATAACGGCCCAAAACCAATAGAAGAAATCAAAACTTTTGTTATAAATGAAGTGCAGAATAATGACAATCTTGCTAGGCTTTTATTTATATTTTGTCAAGCTGCAAGACAGGTGTAGACTGACTTTTGGTTGTTTATTGTTTGGTTACATTTGTATTATTTACTTGAAAACCTAGTACAGCTTGAGTTTTGAGGTTATTGGCTGATTGTATTCCGTTTTATTTATTGAACGGGCATCAACAATAGGTGCTGGAGGCATTATGGACCATTTAAAAAGTGCTGTCTGCATACGGCGGAAAAACTTGTCCAGCCAAGCGATTTTGGTATTTTTATCAACATTGTGTTTTTCTTCATACAAGAAAGTTTCAGAAAGCATCTCGTCCTTACTCTGGTGCAGGTTTTCAAGCCTCCAGATAACTTCATCAAGAAATTCATAAGGCATAAGGGCATCTTCTGCTAAAAGCGGCTTGCCTGTGTTCGGGTCTATGGCTAGTTCTGCGCCAGGCGGTTTGGTTAAAATGCTTGTTGGAATTGCATTTCGCTTTAGTCTGTTTTTGTTAAGCCATCGTGCAAGGGCAAAAAGCTTGGTTTTTGTGATATCTGCAATTGGTGCAAAACCGCCTGACATGTCGCCGTTTATTGTGGCATAGCCCATATATAGTTCTGATTTATCCGATGTAGCAATAGGCATGGTGCTTGGAAACTCGTTTGATATACCCCAAAGAATCATAGCGCGGCTTCTTGCTTGAATATTGTCGTTTGTTAAGGGCGTCTTAAAGCGGTCCTGCCATTTGGTTTGAACCACATCAAATACCTTGGAAAACGTATTTTCACTGGCTTTGAACATATCTAAAATCGGGATTTCCGTGAAATTAACGCCTAAATTAGCACACAATTCTCTAGCGTCAGATTTACTCTCATCACTTGTAATTTTTGAGGGCATAGAAATTGCAAAAATGTTTTCACATCCAAGTGCATCAGCGAGTAAAACACAGCTGACAGAAGAGTCTAAGCCGCCTGAAACGCCAAGAACAGCCCTTTTAAAGCCGTTTTTATGAAAGTAATCCCTGATAGAGCTTGTGACAGTAAGATATGTACGTTCTAAATCGGGCTCATAATCAAGACTGAAGGCTTTTTGCGAGTTTAAGGTTTTTTCTAAACCGCAAGGAAGGGGGTAAATACGGTTGATATCCGCCTGCTTAGCGGATTTTAAGGGAGGTTGTACTATGAAAAACTGTTCTCTGAAAGATTCTGCACGCGCAAGAATCTCGCCATCCCCGCTATAGAGCCTGCTTGCGCCCTGGAAGGTTATATTATCCACTGCACCCACCTGATTTACATAACAAATTGGTGTTTGATATTTTTTACTTACAAAAGAGAGCATGTTGTGAAGAAGCTGCTCTTTTTTTGCACGTGTTGGCGAAGAGCTGCAATTAATGATTATATCCGGCTTTTGCTCCTCTATTATTTTATCAACAGGGTCAAAACTATAGACAGGGTGGTCAAAGAAGTCTTTATCAGCCCAATTTTCTTCGCATATTACAATGCCTGCGCGGATTTTGCCGATTTCAATTATTCTTTCTTTGGAATCAAATTCTGCTGATTGGAAATATCTGGCATCGCTAAACTCGCTGTACACCGGCAATAGAGTTTTTCTTATAATGGTTTCAATTTTTTTATTTGATAAAACTGCAACGGAATTAAAATATCTTTTTCCTATATAAAAACGGTTAAATTCGCAAAACCCAATCAGGACCTTGGTTTTACCTGTATATTTAGCGAGTTTTTCAAGATATTCAATGTTTTTTTCGACTAATTTTGGATATCGGTCAATAATATCAAAAACAGGATAGCCAAATAAAAAAAGCTCCGGAAAAGCGATAGCGCCTACTTTTAGGTCGTTTGCCCATTCTATATATTTTTTTGCTTTGTTAAAATTGTATTCAATGTCTCCAACAATCGGGTCAACCTGAGCAAGAACAATGGTTTCAGGGGTTAAAAGAGGTTTGATTTTTGATATGATTTCTTTTTTTTGTTCAGGTGAAATAGTATCTATATCAGGGTTTTGGTGAAAATTTGCTCCGCAAAATTCTTGTCCTGAAAGTTCCTGTTTTATTAATTTTGTAATATCTATCATAATTAAAAATCCTTGTGAGCATTGGGTTTTGGTTATTTTAAAATAAGTATATCATAAAGAAAATGAACAATTTAAAATCTAAATCGTTATAATTAATGTAGTGAATAAATTAAAATAAGAACAGTAAATAATTACAGAAAAAAGCAGGAAAATACAATGGAAAAAAAATGCAGCAGATATGAAGAATTATTTGTAATGTCAGATGAGACAGCGCTTTTAGAACATATTAAAGAATGTGAGATATGCAGGGCAGAACATGAGAGAATGCTGCAGGTTTCAAATCTTATAAGTGAAGTAAAACCTTTATATCGCAAAAATAATAAAAAGCCGGTTTTGCGCAGAAGTGTTGGCGTGATGGCGATGGTGGCTTCGTTTTTAATGATTTTTTTAGCATTTTTTGCAATACAGATTACCACTCCCGAATCTTTTGTAAATGAAACCATAGCCAGTATTTCAGGTTCAGATTATACCTATGAACAAATGGGGCTTCCCGTGGATGAATTTGGTCTTATAATGGTGGATTATGATTATTGATTCCTGTAAAAAGCATTACTACAGGCTGATTTCAAGGTAAGGTTTCAAAAGTTTTAGGATAAAATAATGAATTTTAGGGATATATTTCAAAATAAGCAAAAAATTAAGAATATTATTAGACTTGTTACTAAAGAAAATGCGCAAGTTTGTGAAGATTTAGAACAAGAAGTTTATATTAAAGCATTAAAAAATAAGGATAAATACACTGAAACCGGCAAATTTCAAAACTGGATAACAACCATTACATATAATGTTTCAAGAGATTACTTAAAAAGTGCGAAAAATCGCAATGAAACACAGATTGAAGATGAAAATATTGTGGTAAATATTAAAGACAGGAAAAGAAGCCCTGAAGAAACTATGCTGCAAAAAGAACGTCAGTTAAGGATTTCAAGGGCAATAAACTCCTTAAATAAAAAACACAGAGAAGTTGTTATTTTATCTGAAATTGAAAATATAACTTATGAAGAAATTGCCTGCAGGCTAAAATGCCCTGTTGGCACGGTAAAATCAAGAATTTATAATGCAAAAAAAGAGCTCTATAATATACTGAAAGATTTGATTGAGAATTAAAATTTGAAAGGATATTTAATTATGAAAAAACAATTTTTAACCATAGCACTTGCTGCAACAGTTGTAATTGGCGGATTATGCACGGCTGAAGCTGTTCCCTGTAAAGTTGGAGAAACTCCTAAGGCGCCTGCACCATGTCAGAAGGTTGAATGTGAAACTCCAAAAGCTCCTTGCAGGCAAGTAAAACAAAAACCTACACCTGAGCAAATGAAAGCTATGATGGAAAAAAGAATTGAAGAATTTAATAAGGCGCTCGGGCTTTCTGATGAACAGGTTGCTAAGGCTAAAGAAATCAGGGCAAACGGGCATAATAAAATGAAACCTTTGATGGAAAAGAAAAAAGCAAAAATAGATGAGATACGCGCCGTGATGGCTGATGATAATATGGCAGTGAAGGTTCAGGATAAAAAGGTTGAAACCTTAAGAGCTGAACTCAAGGTAATTGACCAGGATATTCGTCAGGCAAGACGTGATAACGAAAAGGAATTTCAAGCAATTTTAACAGATGAACAAAAAGTAAAATATGCTCAAATTAAAGAAGAGGGCAGGAAACACTTCAGACAGCATCATAAACCACAAGGACCAGAAAATTTCAGGCACAGAACACCTGCGGGCGACCATAGATATAGACCTGCACCCGATAAAAAGTAAAATTTAATATTTATTAATTTTAAACCGGCAGCCTTTAGATTAAGGCTGCCGTTGTATTTTTGGTTATAAAAGTATTAAGTAAATTGCAAACATTTAAAAACTATAATATAATTTGTTTAGAATTTATGAATGGAGAATAGTTCTGATGAAAATAAAAATATTCAATAAATTAAGTGAAAAATTTAATTGCAAAGCTCTTCAAAAGAAAGGCTTTACTCTTGCCGAATTAATGATAGTATTAGCGGTTTTAGCAGTTATTGCAGCAGTTTTAATGCCTACAGTTTTTAATTCTATGCCTGATGAGAATAAACTTAAGTTCAAAAAAGGGTATTACACCTTAAAAAGAACAATAGACCAAATGGTAAACTCTGATGCATATGATTCTACTGACGGAAATTTTGGACCAAAAGAAGGGTATTATATTGGTTCTCATCCATATGCAACTACAAATGATAATGATGGTTCAAAAAAGTTTTGTATAGAGTTTGCTAATACTTTAAATAACGTGGAAGAACAATGTACTAATTTTGCAAATACATTACAAACCGGTATTACAATTCAAAACTTTGATGATGCAACCAGCGCAGAGACAAGTACAGCAATTGATGCAAAATGTGCTGCATCAAGTTTAACAACTGCAGTAAATGTTAAAACGCAGGATGATGTTTACTGGTGGCTTCCTCTTGATAACTTTGCAGAACAGGTTAGCGACGGTGCTTCACCTTCCAGCAATGGAAAGGCAGCAACAATAGACGGTTATTCAAATATTCCTGCTTATTATGCTGTTGTTTGTATGGATGTTGACGGACCGAACGGTGCTGAGGCTCCATTTGGTTTTGGCATAAGACGTGACGGCAAGGTTATTGCAGGAGCACATGCTAAAGAGTGGCTCCAAGAAGGCACAACAAATGTGCTTCCTGATGCGGACTAATAAGATGATAAGTATTTAAAAGAAAGATATTATAACTAATGGAAAATTTAGCAACAATTGGTATATTTGGCGGTTCAGGGTTTTATTCATTTTTGAATAACGCAAAAGAAGTGACTATTGAAACACCATATGGACATACGAGCGATAAAATTACAATAGGCGAAGTTGCCGGCAAAAAAGTTGCCTTCATGCCAAGGCATGGCAGAAACCATTCAATTACGCCCGAAAATGTTAATTATAGGGCAAACGTGTGGGCTATGAAGGAGATTGGTTGTAAAAGAGTTATCAGCCCGTGCGCTGCAGGGTCTTTGCAAAAACACATTAAACCGGGCGATATAGTTTTTTGTGACCAATTTGTTGATTGGACGTTTGGTAAAAGAAAAGATACTTTTTTAGAAGGACCTTTGGTTACCCATATCAGTGCTGCTGACCCGTATTGTTCTAAATTTAGACAGGTGGCGATTGAATCTTGTGAAAAATTAGGGTTTAATCATCATAAAAAGGGCACCGTTGTTGTAATTAACGGACCAAGATTTGCAACAAAGGCAGAAAGTAAATTTTTTACAGCTCAAGGGTTTGAAGTCATTAATATGACACAGTATCCTGAAAGCTATCTTGTAAAAGAAATGGATATGTGTCCTTTGAATATTTCTTTAATAACAGACTATGATGCAGGTTTGGTTTCAGATACAGAACCTGTAAGCCATGCGGCTGTTATGGAAGTATTTAAGAATAATATTGAGAATTTGAAAAAACTTCTTTATGAAATTATTGTAAATACTGAAGAAGGGGACTGTGCTTGCCATAGTACGGTTAAAAATTCAAGAGTCTAACCGCTAGTAATATGTATTTATAAATATAGGATTTTGCGGTATGTATTTTTAGATTTTAAAAACGAGAATATATGATATCATACGGAATTTACCAGCTTTTTAATTTAATAATGTTTTTAATGCTTATAAAGGTTTTATTAAGCTGGTTTCCTAATATTAATTGGTTTAAGGAGCCATTTCATTCATTAAGAAAATTTACAGATATTTTCTTTGAACCGTTCAGAAAAATTATACCTCCTGTCGGCATGATTGATTTTTCGCCTATTGCTGCTTTTTTAGTGTTAAGCATATTGCAAAATATAGTGTGCAGAGTTTTGGCAAGTTTTGGGCTTTAGTTTTTTATTGCAGTATGTATACTTACCAACTTTTGTTCTATTAGTGTGATTTTTGGCAAAGTTTGACATTTTAATGCTTGCATATAAACTTTGTTTCTGTTAAATTAATGTTTGTAATTTAATGTTTTTGCTTTTGCAGAAGTATTTAAATTATTTTGAGAATTTGATATGCGCCTGTAGCTCAGCTGGATAGAGCAACTGCCTTCTAAGCAGTAGGTCGAGCGTTCGAATCGCTCCAGGCGTAAATCTTTGAAGATAAAAATATTCATTTTGGTAAAATAAGATATATAAGAATTTATGGGTATTGATTACTGTATTTTAACGACCATTTTGATTTTTACGGATACTTTGATTTTTTTCTCAAAACCCGTATAAACAGGGGCTTTTTAGGTTGGAAGTTTCTCAATTTAAGAAAAATCAAACTGGACGAAAACGGACTTTATTAGGATAAAATATAGGGTGTATTTTAACGACCATTTTGATTTTTACGGATAGTTTGATTTTTTGCTTGATATCCCCTTAAACAGGGACTTTTTTGGTCGGAAGTTTCTCAAACTTGGAAAAATCAAACTGGACGAAAACGGACTTTATTAGGATAAAATACGGCTCAAAATTCTTCCCCTAAAATCTAGTCATTGCCTAAATCTAACACCGGTTTGATTTTTTACGGATACTTTGATTTTTTTGGAAAGTCCGTTTTGAAATTTGGAATATTTTCTATGCATTTTTTATTGTAATTATTCTGTAAAATTTTCCATCTTTAATTGATACAAAACCAACACAATGCTCGGAAGCAGTGTTCCAATACTCAAGCTTCAGAGCTAAAGTGTTTGTGCTATGAAGGATGAAAATAAATATATAAATATAAGCAAAGCTTCTAGTTCCTCACTCGTTGAAAGAGTTGGTGCAAGCACCACTCTTAACTCGTTCGTCCCTATTAAAGACGTTGCAGAAGCCAAAGGTTTAAAAAGCACTCGTTCATTGAGATTGGAAATCAACAAACCCGAAAGTAAATATATTTCACGTGAAATCAAAGTTAATGGCGGAACATCCTATGAAATATTGTTTTCAAGTTTAGAGCCTGAATTACAGGATAAACTTAGAAAATGCGAAACAAAATCAACGGCACTTGTTCCGCTAAATTATCAACCGCCCATCATAACAGATAAGGCGAGATTAACTGCAAACCATAGAATAAATATTGTTAAATCTGCTCTTAAATACAGAAAGAAATACAAAACTCAAAAAGAAGCAGATTTTGAATTTTTAGATTTATACAATACAGGATTATACCTCCCAAAAGCTTATGAATTCCTTGGATCAATTTCAATAGGAACCCTAAGAAGATATATTCAATCCTACAAAAAATCAGAAAACATAGAAAGTTTAATTCCCCAATACAAAATATCAAAACAAGGCGAATACAACGGAATATTGGATAGTGAGATGAAAAAGATTCTTCTTACTCTATTACTTCATCAAAACCAATTTAATTTTAATAAAGCAATAAAACTTACTAAAGAAATATTAATTAGAAAAGGATACAAAAGAGAAGAGCTTCCCTGTGATTTAACATTTAAACGTTACGCTGAACACTTAAAAAGAATAATTATGCAGAATGGACTCTAAAGCGTGAAGGTATAAAAGCATATCACGATAAGGTTGAACCATATATTGAAAGAGATATCTCTAAAATTGAGGTTGGCGATGTAATTATTGCTGATGGTCACGTTCTTAACTTCCAAGTAATAAATCCATTTACTGGTAAACCAACAAGAGCAACGCTTGTTGGTTTTTTAGATTGGAAATCAACAGCCCTTGTCGGTTATGAAATTATGATGACAGAAAATACTCAATGCATCGCCTCGGCTTTAAGGAATGCAATTTTAAATCTCGGTTTAATTCCAAAAGTCGTATATCAAGATAATGGGAAAGCTTTTAAATCAAAATACTTCCAACATTTGGATTTTGAAGAAGATGGTTTTAACGGAGTGTATGCTAATTTAGGTATCCACTCCGTTTTTGTAAAACCCTACAATGCAAGGGCAAAAGTCATTGAGAGATTCTTCTTAGAATTTCAGGAAGAGTTTGAAAAACTAATGCCAAGCTACATCGGGACTTCAATTGAAAACCGCCCGGCTTGGATGAACAGAAATGAAAAACTCCATCTTCAAATTCATCAAAAACAAACAGACGGAAAAATTCCAACAGTACAAGAAGTAATTAAATATATTGATTGTTGGCTTGAATATCATAATTCAAAACCCTGTCCTAACGACCGTTCAAAAAGTATTCAAGAGGTATTAAATTCTGTTCAAAGACAGGATATTAATAAATCTGCTCTTGATTATTTAATGATGAAAACAGAAGGCAGGACTATTAATAAACATGGAATTACCTTCCTAAATATGCATTACAGAAGTGAAGCCATACTTGGACTTAGGGATAAAATATACATCCGCTACAGTTTATTCGATCTTTCAAAAGTCTATGTTTATTCGGCTAAAGGTGAATTCTTATGTGTTGCAAATCGAGTACAAAAAGTCCATCCTATGGCAAGAATTTTAGGAACTGTTAAGGATATGGAAGAATACAATCAGCAATACAAAAAGCAACAACAAATTAAGAATAGACTCATTAAAAAAGTCAAGGAATTCTACCAAACAGAAGATATTCCGCTTCTTGAAATCGAGCCGGAAATAATTGATGAAATTGCTCCAATTCTTGAGGAAGAACCAAAACCTAAAAAAGAACGTAAGCAAACACCTCGTGAACAGCAAATGAACAAACCATTCTTTAACTCCGATTATGAAAAATATGAATGGCTCATAAAACACGGCTGTACAAACTCTGAGGATAGGGTTTGGATTTTAAATTATCAAAAATCAGATGAATACTTAAACCTTTATGGAGATTAATATATGAAAAAGACATTTATTAAAACAAAGAACGTTAAACGATTTATTACATTGATGGATGAGCTTCAAAAACTCCCTCCCAACATTCCAAAATTAGCCCTTGTTTATGGAGACCATGGGCTTGGAAAAACCCATTCTATTATATGGTGGGCAACGAGAAATGATGCTATATATGTCAGGGCGAATAATGAAATAACTCAAAACGGATTATTAAAAGCAATTCTTGAAGAATTAGGGGAACGACCTTTTTACCTTATGCAGGAAAACTACAATCTGGTTCTTAAACACTTAAGAAAAGAATCCAAAATTGTAATTATTGATGAATCCGACTATTTAATTGGCGGTAAAAATTCAATAGAAGTATTAAGAGATATTCAAGATAATACAGGAGTTCCGATTGTTTTGGTTGGAATGGGTTCTGCTGATAAAAAACTTGCAAGATATCCTCATCTAAAGGATAGAGTCTACAAGGAGCTTAGATTTAAACAATTTAATCAAGATGATATTTCAGACATTTTAAGCCAATTAACAGATTTAAGTTTTACGGAAGATGCAATTATTTATCTTGCAACACGCACAAACCAATTCAGACAGCTTGTAAAACTTATAAACAAAATTGAAAAATTATCTAAAACTAATCAAATCGAGGAATTAGACGAATACACATTGAAAGGACTTTTAAATGAAAGAACGAATATTAAAGCTTTGTCGAAGATTGAAAAGTTGTACGCTTGACGACCTGATACAGCTTACGGAAACTGATAAGGAAACTATAAGTTTAAATATTCTTTATTTAGGGCAAGAAGGCTTAATTCAAACAAAAAATGAATTAATAATAATTAATCATACAAAAATGCCAAAAGATGATATTGCAAATAAAAATTTGAATTTGATGTTTCAATATCGTACCCCTGAAGAAGCAGATATAATATTAAAGAGCTTTTGTCTTGGAATTCCTCCTCAAAAATTATGTCACCTAATTAATGTAAAAGAAAAATGCACCTGCGATTATTATTGTATTTTTAGAAAATTAATTTACGAACGACAATTTAAAGGATTATTAAATTTATTTTTTGAAAAGCCCCAAATTGGCAGATATAGAAAATTTTATGAAAAATATGCATATTTTTATATTTACAATAATCAAGTTTATGTGAGCGATAAACTTTTAAAACATACTAAGGTTGAGAAAAATTTTAACAAAACTGCAATACGGGAATTTAAGAAAGTATACTCTTATCTTACAAGGGTTGAAAGCCATAATATAAATGAAAATTATATGTACTTTAGATTGGCTGAGTGTATCTGGAGAAGAAATAAGTCTTTTGAGGAATTGTTCAATGATTTAAAATTTAATTTGCTTAACACATTTTAATAAATTTGTTGACAATTTTTTTAAAATCTTAAATCTCTTTATTTACAATAAAAGAGATTTTTTAATTTATTTTTTCAAATTTTATGCAAAAGATGAATACTGAATTTGCACTTATTTTTTTGTCAACAAATTGACAGGATTGAATTTCAAACCCTTTTAATAGTCATAATTTTGAATATAATTGAATTACAAGCAAAGGGTGTTTTGATGCAGTAAACAAGATAGCCTATTTGGGCTGATTTGTGCTGTACAAAATTCTTAAAGCCAGTTGAAAATTTTAGATAAAGAAAAGGAGTTTATTATGACTATAACAAGAGAAGAATTAGATTCAATTTTTAAGGAATGCAATAAATTCTTTAATATGATTAAAGAAATGGATAACCGTAAGTTGAAAGCGATAGATAATATTGAAAAACTTCAAGAAGAAACTCGGAAACTAAAAGAACAACGTCCTGCCTTGCTTGCGGATGGAAAAAGTGTTGGAAAGATTAATAAACGACTGAAGAAAATAGAAGAAGAAATTTAATTAAATCAAGATTTAATTAAAGGGATTACAGAGAAAAAGAAAAATTTAGAAATTTCTATTCATAACGCAAGAAATAAAAAGCAAGATGCTTTTCAAAATTATGTTAAAGGCATTAAATACAAAGTAACAAAGGAGTATATGGAAATAGCCCCAAAATTTGCCGAACTTGTCAGGGATTATATTCTTCTTGAATTTATGTATTATGGCTCTGATCGAATCTATGTTTCAAATATTCCATATAATGATATAAAAAGAATTCCGAGTTTAACCAGTGAAAATCCTTTATTTGAACATAAAATCTATGATTTATATATAAATTATGATGACATTGTGAAAGAAAAATACAATATCCCGGATTACGAAGTTCATAGGATCAGATAAATGTTTTACAACTGTCAAAATACACCGATTCAAAAGCTTATTTTGGACGGGTATATTTTCTTTTATTAAATGCAAATAAAATTCAATACAAAGCCTTTTGAACACTTTTTGAACAGGATTTGGATAATCTTTAAGGTGTAATGAATTACATTTTTACAAATAAGCTAATTAATTGCCAGTTAATGCTAATTCTTTATCTGGAATTAAAATACCAAGTTTAGGGTCGTCTTGTTTAATAAATCTAACCTTTGTCATAACTTCCTCTTCGCCAATTATTAAATCAATATTACTCTGCATTCGTGCCAGTGCTTCTTCATTGTGATAATAAATTTTTATAACGGATTTTTCCTTTGCAAGAAGAATATGTTTTAAAATACTATGGTCAGTTTTATCAAGAGAATGTCCTATTATATGGAATGTCGGAACATATATTTTCTTGGGATATTTTAGTTCATTTAACAGTTCTTGATACGGTTCTATTGTTCCATATTTATGTCTTTGATGATGTTTTTTGAATATATTAAATTCGACAGGAATTTGTTCGTTATCAAAGCTATGAGTCCCTAAAACCATATTGCATTCATCCTCATTATTTATTTTTCCATGTACATAAACTGCTTTGGTTTTTATTCCACAAGAACAATAATTGAAGTTTATTTTATAAAGCTGTTCACAGGTATCTGTATAATTAAAATTCAACAGGCTTACACAATCGCTATTTACACGCAAGTTGAATTTAGGTATCTTTTTTATTTTTTGTTTTTCTTCTTCAAGTAAATATTTTTCAAACTCTTTTACAAAATCTCGAAGTTGGTTATATAAAAACTCAATAAAATCTTTAATTTTTATACAATAGCAATCTTTAGTGGAGTAAAAAGTACTAGGTGTCCTAAAATACTTTTGAACTTCATCAAAATTTAATTCCATATGATCTTTTGAAATCCAAAAAGTTATATCTTTATACCCTCCATGTGAAACACTGTTTTTAAAATAGGGTAGCTCGCTCAACTTTAAGATTACATTATAAATTTCATTTTCAAGGTCAATCCATTTATCACCGGCTAGTGTTTTATTTAGAAAATGTTTAACCCAAACATTGTTATATAAAAAATTATTACTATTGTCTGCACCTATACTTTTAATACTACTATATTTTTCTTGGCAATATTTCAAAAAATCATTATATTTGGTATCTAATTTGTGTGCTAAATCAAATCCGTTTCCTAAAACCAAAATATCCATAAAACTACTCCTGATATTCTTTAAAGTTTTCCACCTGTTCCATAACTTTATTAAATACTTCAGGACTATATTGTGGAGGATATCCGTTTTTAACTAAACAGATCTTTATATCAAGTTTCAGTTGGTCTCTAACATTTTGATTATTAAGCCAATCGGCGAAAGATGATTTAGTATCAATTATTTCTTTAACTTTTTTGGCTAGCACTTTGCATTTATCATTAATGGTTATACCATTGGTTTCTTTATCTGTTCCATATTCAAAATTATATTGATTCCGTAAAGCAATCAAAATATCATAGAATGCTTTTTCTTCAAAAGTTAAACCAATTTTACGAAAACTTTCTCTATTTTCATTCATCTGTTGCAAAATATTTAAAGCTTGTTCTGTTGCATTCTTGATAATATCTTCCGAAGCTTGCTCTTGTGCTTCCCCAGCTTCTTCAGCATCAAGGTGTTTTCGCCTTTCATTATATTCTGCAATTGTTTTTTCTAGCATTTCTTGGAAAGTCTTTGATGCAAATTGATTTACTTTTCCATATTCTTTAATCTGCTTGCGCAACATCTTCACAAGAAGTTCCAGTTTGGTTGCCGGCATTTTAATATCTGATAATTTTTCAAAGTATTCAGGTGAGAAAAGATCTTCTTCTTCGCCACTTTCAAGAACACTTTCCACCTGATTATATTTTAAAGCTTCTTCAACCATCTTGGAAACAGTGCAATTCATAGTATCAGTGTCAACCTCTGTTGTTCCGCTCATTTTGCGGACAAATCCCGCAATTGCCATAAAACATTGTGCAAGAGAGGACTCTTCTTCATTAAGATTTCCTGATGGTTGACAAATATCGTAAGCGGATCTCATTCTTTTTACTGTTTTTAAGAAATAAGTTTTAAATGAAACACTTTTAGGACATTTACTTCCTTCAATTTTTAATTCTTGAGTTGAAATAAATACAAACTCTGCAGCTTTTGCAAGTAATTTGTATCGTTCTATAGGATCACAATCAATATTCAAAAAAGGTGTCAAATCATAATTAACAAATAAATTTTTAAGTATTTCAAGTTCTTCTCTAAATACATTTGTTGCTTGCTCAACATCATCTACGGTTGGTGCAACAGAGGTATTTCCACCATAAATTTTCATTGCTTCTCGCATATTATCACGAATACCAATGTAGTCGATAATCATTCCATATTCTTTGCCTGGATATTTTCGGTTGACTCTGCTTATTGTTTGGATCAATAAATGCTTCTTTAAAGGCTTATCATTATACAAATATGTAAGCGAGGGTACATCAAAACCTGTAATCCACATATCTACGACAATGGCTATATGGAAATTTGATTTTTCTTGTTTAAAAGCTGCATCCAATTCTTCTGAACGTTTGTCATTACGAACTCCACCAAGATAGTTATACATATCCGCTTTATCATCTTTGCCAACACTTGCAACCATTGCTATAAATGGCATTGGTTTTAATTCTTTAAGTTCTTCTTCTGTTGTGCAAACATTATCAGGAGATTTCTTTTCTTCAAACCATTCAGGGTATTTTTCTTTGAATTTTAACAACAAATTATATGCAATTTCTCTTTTTGAACATACAATCATTGCTTTTTGTATTCTGTTTGGATCTGCCTCACAAGCTGATACATAGTGGTCGTGAATATCTTTTGCAAGACGTTCTAAGCGCAAGGATTCGCCTAAGATTACCTCCATTGAACTCATTGCATTTTTACTTGCTTCAATATCTTCTTCGGTTGCACCATCATCGGCACATTTTTTGTAATAGTTTTCAATCTCTTTTACTTTTTGTTCATCAAGCAATACTTTTGCTATACGAGGATGATATTTTATTGAAACGGTTAAGCCATCAGCAACAGCCTGATCCATCGTATAACGGTCGATTTCATCACCAAAAGTTTGATAGGTTTCAGCAATAGGAGTTCCCGTAAAACCTACAAAGGTAGCTTTAGGAAATGCTTCTTTTAATACTTTGGCATAAGGTTTTGACACCATTGCCTTCATATTTTCATCAGCGTCTTTACTAAATTGTATCTTTTTAGAATGTTCAAGTTGAGTTCTATGCGCTTCATCTGAAAAACAGATAATATTTTGACGATCATTAATAAGCCCGATTTTATCTTCTTGTCTGTCACAGAACTTTTGAATAGTGCAAATATAAAAACCGCCGCTTTGTCTTGCTGCGAGTTCTTGTCTTAAATGAGTTCTGTTTTTTACAATAGACACTTCGCCCAGATTTAAAAATTCCTTACTTTTTGTAAAAAGTTTTGCACCTTGCTTTTGAAGTTCTTCTCTATCGACAATCAAAATAATTGTAGGAGATCCGATTTCAGGTATATCCGTATAACGCAGAGCAAGTTGACGAGCAAGAAAAGCCATTGTATAGGTCTTGCCGCATCCGGTTGCACCAAAGTATGTGCCACCTTTGCCACTTTTAGAAACAATAGAATTAACGATACTTTGCTTTAAAAGTTTTGCCGCAAAAAACTGAGGATAACGACAAACAATTTCTTTTTCATCTTTATCATAAATACTGTCTTGAAAATAAATATAGTCTCTAAAAATTTCTAAAAATCTATCCGGATTATATACCCCCTTAATCATTGTTTCAGTTTCTTCATATGGAAGTACGGATACGGCATCCCCATCATTAACGCGCCTCCAAGCATAAAAATGTTCATAAGGAGTTCTGACGGTTCCTAGCCTTGTTTTAACTCCGTCTGATATACAAGCTAAAGGACAATAGTGCAATAAATGCGGAATATCTCTCCAATAACGTTCAGTTATTTGTTTCCAAGCATCAAAGATAGTTGCATTTGCGTCTGACGGATTTTTTAATTCGACTACACATAAAGGTATTCCATTAACAAATAAAATCACATCCGGTCTACGTTCTTTTTTCAACCCGTTATTTGTATATTCTATTTCAAACTGATTAACAATACGAAAAATATTTTTAACTTTATTGGGTTCATCAAAAGCGATAAGTGGAATCATTCTCGCTAGTCCATCTTGAGGTATAAATTGAATGCCATCGACTAACCAGCCATAAACCTTATGCAAAGTTGCAAAATCGCTTTCGCTACCCACAAGACGAACAGTATCAAAAATTTGAGTTACTTCATCATCTGTTAAATCAGGGTTTGTATCAGTTATAAATTTCTTAAAATCATCTTCAATTAAAACATCTCTTTTGGTAACACGATTTATATTATTACCCAAAGAATAGTTCCATCCTTCAGCTTCTAAAAATTTAACAAAGGCACATTCATATTCTGATTCACAGTAACGACCGTAATATTCTTTCAATTTAGCCATAAATTATGCCTCCTTCCTTGCTTCTTCAATGGAACCTTTAATTAATATCGGACATATGTCTTTTATTTGCGTTTTAAGTTTTTCATTAATCATTTTGCGCCGTTTGTATGCAACATATATATTTACAATAGATTTTTGAATTTTCATCTCAGGAATTGGTATTTCTATTTCATAAAAACGTTCTAAATCTAGATTTGTTCTTATGCTTGCATCACTCATAAACCATCCTAATCTATCTATTTCTTTACGAGAAAACCACATCATTACATATTCTGGAAGTATTGATTTATCCTTTATTTCGAAAACTGAATATGCAGGAGATATTATTATAGGATTTTCTTTATCATACAAGGCTATGCGAATACATTCATCTCGCCCCGTTTGCATTCCGGAAAAAGCGAACTGTCCTTTTTGTACTAATTTATATTTTGTCAAATTGACATTAATTGTATTTGCTACCGTAGGCATAAACTGCTTTTGTATATTGATACCCTGAACATCAGTTATCGTATTTTTGGTGTTTCGATAATCAACTTCTTCAAGGATATTGCCGACACAAATCTTTGAAGATTTATACTTGTATTCATTAATTAGTCCTTCGTAAGAGAGTTTCAAATCATCCAAACCATGTTCATAGCTTTTTTGATTAGCAAGCATAGAGCTATAAATATCAACATATTTCTGTTGAATTGGAAGTGGTGGTAGATCTATATTAAATTCTGATAAATTTGAGACTCTAAAATAATTGCGTGCCGAACCAACTGCCTCAAACCAACACTTTCTTGCAAATTCATTACGCTTGATAAACATATTTAGATATTCGGGTAAAATAAGATCTTTACGAGTAATATAAAAGATTTCATAAAGCGAGGAACAAATAGCTTTATTGAAATCTGTATTTAATGCTATAGAATTAAGCTCCATTCTTGCAGGATTAAAAACAAAATCATTTTTGTAGAAAACATTATATATTGATGTATCTGCGCCGTCCTGTTTGGGGAGAATAAAACCTTCACGTGAAACACCCCAAGCAGAAAGTTCTTCTTGACCGTTATATTTCTCCCGTCTTTGTTCTATAAGATTTCCAAGTTTATATCTAGTCAACGCCATAGCCAATCCCCTTAAATGCTTCTTCCAGCATTTGCTGGGATTGCTTTTCCTGTTTAAGAATTTCTTTCATTTCAGTTTGAATGCGAGTCATTTCTTTTTCGTAATCAATATCTAAATCATGGTCAATGAACTCAATGTATTTGCTTGGAGTTAGCGCCCAACCTTTTTGTTTGATTTCCGAAATTCCTACACTTCGATAAAGTTCCGGAAATTCATATTTTGTACCGTCAGTTCCCTCGTTTTGCCAAGTGTGATATATTTTTGAGGCTTTTTCAATTTGCTCGGCAATTAGACATACTTTCTTCTTGCCTTCGTTTTTAACAGGATTTTCTTTCCATTGACGCAAATCCATAAAAAGAAATTCGTGTTTACGGTTTCTTAAATTACGTCCATGATAATTTCCACCCTTTTTATTTCGATTCAAAATCCAAAGAGTTACGCTAATGTCGGTTGTGATAAATAATTCTCTTGGTAGGACAATAATTGCTTCTACTCTATCATTTTCAATTAATTTTTTGCGGATTTCTAAAGTATCACCGTCATTTAAAGCACCGTTTGCAAGCAGGAACCCAGCAACCCCATCCGATGGTTTTAAATGAGAAAGTATATGTAAAATCCAAGCATAGTTTGCATTGCTTTCCGGAGGAGTTTCATAATCAGCCCAGCGAGGGTCATTTTTTAAATTATCATCATACCAACCTTTAAGGTTGAATGGAGGATTTGCCATAATATAGTTGAAATATAACCCCTTATGCAAATCATGAGTAAATGAAGAGTCGTTTGTTTCGCCAAGATTATGACTTATTCCACGAAGTGCCAAGTTCATTTTTGCCAAGCGATATGTTGCAGCGTCTTTTTCTTGTCCATATATATTGATACTGTTGATATTTCCTTGCTTTGATTTTACAAGTTCAGCACTTTGAATAAACATACCGCCGGAACCACATGCTGGATCATAAAGAGTTCCTTCATAAGGTTCAATCATTGAAGCTATAAGCTGAACAACATCGTGTGGAGTATAAAATTCACCTTCTTCTTTTGTAGCGTTAACGGCAAATTCTTTAAGAAAATATTCATATACTCGCCCTATAAGGTCTTTTTCTTCCCCGAAAGCTTTATGGCTGATTTTATTAACCTCATCAACAAGCTTTTTAATGTCATTTGGCGCAAGGTTACGTGTTGTAAAAGTACCTTCAATAAAACAACCTTTTAGTTGCTTGGAATTTGTTGCAATACTATGAAGAGCAGTATCAAGAGCAACATTAAGTCCTGGTGCAGTTGTATTAATAATAGTTGACCACCGAGCCTCTTTTGGAAGATTATAGGTTCCATCTGTAAAAGTTGCGTCTTCAAAGAAAGCGGCTCTTATATTTTCATCTTCAGGATCCAACCCCTGTTCAACTAATGTTTTGCGAAGCTTATCTACACCATCTTCATATTTTTCACCAATAAAACGCAAAAATACAAGAGTTAACATCATATCTCTTTTTTCAAAGAATGATCCGGAGTTTCTTGCGGCACGTAGAATATCTCTGCAATTAAATAGAATATTATTAATATTTAACTCATTTTTAGAACTACTTTTCTTTGCCATACAACCTCGCTTTTTATTAAGACTATCTTATCATGAAAATAGTCAAGCGCCTGTTGTGTAACAAACCTGTGATAATTTGATTATGGTATGCAAGTATGGCAAAAATTAACAAAAATATTAAATTTTTTGCGTAATTCCATTTTTCATTAATGTACACACTCTTTTAAACAAAGTATTATAAAATCCGGGTTCGATTCGTTGAGCCACTGTTAGAGCTCCTCTTAATGAAATTAATTCTTGATAAGATAATTCTTTGATATTTTTACCTTGCATAATTGATTTAATTTTTAAGATATTTTTAATCGGAACCTTGCCTTCATTGTTTGCAGAAATTCCATGTCCTGTAATTATCTTAAAATCATCAGGGTTATACCATTTTGTTTTCTTTTTCTTTAATATGAGTTTTTGCTGCTTCATTCGTTTTTCAACAAAATTATAAAATGATGTTGGTATAGGTTTTTTACTTGAAAATGTTATATCATCGACATAAACACTCATATTTATATTTAGTTCTTGCGCTTTTTTATAAATATCTTCAAAAGTTTTTGCATAAGCAAAATATGCGAGAATAACGCTTGTCGGAGCACCTGTTGGTAGATGCGCATCAAAAGTGGTTAAATTAGTCAAAATATTTGCAATATCATTTGGAATTTCTAAAGAGTGCTTATAAAATTGTAAAACCTTTATGCTATCGGTGCTTGGATAAAAGCTATGTATGTCAATGCATAATATGTATTTATTTTGGACATGAACAAGAGCATTATCTATGAAGCTTTTACCTTTTATGCCAGAAAAGAGATACAAAGGGGTTTCAAATTTCTGTAATTCTTTATTTAACTTCCGTTGAATTGATTTTAACTGTTTTGCAGGAGCTTCTATAATTCTTGTACCATTGCCATTATGTTTTGGTTCTTCATAAACTCTATATAAATTATCACTACATAAATCCAATAATTCCTTTCTTGCAATACCAAGATATTTTGCTAATTTTGTTTTATTTCCAATTTTATATAAAAAACTACTTTTCGTCATTGTTGTTAATTGTTATATGCTCAACTATTTGCAAAAATTTGAGCATTTTATTTCTTATGCCAATTTTTAAATCACTTCTATCATTGTCTAATTCTTCTGAAAATAGCATGATGGCGGATGTTGAAATTTTAAATCTTTTTGAATATTTTTCTATTAAATCTAAAGACGGTTTCTTTTTTTGAGATTCAATTTCTGAAATATAGCCTTTTGACACATCAAGTTGCTCTGCTAATTCATTTAATTTAACATCATGAAAAACTCGTATTAATCTTAAAGCTTCACCTATCATTTATAAATTCCTATATTAGATAAAAAAGAGTATTCTAGCCTTACTTAAAATGCTTTAATAATTCTAAAACAAGAATTACAGCTCTAATAATGGTGTAAAGCAAACCAGTCCATTTTTTGATTCTGAGTTTCTTTCTCATTTCGTTTCTCCTTTCTAGCAGACTTCTGCCTGGTTCCCCACCTAAAAAGGAGCAATTGGTCAGGATTAGTTTGTTCGAATACTCTATTATCTGGATTAACAAGTTCCCCTTATCAATCCACGTTATGGGAACAACCTTCGTATATAACCTGATTCGTATAGCCAATAAATGTATATACAAAATATGTTGTACATCACGGATATTGCTATAAGGTTATCAAGGTACAAATATACGTCGCCGCCCCATTAGTTGAGTTGTTATTACCAACTCTCAAGAGTCTTAACTCTCATGTCAAAACGGGAAACTTTGACCTGTACATATCATCTGATAAATGAAAATTATTGTCAAGAACTTTGTTAGATTTTAGAGAATATTGTTCACAATAATTTACATTTTGCGGTTGCATTTTTCTGGAAATTTCTGTTACTTTTTCTGTTTCTTCATGTTAATTAACAATCGCCTGAATCTAACACCGGTTTGATTTTTTACGGATACTTTGATTTTTTTGGAAAGTCCGTTTTGAAATTTTGATGAAAAATTTTTAAAAAAATTAATGTAAAATCGGTATTGATTATAAATGTAAGATAACAATTAGTTTGACAACAGAAGAAAATAGTTGGAAACATAGACTACAAAGTCGGAGAAGCAATTTCTCAAGTGTTAAAAATTTAGCCTGTTTTAAAGATGTGGAAGTTTTTACCCTAAAATGATATAAATTTATTTTGACTTAATAGATGAAACTCAACAATAATTGCAATTTATGGAAATTTAAAAAGTAACATAAGGTTTGAAAATACAACATTAAAGTATTACTTCAACGGAAGTAAAATTATATTATCTTATGGAAGTTATACAGATTTTAATATGAGTAACAGTTCATGGAATTGCCAATACTATAACAATTAGTTCTGGTTTGGCGTGTATATCCATCACTAAAACCTTTTGCGGCTCCAGATAGAGCTTCTGCCCAAACTTTCGCATTATTTTCTTTTCGTTCTACAATTAGTTTATTGGTTGATTCAAGCATTTTTTTGTAATCATCGTAATATTGCTTGCACTCGTTATTGTTTAGGGTGCATAAGTAATCATATGCTTTTATCATTTTATTCGGCTTTAATTTATATGCAGATAAAATTATTGCTTTCTTAATTGTGTTTATGTCTCCAACTTCATTTTTGACTGCTTTGTTTGCGTAAATATATGCCTTGTCTGCATATTTTTTATCTTGTGTAATATCATAGCGTTGCCCGTAATATTCAACTAGCAGTTTGTAAAATAAATTTCTATAATCTTTTTGAGCATCTGGTTCAATAGAGTTGATATCTTGTTTGAGAGCGCATTTGCAAGCCATTATATAGTCATTCGCATTATTTGTTTTGTCTGCTTGATTAAATAAATTTTTACATGGAGTCAATATTTCGTAAAACAATGTTTTATCTTTTTCTAATGCAATACTTAATTTAAAATCTTTTGCCGATACAACCGTGCTTGAAATAAAAATAATAAATAAAGCAAATAGTAACTTTTTCATTGTTTCCTTAAATGTTTTAGCCTATTTTATATAGCTAATTTTATTATTAAATGCTTAGAAAAGCAATTATTGTGTAAAATTTTCAAACCAACTGTTACTTTTTCTCAAATTAGTTGTTAGTTTACAGAAAACTTATGAAAAAGTTTTTATTTAAGCTTTTATCTTACACTCACCCCTTCATCCATATATTTTATTAATGGATAGATGAAAAATTCTATTATGCGGCGTTTGCCAATTTCAATTTCAGCGTTTAGCGTCATTCCTGTTGAAATTTTTTGCTCTTTACCGTCTATAATTAATGTATTTTTGTCAAGTGTGATGTATATTTCATAAACCGGTCCCAATTCTTCATTTTCTATACTATTTTGGGAAATTGATTTAACTTTACCGTGCAAAAGCCCGTATTTTTGAAAATCATAAGTATCAATTTTGATTGAAACCGGCATATCTGGTTTAATAAATCCAATATCTTTATTTAAAACTGTAGCCTTAATTAAAAGCGGTATATCGGCAGGAGTCAGGGCGATTAATTCCTGTGCAGGAGTTACAACTCCGCCGATTGTATGAACCATTAATTTATCAACATAACCATCTACAGGTGCTGTTATTTTTTGATTAATATTACTAAATTCTATCTGCTCCTTGCTTGCTTCAAGTTCTTTTATTCTTTTATTTGTTTCGGTTAAGTTTTCAAGCTTTTGTGCTTTAAAATCCGCTTTTAATTGTGCTATTTCATTTTGGATTTGTCTTTTTTGTGCCTGAAGTCTTTTAATTTCAGCTTCAGTTCTATTAACAGATTCCCTTAAGGCGATTGTTCTATCCTGCGCTTCTTTTACATCGTTATATGCAACTATATCTTTGACGTTTTCAAGCCTTTTTTCTCTATCAATAGAGCTTTGAAGCTGGTTTTCATAGTCTCTTTTTTGGGCGAGGTTAGAATCAATTTGTCTTTCTATTTGTTTAATTTCTTGATTTTTCGCACCAATAAGGCTATTTAAAGCTTTTAAGCTTTCATTATATAAATTCTTTTGAGCTTCATCTTTTGAATTAAATTTCTGCTCCAGCCCTTGAGCTTCAAGTCTTTTAGCTTCTTCTTTGCTTGTTTCAAGGTTTTCTTTTACGGTTTTTAATTGTGCATCGGTTGTCATTGTGTCAATTAAAACAAGAAGCTGGTCTTTTCTAACAAAATCCCCTTCTTTAACCAATATTTCTTTTATAACACCTGTTTCAAGCGGCTGGATAATTTTTGCTTCACCATCCGGGATAACTATACCGCGTGCAGTTATAACGATATCAATTTTTCCGATAATAAGCCAGAGGATAGTAATTATAATTAAAGAAACGACTGTCCAAAAGGTAAAACGCCCTAATGGGCTTACGGGAGATTCTTCAATTTCACTCAGCAGCGGTTTAAATTCATAAGAATCATTTATTTTTCTTAAATGCTGTCTTATTTTATTAAGCATTGGCACCGTCCCCGGCTGCAATTTTTAACCCTGCATTATCATTATTGAAAGCTTGCTGATTGTACAGAAAATTATAATACCCTCTTTTATTTTTAATTAATTCACTATGGCTGCCTGCTTCAATAATATGTCCTTTATCCATAACAAGGATAATGTCGCAGTTTCTAACGGCAGTGAGTCTGTGAGCTATAATAAATGTTGTTCTATTTTTGGTAATTTGTGCCATATTGCTTAAAATTATTTTTTCAGATTCAAGGTCAAGTGCTGATGTTGCTTCATCCATAATAAAAATCTTCGGGTCTGTAATTAAAGCCCTTGCTATTGCTATTCTTTGTTTTTGACCACCAGATAAACTTGAACCTCTTTCACCCACGATTGTTTCATAACCTTCAGGAAATTCTGATATAAATTCGTGCGCTCCTGCAATTTTTGCAGCCTGAATTATCATTTCAATTGAAGCATCGGGTTTTGCAAGGGCTATATTTTCCCTGATGGAGCCAGCGAATAAATAATTTTCTTGCAAAACTATTCCTATATTATACCTAAGCCAGGTTGGATTCATTTGTCGAATATCAATCCCATCAATAAAGATTGTTCCTTCATTTGGAAGGTAAAGTCTTTGAATAAGCTTTGTAATAGTGCTTTTGCCGCTTCCGCTCCTTCCTACTATCCCTATATTCATTCCTGGTTTCACCGTAAAATTAAAATTATTTACAGCATAAGGAGAGTTTGGAGAATATTTAAAACAAATTTTATCAAATTTAACCAATCCTTCAACTTTTGGAAGAGTAATACTGTTGCTTGATTGCACCTCAACAGGGCTATTTAAAATATCGCCAAGCCTGTCTATTCCAAGTAAACATTGCTGAAATTCATTCCAAAGATTTACTAATCTTAGAATTGGGGCTGAAAATTGGTTTGAAAACATCTGAAATGCTATTAATTGCCCTATTGTAAGTTCATTTTTAATAACAAGCTTTACCCCTAAATACAAAATACAAATTGTCATACCCTTTTGAAGCATATTGGATAAAGCACTTGCTATATTTCCCATATTTGAAAGCTTGAAAGATGAATTTATATATTGGCCAAGATAATCTTCCCATCGTTTTTGCATACTTCCTTCAACCGCTAAAGATTTTACTGTTTGAATACCTGTAGTTGCCTCTACAAGATAAGAATTTGACTGTGCGCCCATTTGAAATTTCTTTTCAAGGCGGTCACGAAGTTCAGGGGTTATTATTAAATAAAGGATAGCAATTAAAGTAACAAACCCTAAAACTACAAAAGTTAAAACTCTACTGTAGATGAACATCATAATGATAAATACAAAAGAAAAGAAGATATCTAAAATAACAGAAACAGATTTATTTGTAATAAATTCTCTTATTTGGTCAAGCTCCCGCACTCTTGTTATAATATTTCCTACTTTTCTATTTTCAAAATATGTAAAAGGAAGACTGAAGAGGTGTTTAAAAAGCTTTGCACCTAATTTGGCATCAATTTTACTTGCTGTGTGCAAAAATATGTATTTTCTTGAAAAATTAAGCAAAAGTTCAAAAACCATCACAACAACAAAAGCAAAAGCTAAGACATTTAAGGTGATAAGGCTTCTGTGAACAATAACTTTATCTAAAATTACCTGTGTAAAAAGGGGAGTTATAAGCCCGAACAATTGCACAATAAATGAGCCTATCATTACTTCTGTCATAACCTGTTTATAGGTTAAAATTTCATTAAAAAACCATTTAAACCCGAATTTTATTTTTTGATTTATTAATTTATGAGAGAGTATTATTAAATTATTTCCCGAAATTTCTTCAAGTGTAGTAAAGTCGATATCTTTTGTTTGATTTTCTTCTACCGAATAAATTAAACACCGTTTTTCATCTTTATTTATCTTTAATAAAACAGAATATGAACCATCTTTTTTAAGAATAATAGCCGGCAGCGGGTATTCAACTTTTAATATTTCATCGGGAAGAAGATTTTTAACCCTTGCCTTAAAATCAAATTGCTTTATTATGCGGAGTAATTCTTCAATCTTGATTTCATCTGTGGTTAAAGAATATTCCCTAACCACAGACCTTAAATCAATATTTATTCCGTTAATTTTGGCTATGACATCAAATGCAATTAATCCTGTTTGCATATTTATGATTCCTTTGAAACTCTACATTGAAGAATCAACCAATGTCATAAGCTCTTTTTCATTATTGACATCATCGCAATAGCTTATTATACCATCTTCTGCTATTTTATACGCTGTCATATCCTGAATTATTTTATTGATATCGGAATCAGCTATGCCTGTTGCTGCAGAGGTATCTGTATTTTGCGGTGAGTAGCTTCCAAAACTTGTAATTTTTATTGCTTCATCATAACTTAGCACTGTTCCATCGGCAAACTTGTAGTTTTCTATTCTGTAAGTAGGGTTTGAAAAACCGCCATTTATCATTATTGAACCATTATCATCTTTAAATTTAATAAGTAAATTGCCTTGTGAATATGTAAAAGATATATTATCTGTTGTAATTCCTTCACCAAATTGAATTGTGTCATTATCATTGGAACCTGCATCAGATATAGTATCATTCCCATCACCAAGGTTGTAAATGTAAACATTGTTTCCGGAACTGCCAGACATATAGTCATTACCTCCTCCACCATTAACGGTATTATTGCCGTTTGCCTGTATAATATCATTACCATTTCCACCTATAATAGTATTGTTTCCATAGACTTGGATATTATCATCCCCATCTCCACCATCAAAATAGCTGTAATAAGCACTACTGTTGTATGTATTTTTGATAGTATCTTTGCCGGCGCCCCCATATACTATATCATACCCCTTACCAGATTCTATATAATCGTTCCCATCTTCTCCGTAAATAGTATCATTGCCGTCGCTGCCAGAAATAGTATCATTTCCGGCACCGCCATAAATTATATCATTGCCAAAATCACCACATAGACTGTCATTTCCGCCGTGTCCATATATTGTATCGTTTGCAGAAGAGCCATATATGGTATCAGCGCTTTCCGTACCTTCTATTGGCGAAAAATGTTTGAGCATTTCATTGTGGTTTAATATTGTACCATCGGCAAATTTATAGCTATTGATTTTACCGTTACTGTTATTAAGTATTCCCTTAAGTAATATTGAACCTTCGTACTCTTTAAAAGTGATGTTTACGTCAATATTAGAACCTACAAATTTGATATTTTCTAAAGTAATCCCATCGCCAAATTGGAGTGTATCATTGTTTGAGCTATTACCTTTTGGCACAATAGTATCGTTTCCATCACCCAGATTGTATATATAGATATTGCTTCCGCCTTTATTGTATATATAATCATTACCCAGCCCGCCTATAACGGTATTATTTTTTCCGCCATTCATTTCAATGCGGTCATTTCCTTCACCAGCATCAACATAATTTGATGATGCAGGATTAGAATCATAGTAAAAGAAAGTGATAGTATCATTTCCGGCACCACCGTATACTATGTCTGAACCTTTACTTGCATCAATATAATCATTTCCATCTCCGCCATAAATAGTGTCATTTCCATAGTCGCCCCTTATTGAATCGTTTCCTGCACCGCCGTAAACAAGATTATTACCATTAAGAGCTTGTATTGTATCATCTCCTCCATATCCATATATTGTATCATTGTACGGGGAGCCCTTTATAGAGTCATTTCCTTCCGTTCCATATGTTACAAGCTTTTTTATGATATCATTGTGCGTCATTGTGGTGCCGTCATTAAAATTATAATCTGTAAATTTATACGAAGTCCCGTCAGCTAAGTCATTTTTAATTCTTATTGAACCTTCATTATCTTTAAAGCTTATAATTAAATCATTCCCATCTGCACTGAATTGAATATTTTCTTTTGTAATTCCTTTGCCAAATCTTAAAATATTTCTTGAACTTATTGTGCTAATTGTATCATTTCCATCCCCTAAGCAATAGATTACCGTAGGCACGCCGCTTTCCCAGCTGGTTCTTTCAGTAAAAAGCTCAATGCGGTCATTTCCTTTGCCTCCAACCACTGTATCGCTTCCGTTATGAGTTTGTATCAAATCATCCCCATCACCGCCATTAAGATGGTTTGACCTAAGAGTACCTCTTATCGTATCATTCCCTGCACCGCCATATATTGCATCATAGCCTTCTCCGCCTTCAAGTACATCATCCCCATCACCGCCATAGATTGTATCATTATCATTTCCACCTTTTATTGTATCATTGCCAGCACCGCCATAAAGTGTATCTCTGCCATTACCTCCAAGGATAGAATCATTCCCATCCCCTCCAAAGACTATATCATTCCCTTCACATACATCAATTACATCATTTCCACCTTCACCAAATACAACATCATCCCCTTGTCTTGTATTTATCGTATCGTTGCCGTCATCTCCATATACGGCATCTGCTGCTGTTGTTCCTTCAATGGTATCAGCTTCGCTTGTGCCACTTATTATATTCTTGCCAACAGTATTTAATAGACCGCCATATTCTTCTTCTATTGAATTAAAATGTTCAATATACTTATCAAAATTACCCTGCTTATCATATCCAAAAATTTTAATAATTTTGGTAACTTCTACAAGTTGATTTTTTCCCATTGTTTCATCTTTATTTAAAAGATTGTCAATATATTCCATAACTCCGTTAAAATTATAGCTTACAGTATCGGTTCCAATGCAATATCCAAGGTCAATTAAATTATACAAACTTTTTAAATGTTCATCCGTTTGAACCATTAATTTATAATAAACATATTCTGTTATCTGATTGTAGCAATCATCCAAAAATGGTGCAGCCCAAACAGTAGGGCGACCGTCATTATTTGCCCCGACAAATTCTTCACCCATAAATTTTTCTATAACATGCAGCTTTTGCCCATCATAATGGTATCCGCCGCTTGCAACCGTTACTTTATCAGCCCCTGTCCATTTATACAGAATTTCTTTTATTTTATCTTTTTTAGCTGCCGCACTTTCTGTTGCAACAAAATCTTTAATCAATTCTTTTAATTCACCGCTCTCATCAAGCATCATTGATTGGCGAAGGCTGTGAACCGTACCAAATGAAGAAATATTAGGCAAAGCTTTGATTTCATCCGATACTTCGACAGTATTTATTTCTTTTGAATATGCTTTTTCAACAGCTAAATTAAAATCTCCTAAATTCCCTGTTGTGCCATCTGCATATACAAATGTTCCTTGTGAAATTAAAGTATTCCCATTTTCATCAACTGTATTTTTAGCAGTTGAATTTAAATTAATTGAAATAATGCCAGCTTCTTCAAGCGTTAATAATGTTCCATCTCCTTTTAATATTTTAATATTATTAAATTCACTATCTTCTGCACTAATAATTCCATCATTATTTGAATCTAAATCACGAAGTGCATCAAACCCGGAACTCGCCTTCTTTCCATTGCTTTTAATGTAATTATCCCCAAATATCTCATTTCCGTTATCAAGTTTTCCATTATTATTTTTATCAATGATTAAAATACCGTCATTTTTATCAACCCAAGCTGAATTTTCAGCAAAACCATCCCCCTCATGGTCAAAGTATACACCATTTTCAACAGATGTTGTTCTAATGCCATCACCGTCTAAATCAAGGAGAATAGGGTCACCCGGAGTGGGGTTATCATAACCCGGACCGCCAGAGCTGGGGTAGTCAGGTCTGTCGCCCGGCGCAACCGGCTGTGGGTTCATACTTTCATTGTCATCTTTATCTTTATCTTCGGTGTTGTCTCCAGTGCCATCTCCGCCTTCACCGCCTTCACCGCCACTACCACCGGCTCCGCCGCTTCCATCGCCACCGCTTCCATTACCTTCTGTGTCTTCCCAATTTCCGTCACCATCGTCGCCAACATCTCCGTCATTTGCATCATTAGAATCACTCAAGGTTATATCAAAATCACCATTTCTGAATTTTTCCACGATAATATAATCGCCATTACCGTATGAAATTTTTAAATTTCTTCCGTCAATACCACTCCAAGTAAATTTTACACTTGGAACATTTGATGCATATTTCTTTGTTTCTGTATTGTATTCTCCACCTGTTATAGTATCTCCGTTTATAATTATCAAACCATCTTTTGATTCAACAGTTCCACCATGGTTAGAAGAACGAGCATATTCTATTATTCTGTCATGCCCATCTCCTGTTTTGAATATATACTGGTCGTTTCCCGTACCACCCTTTAAAGTGTCGTTGCCAGTACCGCCTTCAAGAATATCATCTCCGGCACCACCGTTAAGAACATCATTTCCACTGCCGCCATATAAAGTATCATTTCCACCATATGTCATTATATAATCATTTCCGCCATTACCATATATTCTATCATTTTGGTCTGTACACAATACTTTATTATTTTCTGAATCGCCGAGGTAATAATGAGTTGTTCTGTCGTTTTCATTCTTTACGGCAAAATTAAATGTGCGTGGCAGCATATCTTTTTCGCCGAAATGCTTTTGAATTATATCAATTGCTTGTTCCAAAGTTTCTTTGCTTGTGGGTATGCCATATATAGAATTTGTAAATCCTTCCTTATTGTGTATGTTTGTATCATATACCTGTAATGAAGCAGCGTGCTGAATAGTCCAATTTGAAATGGTCTTATATTTGCTAAAATCATTATTCAAAAAATCAGAATGTGGCTTAAACTCATTTTCATAGTAGCCATCAGGCAGATAATACAATGTTGTACCGGAATGTGTTCCACTACAACCTATCGGATCATTCATATTAACATAGTTTGTAATATGAGAATTATTACCAATAGGTATTTTTATGCCGGGTGCATTAAATGTTATTGCGTACGCACCTTTTGTTGTGGCAACATGTTGTGCTAAAGCCCCACCTAGGGAATGTCCTGTAAGAACTATCTTATAGCCTGCATATGCTTTTTCAACTTCATCATACAATTCAATGGCAGGTCTGGTTTGACTGTTTGTAAAATTAAGGCCAATTTGGATATCAGGATATAATATATCTAGCGGTGAATCTGTTCCCCTATATGTAATAACAACTTCTTTGTTGCTATTGTCTACAAATACAGAAGCCTGAAATCCATTCCAAGAAGAAGATACACCATTTTTATCAATTCCGCAATCACTTTTAATTGCTTTCCAAGTTTGTGTATTTTCATCTTGCCCAAGCCAAACATTAATTGCTTCTTGTGCATTATCGTAATGTTTTTTTTCATTTTCTTTCTTTTTTAAATAACATGCCTTTGCAAAAAATGCTAATTTGGCTGCATTATATATTTTAGGTGCCGCATAAGTTGTGGTCATAGGTATATCCTCCTCATATTTTTTAATATTCATAAACTTTTATTTTTTGCTTATTTTCAAAAAGAAATAGCTGATTATTCTTGATTTTTATTGGATATATAGTGTACCAGTCTGTGTCCCCTGTTATTATTTTGACTTTTGTCAGCTTTTTATTTGTTACATCGTATATTGCACTTTCTAAACCTTTATCAAAACGTGAAAACACATCATCAATGTAAACCTCTCCTTCCAGCAATATTATTTTATTATCATTAAGTGTAATTGCATCAGCACCATTTAGCGGGAAATTCCACTTGTCATATTTTTGAAATTTATTTGTTGTTGGGTCAAATTCAATAACATTAGCACCCACTTCACCCTCAGAGCCGATAAATAATACTTTTCCGTTATCTAATTTAACATGTGTTATATACAATCTAATTCCCTTTGGCAAAGGTATTTTTTCAAATGTTCTTGTTTTTGGATTATATAATTCAACAGCATCTCTTGTTATTTCTTTATCATTAAGATAATCTTCAATTTCATAAATAAATACTCTTCCGTCATCTAAAAGAAAATATATGGGGCTTTTATGATATATTGCAGAGTTAAAATCTTTATCTGTAACTGAAGTTTCACGTTCTTCTTTTGTTGCTCTTTTAGAAAATCTTTTTCCTATTGTTTCATCAAATGTTTTTGTTTTAACATTAAAAATTCTAAAATAGCTGCCTGTATCATCCCTATGAAATGTGAATATTTCATCTTTATTTAATAAAATGCTTCTTTTGGGTATAAACGTATTTTGTATTAGTGTAAATCTATTGGTTTTCCTGTTATAGATTTCTATACTTGTTCTTGTTTTGTTAAGTTTTTTGAAATCATTTGTATTAGCTTCTCCAACTGATATTAAAACATTATTTTCATCAAGTTTTAAAGCATGATAAGATCTTCTCGGTATAGTCATATTTGTATTCAAATCAACAAATTTTTCTTCATCAACTTTTAGTATTCTTGCTCCTGTATCCCAACTGCCCGGGAAGAATATTTCATTATCATTTAATTTAACAGGCATAGTACCATCGCAAGTTGGTAAGTGTTTAAGGGCTCTAAACGAACCTTTTGCATAACTTTCCTGATTTAGAAAGAAACAACAAAACAATAATGATACAAAGACTATGGATATAATCTTATTTCTATTCATAAATCTACAATTCCATATTTTCATTCAATACCCCTAACTTATACCCTGCTACATAATTTCTGATTCTTGTTTCTTCAAGTTTTTGCTTTTTATCAAGCAATTCAAGCTTTTTTTTAACACACTCGGCCTTTGCTATTATACCGTTTGTGTTCAACCTTTCAAGGTTTTCAAGGTTTTTATTTACTAAACTCAACGTCCTTTTATTATTCTCATTTTGAATTAGAGAATTTTCCGCATCCAACCTTATCTGTTCATATTTTTTCTTTAATTCAGCAAGCTCCATTTCCTTTTGAACTTTTAATTTTTCTACTTCTATTCTTCTTTTTTGAACCGTATTAACGTTTTTTAACCCATCAAACATAGTAAAAGAGGTTGAAATTCTAAAAGACAAACTCCTCTGTTCAAAATCAGAAAAACTGTCAAAATATTTGTTACTGTCAGACCCATACCAGTTATACCTTGTATCAAAAGAAATTTTTGGAAAATTAGCTCTTTTTTGAATTTCATATTCCTTTTGTTTCTTTAATATCTCTAAATCATAGGTTTTAGCCTCAAAAGAATTTTCAATATCAAAACCTGCACTACTACTTGCAGCCGTTTTTTCAATAGAAAGTTTTTTAACTTCACTCACAGGTAAAATCTCGGGCGTGCTTTTGCCATCTTCCAACCCTTCCTCAAAATCTGCTATTTCAACATCATCCACCCCATAACTTTTATTTGTATAATATGAAAATTCCGTTAATCTTTTTGATAAATTATTTTCTAATTCTCTAATATCTGATTTTGTTTCAGAGATATCTATTTCGGAATTTGTGACTTCAATTTCTGATAATTCTCCTGCACCTCTTAGCCTTGAATTTATTGTAAAAAGCTCATTTTGTAAACTTAAAATCTCTCTTTTTATTCCCAAAGCTTTGTATAACGCTAGAGTTTCGCCGTATAAATCAACAACATCAAGTTTTAAATCCCTTGTATCTTTTAGCAAAAGCGCTTCTTTTTGTTTATCATCAGCTTTTGCAATCTGAAGGTTTCTTTTTCTTATACCAAAATCAAAGATATTGTAATTTAATCCTACTGCTGCAACATCCTGGTAATAATCTCTGTTTAATAATATTTCATTCCCGACAGCTGTTATTTGTCTTGTCCCGTCAGATAAATCGTTATATCTTTCTGTTGTTGCATAGCCTGATAAAGTTGGGAAATATCCTGCACGAGCTTCTTTAATCCCATATTCCGTACTTTGTTTTTCAATTTTAGAGGTCTTCAATTTATATGAATTTTGAAGGGCGGTTTCTAAGAAGAAATCAAAAGTTAAAGTTTCAGCGGCAGAGGGGAGAATAGTTAACCCGCAAATCATTGCTGCGGATATATGTTTTACTATTCTTCTTTTAAATTTAACTTTAGACGTTTTACTTGCCTTTATTAATCTGTATTTTCTTAATTCAAATATTTATTATCTTTTAATTATGTATTTTAATTACTTTACCATAAGCAGTATTATTTGTATCATCTTCTTCTTTTGCATAGCTTTTAATTAGTTCTATTTGTTTTGGTAAAAGCTTTTTTAAATCATAGTTATCAACAATTGTCTTTCTTGCATTCATTCTTATCTTTTGATTTTTATCATTGTGAATGCTATTATTGATAACTTTAGATTCCAAGATCTCATCAATTGTTTTTACAAATTCTTCAATATCATAGAAATTAACGAGATATCCATTTTTCTTGTCCTTAATCACTTCTTCCACAGGCTGTGTTTTAGACCCTACAATTAAACACCCTGTCGCCATAGCTTCTAACATTGACCACGATAAAACAAAAGGATAAGTTAAATAGCAATGAACAGATGAAATTTGAAGAAGTTTTCTGTATTCTTTATACGGCAATCCTCCCGTAAAGTGTAATCTTGATAAATCAAGATTTAAATTTTTCAGCATCAATTCTTTAAATGTTGTATTTCTTAATTTTGGCCCATAGCAAACCCTGTCTTCTCCTGCTATTACAATGTGAAGATTTTTTCTTTTTTGAAGCAATTTTTCAACTATTTCCATAAACTGCGGAAAGCCTCTGTATGGTTCCATTCCACGTGTTGCATAAGTTAAAACTTCATCCTTGCAAGAAAGAACAACGTTGCTGTCAGGAATTTTAAATTCAGCGTCCGGGTTTGGAATAAAGTAATCTGTATCAATCCCATCGTGAATTACATTTATTTTACTTTGTAATTCCTTTGGGAATTGGCTTTTTTGCCATTTAGTTGGACATATTCCTAAATCACAAGAAATTAAATCCTGTAAAAATTGTGAATTATTACACCTTGTTAAGGCCTTTCTGTCATAATCAGGCATTATTCTATCAAAACCGATATCGGCACCAGATGAGTTGTAATACCATTCACAATAATTTATCAAAGGAACATCCGGAAAAACATCTTTAAAAAACATTGAATTTCCCCATCCGTGTGCATAAATTACATCCGGGGCGAACCCTGAATTTTTAAGTGCAATAGCAGCTTCTGCCGCTCCTTGCCCATGGATAATAGATTCCTCATATTGTTTCAAGTACCTGTGGGCATTTTGCGGCACTTTTCTTTTTAATTTGTATAAAACTTTCTTAACACCTTTAATTTCAATTGGGGTTTGGGTATTGCACAAAAATACAATTTCGTTTTTGGGGTCTTTTCCTAATTCTGTAATCATATGTCTAAACTGAGCCGGAAAATTCCTGTGCGAAAACAAAAACCTCAAAATTATTTCTCCCCATTAGTTATCTATATCATATTGCAAAATTATTCACTTTTGAATATTAAAAATTTGCTTTAAAACGCAATTTTTCTCCCTTTTTTCTTGTTTTTAATCTCATCTGTCAAGATTGACGGGATATAGAAACTAAATATATTTTTGCCGTTGATATGTTTTGGTGTATTATTTGTAGAATTTTCAATCAGATGTTTAGTATCATCAATCAGGCTTTCTGCTTTTATAGCTCCACAATGTGCTTCGATAATTTTTCTTGATAAATAAAGTCCAAGACCTACGCTTGCTTTCTTGTATTTTGAAGCGAAGCTTGAATATTTCTTAAATAATTGCTTTATAATTTCATTTTCAATATACTCGCCGGAATTTTCCACATAAAATCTGAAATAGCCTCTGTCATTTACGGCGTTAATTTTAACAATGCTATTTTTGTGAGCATAATTTATAGCATTTGCAAGCAAGTTCATTATCACTCTTTTGATGTGAATTTTATCTGCACAAATATTGCAGCCATCAGGTGTTTCAGTAAATACATTAATTTCAATTCCCTTTTGTACGGCAAGACTCTTTGTTTCTTCAATACATTCATTTATGAGAGCTATTGCATCAAAAACTTCGTAATTTAAAGTCGCAGTTCCGCTTTTAAATTTATAAGTCGCAAGTATTGTAAAAATCATTTCTTTCATATATTTGCAAGAATTTAAAGTAGCACGGACTATATTCTTTTGTTCTGTATTAAGTGCGCCAAAACTTTCACTCAAAAGCATTTGTAAACTTGTGATTTGAGAAAGTGCCGGAGTTTTCAAATCATGACTTAATGTCGCAACAAAGTTTTCTTTTTGTTCCGATAATTTATTGAAGTCTGCTGCATCAAAAACATTTTCAAGAGTTATACAATTTATAATTCTTGGTATTAAAAGATACAAAATAAAGGCAGCAAAAATAATTGTAACCCGCCATTTATCTGATAATTCCGCATAAGGGTTAAAGCATAAGAACAGTAGACATAGACAGAAAATAATATCCCTTATTGTTACGTATATTATTTTTTTTAATTATTTCCATATTTATTATTTAAATATAAATTATAATTATTTTTATATTGTAAAATAGTGTTGATAAAAAACAATCAATTATATTCATGAAATATTGATATTTTTAGCAGTTTTTTAAAGAAGTTTTTCTTGCAATTTTTCTAAAAATATTTTAGCTGCAGGCGAAAATATTTGATATTTTTTCCATACAATGTCAAGGCTTGATTCCAGTTTTGGACTTAGCGGTCTGAAGCATAATTCGCTATCTTTTGATGTATTTACGAGTTTATCAAGCGTTATTGCATAACCAACTCCTTTTTTGACCATAACTGCAGCATTATAAACAAGGTTGAATGTTGCAACGGTATTTAAATTTTTAAATTCACCTTGAAACCATTCTATAAATTCATTTTTAGAAGATGTTTTTCTTATTGCCTGTCTTGAATTTAAAAGCGGCAAATTTCTCAAATCCTCAAGTTTTACATATTTCTTTTTAGCCAGCGGACTGTCTTTTCTCATAATGACACCCCAAATATCTTTTTCAGGTAAAGCCAAATGTTCATATTTTGATAAATCAACAGGCTGAATTAAAATTCCAAAATCCAATAAGCCCTTATCTAATTTTTCAGTTACATCTTCTGCATTTCCTGATTGAATATGAAATTTAATATTAGGATAATCTGTTTGAATTTCTTTAATAATTTCAGCTATATACTTCATAGAATCAGTTTCGCCGCCGCCAATATAGATATCTCCTGATACAGTATCATTTATTGATTTAAACTCAGCCTCCGTTTTTTCAACCATATCAACAATTTCTTGTGCGCGTTTTCTTAAAATCATCCCTTCGGGTGTTAAAGTTATATTGTGCTTACCTCTTATAAAAAGTTTTTGTTTTAGCTCTTTTTCAAGGTCCTGCAGTTGTCTTGTTAAAGTAGGCTGTGTTAAATGCAGGGAGTTTGCAGCTCCTGTAATTGAGCCTTCTCTTGCTGTTGCTAAAAAGTATTTTAGTACCCTTATTTCCATATTTTTATAATATGGGTTTCTTATTATGCTTGTCAAGCATTTTTAAATATGTAATATGAGTATTTGCTATTTTAAAAAATTCGTAAATAATGGATATATGGATAAATTGATGAAAACGATATTAAACAAATTGAAACACTGGATAGAGGCAAAACGTTGTTTGGGTGGTATTAAAAGAAAGGAAATTATGGAAATATTAAAATGTACTACAAAAAGAGGTCTTGAATTGAAAGGGGCAATATTTAATACCTTGCCTTCAGATATTGTTCTTATAATGATACCCGGTATTTGTTCTAATCTTTTTCAAAATGAACTTTTATATGAAACCGGAAGACTTCTTGAAGAAAATGGAATAAATTGTATAATAGCTCATACCCATGATTCTTTTTCATGTTTTGCATATACTGATTTTTCAACAGGAAAGCAGAGAATTTCCGGTACTTTTGATGATGAGTTTAATATGGTATATGATGATGTGGAATCTTATGTTGAATTTGCAAAAAGGGCTGGCTACAAACATATAATTCTAGCAGGACATTCCTTGGGTTCAAATAAAATCATTCATTATCTTGGAAATACTTCAGATGATTTTGTAGATTATTTTATAGTATCATCCCCTGTTGATATTATGCACTGGTGGAATATTATGCCCAATATTGATAAATGTTTTAATCTTGCGCAAAAATGGGTAAAGGAAGGCAAGGGAGATGACATTGTACCGTTTTTATTCGGTGGCTTTTCACCGATGAAAGCAAAAACCGTTTTAGGATTTTTTAATGCAGATAATCTTAAAAACTGCCCCGTAATAAGCGGCGAGGGTGAAACAAAATCTTTATATAATATGAAACCTAATGGCGTATTTATAATAGGTTCAAAGGATTCTGTCACAGGGGAAAGTCCAAAAGGATTTATGGAACAGATAAATTTATGGACAGTGCATCCTGAATACAACCATGTTATGGAAATCAAAGGTGCTTCGCATATTTTTTATAATATGCATAAAGAATATGCAAGAGCTGTTCTTGGTTGCATACAAAGCCGTTTTATGACCGTTGTTTAGAAAAGTGGAAAGGTATTTATGTTAAAGAAAATTTTAATAGTTTTAATGATAGTGTTTATAGGAGGCAGTCTTATGTGTGAGGCTAAAGCTTTAAAAGAAAATAATTGGGATAAAGTTTTCAAAAAGAGTAATAAGGTTGATGTTAAAAAGGTAAATTTTAAAAACAGATACGGCATAACTCTTGTTGGGGATTTATATACACCAAAAGATGCAAATGGTAAAATGCCCGCTGTTGCTGTAAGCGGACCTTTTGGGGCTGTAAAAGAGCAGGCTTCAGGGTTGTATGCCCAAACTATAGCTGAACGCGGTTTTATAACTTTGGCTTTTGACCCTTCTTATACGGGAGAATCAGGCGGGGAACCGAGACATGTTGCAAGCCCGGATATTAATACGGAAGATTTTAGTGCTGCTGTTGATTTTTTTAAGCAATCAGAATAATGTAGACCCTGAAAAAATTGGCATTATAGGGATTTGCGGTTTTGGCGGAATGGGCTTAAATGCTGCAAGTATGGATACCAGAATTAAAGCAGCTGTAACTTCTGCTATGTATGATATGAGCAGAGTTAATGCTAAAGGGTATTTTGATTCAATGGATGAAAGGGCACGTTACGAATTAAGACAAACATTAAATAAGCAAAGAACCGAAGATTTTAAAAACGGTACTTACGCGCCCGGAAGCGGGCTTCCTGATAAATTAACAGGGGAAGAACCACAATTTGTTAAAGACTATTGGGGTTATTATAAGACAAAACGCGGTTTTCATAAGCGCTCAATTAATTCTAACGGGAACTGGAATATGACATCTTCCTTATCTTTTATGACAATGCCTATTTTAACTTATAGCAGTGAGATTCAAAATGCGGTATTGATGATTCATGGCGAGAATGCTCACAGCAAATATTTTTCAGAAGATGCCTTTAAGAAATTAAAAGGGGAAAATAAAGAGCTTTTAATTGTAGAAGGCGCAAACCATGTGGATTTGTATGATAATTTAGAAAAGATTCCGTTTGATAAAATTGAAAAATTTTTCAAAGAGTATTTAAAATAAAAGTATAAATTTGATGAAACTTATTCCTCTGCGAGGCTAACCTTGCAGGGGAATTTTATAATTTTAAACAGGATTGTATATTTTTTTATTATGAAAATGTTTGAGATTATAAAAAAGATGTTTAATTTTATCAGAAAATTTTTATGGCAGATTTTGCTTACAGCTTTTATTATATTAATGGCTGTCTTATTGTATCAGAGATTTGCTTATACCTTTATTACTGCTGAATTTCAGGAGCTTCGACCCATAAAAGGCAGGATAAATGTTTTTTATAAAGGGTATAAAATAGGAAAAGTATTATATATAAGACCAAGTGAAGATTATCAAACAACCATTATGAGAATGGCGCTTTTTCACAATAAAAATTTAAGATTGCCAAATAATATTACAGTAAAACTGCAAAGAGAAAAAGATAAATGGAGAAAAATAGATTATATTGATATAATTTACCCGGATGACCCTGCTGTTGCTTATTTAAAGAATGGAGATGTTGTTCACGGTAAGTCTACTGTTGATATTGAAACGTTTTTATCAAGCCAGGAGTCAGATTCTTTGGATAATATGAAGGAAAATCTTGAAAAAACGGTTGAAGAACTACAAGATACAATTGGTGCACTTCATGATTTGTTTAATACATTGAATGAAACAGTGCAGGAAAATAGGAATAATTTGAAAGAAACCACTGATAATCTTGAAAATACAACACGAAATATTGAAGATTTAACGATAAAATTAAACCGTTCAATTAAGCAGGATAGTTTAAATAAAACAATGCAGAACCTTGAAGAAACGACTGAAAATGTCAGAACTTCAACTACGGATTTGCAGGAAACCGTAAGAAAAATAAACGAATTTACAAATGGTAATCTTCCAAATATTGAGACCGGAGTAAATGATACAAGCTATATCATAAGAAATTTAAATCAAATAACCTGCGGTGTTAAAAATACTCTTAAAAAACGCTTTGGGGGTTTAAGACTTCTTTTTGGAAGAACAATAGGCAAAGATTGCTCAAATTGCAATGAATAAATTATAATCTTTTTTGAAGCGCCGTTATTCTTTTTTTAAGGATGCCGGCGTTTTGATTTGGGAATTTTAGCAGCATATTTAGATAATAAATTTCAAAATTAATAGCTTTGTTAATTATATTGGGCAGGTAATCCAAATTTACTTTTGAGGTTTCAAAAAATACTTTTCTTGTTTCAAAGCCAAAAAGTGTACCTGGAGTAAATTTTTTAATAAAGTTGACAGATTTGGCGGTAATTTCTCCGCCCAGAATAACTTTTTTTTCTGCTTTTTGGCACTTTTGAATAACGGGTGAAATTGTTTCAAACATACAATCTGAATCAATTAAGGAATGTGAAAGGTTTAATGATGATGTTAAATCTCCGCGTCCGATAACAACTCCATCCAGCATATCTGTATATCTTGTATTTAAAATATTATCCAGATTTTTAATTCCAAATTCAGTTTCAATATTTATAAAAATACTTTTATTTATAAGCTCATTTTCCAGATATACTGATTTTATGGTTTCAATAAATTTTTTAAATGCATAATCAGTTTCAACCATAGGTGCTACAATTGTATCGGCATTGATATTTTTTGAAATTATGATATCATTCAATGATGAAAAACCGCCTGTTTTTAGGGCGAGGGAAAGAGAATTTTCTTTTAAGATATCTGAAATCTTATTGCACAGGTCTTCCTGTAAGTACTCGCTTTCAAGCTCAAGCTTAATTGCTTTTGCCCCAAGGGTCTTTAGTTCTTTAAGATATTGAATAAAATTTCCATCATTTTTTATCATAGGTGTTATTTTAACATAAAAAATCCCCCTCTTTTTATCAATAAAAAAGAAGGGGAATATCCTGAAAACCATCTTTTATAAGAATGATTCTTATAAAGAGGAGTCTTGCATATTAGTGTTAGAGTTTTCAGGTGCTAAATTTAAAATATCATCCTCAAGTTCTTCAATTTTCGCAGTTAATATCTTAATTGAATCTTCACAGTAGCCCTTACATTCTGCTTTTGCTGTAGTTACTACGGTTTTAACATAGTTTTTAAGAGATTCTTCAAGTGTTTTTACTATTTTATTTAATTGTTCTTCATTTATAAGACCTCTTATGTTTATGGCATTTATCAAGGTTTGTTCAGATACGAAGTTTGTATCATTTTGAAGTTCTGAAAGCTTGGATGGAATATCAGACATTGCTTCCATATTATCTTCGAGTTCATAAATAGTACTATTTAGCATATTTATTTTCCCCATAATTTCCTGAACAATATTTTGATGAGCATCTTTATTTGAATTATGCGCTGCAAGTAAAAACTCATTCTTATTTGTCAGTTCAACTGAAATTGTATTATTATCCATTGTTTTGTGCTCCTATTTTTGGGTATACTAAAAGTTTTGGCTGATTTGTAAAGTTGTTTGGAACAATGACTGCACTAAAGCCTTCGCTATTATGTAATTTTAAATATAGGCAATATTCACCCATAAAACCTTCATCGGTGCTTAGCTTGTTTGTTTCATCAGCCGTAAGATTAACTTCAAGGATATTGTTTTTAATATTATTGTAGGTTTTTGATATTAAGGGTTCTGCCGTATTGTTTTTTGCAATATGGAGTGATGCTTGAAAGCCTTCAAGCGGGATATTGAATTTAAATATAATTGAGCCAGAATCACCTCTTCTTATTTTTAAGGTATTGTTTTTTTCATCTACTATAAATGGCACTTTTTCTCCTTTCAAACAAAGCATTTGGTGCTTTATATAAAAAGTTTAACAGTGCATTGTGCAGAGCTTTTGTTTTTTGTATAGAGATATGCCAACTTTTAAATCTGATAAAAACACAATTTTATATTTAAAAAGGGATTATTGGAATGAAATTCTTATGGACAGCAGCTTCCAAGTATGTAGCCAATTTTTTGAATTTAGAGCTTCTTCATCAATATTTTTATAATGCCAGCCTTTAAAAATTCCCATCAAATTAAGCTCATCAAGAGTTTCTTCAAACCTTTGCCTTATTTGAAAAGGAAAAAGAGATGCTTTATTATATGGCAGAATTTTTAGTAATTTTTTAACTTGAACAGTTCTTGTATTCAAATGATTGGTATTACAATTAAGATTGTATTTTAGAATTGTTAAATATAAACCTATGGTTTTATGCCAACTTTTTGTTGCAGGATTTAAGGCTAAAAGCTTTTGATTAATAGGAATAAGCTTTTTTATATTTTTTATGTAATCATAATTTAAATCAAATATAAAGTTAAAATTGTTATAATCAATAAAATTAAAGATACCTGTTTTTTGAACAGTACTGATTTTTGAAGCTATTCTTTTTCTGACTTCTTTTTTATATCCTGCTTTATTTTTTCTTATGGAGCGAAAGGTTAAAATATCGTCTGTATTTATGTATAAAAGTCCATCCTTTTCTTTGTTCGTAAAGTAGAGGTGAAGTAAAATTATTAATATATCAATTTCTTCACTTTGCATACGGATTTTAGAATTTTTATGCAGAAAATTAAAAATGGTAAAACCACTTTGAAATATCGGGAATTGGAGAAAATCGGGTATTGTATTGATATTTGAACGTAAAATTTTTAAATTTACATTTGGAAGTTTAATTAATTCAGCAGACATAACTTTATTATTATCTATTTTAAATTATATTGTGGTTTTCTATACAAAAAATTAATATTTTGAAATTTAAATTTTGTTTCAAAATATAATACAAATTTCAATATTTATTTAAATGATGATATAATAAATATATAAAACTCTTGCATGATGAATTAAAAACAAAGCCTTTAAGATTACTTTTTAAGGCTTTGTTTTTTGTGCTTCATATTATTTAATAAAAGATTAATTGTTCCTTATTTCTGTGGTATTATAGCCTTTGTCTGTAAGTTAGAATACGGGCTAATTATCAATATAGCTAAGCAGAAAGGATATTGATGTCTGAAGCTTCACAAGTTGCAGCAGCTAATAATACCGCAGGAAATACTCCTAAGGTGTCTGTAATTGTGCCTGTATATAATACTGAAAAATATATAGAAAGATGTCTAAATAGCCTTTTAACACAGACTTTTGGCGATATTGAGATTATTGTTATTAATGACGGTTCTACTGATAAATCAATGCAGGTGATTGAAAGACTTGCTGAAGAAGATTCAAGAATTAAAGTTATTGAGCAAACTAATCAAAAACAGGGGGCTGCAAGAAACAGAGGTCTTGAAATTGCAAAAGGAGATTTTATTACCTTTATAGATGCTGATGATTGGGTAGACATTGATTACATAGATAAGATGTATCATTGTATAAAAAAGCATGATACTGATATTGCAGTGGCATCGGTAATTAGAATTAAAGCTTCAGGAAAGTTCAGGCGATATTCAAATTATACGGAAGAAATTTTTTATACAGGTTTCAATAACCTTGCAAAAACTCTTAAAATACCATCACATTGGCAGGTTTGGGGAATTTTATATAAAAAAGAAGTTTTGGACGGACTTCGTTTTGAAGAGAATGTTTATTATGAAGACCCTGAATTTTTAACAAAGGCATTGCATAATACAAAAACCATGATAACTGTTCCCGGGGTTAAGTATTATTATTTTGTAAATTATTTTTCTACAATGCGTCTAAAGCAAACTATTGCAAAACTTGAGGATAAAGTTAATGCGAAGATTAATGTTGTAAGGTTTATGAAGGAAAACAACATTAAGTTTCAAGATTTTATTATTGAAAAAGAGAGAAATCTTTTTTATACAGTTAAACACTATCAAAACAGAAAAGATTTTTACCTGTTTGGGGTTAAAATATTTTCAAAAGATATAAAATACGAATTTCAAAAGACTTTTTTAATAATTAATACGCCCAAAATTGACGACCCAAATGAAAGTATTATTTCAATAAGCCCTCTTTGTCAAAATATTAAAATGATTTATCCTGATTCAAAGGTTGTACTTTTGATTCATGATAATAATTTTGATGAAGCTATAAAGCTTGATTGCATTGATGATGTAATTATATATAATGAGGATGAATACCCCGGGCGCTTGGGCTTTATCGACTTTGTAAAAGGCTTTATTTATAAATATATTCATACCTCTTTTATTATTGACGATAGTTTTAAAAGTTTTGTTGTTGCAAAAATGTTAAATTCGCGGTATGTCTTCAGACTTAAGAAAAATTCAAAATATCCGCAAGATGAAGACCTTATGGAATTTTTCCAGAAATTGACCCATAAAAAACTTATCAAGTTTTCTCCAAAATTTAAGACAAATCACCCTACTAAAAATCTGGATACATTGGAGGCAGAACAGGAAAAGGCTTAATGTTTGGAAAAATTTTGGATAGAATAAAAAAGAAAAATGCTTCCTCTCCTGAAAAAAATACTCATAGTATAGATATTGTCTATCTTTGGTGTGATTTAAATGATGAAAATTTTAAAAAGAAAAAAGAGGAATGTGCTAAAAAATATGGAGTAGAATATAATGCAGATAATGACTGCAGATATATTAATAATGATGAACTAAAATATTCTCTCCGTTCTTTAGAAAAATATGCACCATGGATAAACAATGTCTTTATCGTAACAGATAATCAGGTTCCAAAATGGCTTAACCTAAATCATCCAAAGATAAAAATTATTGACCATAAAGACATTATGCCTGCCGAGGCTTTGCCTTGTTTTAATTCAAATGCGATTGAGCATTGCATTGTAAATATAGATAGTTTATCTGAATATTTTTTATACGCAAATGATGATACGTTTTTTTGTTCGCCTGTTGAGCCTGAATTTTTCTTGAATAAGGGTAAAATCATATACAGGTATACAAAACCTGTCTCAAGCCGAGATGATTCTTTTTATGCGTATGGCATAAGGAATGCAAAAAGGTTAATTTTAGATAATTTTGGCAGAAACATTAGTCTTTCATCGCATCACAATATTGATATGTATAAAAAGAACGATATTATTACCTGTCAAAAAGAATTTAAAGAAGAGATAAAAAAGACAGTAAATTCTCATTTTAGAAATTTAAGTGATATTCAAAGGATAATATATGCTGATTATTCTATTTTAGATGGCAGCGGAATTTTAAAACAAATAAAAAATTCAGTGCTATTTTCCAATAAAAGGGATTCTATCGCCCTTTTTTCCCAAAGCAGGAAAAAGGAACAAAAACTTAAAAAATATAAACCAAAACTTTTCTGTATTAATGATACGGAAGAAACAACCGATGAAAATAGAAGAGAAACAAGAGAATTTTTAGAGAGTTTATTTCCTGAAAAATCAGGGTTTGAGGAGTAAAAAATATTAATGTCTAAGGTGTCAGTAATTATTCCTGTATATAACGTGGAAAAATATTTAAAAGAGTGCTTGGATAGTGTTGTTAATCAAACATTAAAGGATATTGAAATAATATGTGTAAATAATGGTTCTGTTGATAATTCTTTGCAAATTTTAGAGGAATACAGCGCAAAAGATTGCAGGATAAAAATTATAGATAAAAACAATACCGGTGTCGCATCAGCAAGAAACGAAGGAATTAAAGCTGCAAGCGGTGAGTTTATCGGGTTCGTAGATAGTGATGATTGGATAGAACTTGATTATTTTGAAAAGCTGTATAAAGCTGCAATTGAGTATAATTCAGATATCTCTTATACAAATATTGTTAAATTTTTTAATGAGAATAAGGTCGAACGTTTTTATGGACCAAATGATAAAAGAATAGCGAAGTCTGCAGAAGAAAAGTATGAGATGGGGTATGTGCCGTATAATTGCCATGTTGTGAACAAAATATATAATACAAAAAAAGTAAAATTACTAAATGTCTTGTTTGAAGACGGGTTTTATTTTGAAGATATGGAGTGGACTCATAAAATTTTATATTATTTGGGAACAATGGCTGCTGTTCCTGATACCAGATATTATTATAGGATAAGAGAAAACTCTATTACAAAGACAATAGCAGAAAAAAATCTTAATGATTTAGATAGAGCAAGATATAAATCATTAGATTTTGTTCAAAAAAAAGATATTAAAATAAAAAATATAAAGGCATATTTTCCTACAGAAAAGACAAGAATTTCTTTTTTGGGACTTCCTCTTTTGAAAATTGCAAGATTTGTGAACTATAAATATTTTTATCTTTTTGGTTTCATTCCTGTGTTTGAAATAAAAAAGCGGTTTTATTTTGATGACGGAGTGCAATCATAAATGCAAGGCGAAGAATTAAAAAGAAATATTTTATTTGTTATGCAAAATGGCTGTGCCAGTGCTGTTGGTGGCAGTGTGATTATTTCTTTTGATATAGCAAATTTATTATATAAAAATGACTACAATGTTACTTGCTGCTATTACTCTAAGGATAAAAATAAAAAACCTGAATATTTACATAACAGCATTGATTTAATAAATTTACAGAATGATTTTGATGATTTTTCAGCCGGAGTTAATAATCTGGTTGAAAAAACCAAGCCTGATTTAATAATTTTTGTATTCCCGGGGCTTTATTTTAGAGCACGATTAGATGATAAATTTTCTTCAATTCCAAGAATTTTAATGTTTCATTCAAGACCAGATTTTTATTTTGCAGAAGGATTGGATGAAAAAGAGTTTGAGAAAATATATAAAAGTACTACGTCACAAATTTTGTTTGAAAGTTTTTATGCTCTTTTACCTGATTTTATAAAAAAACAAAATGTGGTTTGCATACCAAACTATTATAGATGCCATGAATTGAGAAGAAATTTCAGTGCTGAACATAAAAAAATAGTTTACCTTTCAAGAGTTGATGCATGTAAGGGTGTGGATTTTTTAATAAAATCATTTGCAAAAGTCGCAAAAAAGTATCCTGAATGGAAAATTGATATTTGGGGACAATCTCAACCTGCTTATTATGTTAATGCCTTAAGGAGACTTGCAAGAATACATAAAGTAGATAAACAGATTATTTTTAAGGGGATAACAAAAGAGCCTCTTGAAACGCTAACAAACTATGATTTTTGTGTTTTTCCTTCTATTTTTGAAGGGTTTGGTGTAGGACTTGTTGAGGCACAAAGTGTAGGTTTGCCTGCCATTGGCAGAAAAGCTTGCAGTGGTGTTAATGAATTAATTATAGATGGCAAGAATGGCTTTTTATCGGATGAAAATTATGACGATTTTGCAGCAAAGATAGAAGAATTAATAAATAATCAGGAATTAAGAACTCAGCTTGGACTTTATGCCTTAGAAAATGCAAAGCAGTATGATAAAACGCGCACGGATGCAATGTGGCTTAATGCAGTTAATAAAATTCTAGAAAATGGCAAAGAAGACAATGTTTTAAAAAATGAAAAAACAAAATATGGACTTTATCCTATTGATAAGATTATGGACAAATACTATTATGGCGGGTATACACCTTCTCAAAAGTTATTTTCTATAAAAAATCAGTTGTGTGGCGGGAAGAAGGCTAAGATTTTGTATATTCTTGGATTAAGATTTAAAATTTCCACAAAGTAAATTATGGGAGAGGTAATGGAAAAATTAGTTTCAATAGTTTTACCTACGTACAATGGTGAGAAATATTTGGCGGATTCTATTGAATCTGTTATAAGCCAGACGTATAAAAATTGGGAATTAATTATAATAAATGACTGTTCAACAGATAAAACTTTAGAAATAGCGCAAAGTTATGCTGCAAAAGATAACAGAATAAAGGTTTATTCAAATGATGAAAATTTAAAAGTGCCAAAAAGCTTAAACCGAGGGTTTTCTTTAGCAAATGGAAAATATTTCACCTGGACATCTGATGATAATATGTATAAACCAAAAGCTATAGAATATATGGTCAATTATCTTGTTAATAATAATGATACCGATATGGCTTCCTGTGTTATGAGCTTGGTTAGCAATAATGGACAATTTGAAAAAGATAGTTCAAAACGGTGGGAAAGAAACCAGCTGGAACTTTGTAAAAGATGCAATATCGGCGCTTGTTTTATGTACACAAGAGAAATTGCGCTAAAAACCGGCGGATATGCAGAGAATATGTTTTGTGCCGAAGATTATGATTATTGGTGCAGGCTGGCATTAATCGGAAAAATTGCATATCTGGATGAAAATTTATACACATACAGAATTAACTCCCAAAGCCTTTCTGTTAAAAAAGAAAAACAAATGCTTGCAAGAACCCTTGATATAAGACTAAAGTATTTTTTGGGGTTTATGGAAAAATACAATGTGGCACCCAAAGAACAAATCAAATATATACTTGATGCATATAAAGAAAACAGGGAAAAACAATGGCTTGAACTTGGGGAGAAAATTGATAAAAAAGCTCTTTCAAGAGGGCTTGTTGTTGTGAATTTCAAATATTTTCTAACCAAAATTTTTTCAATGAAAAACAGAAAAAAGCATAAAATTATTACTATTTTAGGATTTAAGATTAAAATAAGAAGAAAGAAGAAATGATGGAAGATTTTTATGAAATAAATATACGCCAATACGGAGATGAGAGGGGCAAATTAACTACAATTGAAGGGTTAAACGATATCCCATTTGAAATAAAACGGGTTTATTATATTTCAAATGTTGGATTAGATAAAGATAGAGCCCATCATGCTCATAAAAATTCAAAAAGGGTGTTGAGTGCCATTCAAGGTTCTTGTAAGGCGACACTTTTTGATGGTAAAATAAAAAAAGAATTTATTCTTGATTCTATGACTAAGGGGGTTTATTTTAATAAGGCTGTTTGGTGCGAGTTATCTGAATTTAAAGATAATGCCATAGTTTTAGCACTTGCAGATGAAGTGTATGATGAAGCTGATTACATAAGAAGTTATGAAGAATATATTAAATTTTTAGATAAGCAAAAGGAAATATAAAAATGAAGGTTGTGACACTTATCGGGACAAGACCGGAGATTATAAAACTTGCCCAGACAATAAAAGAATTGGATAAATTTACAGAGCAAATAATAGTTCATACAGGGCAAAACTATGATTATGAACTTAATGAAATATTTTTTAAGGATTTAGATTTAAGAAAACCGGATTATTTTCTTGATGCTGCAGGGGAAACACCCGCAAAAACTGTTGCAAATGTAATTTCAAAATTTGATGATGTACTGGAAAAAGAAAAACCGGATGCGCTTTTATTATATGGCGATACCAACTCTTGCCTTGCGGTAATTTCAGCTAAAAGACGAAAGATTCCAATTTTTCATATGGAAGCAGGAAATAGAAGTTTTGACCTCAATGTGCCAGAGGAGATAAACAGAAAGATTGTAGACCATCTTTCAGATATCAATATGGTTTTATGTGAGCATTCAAGAAAATATCTTGAAAATGAAGGCATACGTCCTGAAACTATTATAAAAACAGGTTCTTCAATGAAAGAATTATTTAAAACCTATGCTTTAAAAATAGAAAATTCCGATGTTCTTTCAAGGCTGAATTTATGCAAAAAAGAATATTTTATTGTAAGCTCCCACAGGGAAGAAGTTGTAGATAAGGAAGAAAACCTGAAAAGCCTTATAGAATCATTAAATGCACTTGTTGAAAAATATAATTATCCTGTTATTTTTTCAACCCATCCAAGGACTCAGAAAAAACTTGATAAAATTCAAAATTTAGATGTAAATCCTAAAATTTCATTTTTAAAACCGTTAGGATTTTTTGATTATATTAATCTTCAAAAAAATGCCTTCTGCACATTGTCTGATTCAGGAACAATAACGGAAGAAAGCTCTATACTTGGCTTTCCTGCTGTTACAACAAGAAATGCGCATGAGCGCCCTGAAGGGAATGATGAAGGGACACTCATTATGTGCGGGTATAAGAAGGATAGAGTGCTTAAAGCTGTCGAAGTTGTAACTTCACAGGCAGCAAATTTTGAAATCATTAAAGATTATGAAGCTGAAAATGTATCCAGCAAAGTTGTAAGAATTATTTTAAGCTATACTGATTATATTAATGAAAGAATTTGGAGAAAATAAAACTTTAAGCTTTTTCGAAAAGATAATTAAAGGAGAGAATAAAAGTGTTTAAGAATAAAACGTTGTTAATAACAGGCGGTACAGGCTCATTTGGGCAGAAAATGCTTAAATTTTTTATAAATAATACTGATATTGAAAGGGTAAAAATCTTTTCAAGGGATGAAGAAAAACAAGATAGAATGCGGACAGTATTTAAGGATGAGCGCATAAAATATTATATTGGAGATGTAAGAAATTATAAAAGTATCAATGAAGCGATGGCAGGGGTAGATTATGTTTTCCATGCTGCTGCCCTAAAACAGGTGCCGTCTTGTGAATTTTATCCAATGGAAGCTGTTGCAACAAATGTTATAGGAGCAAGCAATGTTATTGATGCTGCCGTAAACAATAAAGTTAAAAATATTGTTGTTTTGTCGACAGATAAAGCTGTAAACCCCATTAATGCAATGGGTATGACGAAAGCTTTGATGGAAAAAATCATGGTAGCTAAATCAAGAAATGTTGACCCCGATTCAACCATTCTTTCTGCAACAAGATACGGCAATGTTATGGCAAGCAGAGGTTCAGTTATACCTTTATTTATTAAACAATGTAAAGAAGGTAAGCCGATAACTGTGACAGACCCTAATATGACAAGATTTCTAATGTCTTTGGAAGAATCTGTACAGCTTGTTTTATTTGCTTTTAAAAATGCAAATACGGGTGATACTTTTGTTCAAAAGGCGCCGGCTTCAACAATCTATGACCTTGCACTTGCTATTAAGGAACTTTTTAATCCTAAAACAGAAATTAAGGTTATAGGTACTAGACATGGGGAAAAAGCTCATGAAGTTTTAGTTGGCAGGGAAGAAATAGTGAAAGCTGTTGATATGGGGCATTTTTACAGAATCCCTGCTGATGGACGGGATTTGAACTATGATAAATATTTTGTTGAAGGCAATACCAGAATTGAAAAGTGTGAAGAATATACCTCTTTTAATACTCAAAGGCTTGATAAAGATGGAGTTATAGAACTTTTATTAAAGCTAGATTATATTCAAGAAGAGCTTAAGACAAAAGAATATATTGGGGTTGCAAAATAATGCAAAGAAAAAAAGTTGCAATTTTAGGAGTTACAGGCATGCTGGGGTCTGCTCTTGAAAAAGAGTTTTCCTGCTACAAGGCTTGTTGCAGCTGTGTTTCTAAAGTAGAGACGGCTGGTATAGATTTTGATTTAATCAAGACAACAAGAGCTGAGCTTGATGCACAGAACTGTACAGTGGAAGCTATTGTAAAAATAATAGAAGGTGCAGAGTATGCTATAAACTGCATAGGTATAATTAAACCTTATATCCATGATAATGATTCGGCTGAAGTGCAGAGGGCAATTGAGGTTAATGGACTCTTCCCGCATAAATTGGCTGCAGCTGCAAATAAAACCGGCACAAAAGTTATACAAATTGCAACAGATTGTGTGTTTGACGGGCTAAAAGGCAATTATACAGAGGATGATAAACATAATGCAATTGATGTATACGGCAAGACAAAAAGTCTTGGAGAGGTTTCAGCTGATAATTTTTTAAATTTAAGATGCTCAATTATAGGGCGTGAGAAAAAATCTTATCTTTCTTTGCTGGAATGGTTTTTAAATCAGCCGAAAGGCGCTAAGCTGAATGGGTTTAAAAATCATTTTTGGAATGGCGTTACAACCAACGCCTTTGCTAAAATATGCAGAGGCATAATTGAAAATGATGCCTTTAAAGCGGGTTTGCAGCATATTGTCGCGGCGGATTCACCATCTAAAGCTGAAATGCTCCATATTTTTAAGGAAGTTTTTAATCGTTCTGATATCATAATTAATGATATAGATGCTGAAATTGCAATAAATAGGACGTTAGCAACAAATGATGATGTAAAAAACGCCTATTTATGGCGCATTGCAGGATATGAAAATATTCCAACCGTAAAGGAGATGATTGAGGAACTTGCTTAAGTGCCCAAGATTTCAGTCATAACGCCTGCTTACAATAGGGCTGATATGTTAAAAGAAACAATAGAGAGTGTTTTAGCCCAAACGTATGAAGATTTTGAATACATAATTGTGGATGATGGCTCAACAGATGCTACAAAGGAACTTGTTACAAGATATTTAGATGATTCAAGAGTTGAATATTTTTACCATGAAAATATTGGAGAACCCAAGACCGTAAACCGCGGGTATAGCTTATCAAAAGGGGAATATACGATTGTTGTAAATTCTGATGACCCTTTATATGATAAAGATTATTTTAAAAAAGCGGTTGAAACTTTTGAAACAGAGACTGATATTTTGGCTGTTTATCCAAATTGGGTTGAAATTGATGAAAATTCAAATGAACTAAGTAAGGTAAAGGATAAGCAGTTTGATTTTTTAGGGCTTTCAGTAACAGGCGGGCTGATGATTGGACCCGGTATGATAATTAAACACAGTGCACTTGAGGCTATCGGTTTTCGTGATGAATCTGTGAAATACACTGGTGATTTATCCATCACTTTTCAAATCGCAAGGCTTGGCAGAATAAAACATCTTGAAATATTTGGTGCAACACACAGGCGCCATAAAGGATGCCTTCAAAATACAGCACCTCAGGAAGATATTGCAAAAGAACTTTTAGAATTGTATTTAAAAGTATTTAGGGATGATAAAAGAAATATTCCGCCTGAAATATTAAGACATAGAAAGAAAATATTAAAAACCGCACTTTATATGTACTGCGCTTATGCTAAAAACCCTCTCAAATATTCGGATTTGTTTTGTTATAAAGCATTATTTAATGACGTTTTTGACAAGATTTATTTTTATTTTTCAATGAAAAAAAGAGGATATGCAGCATAAGGTTTGAAAATAAACTTTACATATTGATATGCAAAGTAGCATAAAAAAAGCCTTTGCTGTAGAATTTAATAAAGTATTAAAGAAAATGGATTTATGAATATTAAGTATTATAGTAGAGAAGAAATAGTAGAAGCTTGCGAAGGATTTATAAATCCCTGCAATATACTTGTAGACGTTGGGTGCGGGATTCGTCCTTATATTTATTCAAATAGCAAGTTTCATGTTTGTATTGAACCATTTAAAGAATATATCAATATTGCAAAGTCTGTATTTAAAGATTTGAATATGTTGTTTTTAAATAATTATGCATTGGAGGGATTGAGACAATTTCCTGATAAATCTGTTGATACTGTTATAATGATTGATTTAATTGAACATCTTACCAAAGAAGATGGGTATGCATTATTACAGGAAGCAGATAGAATCACAAAAAAACAAATTGTGGTATTTACCCCTTTAGGGTATTTGTCAAATCATAGAGAAGGCAATGATGCCTGGGGTTTAAACGGACAAGAAATGCAGGAGCATAAATCCGGGTGGCTTCCTGAAGATTTTGGTGAGGATTGGGAATTTCACATATGTAAGGATTATCATATTATTGATGATATAAATATATCAAAAGAAAGAACTCATGGATGTCTTTGGGCAGTAAAAAATAAAAATATTAAAGATGAATTGGATTCCAAAACGCCGGAGTTTGTTGTTGCGGCTTCTGAATTTATAAAAGAAATGCAAACAAAAAAAATGACTGAAAGGTTTGCAAGATTTGCACCCAAATATGTTAAAGAACTTTTTGTGTATAAAATTAAAAAAATATTGATTAATTGTAATTTATCTAAAAAAATAAGAAAAATCAAAAGAAATGAAATTGCAAACAGATTTGAATATATTAAAAAATATTATACAAGTCTTGCTTTTGGGCTTGAAATTGAAAACCCGAATTTAATTACCCCCCCCCAATAAGAAATAGTCTTTTTAATTTTAAAAAATTCAATATTAAAATGTTTCAAACTTCCTTTGGATTTAATTTTTCAAAGGAAGTTTTGCTGTGTTTAAAAACAATTTAAGAATCAACAAGGAGATAAGCAATGGGAATTTTTGAATTTTTAAATAAAGATAAAAAACAAGATATTTCGCTGTCTATTGTAAAATGTGCACAACTACCACAAGCAGAGTATTTAAAGACCTTAATTGAGACCTGTGGTTATAAAAAATATTTAGAATTAGGTGTGTATTTCGGGACTACTTATAATTATGTGAAAAAATATTGTGAAGTTGCCCATGCTGTAGATATTGAATTTAAAGATTTTATCAATAAAGACAGCTTTTTTCATATGACAACTGATGAGTTTTTTAAACAAAATAAAAACATGTATGATTTGATATTTATTGATGCTTGTCATGAATTTGGACAGGTAAAAAAAGATTTTGATAATTCTTTAAAAGTCTTAAATCCTGGCGGAGTTATTGTATTGCATGATACCGACCCATATTGTATTGAATATACTGCGAAAAACAGGTGTTCCGATTGTTATAAAATGAACAATTATTTAAGTCAAATTAAAGAGGTAAACTACTTAACTCTACCAATGACTGAAACAGGACTATCACTAGTTCAAAGAAAATGTGATTTACGGCATATAAAATTTTGTAAAGATTAGGGGATTATTGAATGATATATCTTAATTGTGAAGTAAAAAGCGGACTTGGGGAAGATACCTTTTGGACGTGGTTTGAAAGAGAATTTAAAGATGGCTGTTGTTTTGAAGTGCCAAAAAAATTGAATGATGATGACATATTACTTCGTTATTCTACACTCGGGTTTTTACCTATTGAAGGTAAACAAATAGCATATTGTCTTGAGCTTTTGCCGCAAATGAAAGAGCTTTTCGGGCTTGATATGTGGGATGAAAAATTAAAGAAGGTCAATGAATGTGCAAGATATTCAACATATCGTGTTGTTGCAACAGAAGAATCCGTGAAAGATTATGAAAAATACGGCGCTGTTGATGTTATTCCAATTGGTGTGGATACAGAAGTTTATAAACCCCTCAATGATAAAGAAAATTTAAGAAAGAAATACAATCTTCCTCTTGATAAAAAAATAGCAGCTTGGATTGGAACTTGTCATCCTATGAAAGGCTATGACAGACTTTTGCAATATGCTGCAGATAATCCCGATATACATTTTATTGCAATTTGGAAATGGGAGATGGAAGCAACAAGAATGGAAGGTGCGTCCAATTTTGTGCAAATTCCGCAGGTGCAAATTAATGAATTGTTGAATGCTGCAGATTTCTTTATTTCAACGAGCTATTTAAATTCATTCTATATGGCAGAATGGGAAGCTATGGCATCAGATATCCCATTTGTGCTTCTTGGTGATAACAAAAGAGAATTTATTCCTCAGGAACATCCAAGAAATGATATTTTTGAAAAAGGTTGGGATAGAGCTTCTTGCAAAAAGAAATGGGAAAAATATTTTTCTGAAAGAGGTGTAAAATGGTAAGAATTTCAATAATCTGCCTAATTTATAAATCAATAAAGCTTATGGATGCGGTTTATGAATCTGCTATGAAATATACCCCAATGTTAAGAAATGGCGAAGCCGAGTTTATATTTGTTGCAAATGACCCTACAGATAGTGTTGTTAAGCATTTGGTAGAGAAAAAGTATAATTTTGTAATTAATAGAAATAAACACTATACGGAAGAAGAACTTTTCCAAATGGGATATGGTGTGCCTGAATATATTAACAGAGTTTACAAAGGATACAATCAAGGTATTTTGCAAGCCAAAGGGGATAGAATTGTTTTGATTAATTCCGATAATTTCTTTTCACCGGATTGGCTTGAAAATTTACTAAAGTATTCAAGCTTTAAAAAGGTTATAACAAGTCAGCTTATTGAAAGATGTCATGAAAAGTTCAGCGTTTTTCCGGGCGCCATAGAACATAATTTTGGTGATTGTGTTGAGAATTTTAAAGAGAATGAATTTGTTGATTTTACATACAAGGTAAGAAAAACTGGTCTCAAAAAAGACGGTGCATATATGCCGGCTTTAATGTACCGCGATGCTGCAATATATGCAGGTTTGTATCCTGAAGGTAATATTGCAGGGGAAACCAAAGAAGAAATAGTGCGGTTTGGTGATGAAAAATTTTATGACAAACTTAGTGATATGGGTATAGAACATTACACGGCACTTGATAGTATTGTATACCATTTAAAAGAGGGTGAAAGAGAAGCCGAAGGAGAAACTTGCGGCGCTGTAGATTTTGATATTTCAAAATATGAGGTAAAACCATACAATAAACTCCCTGTTCAAGAATACAAACCTTTTGTTCTTAATCTCACTCCTACGGTAGAACATGATTGCATTATAGATAAACTTACAGATAAATATAAAATAAAAGTAATTAAAGAGGGCAAATATCCTAATATTTGGCGCAGGGAAAAAATTGGCGACAGGCGCATTGTGACTATATTTAATCTTATAAAGATTAAATATAGGAAAAACTAAAATTTAATCCTCTCCAAAATAATTAAGTTTGTCAAATATAGTTTAAATATAAACAATATAATAAAACTTCCTTTAATTTTGAATGTTTTAGAACTCAAAGGAAGCTTTATTGTGCTTAAAAATATAAAACTAAATATTTTGATTATATTTTTCTAAATATGTAGATCTAAGACTTCTAGATTGTTTGGTTATTTTTTTTGATAAGACACTTCCTGATATTATGGTTCAAAAAATAAAAAAGGAATATGACAGTTATCTTGAAATGGTTAGGAAAAAATTAGATAAGCTTCAAAATAATCCGACTTATGGGGCGCAAAAATGTAGATAAGTATTTTAGTGATAAAGCTTTCATGGCTGAATATAAATTATAATTTTGTGCTACAATTGAATCTAAATGATGGATTTTTAAACATGATAAAGGTAATATAATGTCTGATGTATTTAACCCTCTTGTATCAATTATAATACCTGTCTATAACGGCTCGAACTATGTTAAAGAAGCAATAGACAGTGCTTTAGCACAAACTTATAAAAATATTGAAGTTATTGTTGTTAATGATGGCTCTACTGATAATACTGAAAAAATTGTAAAAAGCTATGGCGACAAAATACGATATTTCTATAAAGAAAATGGCGGAGTTGCAAGTGCCTTAAATCTTGCAATTGAAAATTCAAAAGGCGAATATATATCTTGGCTTTCCCATGATGATGTATATTATCCAAATAAAATACAAAAACAAGTTGGGCTTCTTGCAGAAATGGAAGACAAGAATACAATACTGTATTCAAATTATCAAACAATAAATGCACGAGGAAAGAAATTAAGAGCAACTTGTTTTCATAAGCAGCATTTTGTTAAAAAACTAAACAACCCTTTATATCCCATTTTAAATGGACTTATACATGGATGTAGTCTACTGCTGCCAAGGCAAATGTTTGTTAAGCATGGGTATTTTAATACCGAATTAAAATGTACCCAGGATTATGATTTTTGGTATAAAGTTTTTCCTAGTTTTAATGTTGTATATATGTCAGATGTGTTGATAAAATCTAGAGTGCATAAAAATCAAGATTCAAAAAAGCATGTTAATAATTCAAATGAATGTGATAAACTTTGGATAAAAATGTTATCAGAATTGAAAGAACAACAAATTCGGCAAATATCTGATTCGTTATTGGAATTTTATAAAAATGAATATAAAATTTGTCATAATGCTGGATATTTTGGTGCTGCAGATTATATAAAAGCACTTATTCAAGAAAATGTAAATGATTTTAATACTTCTGATTATAAAGTCAGTGTTATTATACCTTTTTTTAATAGAATTACATATACTGTAGAGGCAATTGAGAGTGTATTGGCACAGACGCACAAAAATATAGAAATTATTTTAGTAAATGATGCTTCAACAGAGGATATTGCTCCTATTTTGAATTATGCAGATGAATATTCATTTGTTAAATTATTTTGTAATGATAAAAATATGGGTGCCCACTTTTCAAGAAATATTGGAGTTAAGAACTCAACTGGTGATTATATAGCATTTCTTGATTCAGATGATCTTTGGGAAGAAAGAAAGCTTGAAGTGCAGCTTTCTTATATGCTTAAAAATGATTGGAATGCTACATATATGTCCTATAATTGTGTAAATAATGATGTTGGCACACTTGAAATAAAGGGGATAAAATTAAAAACTTTTGAATTGCCAAAAATTATCACTGGTTGCAGTATTGCAACACCAACTGTCATGTTAAAAAAAGATATATTTGATCATCTAATTGATATTCCTTTGAATATTAAATATGGTGAGGATGTATGTCTTTGGATAAAGATTGCAGAAAAGAATACTTTTTATGGAATTGATGAGTATTTAGTAAATGTTCGTGTTAATTCTAATTCAACAATAAATGACTGGCATAAATTTTCAACAGGTATACTTAATATTGCACAATTTATTCTGCAACAAGATTATAGTAAATTCTATCAAGAAGAAATATATAATCTGATTAAAGTATTACAATTAAAACAAGAAACTACTATGAAAGACGTAATTGTTAAAAAAATATATCGTATAACATTGCGTCCAATATTAAAGTTGATGTATGGTAAAAAAGTAGTAAAGCAACGTTTTGACAAAGTATTTATATAAAAGTATTCCAAAGCAGACCACAAGTATTGCATTATAGTTTTTTTATTTTACAATCAATGTAATGGGTTATGTAGACCCTAAACAGAAGCCAGCTATCTGGAATAAAGATATTTTAGATAAAAGCAATGTGGAAAATCTGATAGTTTTGAACTTTTGGTTCAAACTAAATGATTATCTGGAATTATGTTTAGTTAGGAGAAAAGATGTCGGTCTTTGGTTTCAAGTGCCTGCAGATTGGCAATGCTGATTTAGTTGGAAACAAATTCAATGGGCATAATCTTTCAATTTATCTTCAAGAATATAATATAGAATCAAAACATCTTGTATCAAAAAAGCTTTCAAAAGCTCAAAATACTTATGTTTTACGGGTTAAAAAGGCTGAAAATTATACTGATGCCATTATAAAAGACAGATTATTTCTGGAAGCAGATATTGTTCATCTTCATCTTATCCACTGTACAGAGTTTAATATTAATTATCTTCCAATATTAACAAGACTAAAGCCAACCGTAATTACTTTGCACGAGCCATTTTTTACAACCGGGCATTGTTTATACGCATTTAATTGTGATAAGTGGAAGAAGTTTTGTTTTGATTGTCCAAATTTAGATATTCCCTTAAAAACCGGTTTTGATTATTCTTCGTATGATTTTTTAACCAAAAAACTTGCTATTCAAAATTCAAATATATCGGCAATTGTAGCCTCTGATTATATGGAGAATATTGTAAATAAGTCTCCAATCTGGTATGGTAAGAAAATTTATAAACTTCCGTTTGGAATTAATCAAGATGTTTTCAAACCGGCGTCAAACAAGGCTTTAGCTAAAAAACGACTTAGGATAGATGAAGATTCAATAGTTTTAATGTTTAGAGCGACAAAGAATGAATTTAAGGGCTTAGATTATATTAAAAGAGCACTTCATGGGCTTAAAACGGATAAGAAAATTGTCATTTTGGCAGTTGAGAAAAAGGGTTTATTGAAAGAATTTAAACATAAATTTAAAATCAAAGAATATGGGTGGATATATGATGATGAAAAACTTGCAGAACTTTATCGGGCTGCAGATTTATTTTTAATGCCATCAAAACAAGAGGCTTTTGGGATGATGTCAATTGAGGCTATGAGTTCAGGAGTTCCTGTAGTATCTATAAAAGGAACTTCTCTTGAAAATATTACAAATTCTCCTGAGTGCGGGTTTTCTGTTGAGCCGGAGCAATTTTGTGAAACCCTGCAGAAATTAATTAATAATCCTGCTCTAATAAAAGAAAAAGCCAGACTTTCTTTAGATTATGCAAGACAACACTATGGTAAAAAATCCTATGTTAAGGGTATGGTTGAAATTTATAAAGATGTAATTAGAAACCATTCCCAAACAGAAGAAGCAAAGCTTACTTTAGAACAGCTTAAAAAATATGCACCAAAAAATACCCGCACTATAAATTCTACAAGAAAAAGAGATTTTATATATTCAAGGAAAAATATTGGAAATCAGGCTGTGACAACCATTTTTGGAATAAAGTTTAAAACAAAAATAAAAGACAAGGGGGCTGGATAATGTCAAAATGGGAGAATCCAGGGAGAGAATTTGATGATTTGGGCTGTAATTTTATTCAAAATAAAGACATTCTAATAATTGGGGATGATGAAAATTGCAAAAGAGTACAAATGAGGTTCAAATTTTTAAATTCAGATATTAAAATGGAAACAAATCTGCCTCAATATAATGATAAAAATGGCTTTATAAGTAATGTCGATAAAATTTTATTCAGGCTGAAGCTAAGGAAATTTATAAAAATGCTGCCTTCAGATTGTACCTTGATTTTGGCGGATAATAAGGCTTGGATGAAGTTTGAAAAATACAGATATGTGTCAAAATGGCTTAAAAAAATTGGAAGGCAGCTTGGGCGCAAGATTTATGGCGAAGAAGAGTTTTTTAGAAATGACCTAAGTATTTATGCAGCATATGTAAAAGATTTAGTCTATTTTAGAGATACATCCTTTATATGTACAACGGTTTGCAATCTTAATTGCAAATCATGTTTAAATTTAAATCCTTATTTTAAAAATAAATGTCACAGAAATATTGATGAATTAAAGAAAGATGTTGATGCATATTTTAAATGTGTTGATATGGTCGGAAGATTCCACATTTCAGGAGGAGAACCCCAGCTTTATCCTGATTTAGCGGAACTAATTTTGTATATTCATAATAATTATTCTTCAAAAATAGAGACGCTTGCAGTTGTTACAAACGGTACAATTATTCCAAGTGATAAATTATGTGAAACATTGAAATGCTGCAATGTTACGGTTGAAGTGGATGATTACAGGGAAAATGTTCCAAAATTAAAAGAAACCTATCCAAAGGTTGTGCAAAAATTAAAACATTATGACATTATGCTGGAAGAGCTTACGGCAGGAGAGGTGTGGGAGTGGTTTGAAATTTTTCCTCCAAAAAATGTTATTGAAAAAGAAAATACAAAATCTGCAATTGAAAGATATACAAAATGCGGCAATCCATTTATGGGTTTAGCTAATCAAAAATTAAACAGCTGCTGCTACGCAGGTTTTGCTGAAACTGCAGGGCTTGTAAAACAAGGTGACGATGAATTTTTTGACCTGACAAGTTTTACACAGGAGAAGAAAAAAGAATTGGTTGAATTTAGGCTCCGGTTTAATAAGAAGGGGTATACAAATTTTTGCAGATATTGTAACGGTTTTCCTGCAATTAACCCAAATAGGGTAAAACCTGCAATTCAGGCTGAAAGTCTTATGGAATGGAATATTAATAGACCTTATGAAATGACGATGGCAATAGATGCTCAAAAATCCTAAAATTACAGTAATTATGCCGACTTTTAACAGGGCGGGTCTGATTTCAAAATCCATAGAAAGTGTTTTAAATCAAACATTTAAGGATTTTGAATTTTATATTTTGGATGATGGTTCAAATGATAATACAAAAGAGGTGGTTGAACCATATTTAAAAGATAACAGGGTAAAATATCTATATCATAAAAACCAAGGTGAGGCTGAAACCGTTAATTTGGGCTGGTCTTTAGCTAAAGGAGAATATTTTACTCAGGTAAATTCAGATGATACTATTGCCTTAAATTCTTTTGAAATTATGGTAAAAGAACTCGATAAACATAAAAAGTGCGTGCTTGCTTATCCTGATTTTAATTTTATAGATGAAAATGATAATATAATTTCTACAACGCGCAGTCCGGATTGGAATTTTAAGAAAGCATTATTAAAATTCTCTTGTTATGCAGCAAGCGCCGGTACATTTATAAGGAAAAATGCTTTTAGGGATTTAGAAAAGATAAAAAGAAGCCGCTTTAAACATATTAATGATATTGAAATGTACTGGGATATGGCACTTAGAGGAGATTTTTTACATGTGCCGAAGGTGCTTGCAAATTGGAGGGTGCATTCAGGTCAAATTTCAACAAATAGATATGAAGCTATTCCTGAAATTGAGGAGTGGTTTGAATATTATTTTTCAAAATCAAATCTTCCAAAAGATGTTAAAAAATTAAAAGATAGGGTAAGGCAGAGTATTTTAAAGTATTTTTTTAAACTTATCATAGAGAGTTCTTTGGATGAAAAAACAAAATTTGAAATGAAAAAATCTTATTTAAAGAAGTTCGGCTTACCTTGTTATGAATTTAGGTGTTTGCAAATTGGGGAAACAGATTTAAAAGGTAATAAATTTAATGGTTATAATCTTTCAAAGTATTTAAAAGAAAAGGGTATCGGGTCAAAGTGCTTAGTAAGCTTTAAGGAATCTAATAATAAGGATGTTTTTGAAATATTAATGCCAAAAATTGGAAATAAACATGAATTTTCGGTTAATTTTATTAAAAATGAACTCATACTTGAGGCTGATATTATTAATTTTCATATCTGTCACAGTATTCCGTTTGATTTAAATTATCTTCCTCTATTAACTGCTTTAAAACCGGTTATTTTAACTTTGCATGACCCTTCTTATTTAACCGGTTACTGCTGCCATCCTTTTAATTGCGAAAAATGGAAGAAACATTGCAATAACTGTAAAAATCTTAATACCTGGCTTCCTATATCAAATGATTATACTGCGCACAATTTTTTAACCAAAAAACTTGCTATTCAAAATTCAAACATATGTGCAATCGCAGCATCTGATTATATTGAAAATATGGTAAAACAGTCGCCGATTTGGCAAGGGAAGAAAATATACAAAGTGCCTTTCGGGGTAAATCAGGAAATTTTCAAACCTGCTGATGATAAAAGCTTAATAAGAAAAAAACTTGGAATAAATAAAGATTCCATTGTTCTTATGGCAAGGACAAATGATGGCAGCTTTAAGGGCATTGAACATATTAAAAATGCTCTTAAAAATTTAAAAACAGATAAAAAAATAACCGTGTTAACGGTTGAGAAAAAAGGCTTATTGGAAGAATTTAAGAATAAATTTGAAATCAAAGAATATGCTTGGGTTTATGATGATAATAAACTTGCTGAATTATATCAAGCTTCCGATATTTTCTTAATGCCGTCAAATTATGAATCTTTTGGGATGATGGCAATTGAGGCTATGAGTTCCGGTGTGCCTGTTTTATCCATAAAGGGGACGTCCCTTGAATCTGTTACAAATTCACCTGAATGCGGCTTATCGGTCGAACCTTCAGAGTTTGCTTGCAGCTTGCAAGATTTAATTGATAATCCCGATGAAATAAAAAGAAGGGGTGAGAAATCTTTGTCTTTTGCTAAGGAGCACTACAATAAAGATACTTATGTACACAAGATGATTGAAGTTTATAAAGAAGTTATTGAAGAACATAAGAAAAACCAAACAGAAGAGGAAAAAATAACTATTGAACAGCTTAAAAATATGCTCCTAAGGCAAGCTTTATGAATGGACATATGAGAAAGAGAGATTATCTGTATTCTAAATAACAGACAGGAGACAGAGTAGTTATAAGATTTCTTGGTTTGAAGATTAAAACTAAATGCAAAAAATCTTAAGATAATTGTCTTGCTGGTGACCTTATTTATTTTTTGGATTGGATATACAAATGTTGCAGTTTTGTAATTGTTGGTTTTTTAATATAACATGATAGAATAAGGCAGTATTGGTCTAAAGGAGATGAGATGAAAAGAGCACTTATTACTGGTGTAACCGGACAAGATGGAAGTTATTTGGCGGAATTGCTTCTTGAAAAAGGTTATGAAGTTCATGGTATTAAGAGGCGTGCTTCTTCTTTTAATTCATCAAGAATTGACCATTTATATCAAGATATCCATGAGGAATCTAATTTCAAACTACACTATGGAGATTTATCTGATTCATCAAATTTAATTAAGCTTGTACATGATATTGAACCGGATGAAATATATAATTTAGCAGCTCAGTCACATGTTAAAGTATCTTGGGATTGTCCTGAATATACGGCAGATTGTGATGCATTAGGAACTTTAAGGCTACTAGAAGCAATCAGGCTAAATAATTTTGAAAAGAAGACAAAATTCTATCAAGCTTCGACATCTGAATTATACGGTCTTATCCAAGAGCCGATTCAAAATGAAAAAACGCCTTTTTATCCAAGGTCTCCATATGCTGTTGCAAAGCTGTATGCTTATTGGATTTGTGTAAACTATAGAGAAAGCTTCGGCATTTTTGCTTCTAATGGAATTTTATTTAACCATGAATCTCCAAGAAGGGGCGAAACTTTTGTAACTAGAAAAATTACCATGGCTGCCACAAAAATTAAAGTTGGTCTGCAGGAGAAATTATATCTTGGAAACTTAAGCGCAAAGCGTGACTGGGGACATGCAAGGGATTATGTGGAAGGCATGTGGCGTATTTTACAGCAGGATAAGCCTGATAATTATGTTCTTGCAACAGGAGTTACAACCTCTATTCGCGACTTTTGCAAAATGGCCTTTGAAGAATTGGGTTATGATATAGAGTTTGTTGGCGAGGGTGTAGAAGAAAAAGGTATTGATAAGAAAACCGGAAAAGTTTTAATTGAAGTTGACCCAAGATACTTTAGACCTGCCGAGGTTGATTGCCTCTTGGGTGATAGCAGCAAGGCAAGAAAAGAGCTCGGATGGGAGCCTAAATGTGAGCTCAAAGCCCTTATTAAAGAAATGGTAGAAAGTGACCTTGAACTTGCTAAAAAAGAAAAGACATTAAAAGAAAACGGGTATACTGTCTTAATTCCTCAGGAAACTTAATAATATATATTGTAAATATTGACAAACGTAAAATGTAAAATGTTAATTGTAAAAATAAGTTTTATATTTATATATGTTAGGGGCTTTTTTAAACATAATTCTATTGTAGTAGAATAATGTATAATAAAAGTTTTACGGGGAAAAGATGAAGATATATATTTCGGGTGCATATGGAATGGTTGGAAGGAATATTTTGCAAAACCTTGAAGAAGATGGTTTTGAAATATTGAAAACCCGCTCAAGCGAATTGAATCTTTTACATTATGATGAAATTAAAAATTATTTGAATGAAAACAAGCCTGATTTTGTAATCCATTGCGCTGGAAAAGTTGGAGGAATCCAAGCCAATATAAAAGATTCTTACGGTTTTTTTACCGAAAACATGTTAATGGGAATAAACCTTGTAAAGGCTGCTAAGGAAGCAGAAATTAAAAATCTTCTCAATCTTTCGAGTTCTTGTTCTTACCCTCCAAAATGCGAGAATCCACTAAAAGAAGAATATGTTTTTGATGGTAAACTGGAACCAACCAATGAAGGCTACGCCATAGCGAAAGCTTCAATTACTAAAATGTGTGAATTTGTAACAAGGCAGTTTAATGGATATAATTATAAAACCATAATTCCTTGTAATTTATATGGGAGATATGATAAATTTGGCGAAAATAATTCACACATGATTCCTGCTGTTATTAAAAAACTTCATCTTGCAAAAGAAAATAACATAAATGTGGTTGAAATCTGGGGAAGTGGAAATGCAAGAAGAGAATTTATGTATGCAGGTGATTTAGCGCAAATGGTAAATTATATAGTTAAAAATTTTGAAAAAATGCCGCCTGTTTTAAATGTTGGATTAGGCTATGACTACACTGTTAATGAATATTATGAAATCATTGCAAAGATTGTTGGTTTTAATGGAACATTTGTCCATGATACTGCAAAGCCTGAGGGTATGAAACAAAAACTTCTTGATATTACAAAACAAAAAGAGTTTGGTTTAAAATCAATCTATTCTATTGAAGAAGGGATAAAAGAAACCTATAAATATTATTTGGAGGAAGAAAATAATGCACTATGAGCTTGCCAGCTCTTCATGGGACAATAAAGAGCTTGAAGCAATACAGGCTGTAATAAAGACTGATAATTATACTATGGGTGATTGCGTTAAGCAATTTGAAATAGATTTTGCAAAATTTACGCAAAATAAATACTGTGTTATGGTAAATTCCGGGTCAAGTGCAAATTTGCTTGCAATTGCAGCGCTTTTTTATAAAAAAGAAAAACCCTTGAAGCGCGGCGATGAGGTTATTGTGCCTGCTGTTTCATGGGCTACGACATATTATCCTTTGTATCAATATGGATTAAAATTGAAGTTTGTAGACGTTGATTTAGAGACTTTGAATTTTAATATAGAAGAATTAAGAAAAGCTGTAACAGATAAAACAAGGTTAATTTTTGCCGTTAATCTTCTTGGAAACCCTAATGATTTTGATGAAATTAACAATATTATCAAAGGAAAAAATATATACCTTCTTGAAGACAATTGTGAATCTTTGGGTGGTTTATACAAAAATAAACAGTTGGGTTCAATTGGTTTAATGGGAACATATTCAACATTTTTCTCTCATCATATGGCAACTATGGAAGGCGGGTTAATAGGGACTGATGATGAAGAATTATATCATCTGTTGTTGTCTTTACGTTCACATGGCTGGACAAGGCATCTTCCAAAAGAAAATAAGCTATGTGTAAAATTGGATTTTTCTTTTGATGAAAGCTTCAGGTTTATTCTACCAGGCTACAATGTTCGCCCAATTGAAATGATGGGTGCTATAGGAATTGAACAGTTGAAAAAGCTGCCCGATTTTCTAAAATACAGAAGAAAGAACGCTGAATATTTTCAAAAACTTTTTAAAGATGACTCTCGTTTTATTATTCAAAGAGAAATTGAAACATCAAGCTGGTTTGGTTTTTCTTTTATAATTAAAGATAAAAATCTGAAAAGAGAAGATATAATTAAAAAATTAACTAAGGCAAATATTGATACCAGACCAATTGTTGCAGGCAATTTTGCAAGAAAAGAAGTTGTAAAATGGTTTGATTATGAAATTTTTGGCAGCCTTAAAAATGCAGATGCAATTGATAAATACGGCTTTTTTGTCGGGAATCACCAGTTTGATATTCAAGATAAACTGGATTATTTGTATGATATAATGCATGGCCTATAGGGGAATTTTATGAAAAGCGTGGAAGTTTTGAAAGCTTGATAAAATGTTACAAATTACCCGCAGATTACACATAAAATTTTTGATAAACTTTTGAATTTTTATTAAACAGTTGAAAACCAGCAATAATAAACAAAAAATTTGGCGCGTCTCACTCAGCTGAGTAAAAGGTGACTAAATGTCACGTTTTACGAATGGGGAGAACCAAGGTTCGATTCCGTTAAAATTATTTTTAAACAAAAAATTTGGCGCGTCTCGGAATCGAACCAAGGACACGGGGATTTTCAGTCCCCTGCTCTACCAACTGAGCTAACGCGCCAAATAATATTAAGTTTTTATATCTGTCTTTGGAGTTGTCAGCTCAGTTGCTCCTTATATTGTTGACAACCTACGGTTATCAAGATTGTTGGTTTCGTATACTCAACCAAGGCTAACAATGCCAAATAATATTAAATTAATCCTGTTATTTAACAGAAAGTTTTAACAAAGTCTGTAAATCAACTCCGCTAAGACCTTCTTTATAATACCAATTCAAGATTTTAAGTCAAGCAGGAAATTTTGCAAAAGTTTGACTAAATATTTTAATTTAATAAAGCCCTAATTAACCTTCCATTATATATTTGTAAAATTGTATGCTTGGACTGTTATCATTTACAACTTTTAAGGTATAAGGTTTACCATCTGTTTTTGTGATATTTATAATTTTATCATCAGCCGTTTGTTGTTTTTTATTAATACTGTTCTGCTTTTCACCATTTTGCTTTCTTGCAATTCGAGCAGCTTTTCTTTTTGCAGTTTTGCGAGAATCTTTGTGCAGCTTGCTTCTGTCGGTACTGTCATTATTTTGCTTTGTATGCGGTCTGGCTTCTTTATTATCAAAAGCTCTGGCGCGTTTTTTGGATTTTAAAGTTTTTAGCAGCTGTTTATTTGTATCGTTTAATACACTTGAATTTGCAGTAAGTAAATCTATGGCATCAATTCTGCTTAAAACATCTATTTCAGCGCAAAGTTTGTGAAGAGTTTTATTTATAATGATACTGTCTTCATTTTTATTAAATATATAACCGACACGCTCACCTATTGTTTTCCCATATTTTCCTTCTCTATCTGTTAGGATTTTAAGCTGTAAATCAGGAAAATCTTCCGTTGCATCAAATAAAAGCTTGAATATTTCGCTGCTTCTTGCTCCGGTTGGTCTTACTGTTGCCTGCGCTAAAGTATTCCCATCTTTATTTTGTGTAAATAAAGCCATATCAAGGTATTCTCGTCTTTTGTCTTTGTCATCTTTAAAATATGAATTAATTTCGTTCAGATAAGCTTTTAAAAAGTCATTGTATGGTTCATGCCACTTGCGCAATCCGCCGCTTCCTATTTTTTCTCTGTTGATTGCGCGCAGCAAGATGTGCTTCATTGCATCTTTATCTTCGCCGTATTCTGCAAATAGCTCGCTAATCAGGTATTCCGTGCCCTCGCAGCAATCGCTGCCTTCATATGAAATGATATAATTTGCTTTATCGTTAAGCGTTATGCGTTTTTCTTTTTCCGCCTTTGCTTCAGGGGTTAGTTCACATTCTTTGTCAGATTCTCTGCTTTTTTTCAATAAAAATTCCGGAATATAATATATTGAAATATCGCGCGTATAGGGTGATGAGGAATTGCCATCCGCTTTTTTTGATGGTTTGTTGTTTGTTTTAAATATGTTTAAACCGCCGCTAAAATTTGTGTGGGAAATTGGCGTAATATGCATTAATAAAGCCTTTCTTGAAAAACGTAAACCGTTACGGCTATATAACGTTCAGGCATAAAATGTCTTTACAATGATTAAGGCTAAAATTTACAAAAATACATAATACGATACAAGCGGCTGCTTATTAATTTTCTAATAAAATTTTTATTGCCTCGCCATTTTTGTGCATTTCAATGGCTTTTTTAGCATATTTCATCTGCATTGTTTTGGTGATTAATTTTTCAACCTCAATTTCTCCGCTTGAAATAAGGCGCAGAGCTTCTCTAAAGTATTTTGGAGTATGGTGAAATACACTTACAACGTTTACTTCATCGTAGTGAATCCGGCGTGTGTCAATATTTACGGTTGTTCCGGATGAACAGCCTCCAAAAAGATGCACTGTGCCGCCTCTTCGAACCAGTGTAAACATTTGTTCCCAAATTTCAGGTAAGCCGACACATTCAACCGCAACATCCAATCCTCTTCCGCCTGGAGTGAGGCTTAAAATCAGGTCTTTTGGGTTTTGATGTTTTTTTAAATCTATAATTTCATCTGCTTGCGCAAAATCGCGAGCAGCCTTGAGCTTTAAGGGGTTTCGCCCCATAGCTATAACGCGCGCGCCTTTTAATTTTGCAAGGCGGGCAAACATAAGCCCTATGGGACCAATGCCTACAATGCCAACCGTGTCGCCCGGTTTTATGGGAGTTCTTTCTATGCCATGGACTACATTTGCAAGAGGTTCAGAAAATGCAGCATGGGAAAATGATACATTATCCGGTATTTTTATCAGATTTTTTTCAACAATAAGTTTTGGAACCGTTATATATTGGGCATATGCACCATTTAGGAGGTAAAGATTTTCGCATAAATTTTCTTCCCCTCTTTGGCAGAAAAAGCACTCGCCGCATGGGGCTGAATTTGCTGCTACAACGCGGTCTCCAACATTAAAACCCGTAACTCCTTCACCGAGTTTGAATACTGTGCCTGAAAATTCGTGCCCAAATCCTGACGGTGTTTCCTTAATAAGGAGAGGATGCCCGCGCCTAAAGGTTTTAACATCTGTTCCGCAAGTTAAAGCAGCTTCCACTTTAACTAAAACTTCGCCTTCTGCCGGTTCTTTTACATTTACCTCCTCGTAGCGTATATCAAGGGGTGCATAGTATCTCACAGCCTTCATTTTCATAATTTTATACAAGCCTTAAAAATTTTGTTCTTCATTGTATCATTAACTGCCAGAGGCAAATTGTCAAGAGTGTAAAATGTGGAAACGCCGTCTAAATTAATTATATTTTGTGATATCAACTCATATGACAGCGCTAAATCAACAGGGGCGGGCGAATAACTGCCAAGAACGGTTAATTCCCTGTAATAAATATCATTGTTTTTGTATCCAAAATCCCCTTCAACAGAAGAAAAGACGATGATTTTGCCGCCGTCTTTAATGTATTTTAATGCGGTATCTATGGCTTTATATGAGCCGGATGTCATAAAAATGGTGTCATAGTGCAGGTTTTCGTCAAATTGTACTCCAAATTTTCCTGCAAAATTTTGTCTTTCCGGGTTTATATCAAGTCCGTATGCCTCTATATCAAAGGCTTTAAGCCCAAGCGACATTAAAAGACCGATTGAACCTAAGCCAATCACAAGGGCTTTGTGGGACGGATTTTCTTTCTTGTACCTGTATCCTGCTTGGCGAATTGCCCTGATACAGCAGGATAAGGGCTCCATAAAGGTTGCATTTTCAATACTTGCACCGTCTTTAAGCTTGAAAACGGTATTTTTAAGGTGTCCTTCCGTTATGTAAATATATTCGCTAAAGCCTGCAGGGCTTATATTTACGGCTTTAAAAGTTTCACACATTGAATGGTGTCCGTTTTTACAAAAATCGCACTTCATACAAGGGTAATGGTGTCCGAGAGTTACTATATCACCCTTTTTAAAAGGGGTTACAGCATTGCCGCAGTAGGAGTTTCCTACAACTTCAGTGTTGATTTCAACGATTTTGCCGACAACTTCATGACCTAAAATCACCTTTTTATCAGGAGTTTCAGCGCTATGCTTGATTTTTACAATATCGGAGCCGCAAAGTCCGCAGGCTATAACCTGAATAATGGCTCCTGGAGCTGTTAAATCAGGTTTTTTTGTATCTATTATTTTAATTTTTCCATTCTCTAAAATTGCACTTTTCATAAAAGAAAATCCCAAATTCTCTCTAGGGTGTCATTGCAGGTATAGTAACGGTATTTTTGTTTGTTTTAACTCCAAAAATGCTGATAGAAGCTAAATTTGAGATATTAAAACTCCAAAGAACTACTGCTGCAATAAGAAGCGTAACAGCTGACAATATCACGTATTCCGCAATTGTTTGAGCTCTTTTCATGGTAAAATTATACTACAAACTATGAATATGGATAAAAAAACGGAAGAAGATATTATAAAATGTTCAAGATGTGCGCTGTGTGCGGATGTTTGCCCTGTATTTAAGGTAAAACGCACTGAAGGCACGCTTCTTCGAGGTAAATTTCTTCAGCTTTTAGGGTTAATCAGGGGGGAATTAAAATATACAAATCGCTTAAAAGCAAGTATAGATTACTGTTTAGGGTGTGAAAAGTGTAAAACACAGTGCCCGTCAGGGATTGATGCTTGCGAAATTTTTCAAAAAATAAAATATCAAAATTTAACGATTTTAGAAAAAATTTTGTACGGTAAATTTTCGCTAAAAATTAAAATTTTTGCACTTAAATGTTTTTATAGGGTGAAACACCCAGTAAAATCAATGGTTTTAGGTAAAAAAAAGTATGTTATAAAAACTGATAAAAAGTTGACCCATTTTAATGGATGCCTCTCTAAGTGCATTAATCCTGATTTTCAGCTGCCTTTTGAGTTTTCATGTGGTGATTTTGAATGCTGCGGTATACCCTATAAAAATAAGGGAAACCTTGATGTATACAGAGATATAGAGGCTTTTAACGCTGAAAACATAGAAAATACCGATGGTTTAATAGTTTTTAACTGTGCAACATGCTTGTCCGGTGTGAAATCTTACAAGTTTAAAGACCCTAAAACCAAGGACAGGCTTGTGTTTTACACTGACCTCTACAAAGAAATTCTGCAAACTCATAAAATAACATCTAAAACATCTGATATAGTTACATTTCATCATCCTTGTCACCTGAAAAGTGCCGGTATAGCGCTATCTGACATTGAAGATGTATTAAAAAATATAGAAAACGTAAAATATAAAAGACTTGAAAATCCGGAAGAATGCTGCGGTTTTGGCGGAGATTTTTTCTTATCTCATCCTCGTACGGCGGATAATTTATCACTAAAAAAAATTGATGATGTGGTGAAAACCGGTGCAAAAATCGTACTAACTGCTTGTCCTACCTGTCTTTGGAGTTTAAAATACGCGCTTAAAAAGCGAAATATCAAGAATATTAAAGCATATGATTTAGCAGAATATCTGTACAGCCTGAATTTTGCGCATAAAAAATAATCTAATTTGGAAGGTTAAAATAATAATCCAGAAGTTTGTAAATTTTATCAAAGTGGTTGATTAAAAGAACGACTACGATTGAAACAACAAGCCCGATTATTGTCTTTAAAAGGTCTTTTGCAACGTGTTTGTATACCTTTTTTTGAGTTTCAAAGCGGATTCTGTTGTACATTGCGACTTCGCGACCTGCTAAAAGCCCGACAAACACCCAGGTTGTGGACATTGGTACATTATTAACGTGCTGGAAATACATTAAGATAAAGGCGTAAACACAGTCTATAATTGTAGCTGAGCGGATATCTGCCGTATTTGTTTTTAATTTTAAAATATTTTGAATTTCGCCACCTCTTTTGTAGCATACGATTCCCAAAAGCAGTAAAAACGCTGTCATTGAAAGCAGCATCTGCCAGAAATCAAGTTTTCTCGGGAGATAAACAAATAGGTTTGCAGCATCTTGCATAAGCCATTGAGACCATAAAAATGCTGTTGCAATCCATTTGGCTGCAACCCAGTATTTGGCTGGTTTTTTGTCTCTTGTATATAAAAACATTTTTTCAATGGGACGGGAGATTACAAAATATAAAATAAATGCGCAAATAAAGGCTAAAATGTACCCTAGGAAAGATTTTGCAAGCATTAAGCCTATTACTGTCGTACTTGAAAAAACGCTTAAAATTAGGAATGTAGTGGATACAGGAACCCCTTTTCTTGTTAAGAATATTATAACAACGGGTGGAAGGACGTGATACCAGTGAAATTCGCCTGCAAACGGGATTTTAGCCAGCCTGCCAAAAGCCATATCGCCATTATTAAAGTACCAGCCTAAAACAAAGGTTAAAACAAGTACTGTTCCTGAAAAAATCCATAGTATCCAAAAGGGACGGTTTTGATTTGAGGACAAAAATGTTCCCAAAGTTTGGATAACATCATTTGAAACACAAGTGTAGAGGGATAAAAGGAACCCCAAAATCATAAAAATATCACTTGGTGTAATAGATAATGATGTCATATTCCAAGCCCATTTTATCAGAAAAATTCAAAAGTCAAATATTTTGTAAAGTTTAGACTATAAATTAATATAATTATGAATAAGATTATATATTTTATCAAAATGATTGATTAAAAGCACTACAGCTATTGAAACAACAAGCCCGATAAGCGCTTTTGTAAAATCTTTCAGAATATATTTGTAGACTTTCTTTTCTGTTATAAAGCGAAGTCTGTTATATAGTGCAATTTCGCGTCCTGCAAGCACTCCAAGGAAAACCCAAGTGGTAGACATGGGGATATTATTGAGATTTAAAAAATAAATCAAAATACCTGCATATACAATATCTATAATAGTTGCAGACCTTATATCCTGCGTATTTGTCTTAAGTTTAATGATATTTTGGATTTCGCCCCCTCTTTTGTAACAAATAATAAATAAAAGCCCTGCGAATATAACAAGGCTCAGAGACATCTGCCAAAAATCGAGTTTTCTGGGTAAATATACAAAAATTTTGGAGCCATCCTGCAAAAGCCAGGCTGTCCACAATATTGCGGTTGAAATCCATTTTGTAATAACCCAGCCTTTTGCAACGGGTTTATTTTTCATATAAAGAAATATTTTTTCAACGCTTCTTGCAATGAAAAAATAAAGAACAAGCGAAACTACCAGCGCTGCAATGTAGCCCATAAAAGACTTTGCAACCATCATACCTATAATTGTATTGGATGAAAAAATACTAATAATTAAAAATGAGGTTGCAACTGGGATTCCTTTTTTTGTTAAATATAATAATATCAAGGGTGGTAAAATATGCCACCAGTAAAATGTTTCAGGATGCGGTATTCTGTCAAGAAGCCCAAACGCCATATCTCCGTCATTTATCAGCCAGCCTGCAACAAAAGTAATAATTAAAACCGTGCTTGTAAAAAGCCAAACCTGCCAAACGGGACGTTCTTTTGTTGAAGATAAAAATGTCCCTAAAGTTTGGATGACATCATTTGAAACACAAGTATAGAGGGATAAAATAAACCCTAAAATCATAAAAATATTGCTTGGTGTTAATGATAATAATGTCATATTCCAAGCAATATTCTAGCAAAAATAACTATATTTTAAACAATATGAAAATTTCTTTTTACAAACTGTCTTTTTTTTGAAACAAAATCTTCTTCCGATAAAAATACGGGAGGCAAGAATCCGCGTGATGCCAAGGAAAGCCAGGCTAAAAGATGCGGCGATAAGGATAAAATATTTAGATTATTTGAATTTATAAAACTCAAAAAATCAATTGAAGTTATTGCTGATACATTGCTTAAATCAAGAGCAATTCTTGTTTTCGCCCTGTTAATTTTTGATATAATCTTATTGATTTCATCTAAAATTGAATCATCAAGATTAATATCATCTTTGCCATTAAAAATGTTAAGGATATAAAATCCCTTTTTCTTCTTTGTTAATATCATTTTTGCCATCCTTTTCTTTAAGTATAAAGCTATAAGCCATAAAAAAGAATTAAGCGAAGGTTTGATTAATATCCAACTTTAGTATGATTTTATCCTGTTTCAATTTTTGTCAAGTTATGTTAAGATTATTAAAGTAGAAAAAGAATAGACGGAAAAATATAAATTATGAATTTGTTTGCCCTTTTTTCAAATTTTTCAAGACCCAAAAAAGATGATATGTTTAATATTTACCCGGATGGTATTTTTATAGTTTCAATGGATGGCAGAATTTTAGATGTTAATTTAAAAATTGTTGAATTATTCGGGTATTCAAGATTTGATATGGTGGGGCAGTATTTTTCAGAATATATTCAAGGCGGAAGCGGACTATTAAATAAAATTGTTGCACAAAAGGCACCCTCTGTTACAAGAGCACAGACAGCAAAAGATGAGGATGTGTATGTTGAAGTAGCAGCAGCCAAAGACCTTGAAAATGATAGGGTTTTTGTCACAATCAGAAATGTTACGCAAAATTATAAGATGCAAAATGTTGTAAATGGCGAATTTGAGATTGCAAAAAAAATAATTGATGAAAAAAATACGTTTCTAACTGAAATTGCGCCTGAAGTTATATCTTCTCTTGATTCTGTTGTAGGGTTTTCAAAAGCTCTTTTAGAGGGTATTGGCGGACATTTGGTTGAAAAACAGGAAAAATATGTAAGCATTATAAATAAAAATTCAAAAGATTTATCTTTTGATTTAGAAAAAATGTTTGATTTCTTTAAATTGGAATCAGGGCTATATAAGTATGAGTACAAGACATTTGATATAGTTGACCTTTTGAATAATGTTGCAAAAACATATGAGCCTTTACTTGAATCAAAAAAGATTGTTTTTAAATATGATTTTTCAGCTTTAACTACCCGCGGGGCTTACTTGGACCCTGTTGTGATTGAAGAAGTTATGAAGAATATTTTAAATGTTTCTTATAAGTGCTCAAATCTTGGTACCGTGACATTTAACGCCGGAAATCCGCCTTTAGAGTTTTTGCAGGCAAACGGATATGATGTTACTGATGAAAATATCAAAAAGCAATTTGCAATGTTTGAAATTAAAGATACAAGCTTTTCTTTAACGCCTGAACAGTTGGAGAATGTTTTTAATCCTTATTTTGTAGATAATTCACAAAATAAAAAGCCTATCGGAATCAAAATGACATATCCTATTGTGAAAAAACATATAAAATATTTTAAAGGCGATGTTTGGGTATATTCAAAAGCAGGAGCAGGCACTATGGTAGCTATTCTTGTTCCTATTGAAAAATTAAATCCGTAGAAATGGAAAGATAAGTGTCTAAGGTAGAATTAGCAGGCATTGGTAAAACTTTTGATAAAAAAAACATCTTGACGGATATTGATTTATGCGTGGAAGATAAGGAGTTTTGTGTGCTTGTGGGGGCATCGGGCTGCGGTAAATCTACGCTTTTAAGGATTATTGCGGGGCTTGAAACTCCAACATCGGGTGAACTTTTTATAGACGGCAAATTGTCAAATAATATTCAGCCAAAAGACAGAAATATTGCTTTTGTTTTTCAAAGTTATGCTCTTTATCCTCATTTGAATGTTTATGATAACATTGCCTTTCCTTTGAAATTAAGGAAAATGAGCAAAAAACAAATAGAAGATAAAGTTCTGGAAGCTTCTGATATTCTGGGGCTGGATGAGTATTTAAAAAGAAAGCCAAAAGAACTATCCGGCGGACAAAGACAGAGAGTAGCTTTGGGGCGTGCAATTGTAAGAGAACCTGAAGTATTTTTGATGGATGAGCCTTTATCAAATCTTGATGCTAAGCTTCGGGTTCAGATGAGGTATGAAATTAAAAAACTCCATAAAAAGCTGAACACCACATTTATTTATGTTACCCACGACCAGACAGAAGCGCTTACTATGGGGGATAAGATTGTTATTTTAAATGAAGGTAAAATTCAGCAGGCAGGAAGTGCTGAAGATATATTTAATTATCCCTCAAATACGTTTGTTGCAACCTTTATGGGCAATATGCCGATGAATATAATCCCTGCAAATATAAATGATGGTATTTTGTGTTTTGATAGAGTAATGGTGACTCTTTCCGATTTCAACAGAAAACTTTTGGGGGATAGAAAAAAGGTTTTGATTGGAATCCGCCCGGAAAGTTTTACGCCTTATTTAGTTGAAAGCATACTTCCAACAGGTATCAGGCTGCATGTTAACGTTGATGATGTAGAGACTATCGGCGGTGAAAAAAATGTGCATTTTAAGCTTGATGAAACAGAAGTGGTTGCAAAATTAAACTCAAGAACCGGCATTGATGCTGCTGCCGATTTTACCATTGATATTGGTGATTTTCATTTCTTTGATTATGATACAAAGCAGAGAATCGTTTAAGAAGTTTTATCCTGCGGTTTTTCATATTCAGGCTTATTGATGCGTTCCACCCATACATAAGTTTGGCTTATAGCGCTTTTAAACGGGTTGTAGGCATAGTTGTATTCTAAAAACGGATTTTTGGCGTTTTTATTATAATCATTAGTTTTTTTATTTAATTCTTGTAGATATTTCTTAATATTCATACTTTTCCGCTCCGCACTCTTTTTATACGGGTATTTCGCCCGTATATATAAATTATAGCCGCATTTTTTAAAATTTAATCACCGAATCTAACAACAAAAAGTAACCCTTTGGGGCTATATAAATGTCTAATATGCATTATTGATTTCACTTGTGTTGATGCTACACTATTTAATGTAGGAGCAATTAGCAATTTTAGAGGACTATATGAGGAAAAAAATAGGTTTAGCACTATTATTTATAGTATTTTTAGTATTTGCAAGGTTCGGCTTTGTAAAATTTATGGAAAATCAAACTGCAAAAGGCAGGGCAGCTTCAATGATACCGACAGTTTCTCTTGGTACTGTTGCTGAAGAAGATGTTGCAAATTCTATAGAAACACAAGGAAGGATTGTTGCAAAATATGATGTTGATATTGTGGCAAAAGTTTCAGGTTCCCTATTGCAAAAACATTTTAATGAAGGTGATTATGTACAAAAAGGGCAGCTTTTATTTACAATTGACCCGCAGGAATATGCAATAAATGTTAACAGGGCAGCTGCAACTCTTCAGAATGCTCAAGCTGTTGCTTATCGTGCGCAAAAAGATTTTGAAAGAGCAAAAGAACTTGTCGCAAATGATTTTATAGCAAAATCAACTTATGACCAGAATCTGGCTGACAGAAATGTTGCAAATGCAAGCGTAAAGTCTGCAAGCGCTGAGCTGTCAGATGCTAAAAGACTTCTATCATATACAAAAATTACCGCTCCTGTTTCAGGAAGAATAGGTATGGTAAATGTAACGGAAGGAAACTATATTACAGCTCAAACAGGCTCTCTTGCAAAACTTGTAAGTTTAGACCCTATTTATGTTACGTATTCTCTTGATTCTAAGCAGTTTAATCAATTAAAAGATGATACAATTCTTCCTACCGTTAAACAAAATGAACCCATAAGAGTTGAACTAACCTTGCCGGACGGTACTGTTTATAAGCATTATGGTGATGAAGACTTCTTTGGAAATGAAATTTCACAAACCACAGGGTCAATTCCCTTGAGAGCAACATTTAAAAATCCCGACCATACACTAGTTCCCGGGGATTTTGTAAAGGTTAAGATTTATTCAAATACAAAACACAAAAAGCTCATTGTGCCTCAGGCTGCAGTTCTTCAGGATTCTACTGGAAGATATGTTTATACTCTGGATGCTGAGAACAAAGCTGTTCAAACCTACATTACAGCTGATGGTGAATATGATAAGTATTTTATTGTAAAGGAAGGCTTAAAAGCAGGCGATAAATTTATTTCTGATGGTGTTGTAGGCGTTATGCCAGGCATGCCTGTAAGAGTTGTTGAAAAACAACAAACTTCTGATGTTGCCAAAGCATCTGAAAATACTGATAAAGAGACATCTCTTGATGATGAAAATAAAGATTCACAGGAAACTGCTGAATAATAAATAAATACAATAAGGAATTAAAGATACAATGTTTTCAAAGTTTTTTATAGAAAGACCGCGTTTTGCAATAGTGCTATCCCTTGTGATAGTGCTTGTAGGGCTTATATGTCTTAAAGTTCTTCCTTTAGAAGAATATCCCGATATTACGCCTCCGCAGGTAGTTGTACAGGCTACCTATTCAGGTGCAAGTTCAGAAGTTGTGGAATCTACCGTAGCTCAGCCAATTGAGGCTCAGGTAAACGGTGTTGAAGATATGTTATATATGACCTCAACCTCATCTAATGGCACATACCAATTGAACGTGTTCTTTAAAACCGGAACAGACCCTGATATGGCGCTTGTTAACGTTCAAAACAGGGTTTCTCTTGCAACTCCGAGACTTCCAAGTGATGTTCAAAGATATGGTTTGACCACAAAAAGGTCTACTCAAGGTGCCGGTCTTGTAATGTATGCAATTTATTCGCCTGATGGTTCAAAAGATAAGGTTGAAGTCAGCAACTATGCTTCAATTTATTTAAAAGATGAACTTGCCCGTGTAGATGGCGTTGGTGAAGTTGGCATACATGGTGCAAGAGACTATTCAATAAGAATATGGCTTGATGCAGCTAAAATGGCAGCTTTGAATGTATCGCCATTGGAAATACAAAATGCAGTGCAGGGTCAAAACACACAGATTCCTGCAGGTGATATAGGTGCTGAACCTTTAGTTAAAAAGCATCCTATGAAAATAACTTTAAAAACTACAGGAAGACTTACAAGTCCTGAACAGTTTGGCAATATAATAGTAAGGTCAAATCTGGACGGTTCAACCATAAGGGTGCAGGATGTTGCAAGGGTTGAACTTGCGGGCGAAAGATACTCAAGTATGGGTCGTTTGGATGGTACCGAGATTACTGTACTTTCTGTTATGCAATTATCCGATGCTAATGCCATTCAGGTTGCAAATGACTGTAATGAACTAATGGAAGAGATGTCTAAGGGCTTTCCTGACGGTATAGCATACAGAGTGCTGCATGATACAACGGAAACCATTAAAGAATCATTAGAAGAAGTTGTAAAAGCAATCATCTTAGCTGTTATTCTTGTAACTTTGGTTGTGTATTTATTCTTGGGTGACTGGAGAGCTTCAATTGTTCCTTTTGTCTCTATTCCTGTATCTTTGCTTGGTACACTTGCAATATTCGCTATGTGCGGTTTTTCAATAAATACATTGACCTTATTCGGGTTTGTACTTGCGGTCGGCACGGTAGTAGACGATAGTATTGTTGTTGTCGAAAACGTGCAAAGGCATATTAAAAATGGTATGAATCCAAAAGAAGCGACGCTTATTTCTATGGAAGAAATTACGGGTGCTGTTGTTGCAACATCACTTGTTTTGATGGCAGTATTTGTTCCCTGCTGTTTTATTTCAGGTATTTCAGGAAAGATGTACCAGCAGTTTGCCGTAACTATTGCTGCTTCAATCGGTTTTTCTGTTGTTGTAGCTCTTACATTGGCACCTGCACTTTGTGCAACAATTTTAAGAAGCCAAGAGGAGATGCCTCATAGAACTTTTTATGAAAAATTTAGAGAATTGTACAGGGATTATTGGGCAAAAAGACATCCTGTAACGCTTCGCGGTAAAATGCGTGCATGGGGTGAATTTTTCGCTACAGCATGGGAAATCTGCATCAAAAAGCACAACAGATTCTTTGACCGTGTTAAGAAAATTTATCTTAAAGGTTCGGATTATTATATCAGAAGAGGCAGTTCAACATTAGTTACTTATGTATTAATTGTCTTGTCTTTACTTGGTTTGTTTAAACTTATTCCTACAGGATTTTTACCAGAATCTGATATGAGTTTTCTTTTGACCAATATTATTATGAAAGACGGTACTTCACTTTCTGAAACCTCAAAACTTTCGGCTGAAATTGAGCAGAAATTCTTAAAAATGCCAGGGGTTAAGCAAATCGGGGGTATTATTGGTATGAGCGGAGATAATACAGCATTGATTTTTGCCGTATTAAAACCTCACAAAGAAAGAAAACATGATGTACCCGGGTTCTTTGAAATGCTTACTATGAATAAGCAGGAAAAAGCCAAATATGGAACAACTCTTGCAGATTATAAAAGAAATATGAATACCATAACTGCTCAGTATAATGATGCAAGGATTGTAACATTTGTGCCGCCTGCCATTTCCGGTATGAGTATGTTCGGCGGATTTGAATATCAGCTTTTGGATAAAGGAAACAGAACTGCGCAGGAATTATACGGCGAAGCACAAAAGGTTATAAGACGTGCAAATCAGAGCCCAAAACTTACAAGTGTGTATACGCAATTTAATGCCAATATTCCACAGTTCTTGATTGATATTGATTATCCGAGACTAAAAGCACAAAATATATCGGAATCAGAGGTTGCTGCAGCTTTATCATCACAATTTGGCAGCTACTATATTAATGACTTTAACCTAAAGGGCAGAGTATTCAGGGTTATGATGCAGGCAGATGAGCCTTACAGAGGTGTGCCTGAAGATATGAATAAAATTTATATCAAAACAAACAGCGGTACAAGCGCTCCTTTGAGCTCCGTTGTATCTATGACGCCCGTAACCGGTCCATACAGTGTTACCAGATTTAATATGTATAATTCAATTCAAATACAAGGAAGCCCTGCTGCAGGTCAATCTTCAGGGGATTCAATTGCTGAAATGAATAAAATTTCAAGTGAAATGCTTGGAAGCGACCTTGGATATGCTTGGTCCGGTACTACTTTGCAGGAAATTGAATCCACAGGGCAGACAGCAATTGTGCTTGTTATGTCGCTTGTATTTGTTTACCTTTTCCTTGTTGCACTTTATGAAAGCTGGATGCTTCCGATTGGCGTTATGTTAATTACACCTATTGCAATGCTTGGAGCTTTATTCTTGCAATATGTAACCGGTAACCAGCTTGATATTTACGCTCAAATCGGACTTATTATGCTTATCGGTCTTGCTGCAAAACAGGCAATTCTGATTGTTGAATTTGCAAAAGATGCAAGAGAAAAAGAGAACAAGACTGTTTATGAAGCAGCAATGGCGGCTGCAGACCTTAGATTCAGGGCGGTTATGATGACAGGTATTGCATTTATTTTAGGTATGGTACCTTTGGTATTTGCAGCAGGCTCCGGTGCTGAATCAAGAAAAGCCCTTGGTACTGCAGTATTTGGCGGTATGGTGGTAGCAGTTACCGTTGGTGCAATTTTAGTACCTGCTTTCTATGCTCATATTCAAAATAGAAGAGAAAAAGCAAAACAGGAAAGCGAACTTAGAAAACAAAGACATATTAAGGATATAAGAGAAAATGAACAATAAAATATATTCTATGCTTTTAATATCTGCGCTTATAATCGGTGCAAATGCAGTGAATAACTCTGCAATTGGGTCAGAGGAATTTCCTGAGCTTTTGCCGACTTCTGCAGTAGATGTTCGCAGAATGATGAATATTGTGCCTGATATAGAGGTTAAAAAGGCAAACGAGAAGGATATTGTTGAGGTTTCAAATAAAAATCTTGACAAAAAGGCGCTTGAAAAGAAAACTAAAGATGAAAGAGGTCAGATAAAAAAAGCTGACAAAGATGCTAAAAATGCAGCTAAGCAGGCAAAAAAAGCAGTTAAGCCTGATAAAGAAAATATAAAAGCTGAAAAACAGGATAAGGATACCAAGGCTGCAGTTAATAAAGAAGGTGCGCCTAAAAAAGCTCAAAAAAATTCTCAAGCCAAAGACGGCAAAGATAAAAATGAGCTTAGTGCAAGAGAACTAAAACGAATTGAAAAGAAAAAAGAAGAGTATAAAGAATATTTTATTCCAACTGACGGTTATATGCCGGTTGGAAATGTTGAAGACAGAAGCACAACTATAACCGGTTCTATTCAAAAAACCTTAGAATTTAATCTTGCAGATTGTCTTGAGCTTGCTTTGATTAATCATCCAAAGATAAAAGCAGCTTATGCAAGTGCCTCAGCACAAAAAGCCGCAAAGAATATTACACTTTCAAATTATAGCCCGAGAGTGAATATAAATGCCGGCATTTCAAGAGCTAAGCCTGATACAAGCGGGTTTGGCGGTATAAAGGCTGATTCTTACACAAAATATTTACTTGGAACTATTGGTGTTTCACAATTAGTTTATGATTTTGGGGTTACGCAAAATCAATACACTATTGATAAATTGGTTTGGGAAAGCGCAAAAACAAATATAGAGGCAACTGTTAATGATATTATTTGTACCGTAAAAGACAGTTATTATAATCTATTGTATGCAATTTCAAAAAAACAGGTTGCGCTTGAAACAGTTGAACAGTACCAGCAAATGTATAATCAGGCAAATGCTTTTTATCAGGTTGGCACAAAGCCCAAGGTTGATTTAACCATTGCTGCTGCAAATCTTGCAGATTCTCAGTCAAAATTAATTGAGGCAACAAATAATGTTGATATTGCTGTATCAAGATTGAATAATGCCATGGGGCTTCCTTTTGTACCAGCATATGTTATTGATACATCAATACCTTATCAGGATATCAATCTTTCTATGAAAGAAGCTGTGGAGATTGCAAATTCAAACAGACCTGATTTAAAAATCAATATGCTGAATATTGAACAGGCTAACCAGTATGTAAAATTGGCTAAAAAATCATATTTTCCTTCTTTAGAATTTCAAGGAAATGTATCCCGCGGCGGAAGAGATAATTTTACAGAAACAAGCTGGTATGATATGGGCGGTTATTTGAGTTTTCCTGTAATTAACCCTATTTTAATCAGAAATCAGATTGTTCAAGCCAAAGCGCTTTATGAAGAGCAAAAATATTCAGCTAAATCAAACGTCAATGATATCTATTATGAAATTCAGCAAGCATATGTAAGTTTAATGGATGCTAAAGAAAGAATCCCATCTACAAAGCTTACTGTTAAAGAAGCTAAAGAAAGCTATGAACTATCTCAAGGTAGATATAGAGTAGGTGTGTGTGATGCGATTGAACTTCGTGATGCTCAGGTTCAATATGCTAATGCAAAACTTGCCTATATAAGCAATTTATATGAATACAACAGCGCAAAAGCAAGACTTGAACGTGCTATCGGACAAACCATAAAGCCGGTTGAAAATGTTGAGCGTATAGAAATTTAATTTTTAATAGCAAAATTTTATCTGTTTATTTTTTATATTTGTACTATGTCAAATGTTAGTATTCATGGTAGGAATATTGCTTTTCGCGGTAGTTTGCAGCATAAATTCAGCAAGAATATTTACACTAAAGCGCAGCTAAATGAAATGTTTGCAAAAGCTGATGAAGAAGAAAAACAGCTGGGTTCACTTCCTGAATCTTGGGTTAAAAAATTTTCGCCGGATGAAATTGGAAAGAAGACTTCTGAAGTATTTGACTTATTTAGCGAGTTTTCAACTTCTGTTTGCAAAGCTGAAACCCAAAAATATGAAGTTGAAGAAAGAAGAATGCGCGAACTTGAGCTGGAGTTAGCTTCAATTCGTTGTGCTGATTTTTATTCAAATAAAATTGTTCAGGACAAGTGGAGAGAATATGCAGAATATCTTGAAAAAACAGAAAGTATTTCCTGCAAAGAACGGTATAAAAGTTTTTGTGAAGATTTATCTTTAAAACTTTCTGATTTACTAAATGATGACTGCTCTGTTGAATATCTTAATAATGGGGCTTATGGACTAGCTTTTCAGATATCAACAAGTGAAGAAGAATTGGTACTCAAGGTTTACAGACCTCTTGAGACTGAACCCACATACCATGGCAGTTTAGTGGAGCCTGCGACTGCTATTTATTTAAACAAAGTAATGAAGCCTGAAAGATGTGCAAAATTTTATTGTGCAAAATTGGAATCTCATCAAAAAAGCGGCGGTTTTGCACTTACAAAGTATGTTGAACCTGAAGAAACTTTTTTTGACGGCAACAAAATAAAACAAATAGGTAAATAGATACTAAATAAGGGTTTATCTGTAAACAAGTTTCATTTTGGTGACATAAAAATAGATGACCCGTATATGGGAAATTTTATAAACGGTACTCTTATTGATTTTGGTGGGGTAACGTTTACTTATAAAAGTAAAAAAGAATACGAAATTATGAAAGCTCTAAGTGCGGCAATTAAAAATGAAGATTATGATGCAATCTGCAAAATTGAAGAAAAATATGGCGAGTGTGAAGAGTTTAAAACATGCAAAAAGAGACTGGAAGTATATTTAGCCGGCATAATGGCATATAAATAAATTGCTCTTTTGTTTAGCTCTTGTGGCGGGATTTTTTATGAGGTCCTTCTTATTATAATTTTAACGTTTTAAATAAGGAGGAAATATATGAGTTTTAATCCGCTGAAAGAAAAAGGAACCAGTATCGAAAAGCAGCTTAGAAGCTGGCATGATATAGCAAAAAGACCGTACAATAAAGCTTTTGTAGATTGTTATTCAAGATGCAGGCAGATTTTTTTAAACGGTATTGAGGTGGAAGCATGTAATTTTAAACGTAATTTATCAAGAATGCTTGATGATGTTGAAACAAATAAAATAGTATCTGCTATGAGAAGAATTGATGATATGCACCAAACGACAGTGAATTGGCTTATTCCTTATTCTCAAAGCGTATTAGAATCTACTCTTGCGTATGAACAAATAGCAGTTGATTTAACATCCTGGCTTGCTCAAAACGAACCTGATGATTATGTTAGAGAAACTTTTAATTTCGGACTTTTGGAAGATTTTGACCATCTTTACCGATATGCACAGTGGTATTATATGACAGAAGGGGAACTTCCTGACAACATTCTGCAAGGACAAACCGACGTTTTTCCGGGTCGTCCAACCCAGCATCATCATAATCCAAATGAGATAAGGCTTAGAAAAGCTTATAATAAAGAAACTGCTTCTCCGCAAACCAAAGTTAATATTTTAACACTTGTTTCAGCTGAACAGCAGACCCATAATTTCTATGCAGAACATGGTTTTATGTATGGCAATGATGTTTTAAGACGCACTTATGCTGAAATTAAAGATGTGGAAGAAGAACATGTTTCAATGTATGAAACATTAATCGACCCGACAGAAACAGTTTGGGAAAAACTTGTAATCCACGAATATACCGAAGTTTGCAACTATTATAACTGTATGAAGGATGAAACTGACGAAAGATTAAAATCTATTTGGGAAGAATTTATGATGCATGAAATCGGTCACCTTCATATTGCAAATAAATTATTGCAAAAGTTTGAAAAAAGAGATGCTGAAGAAATAATCGGCGATACTACATATGACCCCTGTACTTTTAAAAGCCAAAAAGAATATGTTCAAAATATTTTGGAAAATGAAGTAGATAAACGTCTTGACGGCACTGATAAGATGAGCTATACAACAATTAACAAACTTCCTGATGACTGGGCAAGCTATGATTTCCAAGAAACAGTAAATGCTGATGGTGCGCCAACAGAGCAAACCATTATCCTGATTCAGGAAAATATTGGCTATGATATAACAACGGCAGATGAAGCGCTTCAAAAGAAAGAAGTAAAAATTTTAGAGAAGGGGCTTCAAAAAATAGTACAAGCGCCAAATACGGTTCAACCTAAAGAATATAAAGAATAGAGTTTTTAAGGGTTTTGGGGTATTTACTTCAAAACCCTTATCTTAAGAAATTAACTTTACTAAAACTTGGAAAATTATATAGTATGCAAGGGTTATTAAAATCCAGTTTATTTGCATTTTTATATAATGAGAAGAAAACAAAAAGCACAGAAGTGTTAGTAAATAAAATATACAGCTTGCAAATTTTACCCCGTTAACAGATACATAAATATTTGCTGTGAAGTTATTTATAAGATAGGGCATAATTGTAAGTATTAATACTGCAGCCGCTAAAAATACGGCGCCTGTCATAAAAAATATTCTTTCTTTTTCTATATCCTTAGATATTTTAAACATAAATCAATTTTATCACCAAGATTTAATCATTACAAATATTAAGCTTTAACAAGAATATTTTATGGAATATTAAAAGTTGATAATTCAAGCATATTTTCAAAATCCGGATATTTTTCTTTAAGTTCTTTAAATGTCCCTTTATCGACAATTTTTCCCTCTTTTATATATATTAGCGCATCACACTCTTTTAGGGTGGAGAGCCTGTGTGCTATTGCTATAATTGTTTTATCGCCTTTTAGCCCGGCAATTGTTTTAGAAATTCTGTCTTCTGTTTCAATATCAAGCGACGAGGTGGCTTCATCAAGAAAAAGAATGTCACTGTCCTGATAAAATGCTCTTGCAAGGGCTAATCTGTGTTTTTGTCCGTGGGATAATTCAGGTATTTTATTTAAATCTTTAACAGCATCATATATATCGGCTTTTTTTAGTGCAGAGACAATTTTTTCCCTGTCGATTTCATCTTCATTCTCGCCAAATGCTATATTTTTAATAACAGATAATGGCATAAGGAAAAATTCCTGCGGTAAAATAGAAATATGGTTTTGTAAGCCTTTTACATTTGTTTTATTTATTTCAATATCATCAATAAAGAGCTTTCCTGAGCTTGGAGTATTTAATCCCGTTAAAATATCAAGGAGGGTTGTTTTGCCTGAGCCGGATAGCCCTACTATTCCAATAAATTCACCTTTTTTGATTTCAAGATTTATATCTTTAAGGTTAAAATTTTTATTATTTTCGTAAGAAAAATTTACATCGGTAAGTTTTATTGAACTATTAAACGGAATACTGCAGGATTTTGGTTCTTCTTCAACCCAGGATTCTATTTTTTTAACCGTTTCCATAAACCATGTTATGTGGCTCCTTGATTGGTTTATGCCAAACATCGAAGACTGAACCTTGTTTAAAATCGGCACGAGCCTTAATACTATTGCTGCTATAACGGCAAGAGAGGAAACCAAAAAGCTTGATGCACTGCTTTGAAGGCAAAAAGTCAAGCTTGCAAGTATGCCAAAAGAGATTATAATTCCTATTTCTGTTACATATACAGGATATGCTGCATTTGATGTTAAAAGTCTTGCTGAATTATTTGTTTCTTTAAAATTTTGTATAACATCTTCTATAAATTTATCTTTATTTTTTGAGATTTTTATTTCTTTTGTACCCTTCATTGTGTATTGAAAAAGACTGCCTTGAATTTTTGTCAGTCTTAAATTTTCGGCACCATATTTTTTTGCACGTTTTTTAAAGAATAACTGCTCTATATATACAAATGCTGCTAAAAATAAAGCGGTAAAGAAAGCGGGGATTGGAAATTTATAGAATAGGAACGATAGAATACAAAGAGCAATTATGCCGTTTGAAATTAACAGAATAACTTTATATACAAAATTCCATATTATTGAATTTAATGTATTGCCAAGAAGAGTTGTTTTATCGCCGTATGATAATTTATTGAATTTTGTAAATGGCATATTCATTAGGTTTTTAAAGGTTTTAGAATAAAGGTCAAATTGAAAATCTGCCATAACTTTGTTTTGATATTTTGTGCACAAAATCATAAATATGTTTTTAAAGATATAGATAAAAACTATTACAAGACAAAACACAAAGGCAATAGTTTTAGTATCAAGAGGCAAATTAAGTTTATCAAATAAAGAATTTACCAATGGAATATTCAAAATATTGTTATTTCCTGCAAGGAGCATAACAAACGGGAATATTAAAGCAAGTCCCAAAAATTCAAATCCGCCCATTAGTAATGAAAATAGGGCAATCATAAAGAATTTTAATTTATACCCTTTGCCATATTCTTTTATAAACTGAAAAAAAGTTTTTAAAAACAAAATGATTCCTTTATATTATTTGCTTGCAAAATGTGCACGATACAATTATACTCTTGATTATGGACAATGTGTCAAGTAAAGAATTTTTTTATACTGGTATTTCATTATCTAATACGCCAAATAATGACAGTTCAGTTTGTATTATAGATAAAAACAAAAAAATTGTACTCTTGGATAAATTGTACTTTACATCTGATATTGAACTTTTTTTGGAGCAAAATCCGTATATTAAAAAGTCAAAGATAACAGTGTCAATTCCTCATGATAATACGCTATTGGAGGGTAAATGGCGTATACATTGCAAAAATTATAAGATGATGGGCGACACGTTTGAAATAAATAGAAATGATTGGACAAGAAGACTTTCTGACAGATGTTTTGATATATTTTTAAAATTAAAAAATAATGGCGCCGATATTTCAAGATTTGATGTTAATTTGCTTCGAGGCGCTTACGGGCTTTCATCTAATTACCTTCAAAGAACATCATTAGATTGTAAGAGCTTACAGAGTGCTCTAAAAATTAAATACGGTTTTGATGAACTTCCTGATAATATGCTGCCTGCTTCAAGTTTGGAGGCAATTTTGGGGGGAATGTTTATGTATGATTCGGCACTATCTAATATTAAGGCTAAAAAAATATTTGAATACAAAGGATTAGATGTATTAAACAGGGTATAAGCCTTTTAATACATTTTTATTTAACTTTGATTTTTAAACACTATTTTATACGCTTCTTGTCGGCAGACTTGCTTTATCTATATGCGGGCGGTAAAAATCTGTATTTATATTTAATTTCTTGCCAACTTCCAAAAGCATAAGTGCCATTTGTCTATCTTTATCTTTAGATTTTGAAGTTTCAAGATGCTCAATTAAAAGATTAATTTTGCTGTATATTTTTTCAAAATAGATATTTTGTGCAACCTTGATTTCAATGTTTAACCCTAAGATTTCAATAAGTTCAAAGATTGCAAAAATTTCATCTGCCACTTTGAAATCCATTGTTTGAGAAAGTTCATCAATTAAAGACTGCAATTTCTTTGCAATAATTACTCTTGAATTTGATTTATTGAGATTTATAAAGAATTTATCAGAATTTTCCTTAATCTTTTTAATTTCATCCAGAAATTCTTCATTTCTAAAATCGTGAATGTTGGCTAAAAGCTCTTCCAAGTTTTTAATTAGACAGAATTTTGCCGAAACACGAAAAGCATCCGGGATATCCATACCTAATTTTGCAAGATGTTCAACAGGGGTTCTTAATTCTTCATAAAGCTCTTCATATGTGTCGGCAACTTTTGTTAGTCTGGATTTTAGAACATTATCAAGAATTGTTTTTCTTTTGTCTAATAAAACATCTTTCAGGCTGTAGAATTTAGCAGAATAGTGTTTTTCAAAACCTTTCAGGGTTTCAAGCAAAACATTTGACATGAAGGTTTCTGTAAGAAGTTTAGCAGCAGCTGCCATTTTTTCCGGTGTATCATCCGGGGTGCATTCTTTGACGCTGCAATAAAATTCGCTGTCAGGTGTTTTTAACATCGCAAATCCCATATCCCATTTTTCATAGGTAATTTTTGATGTTACTTCAATTCTGCCCATTACAAGCTGAGCGTGCCCGTTAGTTACTACTTTATAGTTTGTTTTTTTAATTTTATAACAGTATATTTCATCTAATTCGGATAATTTTGTATACAAAGATGAAATTGCCCAGTGGCAGACAATATGCTCAATACACACTACAGAAGGTTTTACAAATTTTTCATAAATCTTTTTGCCATTATCATATTCTTCAATATTACTTTTTGCTTTTGCTAAAATATTTGTGAATTTTTCTTCATAGTTCGTTTTTGTAAATGCACCGGCTAATTGAATCGCACGAGCCGCATATTTCATAATCTGAACTGTTTCAATGCCTGAAATTTCAGCAAAAAACCAACCGCAGCTTGTATACATAAGCATGCAAAATCTTTGAATTTCCATTAATTTAAGCGCATTGGTCTTATCTTTCATCTTAAAGCTTGATATACAATTTTCTTTAAGAAACTTGTTAACATTTTCTTCACTTCTATCTAAGATAACATCGATATACTTATTTCTTGCATCCCAAAAATCTTTATAATATTTAGCGCCTTCTGCAGAGCACAGCTTTATGAGCTCATCTCTTAAATAATCAAGTGCATCACGCAGAGGCTTTCTCCATTTTTGATTCCACCCTGGAAGCGCCCCTGTGCTGCATCCGCAGTCATCTTTCCATCTTCCGACACCATGAGAACAGCTCCAGCTTGATACAGGTTTAATGTCGACCTCGTATTCAGGCGGATACATTTCAAGAAATTCACCGTAATTTGTGATTTCAAATCCTAAATCTTTGGCTTTAACGCCTAAAACATAAGATAGCGCCATATCGCCAAATTTTGTGTGGTGACCGTAGCTTTCGCCATCGGTTGCAATATTTACAAGCTGCGGTCTTTGTCTTTCTTCAGAATATCCATCCAATAGCCTTCTTGCAAATTTTTCACCGTCTGTCAACAGAAAATCAAACGCTACAGATTTTGAAATGGCACCGTCATAGAAGAATAAATCAATAAATTTTTTATTATCCGTACCTTCAACGTAATATCTATAGGGCTGTGACGGGTCAATAGAGCCCCAGCTTACATCGTGCCATTCTTCATTGTTTTGGTTTTCAGGGTTTAATTTTCTGACGCATTGAGCCTGGTAAGGGGAAAGTATAGTATACCTTATACCTAAATCTATTAATACTTCAAGGGTTTCGGCATCTACTGCGGTTTCTGCAAGCCAGATGCCTTCAGGGCTTCTGCCAAAGCGTTTTTGAAAATCTCTAATTCCCCAAATAGCTTGAGTGTACTTGTCATTTGTATTCGCAAGGGGCATAATAATATGGTTATAAACTTGTGCAATAGCGCAGCCGTGCCCATTATATATATTTATTGATTCTTTATCTGCGTTTATTATTCTTCTATATGAGCATGGAGCGTATTTTTCCATCCAGGATAGAAGTGTTGGACCAATATTGAAGCTCATTTTTTGGTAATTATTTACAATATCAAGGATTCTATTTCTATCATCCACGATTCTTGATACTGAATTTGGTTCATAGCATTCGTAAGACACTCTTTCGTTCCAATCATGGAACGGTCTTGCGGAATCCTGTATTTCAATTTCCTCAAGCCAAGGATTCTCCCTTGGCGGCTGATAAAAATGTCCATGGATTGTTAAATACTTTTTGAAAGTCAAATTTAATTACCCCTTTTTACTTCTCTGTTGCTTATTCTATCCTTACGCAAAATTTTATTTCAGTTTATTTTTTAGCGGCTTCTTTAGTTTCAGGTTCTTTTGCTTTCTTAATTACAACAATTTCATTAACATCAATCCAGGGGTCTCCAAGTGCTGCTGCAAAAACCTTTCCTTTAATTTGAATTTTATCCCCTGTTTCTAAATCAATAAATTTTTCAGCATAGTCTCTTTTTAGAAAAAGTTTCATTTCTGATAATGGTACATCATGGTCAACTACATCATCTCTTTGAATAAGAAAACCAATATAGTTAGCATTTTCTCTTAAAGCAGGTTTATAATCAAGTCCCAGGGTTGAAAATTTATCAAAAGTTGCATTCATTACAATGTTTTGATTTAAATATTTTACAGGGTTTGCTACAACATCTAATGGCTGTACTGCAATGGAATTTATAGTTTCACATGCAACGGGCTGTTCCTTTACAACCGGAGTTTCAACTTTTTGTTTTTTCTTGATAGCAAGATTATCTGCAGCAGATGCTGTATCGAAAACTCCTGCGGTAAATGTCATAAAGCAAGCTAAAGCTATTGAAAAAACCATTTTATATTTTATTTTAAACATTTTAATTAAACTCCTTTTGTGTGTCATAAATATATAAATGCCTGACACTAAAAACATTCTAGCATAAATTATAGTGAAAATACACTGATTATATGTATACTTTAAATGTGGTGTAAAATTAAAATCCGTCTTTTAAAAGCCCTAAAATTTTAAAAGCTGATATTTAGATGAGCAAGCACATTGTCGTATACCATTTTTGATACTTCATTTTCAGTTAAAATACCTTTATCCATAAGGTTTTTTGCTATTTCATCCAAAAACATGGAAGAGCCCGCTAATGTGCCGTCTTTATCTTTTCCGCCTGAATAAATATTTTTTCCGCAGAAAACTATTGATTTTAAATCGCTATGTGCAATAGGAAGAGCATCGCTCACAAGGATTATTTTATCTTTTGATTTTATACTGAAAAATAATTTTAGCATTTCATCTGATATATGAAGACTGTCCCCTATTATTTCAGAGTAAATATTATTATTTAAAAGTGCTCTTAATGTTATATTTACCTCTCTATGGTTTAAAGGCGGCATTGCATTAAAATGATGGGTTGTGCCTGAAACTTTGTAAAGTTCATTTGAAACAGTGTGTCCTGCGTGAGCTCTTATATTATGTTCCTCTAAAAACTCTTGCAGTTGTGAATTATTATCAAGCTCGGGTGCCATAGTTACAATTTTTATAATATCTAAATTATCACAAGCAAGTTTTTTAAAGTTTTCAACACTTGGAGTTAAAAAATTTCCTGCATTTTGAATGCCTGATTTTTCGGGGTTTAAAAATGTTCCCTCAAGATGAGCACCCAAGATTTTTGCTTCATTTTCGCCTTGATTTTGCATAACTTTTTTAATTAAATCAAGTCTGTTTTTCAAAGCGCTTATACTGTCCCCTACAAGGGTTGGGCAAAAAGCAACAATTCCTCTTTTGAAAATATTTTTTGCAAATGTAAAAAAAATGTCATAAGAGCAGGTATTGAAATTTATACCATACCCCCCGTGAATGTGTGTATCAATGAATTTCATAAGAAAATTATAGCATTTTGACTTTAAAATACAATTCATTAAAAAGAATGATGTGTGTAATATGAATTGTGGTGTAAATTTAAAAAATATATTGGTGACTGTTAACTTAATTGTAACAATTTTGTAACAATAAAAAGCTAAAAATTAAAGTTAGGAAGCATATTTGCCGATAAGAATAGTACAAAGAACAATTGGAGGCAACAAACTATGGGAATGGCAGCAAGCCAAGCAAGGTTTTTAACCCTTACAGCTAGAAAATCAAATGTTGAATATGAAGGACAGCAGGTTAACCAAGAAAGAACATCTCTTGCTAACGAAAGTTCCGGCTTATTTAATAAAATGATGGCATTACAAGTGCCAACTCCTCCAAGTGCAACTGATTTTTACAATACACGCTACACTTTTGAATCAACCGGTATGGATTATTCAATCACAAGTACAACTCCAAGAACAGATGGCAGATATGATATGGTGATTGCATATAAAACTGTTGAAGATACTGCAAAAGCAAAACCTACAACAGGTACAATGAATTTTGCTTCAGGCATCCCTTCTTCAATTGGCATACAAGATAAAGAATGTCCAATTACCATATTAAACAGAAATGCTGACGGTGATTTTGTTGATGAAGCAGGCAAAATAGATACTAATGTTAAAACCGTTGCAAATATTGCAGGCGAAGATTTAACAAGCGATGCAAATGCTGTTTTTTATAAATACACATATAATGATGTAACATACTATGTTTCAGGCACAAATATGAAGCCTCTAATTGATGCTGCCGGTGATGCTGCAAGTTATGATATTTCAAACACTTTCCCAAGCGGCTTGAGTGCGTTTTATATAACTGATAAACCTATTACAAAAACATTAACCGCAATCGGTGCTTTCCCTGAAACAACATCAGAAGGTCGTTTTGAACAGCTGCGCGTTGATGAAATTACTTCAGAAGGTGTTGATGAAAATGTTCAAAAATCACTAAAAGATAAATTCTTTGAACTTTCTTTAACCCAAGTTAAAGATGATGAAGGATATGCCACTGCAATGAAAGATTATGAATATCAAAAGATGCTTTATGAAAGAACCATTAATGATATTAATGCTCAAACAGAAATTATCCAACAGCAAGATAGAACTTTAGAATTAAGATTAAAACAATTAGATACAGAACAAAATGCTTTAAATACTGAGCTTGAAGCGGTTAAGAAAGTTATTGAAACAAACGTTGAAGCAACATTTAAGACATTTGCATAAAAAAGTAAAATGATACTGTAAACAGTAATTTGACTTATTTGAAAAAATAATTAAATATAAACTGTTCTTTTATGAAAAAAGGAGCAGTTTATATTTTCTAATTCATTTAAATGAGGTTAACTTGAAGGTAATAATTTAAAATAAAAATGAACCCCATAAGAAAAAGAATAAGGTTAAGGTTAGGCTAAAAACAAGGTTAAACGAGGTTATATGTCGTACAGATACGATAGTGCATTGGTTATCGCAAATAAATACGGAACAGCAAGCTCTATGGCTAAGGCTGAACTTTATGAAACTTATGACAGATTAAGAGACATAACGGTTTCAGGTTCTGCATCTGCCGGTACCGGCTTTGGTACGGTTGGCGGATTTTTATGGCAATTAGCCAGTCTTTTTGCACCAAGCTCATTTATGCCTATTATGGGCGGTACTTCAATGATGAATATTCCCGGCACCTCATATTGGTCACCGATTACTGGTGCCACATCTTCCTTATATGGTGCCACAAATTCATTTGGTATTGGCGGTTTGGGCTCATATACAGGCTTTCCGTCAGGGGCTGCTCCTGCAAGCTGGGGCTTGGGTACTGTCACAGGCGGTGCTGCAAATATCTATAATAACAGTGGAACGCCAACAGGTTTTGCAACTTCTGTATCTGATATAGCAGGACTTACTGCGGGAAGTTACTTAACAAGTGCTGCAAGCACAGGCACCAATTTTGGACAAAATTTTATACTTCCGGTTGCAGGCGTGATTTCAGGCATAGGCGGTTTAATGCAATCTGTTGCACCTTATATGGGCTCATCCGGGCTTGCTGCAATTGTTGCGGGAAATTTACTTGAAGGCACCGGCTCTGCTGCCTTAAATGCTTATTCAAATGTTACAGGTAGAATCACAACAAACGCTGATGCTATTTTATCGGATAAGGTTAGAAATATTGAGACTGTGTGTAAAATGCTTGATACTCAGGCTGAAATAGTTAGAAAATCTCTCAAAGATGAGATTGAGGGTAATAGCCAAGCTATCAATGATATTTAGTGAAATTTTATATTTATTTTAACTTTTGTAACAATTGCTTAAAAAATACAAGTTTTTTGTTAAGTGTTTACTAAAATTGCCGATAGTTTAGATATAAGGTTGTTTTGAAGTTTTAATTTTTTAAGTTTAGAACATTAAAACCATCCAAAACTCATGATTGAACGTACATTTGGGCAATTTTTCGGCTTGATTTGTTTTTATTAAATTAGGCTTGCCCCTTTAAAAAAAAGGAGTAGACTGTTGCAACAAACAATCCAAACAAATCTAAAAAGAATGAAAAACTTCCTCGGGTTTGCAAAAAGCTATTTAATCAGGAAAAATCCGGTGAAAGCTTTTATTAATGATATGATTGCAACATTTAAAGATATGCTCTCAATCAACAAAAAAAGGAAGCTTGCAAAATACAGATTAAATTACCAAATGTACAAATTAAACCAAATGGAAAAACTTATTGCAGCAAACAATGAGCATGTTTTTCTAAGAGGTAATAAATTCAACGAAATGAGATAAGATGGGTTTAATCACCGCAACAATCAGAAAGACGCAATTAAATAACTACAGGCTTGATTTAGAATACAAGATGCAGTTAATTTCTGCATCAAAACTGAATTTGAGCCAAACGGTTAACGATTTATTATCTGTTGCAAGTGATTTAGATGCAGATTCTCCTGAAGCAAAAGCACTTGAAAAAAGGAAAGAGCGGCTTTATCTGGTTGAAAAGAAACTGGATGAGCAGATGCAAAGGTTTGAAACTCAGCTTAAGATGGTTGAAGCCGAAATGCAATCTTGCAATCAGATGATTGATAAAAACATTCAATATTCTTATGGCGGCGGAAGATAATATATAAACACTCTTTTTAAAGGCTGTAGAAAAAATAGCAATAACTAAAGACTTTATCAATTATGATAAAGTCTTTTAGAATATTTTTACTAGCGATTTATTTCACTACAATATTAACCAGTTTATTTGGAACAACGATAGTTTTGACAACAGTTTTGCCATCCAGTGCAGTCTGCACTTTTTCGCTTGCCATAGCTAAAGCAGTTAACTCTTCATTGCTTTGATTATTTGAAGTTTCAATTTTATCCCTTATTTTGCCGTTAATTTGAACAATTAAAGTCACATCGTTTAACTTTGTTAAATTTTCATCATATTTTGGCCAATTAAGTTCATGGACTGAACCTTTAATTCCTGCTTTTTCAGCAAGGTTTGAGTAAATCTCTTCGCTCATATAGACAGCAACCGGTGATAATAGTTTTAACAACGAAATAAGTGCAAAACTTAATGTATTCGGTTCAATTGAGCTTTCATCTTTAACGTAGTCATAGATTGCATTTGTAAGCTCTCTATATCTTGAAACTACGGTATTAAACTGAAATTCATTTTCAATATCATTTGTGATTTTTTTAATTGAAATATGAACTTCACGAAGAAGCCTATCGCTTTTAGGGTCAAGGTTTTCAGGAATTTTATAATCAAGCGATATTAAATCTTGGTATTTTGAATAGAGTCTGTAAACACGGCTTAAGAATTTATAACATCCTTCAACGCCAGCATCCGACCAGTCAAAATCACGCGCCGGGGGTGAATCTGATATGATAAATAATCTTGCAGTATCTGCTCCGTAATTTGCAAAAATTTCATCAGGGTCAACAGTATTTCCTTTTGATTTGGACATTTTGGAGCCGTCTTTTAATACCATTCCTTGTGTTAAAAGGTTTTTAAACGGTTCATCAAAATTCAATAAGCCGCAGTCTCTAAGGGCTTTTGTGAAGAATCTTGAATAAAGAAGGTGTAAAATAGCATGCTCAATTCCGCCAACGTATTGGTCAACCGGGAGCCATTTATTTACAAGGTCTTTATCAAAACATTTGTCGCTGTTTTTAGCATCAGCATAGCGCATGTAGTACCAGCTTGAGCACATAAATGTGTCCATAGTATCTGTTTCACGTTTTGCAGGACCGCCACAAACGGGACAAACGGTGTTTTCAAAGGTCTTGGATGTTTTAACTGGCGATATCCCCTGAACTGAAAAATCAACATCGGTTGGTAATTTTACAGGTAATTCACTATCCGGTACAGGCTGACATCCGCATTTTTCACAGTATACAACAGGAATTGGCGCACCCCAGTATCTTTGTCTTGAAATAAGCCAATCTCTTAATCTATATTGAGTTTTAGCATAGCCAAAACCTTGTTTTTCAGCAAACTCAGTGATTTTTGCTTTTGCTTCTTCGTTATTGATTCCGTTAAATTCACCCGAATTTACCAAGACACCCGGGTCTGTGTAGACTTTATCAGGGCTGTAGCCTTCGCCATCAATAACCTGAATAATCGGCAGATTGAATTTTTTTGCAAAATCAAAGTCTCTTTCATCATGTGCAGGAACTGCCATAACGGCGCCTGTTCCGTAGTCCACAATTGCATAATCAGCTACCCAAATCGGGCAAACACGTCCCGTAAGAGGGTTTATAATATGTGTGCCGAGAGGAACGCCTGTCTTAACTCTTTCTGTTGAAAGGCGTTCAATTTCAGACATTTTTCTTGCGTTTTCTCTATATTTTTCAACAATTTCACGATTTTCAGGTGTTGTTAGTTTTTCAATGTCAGGATATTCAGGTGCTACAACAAGGTAAGTTATACCAAATGCCGTATCAGGGCGGGTTGTATAAACAGGAATTTCAAGCCCCAAATTGTTTGAATCACAATTGCAGCCTTCTTTTTTGCAGCTACAGCTATTCTCAAATTCTTTAACTTTGAATTTTAAAATTGTACCTTTGGATTTTCCAATCCAGTTTGCCTGCATTGTTTTAACGTTATCCCCCCAGCCTTCAAGCTTATTGAGGTCTTCCAGTAAAACTTCGGCATAATCTGTTATTTTTAAAAACCACTGTTCAAGGTTTTTCTTTGTAACATCTGAGTCGCAGCGCCAGCATTTACCATCTATAACTTGCTCGTTTGCAAGTACGGTAGCGCACTTTTCGCACCAATTAACGGCAGCACCTTTTTTATAGGCTAGACCTTTTTTATAAAGCTGTAAAAACAGCCATTGAGTCCATTTATAATAGTCTTCTTTGCAGGTGGCTGCTTCTCTGTCCCAATCAACAGATAAACCCAGCATTTTAAGCTGTTTTTTCATATAAGAAATGTTTTTATCAGTCCACTCTGCAGGGTTTACGCCATGCTGAATGGCTGCATTTTCTGCAGGGAGTCCGAAACTATCCCATCCCATAGGATGTAAAACATTATAGCCCATTGCCTTTTTGAATCTTGCAATAACGTCTGTTATGGTGTAGTTTCTAACATGTCCCATATGAAGCTTGCCGCTTGGGTATGGAAACATTGAAAGTGCGTAATATTTTGGTTTATCTGAATCATCATAAGTTTTAAAAGCCTTATTTTCTTCCCAAATATCAAGCCATTTTTTTTCAATTTTTGAAGGATAATATTCACTCATTAACATACGCTTTTTCTCTTTTTACTTCCTATTTTATAATGTAAAAGAATTATACCTTAAAAGTATATTTTTTGTTTTTACTTTTAGATTTTACTTGTTGCGGGGTTTAACCCCCTCCTGCAAAACCTACAACTTCAACGCTGTCGCCTTCTTTAATAAAAGTTGAATCATAATCTTCTTTATTTATTATTTTTAAATTTAATTCAATTGCAAAAAAGCCTTTTAAATTACGTATTTCAGCAAACTTTGAAACAGATAATTGTCCGCTTTCTGTATCAAATTCATTATTTTCGCCATTTAGGGTGATTATAATTTTTTTCATAATTTAACAGACAGCTCTTTCTAAAGCTTTATTATCTAAAGAAGTTGATTTTATAAGATTATATCCGGCTTCAAAGGATTCAAGATTGAATTTTAAAAATTCCGGTTTTTTGGCTGAAGACACTTTTGTTAAAGCCTTTATAACACTTTCTTTTGTTAAAATACTTGTTTTTCTAATTAAAAGCCCTAGCGCCATAATATTTAAAAGCATTTTTTCTTTTGAATGTGCTGCTAAATCTGAAAGCGGCTCAAGAACGTATTCTATGTCGCTTCGAAAAGCTCTTTCTCCTATCATAGAAGAATTTACAATAGCAAGTCCGTTTTTTGAAATAGTGTTTTCAAATTTATTTATTGCAGCCTTGCTTAAAAATACTCCGTAATCAGCTTCATCGAATAATGGGGATGGGATTTCGCCATCTGAAATTACAACAAAGCAATTTGCGCTGCCTCCGCGCATCTCTGCCCCGTAAGACGGCATCCAGGTTGTATTTTTGCCTTCTATTATAGCGGCTTCTGCAAGAGTGGTTCCTAAGAATAAAACTCCCTGTCCTCCAAACCCGGCGATAATTATATGCTTTTCAGAATTTGTATTCATAAGGTAAACTCCTAAACTTATCCGCAAATATCTTTAACGGATGAAATGTCTTTTAAGACACCAATTTTGTGAACTTTTGAGACTTCATTTTGAATATACGCCATTGAATCGACAGGGGATAATTTCCAGCCTGTGGGGCATGCACATAAGACTTCTATAAAAGAAAATCCGCGTTCTTCTATTTGATTTATAAATCCTTTTTTAATCGCAGCCTTTGTTTTTATAATGCTTTGCGGATTGTAAATGCCGCATCTTTCCACATATACCGCTCCATCACAGAGCGCTACCATTTCTGCAATATGAACAGGATAGCCATTTTTTATCGGGTCTCTGCCTTGTTTTGTTGTGGTTGTTTTTTGACCTAAAATGCTTGTGGCGCTTGCCTGTCCGCCTGTCATGCCAAAATTTGTATTATTGATACAAATTGTTGTGATGTTTTCCCCGCGGCATGCTGTGTGAATAGTTTCATTCATGCCAATTGTTGCAGCATCACCGTCACCCTGATAGGTGAATACTATTTTATCGGGTTTTGCACGCTTAACGCCTGTTGCAACACAAGGTGCTCTGCCGTGAGATGAACCTACTATATCAAGGTCATAAAACTTTTCCATGCTGATAGAACAACCTACAGATGCTACTGCTATTGTTTTTCCCTGTACGCCAAGTTCATCAATTATTTCCGCAACAAGTCTCAGTACTATACCGTGCCCGCATCCTGCGCAAAATGGATAATCATAATTTTCTTGTATTGTTTTTGGTCTCTCAAAAACCTTTTTTGGTGTACTTGTTGTATTTAGCATACTGCACCTGCCTTTTGGCTTGAATATTTTTTTGAAAGTTCAATGATTTTTTCCATAATCTCATGAGCTTTAACAATCTCACCGCCTAATTTTGAGATTAATTCAACAGGGCAAACCCCATCTATTGCAGCTTTTACGTCTAATAACATTTGTCCTTCATTTAATTCAATATCAAGGAGGACTTTTTTACCTGCTGCCGCTTCCTTAAGCTCGTTCGAGGGGAAAGGCCAAACAGTAATCGGTCTAAATAATCCAACCTTCAAACCAGTTTTTCTGGCTTCTGTTACAACACTTTTTGCCACCCTTGCAACTGTACCGAATGCTGTAATTAAAATATCTGCATCTTCTGTCATAAATTCTTCATACATAACTTCATTCATTTGAATTTGATTGTATTTGGATTGAAGCTTAGCGTTTAGTTTTGGCAGGTCATCTCCTTGCATATGCAGTGATACAAGTTTTCTAAATGGTCTTTTATTTGCACCCTCGCCTACCCCGTCAGCTTCCCAGTCTGAAGAATCAGGAATTTTTAAATCAAACGGTTTTAATTCAACAGGCTCCATCATCTGTCCTATCATACCGTCTGCAAGGAGCATTGCAGGATTTCTGTATTTAAAAGCCAAATAAAAAGTTTTATAGGTTAATTCTACGGCTTCACTTATGGAAGATGGGGCAAGTACAATCGTTCTGTAATCACCGTTTCCACCACCTTTTGTAGCTTGAAAATAATCACCTTGAGATGGTGTAATATTGCCTAATCCCGGACCTGCACGCATTACACTTATGATAACGCCGGGGATTTCCGCTGTTGCCATAGCTGAAATTGCTTCTTGCATAAGAGCGATAGCACATGAAGATGAACTTGTCATAGCCAGTGTACCTGTAGATGCAGCACCTATTAGCATATTTACTGCAGCAAGCTCAGATTCGGCACTTATATAGGTCCTGCCCAATTTTGGCATTTCATCACTCATAAACTCGCCTATTTCATTCTGCGGTGTAATGGGATAGCCGAAATAGCACTCTAAACCCACATTTATAGCTGCTTGAGCAATGGCTTTATTACCCTTTATTAAAACTTTTTGTGTCATTTGATTACTTGTAGACCTCTTTTATTGCAATATCTGGGCAGCTTATGGCACAAAGGGCACAGCCTAAACAAGCATCTTTCTGCTTATCAAAAACTGCATATTTGCTCCCCGAAGAATTTGTCTCGCTCCCAATTTTTATAAGCTTTTTGGGGCACACACTAACACATATACCGCAAGCTTTGCATTTTTCTTTATCAATTACAATGTTTGACATAACTACATGCTAACACCTAAATAAAAAATAGTGCAAATTAACTATTTAAATTTACAATTGACAACAATTTGAAAAATATTGCAGTCTTTAATTATTAAGAATAATGCACAAAAGAATAATAGTATTTTGATATTAAAATCTGTTGCTGTAATGCTTTTGCATATTACTGGTTTTTGGTTTAAAATTCTAATTAAAGTTAACTTTTAATAATTTGAAAGGCTTTTGGAAAAGAGACGTGAAAAACATAAAGATTTGTATGGGAAGTTCTTGTTTTGCAAGAGGAAATGATGAGAATTTAGAAATTATTGAACAGTATATTAAGGAAAACAACCTTGATACAACTGTTGAGATAACAGGTTCAAGATGCGATAATATTTGTACACATGGACCAAATATTAATATAGATGGTGTACAATATTATGGTGTTGATAAAAAGAAATTAATGGAACTTTTGAATGAATAAAATTCTTCCAGTTTACACTCTGAAAAATGAGTGCAGCGACTGTTATAAGTGTGTTAGACATTGTTTTGTTAAGGCAATCAAGATTGAATCCGGGCATGCAAGCGTTATTGGCGATAAATGTATAACATGCGGAGCTTGTGTATTAAATTGTCCTTCTAAGGCAAAAAGGGTTCGCAATGATATTGAAAAAGTTAAAAATATTTTAATGCCCAAAAATGGTGTAAAACCTGATGTTTATGTTTCTTTGGCGCCAACTTTTTCGGGGGTTTTCTCCAATATGCCAAAAGAAAAACTGATTGCAATATTAAAGAAGCTTGGATTTAAAGGAGTATCGGAAACCGCAATTGGCGCACAGGCTGTATCTATTAAAACTGCCGAGATGTTATGTGATACTTCTTGCAATGCAGACGGTAATCAGAATTTTGCAGACAATAATGCGGTTGAGCAAAAAGATGTTAAAGGTTATGAACAAAAGTTATATATATCAAGTGCTTGTCCTGCTGCAGTTGATTTTATAAGAATGTATCATCCAGAGTTTGCAAAAAATATAACACCAATTGCATCTCCTGCTTTAACACATGCTAAGCTTTTGAAAGAAAAATTTGGGGAAAATATAAAGGTAGTATTTATTGGTCCTTGCATCGCAAAGAAAAATGAGGCAGACAGGAATCCTGATTTAATCAGTGCAGCCCTTACTTTTGATGAATTGAAATATTGGCTCAATGAAGAGTATATCAATACTGAAAAAATTAATTATGAAGGCGAGCATTTTGTACCGGAAGACGCTTATGAGGGTTCATTGTACCCCATTGAAGGTGGTATGAATGATACAATAAAGAAGTGTCTTAGAAATTATGAATTTGATGAAGTAAAAAACATCAAGTTTTTAACAGCAAGTTCTTTAGAAACCATAGATAGGGTTTTAAAAGGTTTTGATGAAAGTACACTCAAAAATAAAATATTTATAGAAGCTTTGAGTTGTGCTGCAGGCTGTGTCGGCGGTCCGGGGATTTCTGATAAAAAATCAGGGCTTGATATAATGACAAGGATTATTAATTATACAAAACTTCGCCCCGAGATTCCAAAAGAGCCTGAAACAGTTGTGGATATGGAATATTCTGTTAATCCTGTTCAGGATAAAAAATATAGTGTTGAAGAATTAAGAAAAGCGCTTAAAAAGATTGGAAAAAATTCGGTTGAAGATGAACTTAACTGCGGCGGGTGCGGGTATTCTTCATGCCGAGAGATGGGTTATGCGCTCTTAAGAAATGAGGCCGAGCCTTCTCAATGTGCTTCTTATATGAGGCAAATTGCGCATAGAAAGGCAGATGCACTTTTAAGATGTATGCCATCTGCTATGGTTATGGTGGATAAAGACTTAAAGGTGGCAGAAGCTAATAATGCATTTATAAAAATGTTTATGCCTGATATGTATGATGTCTATTCGCAAAATCCTGATATGTTAAAGGGTGCCGCCATTGATAAAATTGTAGATTTTGATTTTATCTTCAAAACTGCACTTAGCGATTATTCTGATATTCATAAAGAACATTATCCTGTAAATGACAGGTTATATGATATTACAGCATTTACCATTGAAAAAGATGAGCTTGTAGGTGCCATCATTGTTGATGTAACACGTTCTCAGGTAAATAGGGAAAAAATAGCCCAAAAGGCACATGAAGTTATTACGAAAAATATTTCTATAGTACAGAATATTGCTTGCCTATTGGGAGAACATATGGTTGAAACCGAATTGCTGTTAAGTTCGATTGCACAGGATTATGATAAGGATGTTGTTGAAGATTCAAACCTTGTTGAGAATTTAGGTGAAAATACCTCAAATGAACCTGAGGATGAGCAATAAACTATGTTTATAGATATAAACTGTACACAAGAAAAAAAATATAACCAAAATGCTTTCGGAGATTATTTTGTCTCAAAAAGGCGCCCAGGAAGGCTTATAGCCGTTTTGTCCGATGGACTTGGCTCCGGTATTAAAGCAAATATTTTATCTTGTATGACAGCAACAATGCTTTTGAGGTTTATTGAAGCGCAAAGAAATATAAAAGCAGCTTGTGAAATTATTTTAAACTCACTTCCTGTTTGTCAGGTGCGCCAGATAAGCTACTCAACATTTTCTGCATTGGATTGTACTGATGATGGGGATGTAAAGATTGTAGAAGAAGGGAATCCGCAGTTTATCTGGATGAAAAAGAATGGTGATATTGTGGAGCCTGAATGCAAAATTATAAATTCTAAGACCTTTTCTAACAGGCATATGAGAACTTATCATATTAAACTTGAGCTTGGGGATAGATTAATTTTTTGTTCCGATGGTGTAACGCAGGCAGGTCTTGGCGGAGATAACCTTAAACTTGGTTTAAGGCGAAAGGGTTTAATAGATGTAATTAAAAAGAAAATGAAGCATCAGCCTGATATTTCAAGCAGAGAATTATCAAAATACATTGTGGAATATGCTAAATATATTGATAAAAAGCAGGCAAAAGATGACATTTCAGCTTGTGTTGTACATTTTGCAAAGGTTAGAAAATTATGCGTATTTACAGGACCCCCTTATCATAATGAAAAGGATAGCGAGTATGCGAAAATTTTTGCCGAATTTGATGGCAAAAAAGCAATCTGCGGTGGTACAACTGCAAACCTTATTTCAAGAGAATTAAACAGAGAAATAATAACAGAAAGCCCGTTCAACACGGGAAAATTGCCGGCATGTTCATCCATGGAAGGTGTAGATTTAATTACAGAAGGGATTTTGACCCTAAGTCTTACGTATGAATATTTAAAAGATGAAGAAAGTATTGATGAATTAAACGCGGCTGTTCGTTTAATGAATTTGCTTTTAGATAATGATTACATTCTTTTTATGGTTGGAGCTCAATTAAATCAGGCACATTATGACCCAAATTTGCCCATTGAAATTGAAATCAGGAAAAATGTTATAAAGAAACTTAAAAAAGTTCTTGAAGAAAAATATACAAAAAGAGTAGAAATACAATATATGTAAGAATAGACTTTTATGATTAAAAACTTTAATTTATTACAATTGCATATATTTTACATACTTCCATATTTGTTCTATAATGTTAGAATAAATTGATATAAATTATTTAGTGAGGGTGTTTGATATGGAAAAAATACAAGTTGAGATTTGCATGGGCACAACCTGTTTTATTATGGGCGGAGAAAGCCTGCAGGAATTAGCCTCTATTCTCCAAAGAAAATACCCCGACAAAGTTGATACCAAAGGAATAGTATGCCACGGACTTTGCAATACAGACTGCCAGTATTCAAAAGCGCCTTATGTAAAGGTGGATGGAGAAGCTATAAGTGAAGCTACAGTGGAAAAAGTTCTTACAGTTATAGAAAGAAAACTAGGCAAAGATGAGTACTAACGACAACCAAATTAAACATTTAAAAAGAGAAATATTAGTTAGAATTACAGAAGCTTTTTTAAGCGATAATTTTGAAGAAAATACAAGAAAAATACCTTATGTTATGCGTCCGAAAGGCTGTGAGGTAGATTTAAGGTGCTGTGTTTATAAAGAACGTGCTGTTTTACGAGACAGAATTGTTGCAGGATTGGGTCACTCTATTGAAAATGACGATGAGTGCAAGCTTTTATCCGATTATGCAAAAGAGGCAACTGAAAGACAAAAACCGGATGAAGAGATTTTAACAGTACTGCAAGGTGCATGTAAAGGCTGTGTTCCAAGTTCTGTTTATGTAACAGATATGTGCCAAGGCTGTGTTGCAAGACCTTGCACAACCACTTGCAGATTTGGCGCAATTTCAATTATAAATGGCAAATCACACATTGATGCTTCTAAATGTAAAAATTGCGGTATGTGTATAAACGCCTGTCCGTATGGTGCGATAGCTAAGATTATTGTTCCATGCGAAAGTGTTTGTCCTGTGGATGCAATTAAAAAAGACGAATCCGGTCATGCAAGGATTGATTTTACAAAATGTATTGGCTGTGGAAAGTGTATAGCAGCTTGTCCTTTTGGTGCGATTCATGAAAAAAGCCAGATTATTGATGTTTTATCAAGAATTAAAGAAGGCAAAAATGTAGTTGCTATGGTGGCACCTGCTATAGCAGGGCAATTCCCTTATCCTATGGCAAAAGTTAGAACCGCACTTTTGAAAATTGGTTTTTCTGATGTATTAGAGGTAGCACAAGGTGCTGATATTACAACTCTTACAGAAGCTGAAGATTTTAAAGAAAGAATGGCTGAAGATAAACCATTTATGACAACCTCATGCTGTGCTGCTTATAACGAACTTGTAAAAAAACATATTCCTGAAATTAAGCCGTTTGTATCTGAAACCGGGACTCCTATGTACTACACAGCTGAAATTGCAAAGAAAAAAGACCCAAACTGTGTAACGGTATTTATAAGCCCATGTTCAGCCAAAAGAAGAGAAGCATTGGATAATCCTAATGCTGATTATGTTATTAATTTTGATGAACTTGGCTCTATTCTTGTTGCTATGAAGATTGAGGTAAATAATTTGGAAGATACCGAATTTGAAGTTAAAAGTTCAAAGGAAGGCAGAAATTTTCCTCTTTCAGGAGGGGTTGCAGAAGCTGTAAAAAGCGCGCTTGAACTGAAGGGCGAGGATGTTGAAATTCATCCATGTCTTATAAATGGGTTAAATAAACAAGCGATAAAAGAACTTAAAGGTTATGCAAAAACCGGAACCTGTCCGAATGGCAACTTAATTGAAGTTATGGCATGTATGGGCGGGTGTATTGGCGGCAATTCTGCGCTTAATGCACAAAGAAAGGCCCAAAAACAAGTAACCGACTACGCAAATGAGGGTGAGCCTGTCGTAAAAAAAGAGGACACTATAGAACAAAAATAGCCCTCATATATTGATTACAACTGAATAATAAGGAGAAAAGATGACCACACCTTCCTGTAATGACTCAAGCGTGATAAGCGCCAATCTAGCTAAGGTTGATAAAATCCTTGAAAGGTTTGAATTTAAAAAATCTAACCTTATTGCCATACTCCAAGAAGTACAGGCGCACTTTAATTATCTCCCCGAGAACATTATGACCTATATAGGTACAAAAATGAATCTTTCCCCTGCCACTGTCTTTGGTGTTGCAACGTTTTACAGTCAATTTAGTTTAGAACCAAAAGGAAAATATGTTGTAAAAATCTGTGATGGTACAGCATGTCATGTTAGAGGTTCAATGCCTGTATATGATGCGGTTATGAACAGATTAAAGCTTGTAGATGGCAAGTTTACAACAGATGACGGTTTATTTTCCGTTGAAACCGTAAGCTGTCTTGGAGCATGCGGTTTAGCACCTGTATGTGTTATAAATGAAAAAATTTACCCTAAAATGACACCTGATGCTATTTTAACCATCATAAACAATTTTGTTGCAGATGAAGGAGTGTAAAATGATTGAAAACAATGTGTTGTTAGATATTGAATATTTAAAGAAAAAGGCAGTTGAAACAGTTGAAGCTGAGGGTCTTAGGGTTTTAATTTGTGCCGGAACCGGGTGTGTTGCTAATGGTTCATTGGAAATTATTGAAAAGTTTAAAGAAAGAGGAATTAATGTTGAACCTCTGGGTAAAGAAGATAAAATGACAGCTGTTCCAACAGGATGCCATGGCTTTTGTGAACAGGGGGTTTTGGTTGTAATTCCAAAGTTGGATGTTACATATGTTAAGGTTAAACTTGATGATGTTGATGAAATTATAGAGAGTCATATAAAGGGTGGAAAGCCTGTTGAAAGACTTTTATATATTGACCCTGCAACAAAAAACCATGTATTTAAAAATGAAGATATTAAATTTTATGCAGGACAGACCCGTGTTTCGCTTGCAAACTGCGGTGAAATAAATCCTGAAGCTATTGAAGACACTCTTGCGGTGGATGGCTATCGCGCACTTTATAATGTCCTAAAAGAAAATGACCCCGATAAAGTGGTAGATACAATTACAAAATCAGGTCTCAGAGGCAGAGGCGGCGGCGGTTTCCCTACCGGCAGAAAATGGATGTTTACCAAAATGGCGCAAGGGGATAAAAAATACGTTGTCTGCAACGGTGATGAAGGCGACCCGGGCGCATTTATGGATAGGTCTGTTATGGAAGGCGACCCGCATAAATTATTGGAAGGTATGGCAATTGCAGGTTTTGCAGTTGGTGCTGATGAAGCTTATATTTATGTTAGAGCTGAGTATCCGCTTGCAATCAAAAGGTTAAGAACTGCGATTAAAGATGCTGAAAATGCCAGTCTTCTAGGCAAAAATATTATGGGTTCAGGTTTTAACTTTGATATTCATATTAAAGAAGGTGCTGGAGCTTTTGTTTGCGGTGAAGAGACTGCATTAATAGCTTCAATTGAGGGTGAAAGAGGTATGCCCCGTCCAAAACCGCCATTCCCTGCAAATAAAGGGCTTTTTGGAAAGCCAACTTTAATAAATAATGTTGAGACCCTAGCGAATGTGCCTGTTATAATCTTGAAAGGCGCAGATTGGTTTTCTTCATTGGGTGCTGATACTTCAAAAGGTACAAAAACATTTGCACTTACAGGTGAAGTAAATAATACAGGGTTGATTGAAGTTCCCATGGGGACAACATTAAGACAAATTGTATTTGAACTTGGCGGCGGAATCAGAAACGGCAAGAAATTTAAAGCGGTTCAAATCGGAGGTCCTTCTGGAGGATGTCTAACGGAAGAACATCTTGATTTAACACTTGATTATGACAGCCTTATAAAAGCGGGTGCTATGGTTGGCTCCGGTGGTCTTGTGGTGATGAATGAGGATACTTGCATTGTTGAAGTTGCAAGGTTCTTTATGAATTTTACACAAAATGAAAGCTGCGGAAAATGTGTTCCATGCCGCGAAGGTACAAAAAATATGCTTAAGATATTAGAAAAAATTACCCGCGGGGAAGCTACTCTTGAAGACCTTGATTTACTTGAGGAATTAGCAGTAAGTGTTAAAGACGGTTCATTGTGCGGTCTTGGAAAAACTGCACCAAACCCTGTTTTATCAACGCTTAAATATTTCAGGGATGAATATATAGCTCACATTGTGGATAAAAAATGTCCTGCAGGTGTTTGTACGGCACTGAAGGTTATTGAAATTGATAAGGAAAAATGCAAAGGATGTTCAAAATGCTCAAGAATTTGTCCTGTTGGTGCAATTTCAGGTGAGATCAAACAGCCTTTCTCTATTGATAAAGAAAAATGTATTAAATGCGGCGCTTGCTTAAAAGGATGTCCGTTTAATGCGATTGTTCAAAAATAACCCTTGCCTTAAAAATGGGCAAATAAGAAGGCTGTACTTTAAAATAAGGATTAAAAAATGAACGAAGATAAAAAAACTTTATTTATAAACGGTAAAGAGGTTGAATTTACCAATGAAATCAATTTGCTTGAGGTTATGAGAAAAAACGGGTTTAATGTACCGACATTTTGTTACCGCCCCGATTTAAAACCATTCGGCGCCTGCAGAATGTGTGTTGTTGAAATTGAAGGCAGAGGGATTCAAACAAGCTGCACTATGCCGCCTGAAATCGGGCTTAAAATTCAAACTAACACCGAAAGAACAAGAAGAATCAGAAAAACCGTTCTTGAATTGCTTTTAGCAAACCATGATAGAGAATGTACATCCTGTGATAAATCAGGAAACTGTGACCTGCAAAAATACGCAGAAGAATACGGTATAAGGCAGATTAGATACGCCAAGAAAAAAGAATTTGACGAGATTGATGATTTTAACCCTTCAATTGTTCGTGACCCTAATAAGTGTATTCTTTGCGGGGCTTGTGTTCGGGCTTGTGAAGAATTTCAAGGTCATGCGGTTTTGGGTTTTGCAAACAGGGGCTCAAAAACCGTCGTGCAGCCTATGGCAGGCAAAAAACTTTGTGAAGTTGATTGCGTTTATTGCGGACAGTGTCAAGCAGTATGTCCAACAGGGGCTTTAACTATCAAATCAAGCGTAGAACGTGTTTGGGGTGAAATTACAAACAAAGATAAAAAGGTTGTTGCACAAATTGCTCCTGCTGTACGTGTGGCGATTGGTGAGATATTTAATCTTAAACCTGGGGAAAATTCAATAGGTAAAATCAACACTGCTCTTCGTGAAATTGGTTTTGATATGGTGTTTGATACTAATTTTTCTGCTGATTTAACGATTATGGAAGAGGGAACTGAATTTTTAGAAAGATTGCAAAATAACGGTACACTTCCCATGTTTACATCCTGTTGTCCTGCATGGGTAAGGTATTTAGAGAATTTGCACCCTGATATGTTAAAACACTTATCTACCTGCAAGTCGCCGCAATCAATGCTATCTCCTGTTTTAAAGGAAGTATTGCCTTTGAAATTCCCTGAAATTACAAGAGAAAATCTTGTTGTGGTTTCAATTATGCCTTGTACAGCTAAAAAGGCGGAAGCTACCCGTTTTGAATTTTCTAAAAATAATATTCTGGATACAGACCTTGTTTTAACCACAAAGGAACTTGGCCGTATGATAAAAGAGGCCGGAATTGATTTTGCAAAACTGGAACCAACCAAAGGCGATTCTCCGTTTGGTGAATACACAGGTGCTGGCACAATATTTGGTGCATCGGGCGGAGTTGCAGAAGCTGCTGTTAGAACCGCCTATGAGGTTGCAACAGGCAAGCCTTTAAGTGATGTTGATATTAAAGAACTAAGAGGTGTTCATAACAGATGCCGCGATGTTGAATTTGATATTAATGGCAGCAAGGTAGTTGTAAGGGTTGTTTCAACCTTAAAAGAGGCTGAAAAATCTATTCAAGAGATAAAAAACGGTACTGCGAAATTCCACTTGCTTGAAGTTATGGCATGTCCCGGCGGTTGCGTAAATGGCGGAGGACAGCCAAGAAGCTGTGATTCTTCTTTAATTAAAGAAAAACGTGCAGAAGGTTTATATAAAGAGGATAAAGAACTTCCTTTAAGAAAATCTCATGAAAATCCTGAAATTAAAAAGCTTTATGCGGAATTTTTGGAAAAGCCTGGGTCTCATAAAGCACATGAATTACTGCATACGACATATACCGACAGATTAAAAGGCAGCTATAAAGATTTTTCATAAAAGAAAAATGATTTAAAAGTGCCTCCTTGTGTTAAGATAAGGAGGCACTTTTTTCAGGGAAAATTATTATGTCAATCGAGGCGGTTAGAGAGTATTTTAGAAAATTTAATATGGAAGATAGGATTATAGAGCTGGCTGAATCAAGTGCTACGGTTGAACTTGCCGCCGCAGCTCTCGGGTGTGAGCCTGAAAGAATTGCAAAAACTTTATCATTTCATATGAATGACGGGGTGGTTTTAATTGTTGCTGCGGGGGATGTCAGGGTTGATAATAAAAAGTTTAAGGAAAAATTTCACACTAAAGCTAAAATGCTATCGTTTGAAGAGGCTGAAGACTTGATTGGGCATACAGTTGGTGGAATCTGTCCGTTTGGAGTAAAGGAGGGTGTCAAGATATATCTTGACAATTCTCTTAGGCGCTTTAAAACCGTATATCCTGCTGCAGGCAGCTCAAACAGTGCAATAGAGCTTACTTTGGATGAACTTTATATATACTCAAATTGTATTGAGTGGGTGGATGTGTCTAAAGAAAAAGAAAACGCAGGGGGTTAAGACTTGTTTTAGCTTGGATAAATAGCCTTATGATATTTTAAAAAATTCCACAATGTCGACATTTAAAATAACAGAGATTTTAGCCAGGGTTTTTAGGCTTGGATTTCGTTTGCCTGCTTCAATTAAGTGTATATAATCACTGCTTTTTTCAATTTCTACCGCAAGTTGTACTTGTGTAAAACCGGCTGCTTTTCTGTATTTTGCAATATTTTTTCCGACCGGCTTTAATATTTCTATATAGTTATTTGTCATATTTTAATCTTAGTGATAAACTGAAAAAAAGTCTCGAACAAATAGTACAAATTGTTCAAAGGAGGAAGCTATGTGTAATGAAGTTGAATACAATAAGGTTATAAAAAAGCTGATTAGCATTGAAGATAAAATCGTAGATATTGATAAAATTGCCAAAATGCTTGATATCTGGGTTAAAGATAATAATTATAAACTAATCCCAGCAATGAATATGCTCAATGGCAAAATAAAAGAAGCCCTAAAGGTTATTGAAAGATGAACACTATAACTTTTTAAGATGTATAAGCCAGTTTATACAAGCTCTCCAATGCTTTTTGGTAAATCCTGTTTTTGGTTTTGTATTTATAATTTTTGTTTTAGAAGTTTGGGAATATAAGGTTAAAATTGAAATTTCAGGAGGGTTTAAAAATCTGAAACCACTTAAGGAGGCCACTCCTGCAGAAACATACAAATGTTTGCCATTTTCTACAATGTGGCCTTTTCTGTATCTTTGTCCGTATTCTGACGGTACAATCGGCGAACCGAAAAACGGAAAAACTATTTCGCCCCCATGAGTGTGTCCGCTTAAAGTAAGGCTGACATCACCTGGAATACTTGGAAAAGAATCAGGATTGTGCATTAAGACTATTGTTGGTGAATAAATGGGACCAATGGTTTCTTTTGGCTTGATATTCGGAAAATACCATAAATCCTTAAGTCCTGTAATTTTTAAAATACGTCCGTTTGGAAAAATGTGGATTGAATTGTTTTCTAAAATTTCTATATTTGCTTCATTTAGAAATTCTTTTATAAAAGCAGGAGACGGTGAAGCATAATCATGGTTTCCAAGTACTGATATCACGCCGTTTGCCGCTTTGAAATTTTTAAAAACCGATACAAGTTCTTCCATTTTATATTTTGTTTTTTGAATTAAAAATGAGTCAAAGTCTCCCAAAAATACTACTAAATCAGGGTTATTTTTATTAACAATTTTTGCAATTTTTTTGACTTTATTTAAATCTACATTTTTTGAACCGATATGTAAATCAGAGATTACAGCTATTTTAAAACCGTCTATTTTCTTATCCCAGTTTGGAAGATAAAGGGTATTTTTTCTTACAATTAAAAGGTCGGGCTCAATAAAATGTGAGTCAATAAAAACGCTTACTATTAAAAGTATTAAAAATAATAATATGAATAGCAGTTTCTTGTACATAAGCTTGTTTTGAAATATTTTAACTAAATGTGCGTAATTTTATTTTAGTTTATCAACAACGAATTATTGTTGCAAATTGTTAAGCAACAAATTGTTGAATATTATGCTTACATAGCTATTAGATATGTTTAGTATGCAAAAAGATAATATATTTTAGATTGCTGTGTTTCTGCCTGTCGTTTGTAACGATGATGCCAAGCGGCTTATTTGAACGCATAAAAGAACCCTTCTTGAAATACTTAAGATAAGCAGCTCAAGAAGGGTAAAAAGCAATCAGAAGAGTTGAGGATTTATATTATGATTATAGTGTTTGGAGATTTTTGTTTAATCCCCGCAAACTACAATTTTTACTGCTTAAAATAGTGCTCTTAGGTAATATTTGTGCTATAATTGCACTTATTGTAAGGTTTAAAAAGGAATTAATCATGAGGGAAGATGGCAGAGAAAACGAACAAATAAGACGGGTAAAATTTACAAAGGGGTTTACAAAACACGCACCGGGTTCAGTTTTAGTAGAGTTTGGGGATACAAAAGTAATAGTTTGTGCAAGCGTTGAAAATGTTAAACCCAAATGGATGCCAAAGGATGAAATTTCAGGATGGATAAGTGCAGAATATTCGCTTTTACCAAGCTCTACGAATGTTCGCTGCCAGAGAGAAAGAACAAAGCTTTCAGGCAGAACGCAGGAAATTCAAAGATTAATCGGGCGCAGCATCAGAGCGTGCGTTAATCTTGAAAAACTGGGTGAAAGAACTATAACAATTGATGCCGATGTAATTCAAGCAGATGGCGGAACGAGAGTGGCTTCAATCTGCGGAGCTTATGTTGCTTTAACTGAGTTAATTAATAAACTATTGAAATCTGGTGAACTAACTGAAAATCCTATAATTGAGCCTATAGCTGCAATTTCTGTTGGAATCAAGGATGGAGTCGTACTTGCTGATTTATGCTATAGTGAAGATTCTACAACAGATGTGGATGCCAATGTTGTTATGACTCAGAGTGGTAAAATTATTGAATTTCAGGCAACTGCTGAAGGGCAAACATTTACAAGGGAACAATTGGATAAAATGTATGATGTGGCACAAAATGCAATTCAAAAGATAATAAAGATGTATTAATGTGGCAAGCAGTCTAAATTGTAAAGCTAAAGCTTGCCCCGCCGTTTTTTGGTTTTGATGCTTTGATTATCCCACCATGTGCGTTTATTATTGCTTTACATATGTATAAACCTAACCCTGTACCTACTTTCCTGTAATCTTTAGAATTGGTGGAATACTTTTTAAATATTGAGTCTACATCGTCGTTCATAATTCCTAAACCGGTATCAGAGACGGTTATTTTAAAATGATTATTTTCTTTTTCAACTAATATATCTATTGTTGAATTATCAAAACTGTATTCTGAGGCATTTACTATTAAGTTTGTAAGTACTCTTTTAATTTCTATATCATCGTAGAAAGCAAAACTTTCTATAATATTTTTATAATTGACGTTAATTTTCTGGTTTTTTTGGGAAATTATAAATCTTAAATTTTCAATTGTATTTTCAATAGTTAGTTTTATATCATTTTTTGTTTTTTGAATTTTTAATCTGCCATTTTCAATTTTATAATTTGTAAGCACATTTTCTGCCATATTTTGCATGTACTTATTGGATGCCATTATTTCTTTTATGATTTCTCTTTGTTTTGGATTTAATGGTCCAAAATAATCTTTTAGTAATAAATTTAGTGCCTGAATTTGCGCCCTGATTGGAGTTTTAAGGTCGTGCGTAAGCATTTCTATAAAGTTTTCTTTTTCAAGCAAGATTTCATTGTTTGATTCTTCGCTTGAATCTTTTGTTGAGACCTTTTTCATACCCTTACTAGGATAATAAAAGCATAGCCTCTTTTACATTAGACAGGTGTCTAATATTTGGTATCTAACAGGGTAATATTTTAGCACTTACTAATAGTTTAATTTTATTTATAATTTTGTATAAACTATTGTTTTACAAGGCTTTTTGCGCCTTGAAGAATGAGTCCGTAGTATATACTGTCAACAATTGCACCATATGAAGCTTCAATAATATTTTCGCTTACGCCAACGGTATCCCATTTGTGGAGTCCATCAGAACTTTCTATGGTAACGCGTACCGGGGCACCGGTTGCAGCTTTTGAATCCAAGATACGAACCTTAAAATCATCCAGTTTAAAGTTTGCAACTTCAGGGTATTTTTCAACAATAGCTTTTCTTAGGGCTTTATCCAGCGCGTTGACTGGACCATCGCCTTCTGAAACAGTATGGATGATTTCATCTTCAATCTGAATTTTAACGGAAGCTTCACTTATGGTTCTTCTGTTTACATCTGATAATGTAATGGAGTCGCCAATTACTCTAAATCCTAAGATATTAAAGAAATTTGGCTGTTGATTTAATACTTTCATTGTAAGTATTTCAAAGCTTGCATCTGCACCTTCAAATGCAAAGCCCTGCCATTCAAGCTTTTTAATCTCGTTTATTATTTTTTTAATATCATCATCGGATACATTTTGTACAAATTTTAGCCCGTCAAGACGTTCTTTTATTGAAGCGCTTCCTGCCTGGTCTGAAATTAAGAACCTTCTTGAATTTCCAACTAAAGAAGGGTCAATATGTTCGTAAGTTTGAGAGTTTTTTCTGACTCCGCTTGCATGAACCCCTGCTTTATGAGCAAATGCACTTCTTCCAACATATGGCATGGAAGCGTTTAGTGATTTATTTGAGATTTCTGCAATTTGCCTTGCAGTATCATATAATTTTGAAATCTTATCTCCTATAACTTCAAAACCTCTTTTTAACTGGAGATTGGGAATAAGAGAACATATATTTGTGTTTCCGCATCTTTCGCCGTAACCATTTATACAGCCGTGGACATGATTTGCTCCGGCATCAACACTTGCAATTGAATTTGCAATAGCTAAATCAGAATCATTATGGGCATGGATTCCTATAAGAGCTGATGGAATAGCATCTACAACAGCTTTAGTTATTTTATAGATTTCATTATTTATGCAGCCGCCATTGGTGTCGCACAATATAATCCTTTTAGCACCTGCCTGATGGGCGGTTTTTGCAACTAATATTGCATAATCGGGGTTTGATTTATACCCGTCAAAAAAATGTTCGCAATCAAAGAATACTTCTTTACCGTTTTCTATTAAAAAGGCAATTGAACCTTTTATCATATTTAAATTTTCTTCAAGCGTGGTATTTAGAGCTTCTGTTACCTGAAAATCCCAAGATTTTCCAAATATTGTTATAATTTTTGCTTTAGATTTTACCAGCATATTTAAAACGGTATCATCTTTTTCATCAATATTTGGTTTTCTTGTGCAGCCAAAAGCTGCTATTTGAGCATTTTTTAGGCTGTCATAATCAATCGCATCAAATACTTCATTATCAACAGGGTTAGCCCCAGGCCAGCCTGCTTCAATATAATGCACACCTAATTTATCAAGTTTTTTTATAATTTTTAATTTATCTGATACTGAATAATTTATTCCTTCAGATTGTGCACCGTCTCTTAATGTTGTATCGTAAATTTCAATTTGTCTCATAGAGTTATTAGCCCTTTAATTAAGCTCCATATACACTATTAGCACAAAATTAAACATTTGTAAAAAACAGATAAAATTTGTTTATTTTTTAGGCAATTTTTACTTTTAAAAAACGTTTATTAATATATAGAAAGTGAAGTTTAAAAGTTTAAATACTTTTTTACGTGTGGAAAAATTTAATAGGTTAGAATTAAAGATGAGTTTGAAAAATTATTTTGAACGTGTGTTTAAGAATTTGTCTGCGCTTGAAAATAAGATGCAGACAGGATTTAGATTTTCTCAAAGTGAAATTAATGAGATGATATCATCAGCCAGGAATGAAAATTTGCAATTTTTTGAAAGTCTTGCAAGAATGCCTGAACTTACAGCATTTGATGTCAGTTATTTACTGTCATCAGTAAGTTTATCTATGGAGAAGATTGAAATATTAAAGAAAGCATCATCTTTATATAAAGAAGATGAATTTAAGGCACAAGGGCAGACATTCTCTGATTTTGTATTTAGAATAGGTGCCAATATTGATAATTTAAATATGGAAAATCTTGAAGTATTTAAGGATTTGGTTCAGTGTAAGAATGAACTTTATGATTTTTCAAAAGCGCTTCAAAATCCTATTAAATGCAAGCAAACAAGAAAGAAAGAATTGCAGTTTGCTTTTCAAAATGTATTTATAGAATAAAACTTCATCACCTGAATTTAGGATAAAACGGTAAAGCCTCTTATTTAAGAGGCTTTTTGGTTTAAAATTAAGCAACTAAAGTTTTTTTGAAATATATCTTATTTTTTTATTAAGCTATTAAATAAATCGTTTACACTTTTTGTATTTGATGTAGCGGGAGTTTTATTGAATGCTGTATTATCATTGTTGCTGTTATTTTTTGAGGATGATTCCATATTGGCGTAGAATTTAACATCTTCTAATTCTTCAAGCGCCTTCATAACGCCCAATCTTCCTGCTTGTTTTTGCATACTTGCGAAAACTGATTCAACCATAAAAGTTATAAGCATATTTATTGCACCCCAGACAAATGGCGAAACCGCTGCTGTTATTGCAACACCCCTTGTTATGAGAATGCTTTTAAATTGTCCGTTTTCAAGTGCTTGCATAAATTTTTCAGGATTTTTAGTGTATTCCTCAAATGCAACTTTTATAATCTTTTCAAGTTCTTCTTTTGGCATATGTTTTAGTATTGTTTGGATGTTTTGATAAATTTTGAGCGCTTGTTCATCTGTCATTGATGAATTTAAAATGCTGCTCAATATTTTTTTCATGCCGTTATCCTGCATTGAATCTGTGAAATTTGCGAGGAATTTTCGCCAGTCGCCGCTTTGAATTTTACCTTCAACTACTGCATTTACAATTCCTGTTATATTATTTGATTTTAATGAATTTTTAAATACATCTAAATTTGCAAGACCTTGGAAATCTTTTAGTTTTTGTACACCGAATGAATTAAGAATTGAACCTATATCCGATATTTTGATGTTTGGAATTTCATTGTTGTCTATAACTTTATTTAATATATCGGATAAGCTGTTGATATTATCCATGTATGGTTCCAGCATCTTTTTAAGTTCAATGTTTTTTATTTCTTTTGCGGGGATGTTCATAATTTCAAAGATTTTTTCTGCGTATGAATTGAAATTTTCATTACATTCATTAACTATATCAATAATTTTATCTTTATTAATCGATTCTTTGAATAAAGGATTATCAGCCAAAGTTTTTAAGGCTGCTTTAAGTTCATTTTCTTTACCTTTAGATGATTCTATGGCTTCTTGAATTGCAGTCTTTAATTTTCCGCCGTCTTCTGCTTTGGGAAATGATTCCATTAATTTTACAAATGGAATTGTATTTGATGCTGTATTTTTTGAAACGTCTTGTCTTGCAACAATACCTTTTATGTTTTCTGCAACCCCATTTACATATTTATTTGCCATTTTTCCTTTTAGGAATTTTGTATGTTTAGCAAAAAATCCTGTAATTGATTCCGCTGCTCCAGCACCACCTTTTTTAATAAGTTTTGCACTGCCCACAATAACGGGGATTGATGCTACTAATATTCCTATATAAGGTAAAAGCGGCTGACTCATTTCTGTAACTGCTTCAATTGCTTCAGAATATTCCTGAGATTTATCATCCACGCTTTCAAAGGTTGTAAACAATTTTCTTTGAAGTTCACGTGCTTCCTGCAATTGTTTATCGGATACTTCAAGTTTTGTTAATTCAGCTAAAAGTGCCTTATTATAATCAGCTTCATTTTTCTTATATTTTTCATAATCTGAGTAGTCTTTAAGTACTCTCGGGATAAATGTTAAATATTCTTTTAATTTTTGCCTGATTGATTTTTTCTCTGATTTAATATTACTTACAGTGTTAAAATCTTCTTTTGTGTAACCTATAAAATTTGTATTATTTTCTTGAAGTTCTCGTTTTGCTTTATATCTTCCTGCTCTTGCTGCAGATTTTTGCAGTTTTAAACCAATAAATGCACCAACCGTTCCCGTGATTGTTGCACCAAGAAAACCAACAAGAGTGTTTCTTGCAGCTTTTGTTGTCATTGCAATGCTTGATAAACTCTTAATGGAGGCACAAACTTCACCTAATGCACTTTTGCTGCTTGAATTATTGGTATCTAATGCAGAATGCGCTTTTTCAAAAAACTTTCTAAAATTCTTTAAAGCATCAATGGTTCCTGCAAGAGATTTGTCCGCATTATTTTTAACAGGTTTTATTTTTTCATAAAGCTGTTTTAATTCTTCTTTTTTGTTGTTATCTGCCACTTTTTTTAAAAGTTTATCAAAGTTTTTATTTTCAAATTTATCCCCGAGTCCGGTCTTTGTTATAAAGGTATTAACCAGAGCACCTATGCCCATTCCCAAAAATGGCGTGCCGCCAATCAATACTCCTGCTGTTGTTTCCATATTTTCTGAGTACTCTTCGGCCTTGTTGTTAATAATTTTTGTTATTCTTTGGATAACTTCTTGTTCTTTTTCAGCTTCTTTTAATTCTTCAGGCGTTAAATTTCTTTTAACCTTTTTGTCTTCCAGATTGTAATTTGCTTTCCACTCATCATAGTTTTTATTGTCTTTTATTGTATTGCTAAGAGATTTAAAGAAAGAATGATTGTCACTGTATTTAAACATGCTTTTGTCATTATTCTTTTTCTTTGAATTGCTATCATCAGGTTTAATATTATTTTGTGCTTCTTTAATTTGTTCATCAGTGTATTGAACAAAGTACTTCGGGTCTTTAAGGTCTTCTCTTGACTGCCATCTTGCAACGCGTGAACTTTTAACTTGAATTTTTGCAGCAATAATATTAGCTGCGATAAAAGCAGCAGTAGAAATACCTGCAATTATACCTGCAGATTTGCCAAATATTTTACCTATTGAATTGTTTTTAATTCCTTTTGTATTGCTAAATTCTTTTGCAAGTTCTCCAAGCCTTTTATGAAGGGATTTAACTTCTTCGCTGCTTGATTTTGAAATTGCATCCATATTCTTCTTGTTAAAAATCGTTTCAGGGAGCTTATGCTGAATTTCTTTTGGGTTTATATCCGTTAATTTTTTGCCGAATAAATTGGAAAGTTTACCGGGCAGACCAATTCTAACCTCATTTAACGGATTATTTACAGGCGAATCCTTTATATTTTTCTGTAATTTAACGATAATATCATTGAGTTCTTTTCCTGATGGAGATTTTAGAAAATCTGCATAGGCGTTATCATAAGCATTTGCTTTTGGATACATATAAAACTTGGTTGTCCCAAGTGTAGCGAGTAAAGATATAAGTGAAGGCAGAGTTTGGGCAATTGGCATAATGGCAGTTTCAGTGTTTTCTGCAACTTCTTCTGAATGTGTATCCATAATATCGATAACATCCATTATTACTTTACCTTTATTTGCAGCCTGCTGGAGTTCAGCTTGGTCTAGATTCTTTTTCCTGAATAGCTCTTCTCTTTGTTTTTGTTTATCAGAATCATCTTTTTCCCATTGTCTGAAATTCTTTTGATTACTTACAACTTGTCCTATAGCACTAAAAAAGCCCACAGTTTTCTCCAAATATGCGTATGTACATCTATAAAGTGTCGTAAATATGCATGTTTGCTAAATATTTAGGGGGAATGGAACAGATGTTACAAAAATTTATATTTTGTGAACTACTGCTTTAGATAACACCTGAAAATTAGTGTATGTTTTTGATATCATTTAAATCAAAAGGAAAATTAGATGAATTATAGCCAGAGTGAAAGATACGATAGAAATATTCTTATGCCTGAAATTGGATTTGAAGGGCAAAAGAAACTTGCCAATTCAAAAGTTCTTGTCTGCGGAGCAGGTGGTTTAGGGTCGACAGTTCTTTTGAACCTGGCTTCACTTGGTATTGGGCATATAGGTATTATTGATAATGATATTGTTGAATTATCAAATTTAAACCGACAATATATCCACAGTCCATTGTATTTAGGAAAAGATAAGGTAGAGTCTGCAAAATGCAGGATTGAAGAGTTTAATAAGGATATTCAAATCAAAACTTTTAAAACTCGTTTGAATGCTGAAAATTACAAAAATATTGTGGATGGCTATAATTTTATAGTAGATTGTTTTGATAGTTTTGAATCAAAATTTTTATTAAATGATATTGCGCTTGATATGAAAATTCCATTAGTACATGGCGGTGTTACCGGATTTTGCGGGCAGGTGATGACAATTATTCCTAAAGAATCAGCATGTTTAAGGTGTATACTTCCTCAAGATGAGCAGGAATATATGGTTAAGGGAATTGTGTCTCCTACAGTTTCAACAATTGCTTCAATTGAATCAATGGAGGTTTTGAAACTGATTTTAAATATAGGTGAACCTTTGATAAATAAAATACTTGTATTTGATGGTCTTCAAATGAAATTTAAAACATTAAATATTGAGCACGCTAAAAGCTGTAAATGCAGACTTAATTAGCTATATTTAATAAATTATTACTTTGTTGTTTCAATATAATTTTTATTAAATGCTTGAAGATAAATAATTGCAAGCAGTGATACATAAAAAAGAGTTTCAGTCATTTCTTCAAGCATCGGCATCCCCCATTCTTCCCCAAGGAGTCCGAAAATTATTCCCAAAACAACAAAAATCCAATTATAGATAGAAAGTTTTGCTTGCAGAAAATAATTCCACAAAACTTTGTATGATTTAGTGAGAATAAAATAAAGCCCGGAAAGCGCCATAAATGTTCCATAAAGAGGATGAGCAAGATAGCCGTAAGGGATTTCCTTCCAAGAGTAAAAATCGTTATACCCCCCCCCCTGGGACATGGAAGAATACGGTTCTTCCGCAATTTATTTCTCTCAAGAAGAGAATTACCATAACAAGAGCAAGGGTATTAAAAAATGTCTTATCATTTTTTGCTTTTATGCAGATTATAAATATTGCAAGTATTACAACCAGCTGGAAATTTTCAATCAAATGATTTTCATAAGAATATTCAATAGGAAGCCAAAGACATGCGGGCAATGTTAATAATAAAATCAATAGAGGCAGAAGAGTTATCGGGTGAAACTTAAAATCAACCCTGTTTTTCAGCCCTATAAAAAATTCTTTAATTCTCTCCATATCTCCCTCCTCTTGTAAATATAAGATACCATAAAGAAAAATTTTTAGGCTTTAATTGTTTTTAAATTTTGCTTTTCTTCATATATTTCTAAATCCAAAATCTTTTGATATTGTGCGGTTGATGGATTTTATTTTGGTTTCAATATAGTTTTTGTATTTATCTATCTCTTCATTTGTGCAGGTTTTATTTGGGTATATTTCGTATTTTTTTCTATATTTACTCATTGTAACGTTTGGCATAATAACATTTGCCCCGGATTGCAGAGCCATTATTCTGCCTTTTGGATTTAGGGTTTCCATAGCTGTAGTGGCTGGAATATTTATATCTTTCATTAAAATTCTAATTATAGACATGACTTTAAGTGCCAGTATAAGACTGCCGTTGGGCGCATTTTTTAAGGGTGTATCAGGATGTGCTATAAAAGGACCAATTCCTATCATGTCAAAATCATTCTCTTTAAAGAATAAAATATCATCAGCCAATGATTCAATAGTTTGTCCCGGCAGCCCGACAAGACACCCGCTTCCTGTCTCATAACCAAGTTTTTTTAGATTGTAAAGACAATTTTTTCTGTTTTCAAAACTCATAAAGGGATGTAAGGCTTTATAAAGTTTTTTATCAGTAGTTTCAATTCTTAAAAGATATCTATCAGCGCCTGCATTTTTATAGGCTTCAAGTTCCTTGTAAGGTTTTTCTCCAATACTTAAAGTAAGTGCAACATCAAGCTTTTTGATTTCGGAAATTATTTTGCACATAATATCTTTTGAATAAAAAACATCTTCACCTGATTGAAGAACTATTGTTTTATAGCCTGCATTTACGGCATTTTTAGCAAATTGAATAATATCATCAGGGGTGATTCTATATCTTTCAACAGTTTTGTTTTCTGCACGAAGCCCGCAATAATGACAAGTGCATTTGCAAGTGTTTGAAAATTCAATCAAGCCTCTTAAATGTATTTCATCACCAACATTATCGTGGCGCACCTTGTCTGCAAGTTCAAAAAGTTCTTTATTTTGGCTGTCATCTTTTAGAATATCAACTATTTCTTTTTTTGTAAGCATAATTTTATTATACTATAATGCCTTTATGCAAAATTCAAAATCAAGTTTTAACTGCTTGTTGATACACACGCCTAATTTATCTCAAAATTCTGACGGTACGTTGTTTTCTGAAGTTAATTTTTGTGCTATGGGGCTTTTTTCTCTTGCAGGAGAAATTAAAAAGGAAGGGTTTAATGTTGAAATTATTCATCTTGGAATTGAAAAATATCTGGATAAGAATTTTTCACTTGCAAGCTATGTAAAGGAAAATAATATAAAATTTATTGCCTTTTCTCTTCACTGGCATCCGCAGAGCTTTGATGTCATTGAATCTGCAAAAATTTTAAAAGAACAAAATCCTAATGTTTTCATTGCTCTTGGAGGTTTTACCGCTTCATATTTTAAAAATGAAATTATGGAAAATTTTCCATTTGTTGATGCAGTTATGAAAGGAGAGGGTGAAAAAACAATAAGGAAGCTTACAAAAAGATTGTATGAAACAATGCCTTTTGTGCCTTTAGATTCAGGCGTTGAAATGAATTTATCCGATATCGAAAATCTTGTATGGCGTAAAGGTTTAAAAAACAGTAAAGCGAAGATTATTGAAAATAATGAAGTATTTATTGCCAAAAATGAAGATTTGGATGAGTTTGATTATTTTAACCCAAGCCTTATGAGACATTATGGAGAATACTCAAAAGTATCTTTTGAACTTCAATATTCTAAAGCAAAACAATTGAATAATCCAAAGACTGCTCATGGAGTTTCTTTAGGGCGGGGTTGTCTTGGAAATTGTACATGGTGCGGCGGTGGGTACAATGCAATGAAGATGGTGACCGGCAGGGATTTTATATCGTATAGGGGAGCAAAATCTGTTATAGATGAGGTTAAAAAACTGCAAAAAAATGAAGGGATTGAATTTTTCTGTTTTTGTTTTGACCCAAATCCAAAGGATAGAACTTATCTGATTGGTTTAATGAAAGAATTAAAGAATGAATTTAATGGAAAATTAAATGCATTTTTTACTTTATATGGACTTCCTGATAAGGAATTTTTAAATACATTTAAAAGTACATTTTCAAAAGAATCCGTTATTTCATTAAGCCCTGAATTTTTTGATGAAAGTTTAAGAAAATTTCATAAAAGTTTTTTCTTTTCAAATAAAGAGCTGGAAGAGATTTTAGAATATATGGAAGAGCTTGAAATCCTTTCAGATATTTATTTTTCAATAATCCCTGCTGTGAATGAATTTCATAATGAAGAATCCAGGCGATATGGAAAATTTCTTAAAGAAAAATATAGTTTTGTAAAAGATTATTACATTATTCCAATTATTCAGGAGCCTGCATCTCCATGGACTATAACCCCTGAAGAATACGGCTTGCCGCCATCTAAAAAGAACTTCATAAATTATTACAATGATACAAATTGTATCAAAAAATCTTTTGAAAACTCGGAATTTTTTACTACAAAACCTCTTAAATAAAGGGTGTAGGTATTACAATTTAAAAATAATCTGTATGATTTATTTTTTATATACATGCTCTGGCATGCTAAAAATTTTTGATAGAATTATAAAAAGGGTTAAGGAAAGAAGGGTGCAAATCCCGCACTGGTCCGCAGCCGTAACAGTCGGAATGCTTAATTCTTTATTTACACCTCGAGACAGGAATTTGCTTAAAAAAAATCACCTTTTAGATAAAGTGTTTTTTAAATCGGCATTTTCTGCCTTTTAGATTAAAAGGAGATATGAATGAAGGAATTACGGGATGAAAAAGTTGTAAGCATTGAGAAAACAAGGCTTACCCCTTTTGGTACAGGTTTTAGTGCAACAAGTGCTGCCTCTGTTCCCATTGGTGCAGAATTAAAAGCAATAGACAAACCTAAATATGAATTAAAAGATATCAAAATTATCAAAAAAGACGGTACAAAAGAAGAGTATGACATTAGAAAAGTGGTTGCTGCAGTTAAAAAATCTGCTGCAAGAATGCTTGTGGAATTTTCTGAAGATGAACTGAGAAATATAAGTAATTTTGTCGATTCAAGTGTGTTAAAGATGAATTTAAATGAAATTGAAATCTTTAAAATGCACTGTATAGTTGAAAATGCACTTGAAGTTCTGAATCCTAAGGTTGCAAAAAGCTATAGAAACTACAGAAATTATAAAATTGACTTTGTTGATATGCTTGATAAAGTATATCAGGAAAGCCAAAAAATTATGTATATCGGCGATAAGGAAAATTCAAATGCTGATTCTGCTTTAGTTTCAACTAAGCGTTCTTTAATTTTTAATCAATTGAACAAAGAATTATATAAAAAGTTTTTCCTCACAGTGCCTGAATTGCAAGCTATTCGTGATGGTTATATTTATATTCACGATATGTCTGCAAGACGCGACACCATGAACTGCTGTCTTTTTGATGTTGCAAATGTTTTAAAAGACGGATTTGAGATGGGAAACCTCTGGTATAATGAACCAAAAACGCTTGAAGTTGCATTTGATGTTATAGGCGATATTGTTATGGCTGCTGCAAGCCAGCAATATGGCGGATTTACGGTACCTGAAGTAGATAAGATTCTCGCCCCCTATGCAAAGAAGACATACGAAAAAAGATATCAAAAATATATTGACCTTGGTATTTCAACTGAAAAAGCCAAAACTGAGGCCATGAAAGATGTTGAAAAAGATTACCATGACGGTTTTCAAGGTTGGGAATATAAATTTAATACGGTAGCATCATCCAGAGGTGATTATCCTTTTATCACTGTGACTATGGGTTTAGGCACTGATGAGTTTGAAAAAATGGCATCAAGAGTGATGTTAGAGGTTCGTGCAGGCGGACAGGGTAAAAAAGAAAACAAAAAGCCTGTATTATTCCCAAAAATAGTATTTCTTTACGATAAAGAATTACACTGCAAGGGCGGTAAACTGGAAGAGCTTTTTAATGCAGGAATTGAATGTTCTAAGAAGGCAATGTATCCGGATTGGCTTTCTTTAACAGGTGAAGGGTACGTGGCTTCTATTTATAAAAAATACAAAAAAGTTATTTCCCCTATGGGCTGTAGAGCATTTTTATCTCCGTGGTTTGAAAGAGGCGGTATGACCCCTGCTGATAATGATGATAAACCGGTTTTTGTCGGTAGATTTAATATTGGCGCTATAAGCCTTCATTTACCCATGATTTACGCTAAGGCTAAAAAAGAAGGCAAAGATTTTTATGAAGTACTTGATTATTACTTGGAGATGATAAGACAAATTCACATCAGAACCTATGATTATTTAGGGGAAATGCGTGCTTCAATTAATCCGCTTGCATTCTGCGAAGGAGGATTTTATGGCGGTCATCTTGGAATCCATGATAAAATTAAACCTCTTTTAAAGGCTGCTACTGCATCTTTTGGTATTACCGCATTAAATGAGCTGCAAGAAATTCATAACCAAAAATCTCTTGTAGAAGACGGGCAGTTTGCGCTTGAAGTTATGGAATATATAAATAAAAAGGTAGTTGAATTTAAAGAAAAAGACGGCAATCTTTATGCAATATACGGCACACCTGCCGAAAACCTTTGCGGACTTCAAGTGAAGCAATTTAGAAAAAAATATGGACAGGTGAACAAAGTTTCAGACAGAGGGTATGTTTCAAACAGTTTCCATTGCCATGTGTCTGAAAATATTGGTCCAATTGAAAAGCAAGATTTAGAGAAAAGATTTTGGGATTTACTTAACGGCGGTAAAATTCAATATGTAAAATACCCTGTATCATATAATACAAAAGCGATTGAAATCCTTGTAAAAAGGGCTATGGATATGGGCTTTTATGAAGGAGTAAACCTTTCATTGGCGTATTGTGATGATTGCGGCTATCAGGAACTTGAAATGGATGTTTGCCCAAAATGCGGCAGCAAAAACCTTACCAAGATTGACCGTATGAATGGCTATCTTTCTTATTCAAGGGTAAAAGGCGATACCCGTCTTAACGAAGCCAAAATGGAAGAAATTAAAGACAGGGTTAGCATGTAGATTTTTTGGAGCATAGATTATTCCATGCTCCAAATTTTAAAAGGAATTAAAGATGAATTATCATAATATTACAAAAGAAGACATGCTGAATGGTGATGGTATTCGTGTTGTGCTTTGGGTTTCAGGCTGCTGTCATCAGTGTAAAAACTGTCATAATCCTGTAACATGGGATAAAAATGGCGGATTACCCTTTGATAAAGCAGCAGAAGATGAACTTTTTGAAGCTTTAAATAAACCTTTTATAGATGGTATAACCTTTTCAGGTGGCGACCCTTTAATGCCCGATAACAGAAAAGAAATTATGCGGCTTGTTAAAAAGTGCCGTGATGAATTTCCTGATAAGACTATATGGCTATATACAGGATATAGTTTTGATGAAATTAAGGATATAGAAGGGATTGAACTTATTGATGTACTTTGCGACGGCGAATTTATGGAAGATTTAAAAGATAATAAACTCCAATGGGTTGGAAGTTCAAATCAGAACGTTATAGATGTTAAAAAAACCTTTGAAGCCAATAAAATTATTCTTCATACTTAAAATTTCATTTATTGCTTAATATTTAAACTTTTATCTGAAAACCAGTCTATAATGGGCTTTTTCTCGCCAAATTTAAAATTGAACGATTCTTCAAAATCTTTGCTTGTTAGAAAATCGTATGAAACATTAAAAGCCAGGGGTTCTTCAATAAATCCGCCTTCTTTAAATTTTTTTCCCGAAACTTGCTGCGTTTCAAAATCTATAACATTTGAATAATTTAGATTTTTTGCATAGCAAAAAGGAACTTTATTCTTTTTATCAGTATTTTGGATTATTGTCATAAGTCCAAAGCTTCTGCAAACTATGCCTCTGTGGTTATAAACAGAGCAAACATTGTTGATTAGAAACGGACAGTCGTAGGTAAATTTTTCGCCTTTGAAATTTTTCTTTTGTTCAATAATTTTTTCAATATTTTCTTCAATTTTATTAAAAGTGCCAGCATCAAGGTCTTTGCAGCCTATAAATAGATATTGCATCTCAATTTTTGAAAATGGAAATTGAGCATTTTTGCAGCACAGCCCGCAGCCTTTTTTGCAGAAGATATATTCTTTTTGTCTATTGAAAAATTTTTCAATTTTTTCATTAATAAATTCAAGATATTTAAGGTAATTGTTTAACATTTTAATATTTCAATTCTTTTAACCAAGTATCAATTTCTTTATCTATGTTTAAATTTCCCTTATTATAGATTGAGATTGATTTTAAAACGATACTGTCTTTAGCGTATTGTTCCATTTCTTTTGCTATAGAGTATTCCCCGCCTCTTCCATGGGTAATAAATGGAGCAATAGTTTTGCCTGAAAAATCACCTGAATTTAGAAATGTGTGCACGGCAGGCGCCATAGTGTACCACCAGGCAGGCGTTCCTATAAATATAATATCATAAGTTGAAATATCTTTATTTTCTTTTAATTCAGGCAGGATATTTTCCTGAATTTCTTTTTTGGCAAAATTCACTGTTTCGTTATAATTTGCGGGGTAGGATGCTTTTGTTTTTATTTCAAAAATATCGCCGTCTGTTTTTCTTTGAATTTTCTGAGCAATATATTTTGTATTTCCACCCCATGAAAAATATGTAATTAAAGTTTTCTTATTCATATTTTGTCCTATCTTATAAAGTTTGTATAGACTGCTTCTTCTTTTGTATGCGGTATGATTCCAGCCTTTTGTGCTGCTTCTTTACATTTTAGATAATAGGCAAAGTTTTTTCCTAAGATGTGCATATTTTGTATGCCTTCCTCGTCTTTTAAAACTTCCTCAGGTGTACAGCCGTGCACCATATTCCAATACCTGCCTGAAATTACAGGCATTTCCTGTATTTGAAAATATTTATTCAACTGGTCAATGGTTGCGGTTGTGCCTGCACGGCGTGCTGAAACTATTGCAGTGCCGGGTTTTAATCTTAAATTTGATTTACCTGACCTTGCATTAGCGTAAAAAAGTCTGTCTAAAAACGGAATAAGACCTCCTGCTGATGAAGCGTAATGAACCGGTGAACCTATAATATAGCCATCATAATCATTTAATGTTTCTAAAAGTTTATTTACTTTGTCATCTATCACACATTTTTTAAGTTTCCCGCAAGCCCCGCAAGCTCTGCAGGGTGCTACAGGTTCTGTACCTATATAATAAATTTCGCTTTCAATCCCTTCATTAATTAGTGTTTTTGCAATTTCATTTAAGGCAGTATATGTACATCCGTTTTTGTGTGGAGAACCGTTTATCATTAATACTTTCATTGTTTTTAACCTCCTTTGAATTTATTAATTTTATTTTACAATTTAAACCTTACTCCAAGTCAATATGTAAATAGTAGTGTTTAAAATTTTTAATGTAAAATTAAGTTTATGAATCCTAAATTATTTGATATGTTTTTAGTATTTTTAAAAATCGGTGCACTTCTTTTGGGCGGCGGGTACGTTATTGTTCCTTTGTTGAATAATGAACTTGTGGATAAAAAAGGTTGGATTTCAAAAAAAGAGATTATTGATTATTATGCGATGGGGCAATGTGTTCCAGGGATTATAGCTGTTAACACCACTCTTTTTATAGGATATAAATTAAGGGGTAAAACAGGTGCTTTAATTGCATTTTTAGGACTTATTCTGCCTCCGTTTCTTACAATTATTTTTCTTGCCTCAATATTAATCAAAATGGCTCAAAATACTATCATGAATGATATTTTTTGGGGTGTAAATATTTCTATTGTTATTTTGATGTTTTTAACAGTAAAAGAAGTTTGGAAAACAAGTATTGTAGATAAATTCACTCTCTTTATTTTTGCCCTTATCCTTTCATTGTCAATATTGGGAGTGTCTCCTTCAATTTCAATTATATTTTCAGGGCTTTTAGGGATTATTTATAAGCTTATAAAAAAAGAATCCTGCGGGGAGGATGAATTGTGATTTACCTTCTTTTATTTATGGAATTTTTTAAAATAGGTATTTTTTCTTTTGGCGGCGGATATGCAACACTTCCTTTTTTGTATCATATGAGTGATACTTACCATTGGTTTTCTTATGATGAATTATCCAGAATGCTTGCAATTTCAAGTATTACACCTGGACCTGTTGGACTTAACGTTGCAACATTTGCAGGTTTTAAAACAGTAGGCATTACAGGCTCTATTGATGCAACACTTGCCATTATGATTCCATCATTTATAATTGTTGTTTTTATTTCAAAGATTTTAAAGAAATTTAAAGATAACTTTTATACTAAGGCTGTTTTGTATGCGCTTCGCCCGGCAGCAGCTGCGATGATTGCAGCGGTTGGTGTAAGGCTTTTTAAAACAAGTATATTTATTAGCGGATTTGATATAGACAAGGTTGATTTCAAAGCTTTAATATTATTCCTGCTGCTTGTTGCAATAAGCTTGAAGTTGAAAAAAGACCCTCTTGTTTACCTTTTAATAGGCGGGGTATGCGGTATATTGTTAAATTTGCATCATATTGCCGGCTTATTCTTTTAGCGGATTCATTTTTGTGGTATTTTTTATTGCGATAGATTATTACTGAGAGTTTGATTATGCAAAATACTAAACTTGCAATTGTTATTCCTTGTTACAATGAAGCTGATATGCTGCCAACCAGTCTGCAAAAGCTTTGGAAGCTTTTTGATAAATTAATTGATAATAAAGAAATAAGTTCAGACAGTTTTATTTTTCTGGTAGATGACGGCAGCAGCGATGGTACCTGGGAGGTCATTAAAAAGGCTTATGAAGAATCAAAATCCAGAGTTAGGGCGGTGCGTTTTTCAAGAAATTTTGGAAATCAAGCTGCTATAATTGCAGGTTTAGAAAATGCACATAGGCTTGGGGTGGATGCTGCAATTACTATTGATGCAGATTTGCAGCAAGATATAAATAAAATTTCAGAATTTATAAAAGCTTATAAGGATGGGTATGATATTGTTTGCGGGATAAGACAGAATAGAACAGATGGTTTTTTCAAGAAAATCTGCTCAAACTCTTTTTATAAGGTTATAAATTTTTTAGGAGTTAACATTAAACCCAATCATTCTGAATTTAGACTTGTTAGCCGCCGTACGCTTGAAATTTTATCAAATTATAAAGAAACAAATCTTTTTATAAGAGGTCTTTTTTATGATTTAGGTCTCAAAACTAAAGATATTGATTTTGAAGTTACTGAAAGAAAATACGGTGAGTCAAAATTTAGCTTTTTGTCCCTATTTGCTCTTGCGGCTAAAGGGATTGTGTCTTTTAGTGTACGTCCTTTAAGAATCGTATTCTTTCTTGGATTTGGCATTTCATTTATAAGTATATTGCTTGCCATAGCTTGTATTGTAAGGTTGATTTTTCATCTAAATTATCTTCCGGGCTTAGAATTATTTGAAACCTGGGAGACTTTTGCTGCCGGTATGCAGATTTTATGCATTGGTATAATTGGTGAATACATCGGGCAAATCTTAACAGAAGTCAAAGCCCGCCCAAGATATATAACGGATGAAGAATTAAAATAACACAATTTGACATGATTAATACTGAAATGATAATATAATGCATTGGTTGAGGCTTTTAAAACTTGTTTGCCAAGGCTGTTAATTTTATAAGAGGAAAAGAATAATAAAATGAAAAATATCTTTTTAAAAAGAACTAAAATTGTTGCAACACTTGGTCCTGCAACAGATACCCCGGAGGTTATAAAAGAATTAATTAAAACGGGCGCCAATGTTTTTAGATTAAATACATCCCATGGTTCAATGGAATATCATAGGGAAAAAATCCGTATGGTAAAAGAAACTGCATCGCAAATGGGGGCTTGTGTTGCGACTCTTGTAGATTTGCAGGGTCCAAAAATCAGAATTGGCAATTTAAAAGATGAAATTATGCTTAAAGATGGGGATAAAATTGTTTTTAAGCATTCTCTTGAACAGGAAGAATCAAGCTATATTCCGGTTGATTATGCCGGGATAAGCAAAGATGTTTCAAGCGGCTCCAGAGTTTTAATTGATGATGGCAAATTGGAAGTCAAGGTAGATAAGGTTGAAGATGATAAAGTATATGCTACCGTTGTTAACGGAGGAGTTTTAAAATCAAGAAAGGGATTAAATATTCCGGGTTCCACCGCTTCTTTGGATGCTGTAACGCCAAAAGATATTGAATTTATTAAGTTTGCAGCTGAAGAAAAAGCTGATTTAATTGCTCTTTCTTTTGTTCGCGAGAAAGAAGATGTTCTTCTTGCAAAAAAATATATAAATGATTTTAATTCTTCAATCCCCGTGGTGTCAAAGCTTGAAAAACCTGATGCTATTAAAAATTTAAAAGAGATTGTTTCTGTATCAGATGCTATTATGGTTGCGCGCGGGGACTTAGGGATTGAATTGTCGCCGGTTGAAGTTCCTATTTGTCAAAAGCTTATTATAGAAGAATCAAACAAACAAAGAAAACCCGTTATTGTTGCTACGCAAATGTTGGAATCTATGATAAATGAGCCTATCCCAACAAGAGCCGAGGCATCTGATGTTGCAAATGCAATTCTGGATGGTGCTGATGCTGTTATGCTGTCCGGGGAAACATCTGTTGGCAGATTTGCAGTTGATGCGGTTAAAATGATGTCAAAGATTGCAATGACTACAGAAAACAGCTGTTTTTATCAATTCGATACAGATACAGAACCCGATGATGAAATCACTTTAACGCGTCAGGCGGTTGTATTTGGGGCTGATAAAATGCTAAAATATGTGAATGCCAAAGCGATTTTAAGTTTTTCACATTTTGGATATTCAACAAGGCTGACATCTAAATTAAAGCCTTCTGCTCCAATTATTATGATATCCGATACGGAGGAAACTTGCAGAAAAATGGCATTAGCTTGGGGTGTTTATTCTTTTTGTAAAAAATGGGATGATACTGTAGATGCCGGTTTACTTCTTAAAATAGATGAATTTTTAATTAATGAAATCGGTTTAAAGAATAATGATTATGTGATTATAACAGGCTCTGCCCCGAGGCTTATAACGGGAAGAACCAACTTTGTACGTGTACATAAAATAGGTACATAGAACGATTTTGATATTTATCAAAAGGCAATACCCAAGGAATAAAGGAGAAAATGATGAGAGATAATACAAAATGCCTGCACTCAGGATATACGCCGGTTAATGGCGGACCAAGGGTAATGCCTATTTATCAAAGTACAACATTTAAATTTAATTCAACAAAAGAGATTGGAGATGTATTTGATGACCCGACAAAGGCACATATATACTCAAGGTTTACAAATCCAACAGTTGATGTTGTAGAGAAAAAAATTGCAGACCTTGAGGGCGGAGTTGCTGCTATGTGTACATCTTCGGGGCAAATGGCATCTTTAATGTCAATTTTAAACCTCTGTAATTCAGGCGATAGCTTTATAAGTTCAGCTTCTATTTATGGGGGAACACTTAATTTATTTGCAGTTACATTAAAAAAACTTGGCGTTGAGTGTATTTTTGTTGATGTTGATGCAAGCGAAGAAGTTATTCAGTCTAAAATTAAACCTAATACCAAAGTAATTTTTGGCGAAACTTTAACGAATCCTTCATTGCAGGTTTTAGATATAGAAAAATTTGCCCGTGTTGCTCATAAAAACGGTATTCCTTTAATTGTTGATAATACTTTCCCGACACCTATTTTGTGTAAACCTTTTGAATATGGTGCCGATATTGTTATTCATTCAACTTCAAAATATATGGACGGGCATGCGCTTCAAGTGGGCGGAGTAATTGTAGATTCGGGTAAATTTGATTATACAAACGGCAATTTTCCTGATTTTACGGAGCCTGATGAATCATACCATGGAACAGTGTACACAAGAGATTATGCTTTTGCGCCATACATTATTAAAGCAAGAATGCAATTGATGAGAGATTTTGGAGCATATCCATCCGGAAATTCTGGATTTTTGTTAAATTTAGGTTTAGAGACGCTTGCAATCAGAATGGAGAAATATTGTTCAAACGCACTTAAAGTTGCAGAATATTTTGAAAGTACGGGTAAATTTGATACGGTTGATTATCCCGGGTTGAAATCAAATAAATATTATGAACTTGCTCAAAAGTATTTACCAAAAGGGCAATCCGGCGTTATTTCTTTAACCATTAAGGGCGGCAAAGATGCTGCAATTAAATTTATGGATGGACTTAAACTTGCTTCAAACGAAGTACATGTAGCTGATATCAGAACATGTGTTCTGCATCCTGCAAGTGCTACTCACAGGCAATTAACGGATGAACAATTAATAAACTGCGGTATAAACCCAGGATTAGTAAGATTTTCTGTTGGTTTAGAAGATGTGAATGATATTATAGAGGATATCGAACAGAGTCTGAATAAAATTTAATCGCATAGTAAAACTTTACCTGTTTAAAATTTCATGGCAATTTTTATTTGTCAGTTGTTTTGTTGAGTTTACTATGAATATATCATTTGGTAAAAGAATCCCTATATCAACAACTCAAATTTATAATAAGAACACTAACGAATTTGAGAAGGCAACTTTGTATGAACTTGATGGGCGTGATGAATCTGATGTGGATGAACTGGTGGATTTTGGTGATTGGCGGTATAGATACGAGATGTCTATTAATCTTTTTAGTAAGATAAAAGGCTTAGCTTCGCCTGAAAAGTTGTCAGATTTTATGAAATATACATTGGAACATAATAAATTTTATATTTTAAAAACAGAAGATGACAAACTTGCAGCAATTTGCCAAACTCAAGGTTTTAAAAACTTTGCCGATGTGCATTATCTTGAAAGAGACAAAACAAAGGGATATGGTCTTTGCGGACAAGCTATCCTTGCTTCAATTGCAAAACATATGTTAAAACAGCCCGATGCTTATCTTAAAGTTGATGACCCTGTTAAAAAAGCAAGAGGTTTTTATATCAATGACTGCGGCTTTAGAGAAGAGACCCCGGGCTCTCATGGGATTGAGATGAATGAAGCTGAACTGAAAACTTTTGTGGATAATTTTGAACAAAAAGTGGAAGCGCCAATTGTTGATATTGAAAATGAATAATCTATTGACATTAAGACGTGTTATTGATACATTGGTTACGGTGATTTTAAAGCCAACTTAATTAAATATTTTGATTATCGGGACGTAGCGCAGTTTGGTAGCGCACCTCGCTTGGGACGAGGGGGTCGCAGGTTCAAATCCTGTCGTCCCGATATTTTATTGGTAGAAATAAATTGCTGAATTTTAAATACAGGATTTGAACTTTGATATTTTGTTTCAAGCTCAAAGGCTTAAAACGTCCTGTCGTCCCAATATTTTTTTGTTAAATAGAATTAAACTAGAGACATAATTACATCCTTGGTACGTATGCGATTTTTAACGCTTTCGCTAAAAATCAGCTGGCTGCATACCTCTCTCGTAGAGCTCATTCTTTGCCAACGATAGCGGCATCGTCCCGTTTTTTTTGTAATGAATTTATAAAAACCTTTTAAAAACGCAATTAATACTGACAAAAAACTTGTTACCATTGTCTGAAACTCAATAAAAAAGAGCCTTTCAGGCTCTCCGGTTAGTTTTGGAGCGTAGGGGATTTGAACCCCTGACCCCGACACTGCCAGTGTCGTGCGCTACCAGCTGCGCTAACGCCCCATTTGTATTAAATTTTCAAATATTGTAAGAAGCGCAGCTGGTATTTATATTGTTGACATCCTGCGGATATCAAGGCTAACGCCCCATTTGTATTAAATTTTCAAATATTGCAAGAAGCGCAGCTAGTATTTATATTGTTGACATCCTGCGGATATCAAGGCTAACGCTCCATAAATTTTTGGGTGCACTACTGCTCTTTCCTCTAAAGTGACATTTAGTCACTCCTTGCAGGTATTCAAGCCAGTGCTGCTTTTAATATTTGCTTTTTAGAATACTACCACAGAAATAAAATTTAATCCAGTATATTATCCTGGTTTCTAATGTTTATTTTATTAAGTTCTTTTAAGATTACTTTAAAATTAGAATTAAAAAAGGGTATTTATTTGTTTAATTGTTTGAAGAAAAAGAAAAATCTTGTTGTAGGTGCAGGTTTTTCAGGAGCCGTAATTGCTGAGCGCCTCGCAAATATTATGGATGAGGATGTTCTTGTAATTGATAAAAACTCTTTTCTTGGAGGTGAATCTTTTGATTATAAAGATAAAAGCGGAATTATGGTTCAAAAATTCGGCTCTCATATTTTTCATACAAATTATGAATATATTTGGAAATATTTAAATAAATTTTCAAAATTTAATATGTATATACATAAAGAAAATGCGTTTATAGAAGGAAATGAAGCAAATATACCCTTTAATTTAAATTCTGTATATAAAGTTTTTCCAAAAAAATTGGCTGCAAGATTAGAGGATAAACTTGTAAGAAAATATGGTTTCAGTACAGATATTCCAATTTTAGATTTTAAAACCAAACCATTTTTTTGGGACAGAGAGCTTGATTTTCTTGCAAGCTATATTTATGAGAATGTTTTTATTCATTATGCGGATAAAAAATGGGGAACAAAAAAACACAAAATAGATATTTCTGTTTTTGTAAATAGGGATGATAGAAAATATAAAGATAAATACCAAGGCATTCCAAACAGCGGATATACTAAATTAATTGAAAATATTTTAAATCATAAGAATATCAAAATATTACCTGAGGTTGATTTTAAGAATATTGATACAACAGGGTTCGATAGAATTTTTTATACAGGCTCTATTGATGAATTTTTTGATTATAAATTCGGTGTTCTTCAATATAGAAGTGCTAATTTTGAAATTGAAGAAATAAATACGGAATTTTATCAAAAAACAGGCGTAGTGAATTATCCAAATAATTATGAATTTCTTAAAATCCATGAGTTTAAACATTATGGATGTGAAAAAACTGATAGAACAATTATTGCAAAAGAGTACGTTTCTGATTTTGTATTGGATAGCAAATGCCGTAAAAATAACAGGGCGTATCCCGTTTTAAATAGCAAAAATTTGGAAATTTATAAATTATATAAAAACGAAGCAAGAAAATTCAAGGATGTTTACTTCTTGGGCAGGCTTGGAGATTTTATGGATTATTCTATGGATAATGCCATTAAAAGGGCACTTGAAGTTTTTGAAACCATCAGGCTGAACGATTTCATAAAAGAGTCTGCTTCATATGAAGAAGAACAACTGATTAAAAACTATTAAAAAAGGAAAAATATGAGGAAACAAATTAGTATAATTGTTCCGGTATTTAACGCTTACAACACTCTTTTTCGTTGTTTAAAAAGCTTAATTTGCCAGACGTATAAAAATATTGAAATAATTTGCATAGATAACGGTTCAAGTGATAAATCTCTTGAAGTTTTGGAAAATTTTGCAAAAAAAGACAATAGAGTAAAAATAATAAGCAAAATAAATGATGGTTACGGAAGCTCCTGCAATATTGGAATAAATGTTGCTTCCGGTGAGTATTTGTCAATAGTTGAAGCTTCAGGATTTTGTCATAAAAAAATGTTTGATAATCTGTTAAGACTTGCAGAAAAATCAGAAGCGGATATTGTAAAGTCACCTTATTATAAAATTACGGATAAGGATGATATCAAAAGCGGTTTTGAAATTCAAAGTAAGGTGGATTGGAATAAACGCTGTAAAATTCCAAACTGGTTTTTTAGGATAAATGAGTGCCCGTCTTTTTTGAGCTTTCATCCGGCTATTTTTTCAAGTCTTTATAAAAAGAGTTTTTTGAATAACAATAGCATAAGGTTTGTAGAGGCAAGAGGGCAAAATTCTTTTGTTGATATGCCTTTTTCTATTGAAACGATGCTTTTAGCAAAAAAGATTGTGTATACTGATAATCCTTATTATTGTCACAGGCACAGCATGATTGATTTTCAAAATCCTGAAGATTGCATTTTCCCATTTGATAGAATTGAGGAAGTTTTTCAGATACTTATAGGTCAAAAGATTAAAGATAAAAACGTAACTGCAAATATTTATAAAAGGGTATTAAAGCTTATAAATATAGTATTTACCGCTTTAGACAGGGAAGAAAAATTTGATATTAAAAATATGCCGTATGAAGTTCAGCTTCGAATTGAAAAGATAATCTCTTCTTTGGATGAAGACATAGTAAATAATAGTCTTTTTATAGATGATTTTGAAAGAAGATTTTTTAATCTTTTGTCGCCAAATAAAATTCTTTAAGATTATCTAAAAGAATTTTTAGATTTTGAACAGAGCTTTTTAAAATTTCTTCTCTTTGGACATAAAGATTATTTTGCAATGTCAGATATTCTTCATTGCTTATCTCAATTGCTTTTTGCATTGCAAGATGAAAATCATCATTTTTATCATAAATTATAGAATTTTCAAAATTAAATCCGTGAGGAATAGAAAAAACATTATTTATAAGAGGGGGTAGAAGAAAACCTCTTATAAGTTGAAATGAACCGGAAGTACCCGTTGTAATATACCTTAGATGCTCTTTTAGGTTTGGGTCTAAAAGAGGTAGATAAAAATCGGATTTTTCAAGCTCTTTATATAATTCTTCAAATCCAAGCTTTCCTTTAATATTAATAAAATCTTTCAGATTGCAGGGAACACAGTCATTAGAATTATCTCCAACTATGTTTATTTCAAAATTTTTGATATTTTTTTCTATAAGTTTTTGCACTGCATCAAAAAGCAGAGAAGAGCTTTTTCTTGAACCTTCCAGCTTTCCTGTTATTATAAAAGTTATTTTTTTATTCTTGTTTTTTGGTTTATTTTCTTTAAAATAACATGGATTTACTACATAAAGACTGTCATTTTTCTTTAAAATCCTTGATAAAACAATAGCTCCATTTTTACTTTCTTTGTCATAATCTTCAATATGGTGAAGAACATGGGCTGTACCATATTTTGGAAGGTGCTTTATGTTAAAATGGTCAAAAATTGTTGATTGAAGAGAAGATTTGTCAGGTGTCGGGTAATATAATCTGTAAGATGTAAAGATTATAAAGCTATATTCTTTAATTTTTTTAAGCTTAAGTATATTTTTGATACCCGGAATATTGCAATAATATATTTTATCAGCATTTGAAGGGGGAAGGAAATTTTTTTGTTCAATCCTTGTAATTATTTCTACATTAAAATGTAAATCATTTAAAAATTTTATAAAAGAAGGCAGAAGCTCTGTATGGCTGTTATTTGCTTCAATCAAAAGCACAGTATTATTTTTGGGATTATTTTTTATGATGCGCAAAGCTTCAATACAGCTCAAAACCTTTTGAACTGCTCTTTTTTTTATCTGCCCTAAATGGAATTTAATTCTACCCAAGATTATCCTTTTAAATACTTGAGATACTGCTCTAAATAATAAAAAAACCCAGCTAACGGGTTTTACCTATTAAAAAATCGCCTTTTGGCGATTAATGGAGCGGGAGACGAGGCTCGAACTCGCGACATCTTCCTTGGCAAGGAAGCATTCTACCACTGAATTACTCCCGCATATTTTATTCTTGCCTTGTTGAGATTATCTTACAATGGTCATAAAAAAAATTCAAGTAATTTTTTTAAAAAAATAAAATTCCAGATATTATACATATTTTGCCTGATATCTGCAGGGTGAAAATGCCCTTATAAAATTTCACAAATTCTTTTTTTATACTAGAATGTTGTCATGAAAGTTTTAAAGGAGATTATCTAATGAGAGAATTATCACCACTACACAAAGAAAGATTAACCTATAAACCAAAATTGGCAGGTGCGCTTCAATCAGGCATACAAAATATTAAAGTGTCATTTGGCGCAAAAACAAGCGCAGTAAAAGATGCTGCAGATATTCAAAATCTATTTTCACATGTTTATGGTGAACCCATTGCAACATTTGATTGCTCAAATGGTTCTTCTTTAAATCTGGAAGCTAAAAATGTCGGCGTTATTTTATCAGGCGGACAAGCTCCCGGCGGACACAATGTTATTGCAGGACTATATGATGCACTTAAAGCTGCTAATTCTAAAAATGAACTATACGGCTTTTTGGGCGGTCCAAGCGGTATAGTTGAAGCTCAATATGTAAAATTTGATGATGAATTTATCAACAGATACAGAAATACAGGCGGTTTTGATATTATCGGTTCAGGCAGAACAAAACTTGAAACAGAAGAACAGTTTGAAAAAACTTTAGCAAATTGCAAAAAATTAAATATTGATGCCATTGTTATCATTGGCGGAGATGATTCAAATACAAATGCTTGCATGCTTGCTGAGTGGTTAAAGGCTAAAAATACAGGTATTCAAGTTATAGGCTGTCCTAAAACAATAGATGGCGACCTTAAAAATGACCAGATTGAAATTTCATTCGGTTTTGATACAGCAACAAAAACCTATGCTGAACTTATCGGAAACATTCAAAGAGATGCTAATTCAGCTAAAAAATACTGGCACTTTATAAAATTAATGGGCAGAAGTGCAACGCACGTTGGTTTAGAGGTTGCTCTTCAAACACAGCCTAACATTTGTTTGATTTCAGAAGAAGTTGAAGCTAAAAAACAATCATTAGAAAGCATTGTTGATTATATTGCAAATATTGTAGCTGAGCGCGGCAATAACGGTAAAAACTTTGGTGTAGCTTTGATTCCTGAAGGCTTAATTGAATTTATTCCTGAAATGAAGACTATGATTCAAAATTTAAATGATATTCTTGCAGTTTTAGAGAAGGAAGAAACTTTTGTAAATGCCGCAAATGTTGACAAATATCAAATTATTTCTTCAAAATTAAGTGCTGATAATGCAAAAGTATTTTCAAGCCTTCCTGATATGATTAAAGCTCAATTATTAATGGATAGAGACCCGCATGGCAATGTTCAGGTTTCAAAAATTGAAACAGAGAAACTTTTGATTGAGATGGTAAAAGTGAAATTAGCCCAAATGAAAGCTAATGGTAAATATACAGGTAAATTCTCAGACCAGGCTCACTTCTTTGGTTATGAAGGAAGATGTGCAATGCCGAGCAACTTTGATGCTGATTATTGTTATTCATTAGGGTATAATGCTTTTGCTTTAATTTCTGCAGGATTAACAGGATATCTATCAAGTGTTAAAAACTTAACAAAGCCTGCTAACCAATGGCTTGCAGGCGGTGTTCCTTTAACAATGATGATGAATATGGAAAAACGTCATGGCAAGATGAAACCGGTTATTCAAAAAGCACTTGTTGAATTGGACGGACCTGTATTTAAAGAATTTGAGGCAAACAGGGAAAAATGGGCAAAAACAGATTGCTATGTATTCCCGGGTGCTATTCAATACTTTGGACCTAGCGAAGTTTGTGATATCACTACGCTTACACTTCAATTAGAATCAAAAAAACCTGCTAATGTATAATTGAACTAATTGAGTAATTGAAGTGAATAAAATAAATTTAAAGCCCCTGATTTTAAAGGGGCTTTAAATTTATAATTTATGGTTTTTATAAGTGTAAAAACCAGCTTTATCTATTAGTTAATCCAACGTAATGTTTTCAATATCAATGGTATCTTTATATATTTTACCATTTATATAATCAAATTTTTGCTGTTGTATTGCACTTAAAACTTTTGCTGCATCCAGTTCTTTTGGCTTGTTTTTGAATCTGCAGTTATTTTTTATTGCGCTCATCCAGATTTCACCTTCATACTTACACTTTTCTATAACCCATTGTGAAAGATGCCCGACAAAATCTTTTTTGGAAAGATTAGTTGGATTCTTTTTTACTTCATTTTGATAATATTTCTTTTGGTTTTTCGTAAATGTACCATAAGCCCTTTTATCTCTTGTACCTGTGGTAACAAGAAGGTATGCTGGAAACTCATTAACACTGTATCCTTCTCCTATAGTATTTATTGTGCCTTCTATTTCTTTTGGGCAATGCTTTTTATAGTCATATGGGTCGTTTAATAGAAGCTTATCAGAACTATTATTGCTTGAATCTATTATGCCGAATTTTAATATATCGTGAACTTTGCGGACATCTTCGCCCTTGCCTGATACAAAGTACGCACCTTTAAAAGATGCACTAGAAATTTTGCTTATATTCATAGATTATTCCTATCCTCTTTTTCGTGCTAATGCTTTTAGTATGGTTTTAGTATAGATATAAGTATTCTGAATAAAATTGTTTGCCATATATTTTGTTAAATTTTTTATGGTAAAATTTACAAAAGAAAGAGGATGAGCTTATGTTGAATAAAGTCAAAAAATGGACAGATGAATTTAAAACTTTTGCTATCAAAGGGAATGTAATAGATATGGCTGTTGGTATAATAATTGGTGCAGCTTTTGGTAAGATTGTTGATTCAATGGTAAAAGATATTATCATGCCTCCTATGGGTTGGATTATGGGCAGGGTGGATTTTGCAAATCTTTACCTTACTTTGCCTAATTATGACGGCAAAATTGTTCAATATCCATCTCTTGAAGCAGCACAGGCTGCAGGTGCTGTTACCATTAATTACGGACTATTTATAAATACACTCATAAGTTTCATTTTTGTTGCGTTTGCTGTATTTTTGCTTATAAAATTTATTAATAAGCTAAGGGCTGCAGTTGAAAAGAAAGAGGAAACCCAGGTGCAGGCTGATACAAAAACATGTCCTAAATGCTTTTCTGTAATTAATATTAACGCAACAAAATGCCCTTATTGCACAACTGATTTATAATAACTAATTGTATGCGGGTTATAGCCGCACAAAGAATAAAGGATAAAGAATAATGCTAAAAGCTGGAATAGTAGGACTTCCAAACGTAGGTAAATCAACACTTTTTAATGCACTGACACTTTCTGCTAATGCGCAAAGTGCAAATTACCCGTTTTGCACGATTGAACCAAATGTAGGCGTTGTAACCGTGCCGGATGAGAGACTTTATGTCTTGCAGGATTTGGTTAAAACGCAAACGGTTATTCCTACCGCTATTGAATTTGTAGATATTGCAGGACTTGTAAAAGGTGCAAGCAAGGGAGAGGGGCTTGGAAACCAGTTTTTGCACAATATTAGGGAGGTAGATGCGATAATCCAGGTGGTTCGCTGTTTTGACGACCCTAATACAATCCATGTGAATGGTAAAATTGACCCTATAGATGATATTGAAACAATAAATACAGAACTTGCACTTGCTGATATTTCAAGCCTTGAAAATCGTTTGAAAAGAATTGCAAAACAGGTAAAAGCAGGTGATAAAGAAGCTGTGCTCGAAAACTCTGTTATAGAAAGGCTTATGCCTTATCTTGAACAGGGAAGCTTTATAAATATTAAAGAAATTTTTAATGAAGAGGAATTAAAGGTTTTACACCATTTTCATCTTTTAATGACAAAACCTGTTATTTATTGTGCCAATGTAGCTGAACACGAGCTTGCAGCTGGTAATGAATATGTGGAGCGCGTAAGGGAATATGCTAAAAAATGCAATGCTGATGTTGTTATGATTTGCGCGCAAATAGAAGCAGAGCTTGTATCTTTAGGAAAAGAGGAAGCTGAAAATTACCTAAAAGAGCTTGGGGTAACAAGTTCCGGTATTGAAAAGATGATAAAATCCGCATATGATATTTTAAATCTTCAGACTTATATCACAGCAGGTGAAAAAGAAGTTCGGGCATGGACTATCACAAAAGGTACAAAAGCTCCTGCTGCTGCCGGTGTCATTCATACTGATTTTGAAAAAGGTTTTATTAAGGCAGAAGTTGTATCTTATGATGATTTTATTTCGGCAGGCAGCTGGGCCGGCGCCAGAGAAAAGGGTGTAGCGCGCCTGGAGGGAAAAGAGTATGTTGTTCAGGATGGAGATATAATGCTTTTCAGGTTTAATAATTAAATCTTTATGTAAGTTTTTAGTGTTTATTGAAGAACTTTTTAGGGATAGCTGAAACAATTCAGCAAGCTGGTATATAGTATAAAAGGAGATATTTATGAATACGTTTTTTTGCTCAATGTTTGCATTTTTATCACTTGCTTCTTGCACGTTTTTAAATGATGTTGCAGGGAATGAGTATAAGCTTGTAAGTCCAAAATATCCAATTGATGTTACTTTAGGGTTAAACAAAAAAGGCGGATACTACGGCGGTGCTTTAAACAGATATTTTGGCACATATAAGTTTTCGGGAAATACGGTAACTTTTGGTCTTATGGCATCAACTAAAATGGCCGGCGCACCTGAAGATATGAAAGCTGAAGATGAATATTTTCAAAATTTTGGCGGCGAGATGGAATATAAGTTTGAAAACAATAAACTTATCTTGAAAAAAGAATCAGGCAAAGAACTAACTTATGAAAAAGTTAAAAAGATTGAAAACAAATAAGCAAATTATCAAATATTGATTTTAATATCCGATTACTTTGTTAATCGGATATTTTTTACCCTGCAATATATTCTATATATTTTTCTAAAACATTGTAGCCGTCATACAATTCTCCTAATCTTATAAGGGAATTATTAGCCTGTAAAAATTTTAATTCTTTTACCCGGATTTCAAAAATCGTATCAGAGTGCGTTTTCTTTAAAATATCCCCTGTTTTTGACCATTCTATAAGGGTTTCAAGTTCATTATACATTGAATGCGATGTGGTTTCTTCCAAAAGTTTCATGCCATACTGTCTTAAAAGTGATGTTTCGGAGTTTGTAATCCTTGAATTTACAGCAGAAAACCCGAAGATTTTTTTAATTACCATATAATTATTTGCAACTTCTTTTTGCTTGTGAGATACTCTGCTTTTTCTAAAGAGGCTTTGCAGGCTTATGTTTTCAAACCCTTCTGCCCCGTTTGAAAAATTTTTTCCATATAATCTTTGTCTGTTATCAACAGAATACATTGATTTTAAATTTCCCCAAAAAAAGTCTTTAAAGATTTCTCTTATAATCATAAAAAAAATTAATTAAAAAATAAATAAAAGGTTAAAAAATGACACAAAAATTTACTTAATAAAAAATATGACAATATTTGGCAGCCTTCTTTTCTTTGGTGTATAATTGCTAAAGAAATTTAGTATTCTTGAAAAAGGAAAAGTATTATGGAAAGAACATTTGTGGCTCTAAAACCGGATTCTGTTAAACGCGGTTTGATGGGGAAAATCCTATCGAGGTTTGAAGATAAGGGATATAAAATTATTGCAATGAAATTAACAAATGTTTCAAAAGATTTGGCTGCAAAACATTATGCGGAGCATTTTGGAAAGCCTTTCTATGATTCTTTAATTGAATATATAACGTCAGGTCCTGTTCTTGCTATGATTTTGGAAGGCGAGAATGCAATTTTAGGAGTTCGTCATATAGTTGGAAAAACTAATCCTGATGAGGCAGATGTAGGTTCTATCAGGGCTGATTTTTGCACAGTAAAAGAATATAACGCAGTTCATGCTTCTGACTGCCCAGATTCAGCTAAAAGAGAGATGGGGCTTTGGTTTGCGGAAAATGAAATTTGCAGTAACTACAAAACAATGCTCGAAATTGTTATGGGAGTTTAATTTTATTTTATGCCAAGCCGTATTTCAAATATTCAGTCTGATAATATTTCAAATTTGATACCTGATTTAAACAAGGGATATTTTTCTTTTAGAGTTACCGCGAAAGATAAAAACTCAAAAGCCCGCTGCGGTGAGTTTTTTACACCCCATGGACTAATTAAAACCCCTGTTTTTATGCCGGTTGGGACAAATTCTGCAGTGAAAATGCTTGATAACAGGCAGCTTTTAGAAACCGGTGCCCAGATTATTCTGTCAAATTCTTATCATATGTATTTAAAACCCGGTACTGCTCTTGTAAAGCAGGCTGGAGGGCTGCATGGCTGGATGAATTGGCATAAGCCCATGCTTACTGATTCCGGTGGTTTTCAGGTGTTTTCATTATCAAAATTAAGAAAAATTCAAGAGGACGGTGTTTATTTTACTGACCCTAAAAATGGCTCTAAGCACTTTATTTCGCCTGAAATTTCCATGCAGATTCAAAACGATTTAGGTGCTGATATCATTATGGCATTTGATGAGTGTGCACCGTATCCTTGCTCATATGATGAAGCGAAGGCTGCAATGGAGAGAACCCATAGGTGGTTGGATAGATGCATTGCGGCACATCAAAATCCGCGCCAGGCTTTATTTCCAATAGTTCAAGGGGCGTTTTTTGATGATTTAAGAAAGGAATCGGCTGAATATATCGCGTCAAAACCTTCTGTAGGCTGCGCTATAGGCGGGGTGAGCGTTGGAGAACCAACGGATGTCAAGAATTATTATGTTAACCTGGTGACTCCTCTACTGCCGGAAGGGAAACCAAGATATTTAATGGGGGTTGGTACGCCCGTAGATTTATTAAATGGGGTAAAAGCCGGTGTAGATATGTTTGATTGCGTTTTGCCCACGCGAAATGCCCGCCACGGAACCTTTTTTACTTATGAAGGCAACAAGATTATTAAAAATAAAGAGTTTGAGGCAGATTTTGGACCATTGGATGAAAAATGTAACTGCTGGACTTGCCGAAACCATACCAGGGCTTATATTAGGCACCTTTATCGCGCGCAAGAAGCAAATGCTGCAATGCTTTTGAGCATTCATAATATACATTTTCTTATTCATCTTATGTTTCAAGCGTCTGATGCCATTAAAAGGGGCGAATTTACTGACTTTGCAGACAATTTGCTTAAAAAATTTGAGAAATAACTGTCTATTTTTTAAAAAATATCTAAAATTACATTTTTAATTTTTTCAACATATTACTTATTTTTGTACCTCCTTTGCTTAACAAAACTTCACAAATC